>Ga0308174_10001488_pt1 | contig 10958 bp, 11 predicted proteins | sample PhyPR2_FD_203894 | JGI IMG/M metagenome (GOLD analysis project Ga0308174, IMG submission 203894) | Soil microbial communities from UC Gill Tract Community Farm, Albany, California, United States - DLSLS.P.R2 | ecosystem: Environmental > Terrestrial > Soil > Agricultural land | place: USA... | reverse complement strand
CTCCCGCGGAGTGCATCGACTGGCAGGGAAGACGGTGGACTCCGGAAATCGCACAGGAAACGGGTGCGAAGGCGGCGCATCCGAATGCCCGGTTTACCGCGCCCGCTTCCCAATGTCCCACCATCGACCCGGCCTGGGAAGATCCGAATGGCCTGCCCATCAGCGCTATTGTCTTCGGTGGCCGGCGTGCGTCAAATATTCCGCTGATTTATCAGGCGTTCAACTGGAGTTCGGGCGTCTACGTCGGAGCGACCATGGGATCCGAGATGACGGCCGCCGCCGCGGGAACGGTGGGCAAAGTGCGCCGGGACCCGATGGCTATGCTGCCCTTCTGCGGCTATCATATGGGCGATTATTTCCGCCATTGGATCAAGATGCAGCGGACCCTCAGCATTACGCCGCGGATCTTTCACGTGAACTGGTTCCGCAAGGACGCCGAAGGCAATTTCCTTTGGCCCGGCTTCGGCCAGAATATGCGGGTGCTGAAGTGGATCGTGGATCGCGTGCGCGGCCGCACTCAGGCTCAAGAAACGCCGATCGGCTGGACCCCGAACTACGAGGACATTGATTGGACCGGCCTCGATTTCTCCCGGGAAGCCTTCGAGGAGTTGCAGAAGGTGGACCGGCAGGCGTGGCGCCGCGAAGTAATCGGCCACGAAGAGCTGTTTCTCGACCTGCACGATCATCTGCCGCCGGAGATGATCTATGAGCGTGAGTTGCTCATCTGCCGTTTGTAATCCGGCTCGCTTTTTAGTACTTCTTGGCCAGCCTGTAATCGGAGAATGTCTGGTCCTGCCATGTGTTGTGACTAAACATCCCGAGAATTTTCGAATTGGCGCGCATGGAAAAGTGGGAAGGCGCCCAGAACTTGCCGCTGACGGGCCTCTTCTCCAGCTCAAACCGTGTCCCCGGTTGCACCTGCGCCAGGAATCCCATGATGGAAACAGGATGGATCACGTGTGCGGTCACTTTCACCCACTGAAAGGTTTTCTGGTCGATCCACATGGTGCCCTCCATGCCGGGCAGGACCTCTGAATCCAAATTCGGCGGATTGTAGCCGGGCTTCGGCGTCGCCCTCAGAACGTAGACGTCAAAGGAGCCAAGTCTCGCTTTTTTGAGAAGTTGAAACTGGAACGCTGCCGTCAGTTGCTGAATCATCGTGTTGTCGCGTTTACGGTCCCGTTCGTAGCTGGCAATTCGTTGGCGCCGTTCCTCCGGGCTTTCCGCTTTGCGCTTTGCGATCTCTTGCTTTAATTTGCTTTCTTCTTGTTGGCGCTGGTGCTCGGGCACAGGTTTTCCGTTTTCGGCAATCAATACCTGATATGGCGAGCCATCGATCATCAGAACCCGGTACGTTTTGTCACTTCCCTCCTGCCGGTCCCGTTCGATATGGGAGTAGTTAGGGTAGAGATTGAAGCCGGCCTGAGTAGCGGCTGCCGATCTCGCGACGATCTGCTGTGCAGTCAGTCCGGACTTGTCGGCGCGCGCGGCCGGAGTAATCGCCGTGGCAAGCAAGGCGGCGACGATATAGGTGACGCAGTTGTCGAATCGCAATGAAGGGCTCTTCCTAAAGTGAAAGACGCTTGGGATAGGTTTTCCTACCGCTCCATTATTCTAAGTGCTTGTTCCAACGCCTCGGTAAAGAAATACTCGCCCCACATCACCGATTCGTCGACGCCGAGGTCGTTATGAATGTGATAAACGCCGCCTTTCAGCACCCCTTCCCATTGGGAATCGCCACGGGCCAGGTATTCGGTGCATAGCGTTCGCAGGACGTGTATGGCGGTCGACCAGTAAAAGTGACCCTTCATGGGATCGGCTACCAGACGGCACAACCGCAGTAAGCCAGCTGCGGCGATTGCTGCCGCTGAGGAATCCACAACCGATCTGTTTTCGGGAGGAGCGTTGTAATCCCACGGCGGGACTCCATCCGCCGGGGTGTGCGTGATGTAGTAGTCGGCGCAGGCCTCGGCCGTCTGCAGAAATCGCGGATCCCGACTGTACTCATAGGCGGTGGAGAAGCCGTACATCGCCCACGTCAGTCCGCGCGACCAGCAGGAATCTCCACGAAAGCCCTGCTGTGTGGTTTGGCGGAGGAACTCACCGGTTTGCGGATCGAAGATTCCCTCGTGCGCGGCGGAGCCGTCGCCGCGTATCAGAAACCTTCTGGTAGTGATGCAATGGCGGACGGCGATATCGCGGAGCCGCTTGTCGTTCGTCTCCCGGGCCGTGTAAAAGATGATGCCGACGTTCATCATCAGGTCGATAAAAATGGAGTCGTCGGAAACGAAGGACCGCAGATACTGGCCGTGTTCGTTGTAATGCTGCGCCAAAGTTCTGGCCGCGGCGAATACCACCTCGCGTGCCGCAGGGTCCTTCGTGAGCTGGTGCCAGCGGTGATAGGAAGAAAGGAAGAGAAATCCGAGATCGTGCACGTCCTCATCCGTCTTGCGCGGTTCCAACGGCTTGCTGTAACGAATCGCCTGTTCCATCCAGAACTTGGAATCGGGACTATCGCCGCCGCCGTGTTTGTAAAACAGCCACATCATTCCCGGAAGAAAGCCGTCGCACCAGTGCGTCCAGACCGGCCCTTCGTGCTTCCACTTGCCGTTATCGGTGTACATCGGATAGAAGTTGGGATGGCGCTCGATCAGTTGCCTGACCTGTGTTTTTGCAAAGTCCATTGCACCTTCAAACAACGGCCGGTCGGAATCGCGGATAAATTGAATCATGTGGGATCTCTGCCGAAATAATTATAGTCAGCGCTCGTTTTTGGACCAATCGCCGCCCCGCGCTGGCAGGCACATTCTTCTGATACCATCAGGGCTTGATGCCAACGAAGGTTACTATTGTGAACAACGGCCCCATTCGCATTGAGGGCGATTTTACTATTGCGGATTCTGAAGGTAATGAGTACGGATTAGGCGGCCGGAGCGTGATCTCGCTGTGCCGCTGTGGATTGGCTGAAAACAAGCCATTTTGTGACGGCACGCACGGTCGGAGCGGCTTTTCGTCGCAGTGTAAAGCACGCGAACTTCCGCCCCCCAAAGCACGCGTTTAACGGCCCGTTCGTTTCGTGTTGGCTGCTCCCTGGATGAGCCGCTTTACGAATCTGGACATTTCGGGCGTATCGCGCTGCTGCCATAAGTGCATCCAATATCCGAACCTGACTTATGGCGTCTTCCCCAGAAACACGGGATCTAGGAATTAACGAGCCACGCCATAACTTGCCTTCCGCGCGCCCGAAGAGCGGCGGACGCCTGATTGAGTTGGACATCCTGCGCGGATTTCTTCTGCTGTGGATGACTTTTACTCACCTGCCCACTTTCGCTAACGTCATCTCGAACCAGACGTTCGGCTTTGTGTCGGGAGCGGAAGGCTTCATTTTTTTGGCCGCCTTCATGGTGGGCCAGCTCCAGCACCGCATCGAGAAAAGGAGCGGAGAACGGGGCGCGCTTCGTGACCTTTCCCGCCGCACGCTTCGCATATACATTTATCACTGCGGTCTGCTTGCCGTTGCATTTACGGTGGTTGCGGCGATAGCCGTGAATTTCCATCGGCTGGCCCTTCAAAACCTGCTGTCGTACTACCTGCAGGATCCAAAACACGCGATTCCGGCAGCGACTCTGCTTGAGTACCGGCCCTCTCTGCTCGATATCCTGCCGATGTACATCGTGTTCATGATCTTCACGCCGCTGGCGCGCAAGGTTGCACATCGCTGGAATTGGGATCCGGTCATTTACACCAGCTTCGCTATTTGGGTTGCCGCTCAATGTGGATTGCGCGGCTGGGCCTACCGGCAGGGCGATCTTTTTGGCTTGAACGTGCCGGAGAGTTCGACCGGGGCATTCGACCTGTATGCCTGGCAGCTTCTCTGGATGGTGGGCCTTGCGCTCGGGAGTTTGTATGCGGATGCTCTGTATGAATCGCAAAACGACGATCAGCAGCAGGCGGATACGGCCTTTCCTCCTTTGCTGCTGAAGCTGAGTTGGGGCGTTGCCGTTACGTTCCTCGTTTTACGCTATAGCCCCGTCGACCGCTGGATGAACCCAAGTGTCTACGGATGGCTGATAGACAAGTGGCACCTGGGGCCGGTTCGTGTGATTAATTTTGCCGCCCTTACCATTCTGCTGGTGCGCTTCGGGGGGCGGATTGCCTCCTTGCCCTTCATGAAACCACTGGCGTCGCTGGGCCAAGCGTCATTGGAGGTTTTCTGCGTTCATGTTTTGTGCTGCCTTGGCGGTGATGCCCTGAGTCATGAAGCCGACCCGCACTTGCCGTGGTGGCAGCAGATCCTGCTTCTGATCGTTACGGTTTCTGCACTGTTTTTTACCGCCCATCTCGGTAAATTGAAGAACGCCAGGAAACGCGCGCAGAGGGCAGCTGCTCAGCCTGCCACATAGCGGGACGGCTCATCGGCGCTGCAATCTGGGGAACACCGGGAGGGGTTGGGATTGATAGAGTCTTGGTGAAAGAACAATGATCCTATGAAACGTCAGAAAAGGTTCGTTACTGCACTTGCGTGGTCAGCGGTCTTGACCGCCCTGGTTATGGTTGCCAAGGCACAGGGGCCGACGCCAGCTCCTTTGGTTGTTCATCCGCTGAAAGGAAACGTTTCCTGGGTTGAAGGTGGTGGTGGGAACAGCGGCGTCATCGTTGGGAATCCAGGCGTGATTGTCGTAGATGCCAAGATCACACCGGCAAGCGGGAAGGCCCTGCTTGACGATATTGCCAAAGTGACGCCAAAACCGGTCAACACCGTCATTCTGACGCACAGCGACAGGGATCATGTGAACGGCGTGGCGGCTTTTCCAGCGGGCATCACCATCATTGCGCAGGAAAACAATAAAAAGGAACAGGAGCGTGCAATCGCCGCGGGCGGCAAAGATGCCCCGCAAGCCGACCGTCTCCCTACCCGGGTGATCACGAAGCAGAAAGATCGCCTGAAAGTGGATGGCGTACCGCTTGAACTGCTGCATTGGGGACCGGCGCATACCAGTGGCGATCTGGTTGTTTATCTGCCGCAGCAGAAGATCGTTTTCACGGGAGACATCATCACGAACCGGCCAGATCCTCTGATCCATCTGGAGAAAGATGGCTCGTCGGAAGGCTGGATTGAGACCGCAAAAGGCATCGCGGCCCTGGACGCCGATACCTTCCTTCCGGGACATGGCGCTCCGGAGACTAAGGCGCAAGTGCAAGAATATGTGGCACACGCGGAGGCGAAGCGGACGAAGATTAAAGACCTGGTTGCGCAAGGGAAATCTTTGGACGAGATCAAGAGCGCCGTGGGAGATGCTCCGCCAGCTCGGAGTGGAAATGGTCCGGCCTTCGCAACGTTTACGGAGGTCGTGTATCGGGAGCTTACAAAGAAGTAAGTGAAGCCTCGGTTGGCGCGGGAGGTTTGAGGCAAGCCCGACTTTGCGGTGGACGCGGACTCACCTGCTTGCACCAACGATTTTTCTGGTCCACCTTTTCTCGTTAAGAGCCCTGAGGAAGCAATGGGCCACGTCTGCCCGCGAAATAGAAAAGCCGAACCAGGGGAGATGCCCTTCTCTGACTCGGTATTTGGCGGAGCGTTGACCATCCGTAAGCCGGGGAGGCCGAATCAGAGTCCAGTCGAGAGGGCTTCTCTGAATGATCTCCTCCATCCCGCTGGCATCTGTCACAACGCTCGGGAATAACAATTTTCCGGCTATGTATGTTGGCGGAATTATGGAATCCTTGAACAAGAACGCCGACGACTCGACGATCAGGCGTTGCACTTCCGCGCGCAACATGGCCAGCGTCAGCACGGCAGCAAACTCACGGAGCAGGTTTTCGTCCGTCTTTGCGATTGGCACGCGCGGTCCGAATGCAGACAACACGGCGTCTTGACTTTGGAGGACTTCCTCAAGCTCCGAACCGCTCAGCAGATTGCCTTGCTGAACGTTTATGTGATCTCGAAATGGTCTGAGTCGCTCAGGAGACCGGACAAATGCCGTCACAGCATGGCCTTGCTCAATAGCCTGTCGAACGATCTCCAGTCCTGTGCCTCCTGTGGCACCCAGCACAACTATTTTCACGTGCAGTTCTCCTCAAAGGATTGCGGACGATGGCGTCAGGAAAGTGCCTCGACACGAGTGGGAAGTTGCGCTCTGCGATCCGCGGGACGGTTCACATACGAAATCACCAGTGCGGCAAACGTAACCCATGGCTCCAATGCAAGCAGGCCGTCACCAGAAGACAAATGAGAATAGGAGGCGCTGATGATCGTAATCCCAAACCCTACATAGGCCCATTCCTTGAATTTGACGAAGCCCGGCACCAGCAGCATGCAGACGCCCAGTAGCTTAGCGACGCCAAGAAGGTTTGAAAAATAGGGGGGATACCCCAGATGTGCAAGCGCCCTCATCATAGGAGGCGCATGGGTCACCGCGAGTACACCGGATATCGTCATGACGCACGCCACGAACGCGGTTGCCACCCAATATGTAGTTGCCTTTTTTCTCATACGTTCATTCCTCACGAGTTTGATTCTCTACAGGAGAGACCGGTGGAGACCGGCGCTTGTGACAGCGTGCTCTAGCTCGGATTCGCAGACAGTTCTGGCAGGTGAGATAGTTTTTCAGGGTTGGTCACGATATAGATCGATCGAATACGGCCGCCAACGGCATGGATAGTGAGCACGGAATGCGGTTTTCCGTTGAAATAGTTGACGAGGCCTGGTTCTCCGTTGATATGCGCCAAGCGTCGTACCAACGTTTTGGGCACCAGCCGCTTAAGGCCGCCTAAAATCCCGCGAACCACGTTATCGGCGCCTCGGACCGGGTTGGGCACCGCGATCGCCTTTCCGCCACCATCCGAATGAAGCACAACATCGTTCGACAGCAGCGCGATCAGCCCTTCCGTGGCACCGGTCTCTACGGCTTCCAGAAACTGCTGCAGCAGGTCATTTTGTCTCTGCTCGGATGCGGCGAAACGCGGTCGCAATGTGTTGACATGCTGGCGCGCTCGCCGGAGGATTTGACGGCAATTTACTTCGCTCTGACCAAGGACCGAAGCGATTTCGGAGTATTCGTATTCGAAGACTTCACGAAGAAGGAACACGGCGCGCTCGATCGGCGTCAGACGTTCCAGCAGGACGAGAAAAGCCATCGACAACGATTCGTCCACTCTTATGATTCCGAACGGATCGCTGCCCGGATCTGTCACGAGCGGCTCTGGCAGCCACTGCCCGACGTATTCTTCGCGCTGCACGCGTGCGGACTGAAGGTGGTTGATACATAAACGGCTGACGATCGTAACAAGAAATGCGCGCGGAGATCGAACATCGTCCTCGGTCGATTGCTGCCAGCGGATAAAGGTCTCCTGCAGCATGTCCTCGGCGTCGGCCACGCTGCCCAACATGCGGTAGGCGATCGAAAAAAGTAAACTACGGTGCTGGTCGAACATTGCCAGCCGGATCGATGCGTCCGGATCGCTCGCCTGTGTTCCACCCAAAATGTCCATATCGCCATTCTTCAGCATTGCTTTTTACTCCCACGTGTAGACGGTATTCATTGAGGGGACCGGATGATGTTGCGATTTGTGACACTCGATACCGGTCACCATTCACCGCGCGATCTTTCAGCAGAGTGTCACATTGCACTCCACTGTCCGGTCCTGAGTGCGTAGAGGAGTTTTGCAAGGCAAATGTCTAACGCTAGAGATTTGAAACGAGTATCGGCAATACAAAAAAGAAACGCACGAAAAACAGCGCTCAGTGAGACGGGAGTGAACATCCAATGCAATTGTTAAAAGGTTTGCGAATCGTCATGACTGTGCATGTCCTGACAGTGTTGGTTCAGGCTGCATTCGCCGGAATGCTAATCGGCGGAAATCATCAAGCCGCAAATCTACACGAACTTACGGCAAAGATTCTGGTGCCGTTGGCTTTCTTTCAGATGGTGCTTGCGATTGCACTGAGGGTCGAAGGACGCTGTCCTTTGTGGGTCCCGGTAGCCAGCGGCGCACTTTTGGCAGCGGAGATCGTTGAGTTTTCAGCCGGGCATTTCCATAACGTGGCTTTGCACGTTCCTCTTGGGGTGGCGATCTTCGGTGGTGCCCTCCGCCAGTTGCTTTGGGCGACCCGCGAAGCAACCGTCAGTCCGCAGGTGCAAGCGTGAGATGAAGCGCCTTCTCCGGCCTGACCCTGTTACTCGCCCAGGATGCAGATTGCGCTCAGGTTGCGGAAGTCCTCGGCGTAGTCCAGCCCATAGCCCACGACGAATTCATCGGGGATCTCAAAGCCAACATATTTCACATCGACCGGTTGAACCCGCCGCTCCGGTTTATCGAGCAGTGTGGCGATCTCCAGGGATCGTGGCCGGCGCTGCGCCAGGACTCGCGTGAGATAACTCAGGGTTACTCCGCTATCCACGATATCCTCCACGATAAGGACGTGCTGTCCCTCAATACTCAGGTCCAGATCTCGCGTGACCTTTACCTGCCCCGAACTTGTTTTCGCACTGCCGTAGCTCGAAATGCCCATGAACTCCACACGCACCGTATGGCGCTTCAGTGTACGAATCAGGTCCGCGAGGAAGACGAACGAGCCCTTCAGAATCGAGATCAGATACAACGGTCCTTCCGGATAATCCGCGTCGATCTGCTCTCCCATTTCACGGACGCGTTCACCGATCTGCTCGGCGGAAATCAGAGTACGAAGCGCAGGCACTCTGCAATGGTAACGGAATCATAGAGGACGTACTAAGCGCTGGAAAACCCATTGGACGGTATCGCCCGTTCTGTAGTACGCTGGGCGCAGAGGAACGCAAAAACGAGTCTCACAAACCTTTCCTTTAAACCTAATACTGCCGCGGCCCCACACGCTCCTGAAAGTACTTGGGCGCCCACCACAGACCGCTCCAATTGGGCGGTTGCCGCGCAGGCTGCTGAATCGAAAAAAGCCTTGGATCTTCGCATTCTCGATCTCCGCGAAGTAACTTCATTCACGGATTTCTTCGTGATCTGTACTTCTTCGAGCGGACGCCAAGGCCAGGCCATCGCCGACGAAATTGGAAAGCAACTAAAAGACATGGGCGAAAAGCCGGTGAGCGTGGAAGGATACGACCCGGCTGAATGGATTCTGATGGATTACGGGGATTTCATTGTCCATGTCTTTTCCGAAGCGGCCCGATCCTACTACGATCTGGAACGGCTGTGGCGGCACGCCAAAGCGGTGGATCTTCCCGCCCAGGCCGGTTAAATTGCACCTGGACTAGTACTTACGACCCAAATGTATTGACAATTCCCCCTTCATCCTGCAACCTTTATAATCAAGGTACGGAGAACTACAACTCCGTTACACGGTTGCTGTGCTTAAGGATCGGCTTAGTCCGTCATTATTGGCATAAAGATGAATCATCTGGGGACGCTCTCGCCAAGACATTTCGAAGTCCTCCACTCGGTCGTCCAAAATTATATTGAGACGGGCGAGCCTGTAGCGTCGCGCACCATCGCACGAAAATATCCCATGAGTGCGGCGTCGATCCGCAACATGATGGCCGATCTGCTGGAGGAAGGCTACCTTTCCCAACCGCATACGTCGGCGGGGCGCGTGCCCACCGAACGCGGCTATCAGAGTTACGTGAAAACCCTGCTCGGCAACCGGGTGATTCAGGCCGAGCTGGACCGCCTGCAACGCGAACTGCAGAAGGCCAGTACTGTGGAAGGCCGGCTGGAGCGCTCTTCGAGACTGCTGACCGAGATCACCCGCAACTTCGGTATCGCCGCCGCGATTCCCACGGAGAATCAGACGCTGGACCAGGTGGAACTGATTGCACTGTCCGACAAGCGAATCCTGATGGTGGTGGTCACTCGCGACCATATGGTGCGGAACAAGGTAATCCATGTGGACGACCAGATCTCGCAGGACGAGCTTACCTCCATCCGAAACTACATCAACTACAATTTCGGCGGATGGCTGCTCCATCAGATTCATCGCGAGCTGAAATCCCGCTTCGACCTGGAAAGCGCCGAATACGACGCTGTGCTGAAGCGCGTGAGCCTGCTCTATTCCAAGGGTCTGCTCGATTTGGATCTGCTGCCGGAGGTGCATTTTGAAGGCGCCGGCAACCTGATCGGCCTCGATCTTCACCTCACTCGCGAGCATATGCGCGAGCTTTTCCGTACGCTCGAAGAAAAGAAGCGCATCCTCCAACTGCTGGAGCGGTTTCTGGAGCAGCGTGACGGTGAACTCGCCATCCAGGTGGGCCTTTCCGATGTTCACCCCAGCATGAGCGAGCTGTCGCTGATCGGTGTTCGCTTCGCCATGCCGAACGGTCTCGAAGCGAATGTCGCCGTATTAGGTCCCATGCGCATGAACTACAATCGCGCCATGTCGGCGGTGCTGCACGTAGGACAGGCGTTTCGCAGCGCGGCCATGTAGTCTGCGGCTGACCGGAGTCGCCCTTCGTCCGAATCTTGTTAAACTGGCCTCGTCTGGGAAGGTGCGACTTTGAATCGTAGAAATTTCCTTCGGACGAGCGGCCTCGCCGCCTTCTCTCTACATTCGTTCCCCTACCGTCTCTTTGCCGGTGAAACCAAAAAGTACGCTACCGACCGCGTGAAGCTGGGCCCCCGCCGGATTGAAGTGAGCCGCCTGGCAATGGGCACCGGCACCCATGGAAGCGGCGGAAGCTCCGACCAAACCCGGAAGCTGGGCCGCCAGGGTGTGGCCGAGCTGTTTCGCGCCGCGTACGACCAGGGAGTGAATTTCTGGGATTCGGCTGACCAGTACGGAAGCCACACGTATCTGCGCGAAGCGCTAAAGACCGTTCCACGAGATAAGGTCGTCATTCTTACGAAGACCAATTCCACCACCGCTGCCGAGGTGAAGGCGGATATCGACCGGTTCCGCAAGGAACTGGGGACCGACTACATCGATATTCTTCTGCTGCACTGCATGACCGATGGGGATTGGAACAAGAGTATGC
>Ga0308174_10001487_pt1 | contig 10958 bp, 12 predicted proteins | sample PhyPR2_FD_203894 | JGI IMG/M metagenome (GOLD analysis project Ga0308174, IMG submission 203894) | Soil microbial communities from UC Gill Tract Community Farm, Albany, California, United States - DLSLS.P.R2 | ecosystem: Environmental > Terrestrial > Soil > Agricultural land | place: USA... | reverse complement strand
CGGCCACCACGGCGGTCAGCAACGGCAGCACCCACTGGGCGGCGAAGCCGAGGATGAGCAGCGAGAGGGCGAACCCGTTGGTCGTGGCGTAGCGGCCGAACAGGGTGTCCTTGGGCGGGCGCCCCTGCGCGTGGATGACCAGTGCGATCGGCACGGGCCCGAGCAGGGCGCCGAGGAGGACCGCCTTGGTGCGGCGCTGGGCGCGCAGCTTGCGCAGCTCCCAGCGGATCGTGGCGCCGAGGCCGGGACGGCCGGGCGTGCCCACGGTCACCGGGTCGGTGGCCGGCATCGTCGAGGTCGCGGTCACGCGGCCACCTCCTGGTCGGTGAGCATGAAGAAGAGCGCCTCCAGCGGCGTCCGGGTGGGGGTGAAGACCCGCAGCACGATGCCCGAGCGCACGACGTCGGCGACGTACGCCGCGACCGCGGCCTCCTGGCCGACGACCGTGAGCCCGTCCTCGGCCGGCTCGACCTGGACGCCGAGGTGGCCGACGGCGAGCGCGCGGGCCCCCGCGTTGTCGTTGGTGTCGAGCAGGTGCCCCGGGTCGGGGGCCATGGCCCGCAGGTCGGCGATGCTGCCGTGGAAGGCCACGGAGCCGCTGTTCATGATCGTGACGTTGTCGCAGATCTCCTCGACCTCGTCCATGTTGTGCGAGCTGAGCAGCACAGTCAGCCCGCTGTTGGCCAGCCGCTTGACCAGCGCCCGCATGTCGCGGATGCCGGCGGGGTCCAGGCCGTTGGCGGGCTCGTCGAGCACCAGCAGGCGGGGCTCGCGGAGCAGGCTTGCCGCCACGCCGAGGCGCTGGCGCATGCCGTAGGAGTAGCCGCCGACCTTGCGGTCGGCGCGGTCGGTGAGGTCGACGACCTCGAGGACCTCCTCGACCAGGCCGGGGCGGGCGCCGCCGTCGAGCAGCGCGAGGCCCTCGAGGTTCTGGCGGCCGGTGAGGTAGGGGTAGAAGCCGGGCGACTCGATGAATCCGGCGACCCCGTCGAGGACGGCGACGCCGTCCTTGTCCCAGGTCCGGTCGAAGACGCGGATGGTCCCGGCGTCGGGTCGGATGAGGCCGAAGAGCATCCGCAGGAACGTCGTCTTGCCCGCGCCGTTGGGCCCGAGCACGCCGTACACCTCCCCCGGTGCCACCTGGATGGTGATGTCGTCCACCGCGCGGACCTGCCCGAAGGCCTTGGTCACGCCCACGGCGTCGACTGCGAGCTGTGTGGTCATGGTGCCGGACGTTAAGGGGTGTTGCATGAGGGGACGATGAAGGCGTGCGTGGCTGCAGTGGTGGTCGACCAGCGCCTGCCGGGGAGTCCCGGGTCACGCGTTTCCGGCTTGGACCGCCGGGTACGCATGGACCATGGCCACCAACACCACCCTGCACTTCACCACCCCCGGCATCGACGAGGCCGACGCGGTCCGCGTCGTGGAGCTGCTCCAGAGCCGGCTGCACGCCGCCAACGACCTCCACCTGACGCTCAAGCACGTGCACTGGAACGTCGTGGGACCCCACTTCATCGCCGTCCACGAGATGATCGACCCGCAGGTCGAGGCGGTGCGTGGCTTCGCCGACGACCTCGCCGAGCGGATCGCCACGCTGGGCGGAGCGCCCAAGGGCACCCCGGGTGCGCTGGTCGCCGAGCGTGACTGGGACGAGTACAGCATCGGGCGCGCCAGCACCCAGGAGCACCTCGGCGCCCTCGACCTCGTCTACCAGGGCGTGATCACCAGCTATCGCGCCGGGATCAAGGAGCTCGACGACCTCGACCTCGTCACCCAGGACATGTTCATCGCCCAGACCGAGCAGCTCGAGCTGTTCCACTGGTTCGTGCGTGCGCACCTCGAGGACAAGAGCGGCCACCTCGCCACCGAGGGCGCCCGCTCCGAGCAGTCGGCCGCGCAGGCGGCCGACTGAGCGGGATCAGCCCTTCGGCACGGGCATCCCGCCCCGGGTGACCAGGAAGTACTGCCCGATCATGTCGCCGAGTAGGGCCCCCGACGTGATGTCGCTGGGCACGTGCCCGGCCATGTAGACCCGCGACCAGGTGATCTCGCCCAGCATCCAGCGGTAGTACGACGCGCGGTGCGGGTCGGTCGCCATCAGGAACGTCGTCCCCGCGCCGCCCTCGGCGGCGTGCGACGACGGGTAGGAGCACGGGCACGTGTCGCCGGGGCTGACCGTCTTGTCGGTGCGCAGCGAGGGGTCGACGACGTACGGCGCGGACTGCTGGTAGCGGGTGCCGAGCGTGTCGGCCACGTTCTTGGCCATCGACATGGCGTCGTCGACGTGGTTCTTCAGCGCGTCGCCGGCGCTGCCGGACAACATCTCGGCCTGGTCGTGCGCGGCGAGCTGCCAGACGTCGTTCTTGCCGAACGCCTCCAGCCAGGTCGCGGCGGCGATGCCGGCGCTGGTGCGGGTCTTGTCGATCGCCTGCACCTGCTTGATCTCCTTGGCGCGGCGCGAGGCCGACGGCGGCGGCGGCAGGGTCTGCTCGACCCAGGACATGAACGCCGCGTCGTCGGCGGTGGAGCCGTGCTGCCTCCACCAGCCGGCCATCAGCCGTCGGGCCCGGGCCGGCTGGGCGTCGACCCGGTGCTCGATCGGCCGGATGGCGGAGTCGGAGAACAGCGCCGGCGGCGGGTCGGCCGCGATCCGGTCCTTGGGCGAGGTGTCCACGAAGGTGTCGTACGCCCAGGGCGAGACCGCCCCGCCGAGGACCGCGAGGGCCGCGACCACGGCGATGACGATGAACCAGCCACGCCGGCGGGCGCGGCGCGGGCGGGGGGCGCCGGTCGTGCCAGAGTCGGACGCCCGGGTGCCGGGCCGACGGGTGTCGGGTGCCGAGGTGTCGGTGCTGGTGGTCATGCGGTGGCCTCCTCGAGGTGCAGCTGGCGCCCGCGAAGCCGGCGGACGTCGTTGTCGGGGATGTCGTCGCGCAGCAGCGAGGCCGCGGACACGTACTTGGAGAAGGAGCGCGGGCGCGCACCGAGGGAGCCGAGCAGGGTGTCGGCGAGGGAGGGGCGCAGCCCGCCCTTGGTCTCGACGAGCACCCACTCCTCGTCGACCCACACCCGACCCCCGTCGAGGGTGCAGTCCACGCCCCAGTCGAGGGTGACCCGCAGCGAGGCGTCGGTGTCGGCGAGCGTCAGCCGCTGGTAGTCCACGCGCATCGAGGGCACCAGCGACGAGACGTCGACGTCGACGCCGCGGTCGACGAGGACGCCGGTGGCGAACGCCGCCTGGTCCGCGCCGAGCCGTCCGTGCTGGTCGGGGTGGCTGGCCGTGACGCTCTTGTGCGTCCGGCCGCGGCCGTCGCGGGTCTTCACCTCGAAGCGGCACAGCTGGTCCTCGACGTACATCCGGCTGCGGACCTTCCAGCGCCGGCGCCGCTGCTGCACATGGTCACGGCAGGCGTCGAGGCGTGGGGTGTCGAAGTAGACCGAGGAGTATGACGTCGTGCGTCGATCGTCGATGGCCAGCACCCGGAACGAGGCCGGCAGCCCGGTCAGGAACGACTCGGCGACGCCCTGGTCGACGAGGTACTTGCGGTCCACCCGGGTGAGGTTCGCGGCCTCGGCGACGACCGCGTCGAGGCCGACGGTCTCCCGGTCGGAGACGTCGAGCGGGTGCACGGAGGAGAGGAAGTGGTCAGCGGGCATCGGCGGCCTCGCTCTCGGCGGCGTCGGCGCGAGTGGTCACGGTCTGGGCGTCGTTCCAGGCCCACCACGTGTCCTCGACCGTCACGCGCACCCGGACCCGGGTGGTGTCGCGGACGAAGTCGACCTCGTCGACGGTCAGGCCGACCGGCTCGATTCCGGTGCGCTCCCGGACCGCGGCGCCCACCTCCTCGGCGTCGGTCAGGGCCCGGTCGAGGGTGAGCCGCACGATCCGGGTCGGCCGGGTGAGCCGGGACTCGTCGGTGAGCCAGATCGCCACCAGCAGCACGACGTCGAGGGCGACGACCAGGGCGAACCCGCGCTCGGGCAGGCCGTTGACCAGGGCCAGGATCAGCGCCACGAAGGTGTAGGCGACGTCCTTGAGCGTGAACGCCGCGCTGCGCAGCCGCACCAGGCTGAGCAGCCCGAATAGCCCGAAGCCGATGCCGGTCGGGAAGTCGCCGGACCCGATCGCCGAGACGGCCGCGAAGAGACCGATGTTGAGGGCCGTGAACACGAGCGTCATCTCGGGAGCGGCGGCCCGGCGTCGGTAGAGGACGCCGACCAGCACGAGCATCGACAGCACGTCCAGGCCGAGCCGTGCTGGCCCGCCGAGGTTGTCGAGGACGCTCGACAGCAGGGTGGAGAGCATGGGGGGACCTTTCGCGGGGACGGAAGTCGGCCACGCTATGAACGCAACATGAAATGCCCATGAAATCCGGCCCCGATGGGCTCCGCTCAGCCGGTCGGGAGCAGCACCGTGACGGTCATCGCACCGTCGTGGGCGCAGGCGACGTCCTCACCACCGGACCCGGTCGTCGCGAGCGCGCCGTACCGCTGGTGGTGCCCGCCGGAGCAGAGCCGCAGCTGCCCGCCGGCCCGGGTGACCAGGGACTCCACCAGCGAGAGGCCCAGGCCGAACCCCTCCCGAGACCGGGAGCTCGCGGCCCGGGTGAACCGGCGGGTGGCGGTGGCCAGCAGGTCGGCGTCCATCCCGGGTCCGGTGTCGGTCACGCGCAGCCGGCCCCACTCCCCGACGCGGTCGACGGCGACGGTGATCGGGGTCGCCCCGTGCTTGACGGCGTTGTCGAGGAGGTTGCTGACCAGCTGCCCGGCGGCCGCCTCGGACAGCAGGACCGGCGCCGGGGAGGTGGTGACCGTGATCGTGGACCGGTCCCGGCCGGTGGCGCGGGCCACGGCGTTGCGGCGCGAGACCTCGGCGGCGGCGACCACCGCCAGGTCGCACCCGCCCTCGTCGAGGCGGCTGTCGTGGCCCACGTCGAGGAGGTGGTCGGCCAGCCGCACGAGGCGTACGACGTCGGTCTCGATCTCGGCCAGGACCGCCTCGTGCTCGGCCACCGAGCGGGTGCGCCGCCGGGCCAGCTGCAAGCGCGTGGTGAGCAGGGTCAGCGGGGTCCTCAGCTCGTGGCTGGCGTCGTTGACGAAGCGCCGCTCGCGCTCGACCGCCTCCTCGAGCGCGTCGAGCATGGCGTTGAGCGTGTCGCCGAGGCGGGTGACCTCGTCGTCGCGCCCCTGCGGGACCTCCAGGCGGACGCCCGTGGCGCCGCGGACGATGTCGTCGGCCTGCGCGCGGTAGTGCTCGACCGGGCGGAGCGCGAAGCGGGCCAGCTGGTCGCCGACGACCGCGGTCACCAGCAGTGCGCCGAGGCCGGCCACGGCGAGCTGGGCGAGCAGCTCGAGGAGCGCCTCGTCGCGGTGGTCCCGACGCACGGCGACCACGAGCACCGCCGCCTTCTGGTGCGCCGCGCCGGGCAGCCTGGTGGCCTCGATCCGCAGCGGGTTGCGGGTCGTCGGCAGCAGCAGGCCGACGTCCTTGACCACCGGACCCTCGAGCGTCTCGGTCAGCGTGGTCGGGGAGGCCAGCGACCGGCCGGTCATCGTCGGGCTGGCCGACAGCACGCGCCCACGTCGGTCGAGGACCTGGTAGAGCTCGTTGCCGACCACGTTGCCCGAACCCCGGGTCGTCGACCCGTTCGGCTGCACCCGAGGAGTGACCAGCTGCGTGGCACTGGTCAGGTCGCCGTCGAGCTGGCGGTCCAGCGCGAACTGCACCCGCCAGTAGACGAACGCACCCGCGGCGGTCAGGACGAGGAACATGGTCGCCGAGAAGCCGGCCACCAGCCGGACCCGCAGCGGCAGCCTCGAGACCCGGCGCCGCACACGGGCTCGCCTGGTCCCCGAGGTCACGGTGCCGTGCTGTCGGCGGGAGACCCGTCCGGCGCGGGGTCGATCCGGTAGCCCGCGCCGCGCAGCGTGGTGATGGTGCTCGTCCCGAACGGCCGGTCGATCTTCGCCCGGAGGCCGGCGACGTGGACGTCGATGACGTTGCTGCGCAGGTCGGTCTCGCCGTCCCAGACCTCGTCGAGGATGGTGAACCGGGTGACCAGCCGTCCGGCGCGCTCCATGAGCAGCCGCAGGATGTCGAACTCGCGGGCGGACAGCTCGATCTCGACCTCGCCCCGCATGGTGCGCCGGGAGGCCGGGTCCAGCACCAGGTCCCCCACGCGCAGCGGCAGCTCGTCGTCGCCGACCGCCCGCCGGTGCAGCGCGCGCAGCCGGGCGATCAGCTCGTCGAGGTCGAACGGCTTGACCAGGTAGTCGTCGGCACCGGCCTCCAGCCCGGCCACCCGGTCGGGGACCGTGGTCCGGGCGGTGAGCATCAGCGCCGGGGTGCGGACCCCCGCCTCGCGCAGCTTGCGGCAGACGGTCACGCCCTCCAGGCCCGGGAGCATCCAGTCCAGCAGCAGCACGTCGTACGCCGTCTCGCCGAGCGCCGCGCTGTAGGCCGCACGGCCGTCCCCGACGACGTCGACCTCCCAGCCGGCCTCGGTGAGGGACTGGTCGAGGAGGGAGGCGAGGCGGGGCTCGTCCTCGGCGACGAGCACCCTCACGGCGCTACCTGCGTGGTCACGGCACGACGGTAGCGTCCGGTGCGTGAGGCTCCGATGAAGACGACGACTTCCGCCAGGCTCCCGGTGTGGTCGCCGTGGCGCACCGTGATCTGGTTCGGCATCGTCAGCCTGTCCGCCGACATGGTCTACGAGGGCGCGCGCTCGATCACGGGGCCCTACCTCGCCTCGCTGGGGGCTTCGGCGCTGGTGGTCGGCGTGGTCACCGGGGCCGGCGAGGCCGCCGCGCTCGTGCTGCGCCTCGTCTTCGGCCCGCTGGCCGACCGCAGCGGCGCCTACTGGCCGCTCACGATCGTCGGCTACGCGATGACCGCGGTCTGCGTGCCGCTGATGGCGGTCGCCCCGTTCCTCGGCGGGGTGGGGCTCGCCTTCGGCGCCACCATGGTGCTCCTCGAGCGCACCGGCAAGGCGGTGCGGAGCCCGTCGAAGTCGGCGCTGCTCGCGCACGCCGCCCGCTCGGTCGGCCGCGGCAAGGGCTTCGCCGTGCACAAGGCGCTGGACCAGGTCGGGGCCTTCGCGGGGCCGCTGCTGGTGGCCGGGGTGGTCGCGCTCACGACCCACACCTGGGCCGGCCTCGCAGCGCTGGCGGTCCCCGCCGTGGCCGCGATGGTGCTGCTCTTCGTGATCCGGGTGCGGGTGCCCGACATGCGGGTGTACGACGCCCCCGAACCCGCCCCTGCTCTGGACGTCCCCGTGGCCGTGTCCACGGACGCCCCGGCGTCGGCACCGGCGCCGGCGCTGGTGCCGGCGTCGGCCGGGCGTAACCGGCTGCCGCGCGAGTTCCACCTCTTCGCCCTCTCCTGCGCGGCCAGCACGCTGGGCCTGATGACCTTCGGCCTGATCGGCTTCCACCTCAGCGATGCCGGGCTGGTCCGACCGGCGCTGGTGCCGGTGGTCTACGCGGTGGCGATGGCGGTCGAGGCGGTCTCCGCGCTGGCAACGGGGCTGACCTACGACCGGATCGGGCCGCGCGTGCTGCTGGTGCTGCCGCTCATGGTGGCGCTGGTGCCCCTGCTCGCGCTGGCCGACCAGCTGGCGGTCGCCCTCGTGGGCGTCCTGGTGTGGGGTGCCGCGGTGGGCGTGCAGGACTCGACGGTCAAGGCGCTGGTGGCCGACCTGGTGCCCTCACCCCGGCTGGCGACGGCGTACGGCGTGTTCGCGGCCTGGCAGGGCGCGGCGGCGCTGGCCGGTGGCCTGCTCGCCGGGGCGCTCTACAGCGGCGCCCGGTGGGACCTCGTCGTGGTGCTCGGCGCGTGCCAGGTGGCGTCGCTGGTGCTGCTCGTGGTGGTGCTCAGGCGGCGAGTCGGCTGACCTCGGCCCCGCTGTCGGAGCCACGGGAGGTGCTCAGCTTGATCCGGCCCTCGACCGGCTCGGCGCCGTGACGGACCGCCCGGCGGGCGGGAGCGCTGTAGGCCAGCAGCACGACGACCATGAGGATCGGTACGAGAAGCGTGAATCCCATGGCACTTGCGGTGAACACGGCGACGAACGACATCTCGGGTCTGCTCCTCCATTGTTGTGGAGCCGCCCGGACTGGTCCATCTCTTCCGGCTCCTTGTAGTTGCACCGTTCTCGAGAACAGGTCGACGGAAACACTGGTCCAGACCAGTTGGGGTGTGTTTCCGGTCATGTCGGGGCGACCAGCCGCCTGCCAGAATCGAGCGCATGGCGAGCCTCTCGGACTTCCACGCGCGCAGCATCGACGGTGAGCAGGTCAACCTCGGGGACTACTCCGGACGGGTCGTCCTGGTCGTCAACACCGCGTCCCAGTGCGGGTTCACGCCGCAGTACCAGGGGCTGCAGGAGCTCCACGACGCCTACGCCGACCGTGGCTTCAGCGTCCTGGGCTTTCCGTGCGACCAGTTCGGCGGCCAGGAGCCGGGGAACGAGTCCGAGATCGCGGCGTTCTGCGAGCGCAACTACGGGGTGAGCTTCCCGCTGTTCGCCAAGGTCGAGGTCAACGGCGCCGGGGCGCACCCGCTGTTCGCGTGGCTCCGCTCGGAGCGCGGCGGCCTGCTCGGCAACCGCATCAAGTGGAACTTCACCAAGTTCCTGGTCGACCACCGCGGCCGCGTGGTGAAGCGCTACGGGCCGACCACGGCGCCCGCGAAGATCGCCGCCGACATCGAGTCCGCGCTCCAGCGGACCGCGGACGAGGCGGCATGAACCGGTTCGCCGCGAAGACCGAGGCCAAGGCCGTGGTGGGGGCCGGGCGCGAGGAGATCTGGGCTGCGCTCACCGATCCCGCCCTGGTGGCCCGAATGACGCCCTTCGTGAAGAGCATCGAGGCCGACGGCGAGCACTGGCTCTGGGAGATGACGAGCCTGGAGGTCCTCGGGGTCGGGGTGGCCACGGCGTTCACCGAGCGGATGTCCTTCACCGACCTCGAGCGCATCGAGTTCCGCCACGACCCGCCCGCCGGGACGCAGGAGCGGACCGGGGTGCACGGCTGGTACGACCTCGCCGAAGCCGACGGGGGGACCCACCTGGCCACCAGCCTCGAGGTCGCCGTGGAGCTGCCGCTGCCGCGGATCTCCTCCCCGGCCGTGCACACCGCGATGAAGGGCGTGATGGCGACGATGGGCCAGCGGTTCTCGCGCAACCTGCTCGACCACCTCGGCGTCGCCCGCTGACGGCGGGCGGAGCCGGTCCGCCGAGGGTTTCGGTCGTTGCGGTCGAAGGTGACTTGAACGTAACCACGAGCTCGGAGGAAGGTTCGACCATGGCCGCCACCACGTCGTCGTACTCGATCACCATGCGTCTGCACACCGCCCCCGACCACGGGGTGGTGGGAGCGGTCGCCACGGCGATCGCCCAGGCCGGCGGCATCGTGACCGCCATCGACGTGGCGGAGTCCAGCCACGAGCGCCTCGTGGTCGACGTGACCTGCTCGGCCAGCGACGCCGACCACGCCCACGAGCTCGAGCTGGCCGTCGACAAGGTCAGCGGCGTGCACGTCTACAAGACCAGCGACCGGACCTTCCTGCTGCACCTCGGCGGCAAGATCGAGGTCACCTCCAAGGTGCCGCTGCGCAACCGCGACGACCTGTCGATGGCCTACACCCCGGGCGTCGGCCGGGTGAGCATGGCGATCGCGGAGCACCCCGAGGACGTGTGGCGGCTGACGAGCAAGGGCAACACGGTGGCCGTCGTGACCGACGGCTCGGCCGTGCTCGGCCTCGGCAACATCGGCCCCGGTGCGGCGATGCCGGTGATGGAGGGCAAGGCCGCGCTGTTCAAGCGCTTCGCCGACATCGACGCGTGGCCGATCTGCCTCGACACCCAGGACACCGACGAGATCGTCCGGGCGGTGGAGATGATCGCGCCCGGCTTCGGCGGCATCAACCTCGAGGACATCGCCGCGCCGCGCTGCTTCGAGATCGAGCGGCGGCTGCGCGAGAGCCTGGACATCCCGGTCTTCCACGACGACCAGCACGGGACGGCGATCGTGGTGCTCGCCGCGCTGACCAACGCGCTGCGGGTGGTCAAGAAGGACCTCCCCGACGTGCGGATCGTGGTGTCCGGGGGCGGCGCCGCCGGCACCGCCATCGTGACGCTGCTGCTCGCCGCGGGCGTCACCGACGTGGTCGTCGTCGACCGCGCGGGCGCCCTCTCGGCCGACGACGAGAGCCTCGCCCCGGCCCACCTCGAGCTGGCGAAGGCCACCAACCCCCGGCGGGTGCGCGGTGACCTGCAGACCGTGCTCGCCGGCGCGGACGTCTTCATCGGCGTCAGCGCCCCGGGGATCCTGAAGGCCGAGTGGATCAAGGACATGGCCGACGAGGCGGTCGTCTTCGCGCTGGCCAACCCCGACCCCGAGGTCGACCCCGCCGAGGCCGAGAAGTACGCCGCGGTCGTGGCCAGCGGACGCTCGGACTACCCCAACCAGATCAACAACGTGCTGGCCTTCCCCGGTGTCTTCCGCGGCCTCCTCGACGCCCGGGCCCACGAGATCACCGTCGAGATGCTGCTGCGCGCCGCCAAGGCGATCGCGCACGTGGTCAAGGACGACGAGCTGAACCCCAACTTCATCATCCCGACGGTCTTCCACCCCGACGTGCCGAAGGCGGTCGCGTCGGCGATCCGCGGCACCACCGAGTGAGCCACGCGCGCTGGTTCCGCACACCCGGCCGCCGGCGGGTCGATACTGGGGCATGCCCTCCTTCGCGCACACCGAGACCGTGGCCGCCTCGCCGGAGACCGTGTTCGGCATCCTCGACGACACCGACCGGACCCCGCAGTGGCTCGCGCGCTGCACCGGGATCGACAAGCTGACCGAGGGACCCAACCACCCGGGGACCAAGCTGCGCTACCACTACCAGCAGGGCCGTCGGACCGGGACGATGGACGGCGAGATCGCCGCGCGGGAGCCGG
>Ga0308174_10001486_pt1 | contig 10961 bp, 14 predicted proteins | sample PhyPR2_FD_203894 | JGI IMG/M metagenome (GOLD analysis project Ga0308174, IMG submission 203894) | Soil microbial communities from UC Gill Tract Community Farm, Albany, California, United States - DLSLS.P.R2 | ecosystem: Environmental > Terrestrial > Soil > Agricultural land | place: USA... | reverse complement strand
CGCGCCGCTGGGGGCGACCTATGGGTCCATCGCCACGGTGGTCGTCTTCCTGATCTGGTTGTCGTGGAACGTGAACGCGATCTTCTTCGGCGGCGCCTTGGCCACGGAGGTGGAGATCGCCATCGATGCGAACGCGCCCAGGCCGGCGCTCAAGGACCTCAGGGGCGCAAGGCCTATGGCTTCGCGACCAGGAAGCTGATCCCGCCGTCGCGCTCGTCGCAGGCGAGGATCACCGCCCCGATCTCGGCGGCGAAGTGCGGCACGTCGATGCGCGCCATCGGGTCGTCCGCCAAGAGGCGCACCCGCACGCCGCGGCCCGCCGCCTCCAGCGCGCGGCGCAGGCGCAGCGTGGGCACGGGGCAGCGGTGCCCGCGCGCATCCACCAGAACCTCCTCGTTCGGCATGTTCCGAGCCATAGGGCGCCTGCCGCTTGAACCCAAGCTCCACCGCTGCGCGTTGAGGCGGGGCGTGAGGGGCTGAAGGAGCCGGCATGGCGTCCGAGGGGGAGGTGTTCGCAACCGATGTTCCGGCCCGGCTGGACCGGCTGCCGTGGAGCCGGTTCCATTGGCTGGTCGTGGCGGCCCTCGGGATCACCTGGATACTCGATGGGCTGGAGGTCACGCTGGTCGGCTCGCTGTCCTCGGCGATCGCCAGCCCGCAGGCGCTGAACCTGACGGCGGCGCAGATCGGGATGACGGGCAGCTCCTACATCCTGGGCGCGGTGATCGGCGCGCTGGTGTTCGGCCGCCTCACCGATCGGCTGGGACGGCGGCGGCTGTTCACCGTGACGGTCGGGGTCTACCTGCTGGCGACCATCGCCACCGGCCTGTCCTGGGACTTCTGGTCCTTCATGCTGTTCCGATTCATCACCGGCGCCGGGATCGGCGGCGAGTACGGGGCGGTGAACTCGGCCATCCAGGAGCTGATCCCGGCCCGCCGGCGCGGCTATACGGACCTCGCCGTCAACGGCACCTTCTGGGTCGGGGCGGCGATGGGGGCGGTGGGCTCGCTGGTGGTGCTCAACCCGGCCGTGGTCCCTCAGGCCTGGGGCTGGCGGCTTGCCTTCGTGATCGGCGGCGTGCTGGCGCTGATCATCGTCTTCGTCCGCCGCTTCATCCCGGAGAGCCCGCGCTGGTTGATGACCCACGGCCGGCCGGAGGAAGCCGCCGCCGTGGTGGACGAGATCGAGCGGCGGGTGGAGCGCCACACCGCCCTGCCGCCGCTGATCAAGGAGACGCCGAAGCTGCGCTTCATGCGCCGCGGAGAAACCAACTGGCTGGAGATCGCCGCAATCCTGTTCCGCACCCATCCTCGGCGGACGGCGCTGGGCGTCGTGCTGATGGCCACGCAGGCCTTCTGCTACAACGCGATCTTCTTCACCTACGCCCTCATCCTGACGAGGTTCTACGGCATCGCCGACCGCAACATCGGCTACTTCATGCTGCCGTTCGCGCTCGGCAACGTGCTGGGGCCGCTGCTGCTCGGGCGACTGTTCGACAGCCTGGGCCGCAAGCCGATGATCGCGGCCACCTACGGGCTTGCGGGCGCGCTGCTCTGCGTCACCGGCTGGCTGTTCGCCCGCGGCGCGCTCACGGCGGAGACCCAGACCATCGCCTGGAGCGTGATCTTCTTCTTCGCCTCGGCCGCGGCCAGCGCAGCCTATCTCACCGTCGGCGAGCTGTTCCCCCTGGAGACGCGCGCCGTCACCATCTCGCTGTTCTACGCCTTCGGGACGCTGCTGGGCGGGGTCGGCGGCCCGGCGCTGTTCGGCGCGCTGATCGACACCGGCGAGCGCGGCCAGATCTTCAAGGGCTATCTCCTGGGCGGCGGGCTCATGCTGCTGGCGGCCGCCGTGCAGATCTGGCTCGGGGTCTCGGCCGAGCGGCGGTCGCTCGAAAGCGTCACGCCTCCGCTGTCCCTGGTCTCCGACGGCGGATGAGGCTCAACCCGTCCGCCGAAGGGGCTTCCGCCGCCGTTCCGATTTGACGAGCCGCCAGCCGTCACGGGTCAGGACGAAGGCGTGCGGCGAGCCGCGCCAGCCGTTCGCCGCCGCCGCGCTGCCGGCCCGCTGCAGGAGCCTGCGCCCGCAGAGTCGCAGGCAGAGCCCCAGGAACGCCGGATTCCGGTCGACCAGCGGCCCATTGAGCGCCTGGAACAGCAGGGCGCGTTCGTCGGCGGTCAGGTCGTGGATGTCACTCATGGCGCGTCTAACGCCGGGAACCGAGTCCCGTTTCTCCGGCAGAGCTTCCCGGCGGCTGGCGCCCGTCCGAACCTCAGGAGGTCAGGCTGATCTCGGCGCCCTCCGGATCGCGGATGGTGGCGAGCTTGGTCCCGTGCTCATCCTTGGGCGCCGCGCTGAAGATCAGGCCCTCGGTTTCCGCCTCAGCGTGCAGTCGCACCACGTCGTCGGTGGCGAAGCCGAGCTGCACGTTTCCGGCGGGGTTTGCTGGCGAGGCGGGGTGCAGGGCGAGGGTGACGTCGCCGGTCTCGAACTCCGACCAGAACGGGGTGTAGAAGCGAAGTTTCAGCCCGAGCCTGTCGCGGAAGAACGCCACCGCGCCTTCCATGTCGTCGGTGAAGCGGATCGCATAGGTGAACCGAGCCTGCATGGCTGTCCTCCCTGAGCGAGGGCGAGGCAAGGCGCGCGGCCAAGGACCGTAAAGCGGCTTCACAAGCGCTCCGGCTTGCGAAAAACTCGCGCCGCCTTGAAGGGGAGGGCGACCATGAAGACCCGGGCCGCCGTCGCCTTCGAGGCCAAGACGCCGCTGGAAATCGTCGAGCTCGATCTGGAGGGCCCGCGGGCCGGCGAGGTGCTCGTGGAGATCAGGGCGACGGGGATCTGCCACACCGACGCCTACACGCTCGACGGGCTCGATTCCGAAGGGCTGTTTCCCTCGATCCTCGGCCACGAAGGCGCGGGCGTGGTGCTGGAGGTGGGCCCCGGCGTCGCCAGCGTCGCGCCCGGCGACCACGTCATCCCGCTCTACACGCCCGAATGCCGCCAGTGCAAAAGCTGCCTGTCGCGCAAGACCAACCTCTGCACCGCCATCCGCGCCACCCAGGGCAGGGGGCTGATGCCGGACGGGACCAGCCGGTTCTCCTACAAGGGAGCCCCGATCTTCCACTACATGGGCTGCTCGACCTTCTCGAACCACACGGTCCTGCCGGAGATCGCGGTGGCGAAGATCCGCGCCGACGCGCCCTTCGACAAGGCCTGCTACATCGGCTGCGGGGTGACCACGGGCGTGGGCGCGGTCGTCAACACGGCCAAGGTCGAGCCCGGTTCGAACTGCATCGTCTTCGGCCTGGGCGGCATCGGCCTCAACGTGGTGCAGGGCCTGAGGCTGGTCGGCGCCTCGATGATCGTCGGCGTCGACGTCAATCCGGCCCGTGAGGACTGGGGCCGCCGGTTCGGCATGACCCACTTCGTCGATCCCAGGGCCGTGGATGGCGACCTCGTGGCCCACCTCGTCCAGCTCACCGACGGAGGCGCCGACTACACCTTCGACTGCACGGGGAACGTCGAGGTCATGCGCCAGGCGCTGGAGGCCTGCCACCGCGGCTGGGGCGAGAGCGTGATCATCGGCGTCGCCGAAGCCGGCAAGGAGATCGCCACCCGGCCCTTCCAGCTGGTCACCGGGCGCGTCTGGCGTGGCACGGCGTTCGGCGGCGCGCGCGGGCGCACCGACGTGCCGAAGATCGTCGACTGGTACATGGACGGGAAGATCGAGATCGACCCGATGATCACCCACACCCTGCCGCTGGAGCGGATCAACGAGGCCTTCGAGCTCATGCGGCGCGGCGAGAGCATCCGCTCGGTGGTGATCTACTAGACGCTCAGCAGCCCGCCTTCGGGCGCCGGGCGGGCGCGCTGGTTGTAGAGCAGCTTGCGGCGGCGATCCTGCTCCTCGGGCGGCAGCTTGGCCGGGTCCCCCGGCGTCACGCCGGCGGTGACCGCCATGCCCTTCTGCACGGCGGGCCGGGCCGAGAGCTCCTCGTACCAGCGCTTGAAATACTTGAACTCCTCAAGGTCGATGCCGCGCATCTGGAAGTTCACGCTCCACGGATAGCAGATCATGTCGGCGATCGTGTACGCGTCGCCGGCCATGTAGCGGCGGTCGTAGAGGCGGTTGTTCATCACGCCATAGAGCCTGTGCACCTCGTCGGCGAAGCGCTTGCGGGCATAGGACTGGTCGCCGGCGCTCTCGGGCGTGCGGCCGAAATGGCCCTGCTCGCCGAATTTCGGCCCCTGGTTGGCCATCTGCCACATGATCCACTGGGCGACCTCGTACTTGCCGCGCACGTCCTGCGGCCAGAAGCGGCCTTCCTTCTCGGCGAGGTACATCATGATCGCCCCGCTCTCGAAGACGCCGATCGGCGCGCCGCCGCCCTTGGGCTCGGTGTCGACCATCGCCGGCATGCGGTTGTTCGGGCTGATCTTCAGGAAGTCCGCCTCGAACTGATCGCCGCGGCCGATCTGAACGGGCACGATGCGGTAGGGGATTCCCAACTCCTCCAGGAGGATCGTCACCTTCTTGCCGTTGGGCGTGGGCCAGTAGTGCAGCTCGATCATCGCAGGCGTCTCCGAACGACCAGGATTTGGCGGCCGAACCCTAGGCCGTGGGCGGCGGCTCGCAAGCGAACAAAAGCTGATCGCCGGCCAAGCGCGGCTGAACAAGGCATGGTCAACGCAAAATACACCAAGGAATTCAGCGCAATCTTAAGCGCGACCTAAGAGCCTGCGAGCCTCAGCGGAATTGGGCGCTCGACAGATGTTCAGTCTTCGTACGCTATTTCGAACCCCGGCCGGCCTCGTGGCGCGTCTGAAGCGCGACCGGCGCGGAAACGTCGCGATCGTCTTCGCGCTCGGCATGCCGATGATCGCAGCCGGCGCGGCGTTCAGCGTCGAGACCAGCTTCGACTATTACAAGCACCAGCGCCTGCAGGCCGCCGCCGACGCGGCCGCCTTCTCCGGCGCGCTCGAGGTGCTCGACGGCTCGGATTCGGCCACCATCCAGAACGCCGCCAACAAGGCCGCCGCCGCCAACGGCTGGGTCAGCGGCTCGGGCACTATCACGGTGAATACGCCGCCGGCCACGGGCCCGAACCAGGTTTCCCAGGCCGTCGAGGTGATCCTCACCCAGGTCCAGCCTCGGTACTTCACGGCGCTGTTCGTCCATCAGCCGATCACCCTGCGCCGGCGCGCGGTCGCCATGTACCAGGTCGCCGCCAACGCCTGCGTCGTGGCGCTCAGCCACGCCGCCAGCCGGGCGATCGACGTGACCGGCAGCGCCACCATGACGCTGACCGGCTGCGACGTCGCCTCCGACTCCACCGCGAGCGACGCCATCCACACCTGGGGCTCCGCCGGCGTGACCGCCGACTGCGCCTTCTCGGTGGGCGGCATCGCCAACAACGGCGCGATGACCCTGGCCGCCTGCCCGGGCGGCATCAGCGGCGTCTCGCCGGTCGCCGATCCGTTCAGCGCCGTGCCGACGCCCGCCGTGCCGGGGAGCTGCATCGCCACCTCCAGCTATAACGGCGCCTCCTTGAGCCCCGGCTACTACTGCAACGGCCTCTCCCTGAAGGGCTCCGACACGCTGGCGCCTGGCGTCTACTACATCGCCGGCACCGGCCTTTCGATCGGGGCTCTCGCTCAGGTGAGCGGCACGGGCGTGACCATCTATCTGAGCGGCGCCGCGAGGGTCGACATGAAGGCCAACGCCGACGTGCAGCTCTCCGCCCCGACCAGCGGGACCTACTCGGGGATCCTGTTCTTCGGCGATCGCGGCAACTCGGCCGCCACCACCAACACGTTCAACGGCGACTCCGCTTCGCGCCTGACGGGCGATCTCTATTTCCCGACGCAAGCGGTCAGCTACAACGGCAACTTCTCCGGCATCAACGGCTGCACCTACGTGGTCGCCAACACCATCAGCTGGTCGGGCAGCAGCGTCTTCAGCGTCGATTGCTCGCAGCAGGGCATGCAGAAGATTCCCGCCCGCGATCTCGTCAAGCTGGTGGAATAGCATGCGACGCTCACGCTCGTTTTGGGCCGATCGGCGCGGAATATCGGCGCTCGAATTCGCGCTGATCGCGCCCGTCCTGTCGACCATCCTGGTGCTCGGCTGGGACGGCTGGATGATGATGAACCAGGCGACCGACATGCGCACCGCCGTGCAGACAGGCGCCCGCTATTACCAGATCGGCGGGACCGACGATGCGGCCGCCAAGGCCGCTGCGCTCGCCGCCTGGGTCAGCAAGCCGTCCGGCAGCGCCCTGACCGTGACGCGCGCCTGCTTCTGCGGATCCGCCGCCAACAGTTGCGACACCGCTTGCGCGAGCGGGACGCCCAGCACCTTCATCACGCTCGCCGCAACCAGCACCTTCTCCGGGACGATGCAGCACAAGTCGCTCACGGAGCAGGAGGTGGTCCGTGTCCGTTGATCGGATCCGGCTCGGTGACGATCGGGGCGCCTCGGCCGTGGAGTTCGCGCTTCTCGCGCCGGTGCTGCTGATGTTCCTGTTCGGCGTCTTCCAGCTCGGCTGGGGCCTGCACTGCGGGTCCAGCGTGCGCTGGGCGCTGGAGAACAACGCGCGCACCCTGCTGCTCGCGCCCACCACCACCCAGTCCGACCTGCAGACCGCGGTCAGGGCCAACCTGGCGGACGTGCCGAACGCCAACTCGGTCACGGTGACGCTGGTCACCGACACCTCGGGCGCCGCGAAGGTGCTGCGGGCCAGCGCGGCCTATGCGTATCCGCTGTCGATCCCCTTCCTGCCGACCTACAACCTGACGTTCAACGACAGCGTCGCCGTGCCGGCGCCCTAACGCACCGCCCCCACCAGCGCGACCAGCATCAGCAGGGCCAGGCCCACGGCCACGGCGCCGGCCTTGAGCGCGAACATTTCTTCCGGATTGTAGCCGGCCCATAGCCGCGCCTGGCGCAGCCACTCGCGAAGGATGGCGCGGGCGTCGGTCTGGTCGACCTCGACGTCCTCGCCGAACTCGGTCGGGATCACGTCGAAGCGGTCCGCCTGCCGGTGCAGCCACAGCACCGCGCGTTCCCCGGCCCGGCGCACCCTGGCCTTCAGGGGCGTGCGCGGGCGTGCGGCCGGCGCGGGCGCGGCGGCTTGCGATGCCGAGTCGAGGTCGACGGGCGACGGTGGATCCATGGTCGGCGCTCCCACCTGCGGCCATGAACGGCGCAGCTTCGCGACGGTTCCGCCGATGGCCCGCCAATCCGGTCTGCGGCGGCGGTTTCGGGAACTTACCAACGGCGCAGCTTCTTTCATCCCACCGGAGGTGAAGATGCCGCTGGTTCTGAGCTGGCCCGACATCCTCGTGCGGCTAGGTCTTGCGGTCGCAGCCGGCGTGGCCGTCGGCTTCAACCGCGAGGAGCGGAGCCAGGCGGCCGGTCTCAGGACGACGGTGCTCGTCTGCCTGGCCGCCGCGCTGATGATGGTGCTGGCCAACGCGCTCCTGAACACCACCGGCAAGGACCAGACGAAGTTCGCGCAGATCGACGTGCTGCGCCTGCCGCTGGGCGTGCTCTCCGGGATCGGCTTCATCGGCGGCGGGGCGATCGTCAGGCGCGGCGACATCGTCACCGGCGTGACGACGGCGGCCACCATCTGGTTCATGACCTGCGTCGGCCTCTGCCTCGGGGCGGGCGAGCTCGCGCTCGGGGCCGGCGCCACGGTGCTCGCGCTGGTGGTGCTCTGGGCCCTGAAGTGGGCGGACCTGAAGATCCCGCGGAAGTTCCATGCCACGCTCACCGTCTGCGCCCAGCGCAGCGGCCTGCCGGAAGCCGACCTGCGGCGCGAGCTGCAAGGCTCCGGTCATCGCATCATGGCCTGGGGCATCGCCTACGCCGACGGCGGCCAGAGCTACGAAGCCCGCGCCGAGCTCGAGTGGCGCGGCCGCGACGACGACCGCGGCCGCGAGCCGGAATTCGTCAAGGCGATCGCCGAACGCCCCGCCGTGCTCCGCGCCGACTGGGCCCCCAAGCCGGTGCCGGGCTAGGCGCAATGCAGACTCAGGCGCCGTTTGTGGACCGACCCGCTGTGTCTCAGGATAGAGGTACTGAAGCCGTGACCAGAGCTACAGGATGTTAGGGACCAGACAAGGGAGACACTCAAGCAGCTACCACAGGACCCGCAGCGCGACGGTTTGCTTGATGCACTGAGCCGCATGGGAAGGCGTCCCTGCGCCACAAGATTCAGCATCGCGCGCAGCCAATTCTCGCGGTTTGCGCCGATAAGCTCCCCGGATTTATGGACGTGCTGGCTCTGGCCGTGAACTGCCGCAATCACTACGTCCACGGCACCCCTCCGAAAGCGGACTACACTAGGCACTTCTTTGAGACAGTGCCTTTCTTGACGGAATCGCTTGAGTTCGTGTTCGGAACCTCTGACCTGATGGACGCGGGGTGGGATTTCGGCGCGTTCACTCAACAGGGGACGACCATGTCCCATCCGTTCGGTAGCTTTCTAGTCAACTACGCCCACGCGCTCGAGACCTTGAATTCGGCGCTGCCGGAACGAGCGCGGGTAAATGCAGGTTCGCTCCGGCCGCGGGGTCGCGTGCAGCGCACGACCGAGGACTTAGATTGCTCCTGATCCGCGGGAGGGGTCGGCAAGTTAGCAATCCATCCCACCAGAAAGCGGCCCCGCTAGCTCCGTCTGCACACCTCACGCGCCTTATATTTTTCGGATATTTCGCAAATACGTTGACGAAACCGCGCTCATACGCCATGCAGGAGAACCATGAATGCAACATATTTGAGCGAAATTCGAATGTCGGCGGACGACAGGAAGCACGAAAAGTTCAGGGAGCTAGCCGAGAAGCGGACTAACAAGGCTCTTGAGGCCGTCCGTCTGATTGGCAACCTCTCGAACCGCCAGACCTACGTCTATGAGGAAGCTGAGGTGCGGAAGATCGTGAAGGCGCTCCGCGACGCCGTCACGGAGGTCGAGGTGCGCTTCGGCAGGTCGACGGGTCGCAGTGGGGGCGAGTTCAAGCTGTAGGACGGGGCGTTGTCGTGAGCCACATCAAGCAGATTACGCCGATCACCATCCGCGACATTGACTTCACCGTGTCGCGGCAGATCGAGCAGTGCCCGAAGACGATGATGCTGCGGGAGCTGGTGATGAACGCGGTGGAGGCCGCCGCACAAGCTCCTGCCGGCGGTCGCATCGTCGAGATGATGGGAAAGCGGATTCCTGAGTGTGGCAACACGAGAAAGCTCGCTATCTGGAACAGCGGTCCAGGGATGAGCAGCACCGAGCTTGACCACATCTGCGATCTGGCGGCCTCGCTTGGAAAGGATATGGCGCTTGAGGGCAACTTCGGGATGGGGGCGAAGGTGGCCTCCCTTCCGTCGAACACTCTTGGAATGCGCTACCGGTCTTGCAGCGCAGGTGTGGTCAGCCAAGTGGTCCTAGGCAAACGCGAAGGCATCTACGGGAAGGTCTGGATGCCAACGGAAGACTCGTTCGAGGAGATTGTCGACGTCACCGAGCAAGTCCGCCAAGAAGGGGAATACCCGCTCGAACAAGACTGGACTGAGGTTGTGCTGTTCGGCAATCACCCCGATCAGGACACGGTGTCGGACCCCTATGACGGCGACCCGAAGCAAGACCGCCAGTGGATCACGACCTATCTGTATCATCGGTTCTACACTCTGCCCGAAGGGGTCGAGCTATTCCTCGACGAAGGCACGCATCCCCGGGATGGCAGGCGTCAATTCAAGACGATCCCGGACCGCAGCGATGCGTTTGGTCGGGTCGAGACCGTCGACGTGGGTGAAGGCGTCCGCGTCCACTACCTCTACGATCCCACCTACCAAGACACCGGCCACAACAAATCGATCTCGGGCTCGCTCACTTCCTCGGTGAGCACCGCCGCCATCGTATTCCGGGGCGAGATGTACGACGTGCGCAAGGCGCGCAAGTGGGCAGGTGACGCGCCTGCTTTCGGTATTCCCTTCGGTGCACGCCACATCTCAATCCACGTGGAGCTTCCCGACAACTTCCCTGTCCGACATGAGCCGTACCGCCGCTTTATTCAGCTCTCAGGCGGCGATCAGCGTCAGCTGTTGATCGAGGACTTCGCAGAGATTGTGTTCCGCAATCGGCCAGAATGGCTGATCCAGATCATCAACTCGCTTGCTCCGAAATCGTCCGCGTCGACCGAAGACCTGCGGAAGGAGCTGCAAGATCTCCTGAACGAACTGAGGGTTCAAACGAAGAGTCCCCGCCAGACAGACGACGGTCTGCAGCTTGTTGACGAGGGCGGCGCTAGGGGTGCTCGACCGGAGCACAAAGAAGGTCAAGGCGGCGGTGGAGGGCGAGCCCCAATTAGTCCAACCGACCTGATCTTCAACCCCGCCGGCGCGAAGCGCGCCAACGTCTCCAAGAACTTGGAAACGGCACCGGAGATCATTCCTCTCAGGGACGAGGACGACGTCTCGGAAAAAGGGATCAGTGGCAAAGCCGCTAGGTATGTGCGGGAGACGAACCAACTCTTCGTTAATCTCACCTATTCGGCCGTTGGCGCAGCCCAGGACCATCTTTGCCTGCGGTATGCGACGTACAAGGACCCCGAGATCGTTCGGGATCTGGCGCGGCAGTGGTCAGAGCGGCTGGTGATGGGACGGGTCGGCTACGCCGTGATCTACGCTCAGGCCAAGCAGCTCATTCGAGAATGGACCTCGGACGACGTAAAGAAAGCACTCGAGCCTGAAAGCCTGAGCTTAGCGGCAGATGGTTGGCGCGACGCTGTCACCACAGCGTATCGGAGCATCAGCAGCAGACTTGGTGCCGCGAAAGCGTCCGAGGAAGCGGACGAGGGGGAGCTGACTCTGGTCTAGCGGCCAGTGAGCCGAGCCCTCGGCTAAGAAAGAGGGGAGGACGCGTGAGCGCTATTACCACACGCCGGACTCGCCAACGTCCGCCTG
>Ga0308174_10001485_pt1 | contig 10968 bp, 12 predicted proteins | sample PhyPR2_FD_203894 | JGI IMG/M metagenome (GOLD analysis project Ga0308174, IMG submission 203894) | Soil microbial communities from UC Gill Tract Community Farm, Albany, California, United States - DLSLS.P.R2 | ecosystem: Environmental > Terrestrial > Soil > Agricultural land | place: USA... | reverse complement strand
TTCTCCGGAGCCGTCACCATCACGGAATGGCACAAATCACGGGCAGGCGAAGCGCCTACCCCACGTTACAGAACTTCTTCGCTCCAGTTCTCCAGGACCTGTTTGACCTTCGTCATGAACTGGTCGGCCATGGCGCCGTCGATCAGGCGATGGTCGAAGCTGAGCGACAGGTGGCAGATCGACCGGATGGCGATGGCGTCGTCGACAACCACCGGCGTCTTGTCCACCGTGCCGACACCCATGATGGCGACCTGCGGCTGGTTGATAACCGGGGTCCCCATGAGACTGCCGAAGCTGCCGAAATTCGTGATGGAGAACGTGCCGCCCACCACTTCGTCTGGCTTGAGCTGGCGGGATCGGGCGCGCGTCGCGAGATCCACGATGGAGCGCTGCAGGCCCAGCACATTCTTCTCGTCGGCGGCGCGGATGACGGGCACGATGAGTCCGTTTTCGAGCGCCACCGCGATCCCGATATTCGTCTCGTTGTGGTAAATGATGTTGTTGTTATCCAGCGAAGCGTTCAGCAGCGGGAACTGGCGCAAGGCCACGACCGCGGCGCGCGTGATGAACGGCAGATACGTGAGCGAGAACCCGTAGTTCTGTTGGAACAGCGCTTTGTTGCGCTCGCGCATCTTTGCGACCTTGGTCATGTCCACACGATGCACGGTGGTGACGTGCGGTGATGTGCGCTTAGACATCACCATGTGTTCGGCGATCTTCACACGCATCTGGCTGAGCGGCTCGATGCGCGTCTTGGCTTGTCCACCGGCCGGTGCGGGCGCGGCAGGGGCGGCCGCCGGCGCAACGTACGACGGCGCGGCAGGCGGGGCCGCGGGAGCTGCGGGAGCTGCGGGCGGTGCTGCCGGAGCGGCCTGCTTGGCCGACATGTAGGTTTCCATGTCCTGCTTGGTGATGCGGCCGCCGGCTCCGGTGCCTTTCACTTTGCTGAGGTCGACATTGTTGTCGCGCGCCATCTTACGCACCAGCGGAGACAGCGGTCCGGCAGGTTCGGCGGCCGCGGTGTCATCGACCTGTTGCGGTGCAGGCGTTGGCTGGATAGTCTCCTGACTCGGAGTTTCCTGCACCGGCGCGGCCTGTTGGGGGGGCGGAGCTTGTTTGGTCGGCGCGGCCTGCGCAGGTTCGGCGGCCTTGGCCGGAGCCGGAGGTGCAGCCGCGGCCGACCCACCTTCGTCGATGCGAGCCACGACAGTATTGATGCCGACGGTCTTCCCTTCCTCCACCAGCACTTCGGCCAGGGTTCCGGCCGCGGGCGAAGGAATCTCGGTATCGACCTTATCGGTGGAGATTTCGAACAGGGGCTCGTCGCGCTCGACACGCTCGCCGGGCTTCTTCAGCCACTTGGTCAGGGTCCCTTCGACAATGCTTTCGCCCATCTGGGGCATCACTACGTCGGTCATGTCAGTTCTCTCTTTCGGTGGAGGCGAGCGCGGGCGTTTCCGCCGCCATCTCGCAATCAAAAACGCGGCCGAAGTGAACGGCCAGAATTCGCGATACTTCCGGTAGCGTGGCGCGGACACCCAACTGCGCCATGCTGGTCACAGGCTTGGTGAGTCCGCACGGCACGATGTACTGAAAATAGCTGAGATCGGTATGAACGTTGAGAGCAAACCCGTGGGACGTGACCCAGCGACTCAAGTGTACGCCGATCGCAGCGATCTTGCGGCCTTCCACCCAGACTCCGGTGAGCTTGGGGATACGTCCGGCCTCGATTCCGTAATCGGCCAGCGTATCGATAATCACCTGCTCGATGCCGCGAACGTATGCGCCCACATCGCGCTTCCAATCGCGCAGATCGAGAATGGGGTAGCCAACCAGTTGGCCGGGACCGTGATACGTCACGTCGCCGCCGCGATCGGTGGGATAGAAAGAAATCCCCGCGCGCTCCAGAACTTCGCCGCTGGCCAGCAGATTCTCCATTTGACCGTTACGCCCCATGGTAATCACGTGGGGGTGCTCCAGTAGAAGCAGCTGGTCCGCAACCTCGCCCGCTTTCCGCGCGGCGATCAACTGCTGTTGCAGTTCCAGCCCTTCGGCGTAGCTGACGCGTCCGAGTTCGCGCAGGCAGCAATTACGCATTGATGGACAAACCGTATACGGCGTTGAACGCCTCGCCGAGCGCTTCGTACAGCGTGGGATGCGCGTGGATGGTCTGCATCATCACGTCCACTGTGGCTTCGGCCTCCATGGCGGCGACCGCTTCGGCGACCAGTTCGAAGCCCTCGGGACCAATGATGTGGACGCCCAGGATTTCGCCATACTGCTCGTCGGCGACCACTTTGATGAAGCCGTCGTGATGACCCAAAATCGTGGCGCGGCTGTTGCCCACGAAGGGGAACTTGCCGATCTTCACCTTGCGGCCCTGTGCGCGGGCCTGCGCCTCCGTGAGTCCCACGCTGCCGATCCCCGGCTCGGTGTAGGTACAGCCGGGAATGCGCGTTTTGTTGATCGGCACGGCGGGCTTGCCGGCGATGTGCGCCACCGCGATCATGCCCTCGCGGGTCGCCACATGCGCCAGTTGAGGCGTACCGGCCACCACGTCCCCGATTGCGTATATGCCGGGCTCGGCGGTCAACTGGTTGGCATTCACCTTGATGAAGCCGCGGTCCAGTTCGACCTTGGTATTTTCCAGCCCGATCTTTTCGGTGTTGGGCTTGCGGCCGACCGCGACCAGAAGTTTCTCTGCCTGCAGGGTCTCCTGCTTGCCTTCCTTCGTAGTCAGGGTCAGGCTGACGCCGCCGGCGGTCTTCTGGATGTTCTCGGCGCGCGCCCCAGTCTCGACGCGAATCTTCTGCTTTTTGAACGACCGTTCGAGTTCCTTGGAAATGTCTTCGTCTTCCACTGGAACAATGCGCGGGAGCATCTCGATCACCGTAACGTCGGTGCCGAAGCGCTTGAAAATCGATGCAAATTCGACCCCCACCGCGCCGGCGCCAATAACGATCAGGCTCTTGGGCACGGAGGTCAGGTTCAGAATCTCGACGTTGGTGAGGATGAACTCGGCGTCGGGCTGCATGCCCGGGAGCATGCGCGCTTCCGACCCGGTGGCGATGATGATGTTTTTCGTCTCCAGCATCTGGCTGCCGCTGTCGGACTTCACTTCGACCTTGCCTCCGCCCTTCAGCGTGGCGAATCCGGAAATGCGCTCCACTTTTGCGCGCTTGAGGAGCATTTCCACGCCCTTGGAGTGCTTGTTGACGATGCCGTCCTTGCGGTCCTTCACCTTGGGATAGTCGAGGCGCGGATTCTCGCAGTGGATGCCCTCGGCCTCGGAATGCACGAAGCGATCCCACACGTCCGCGGTTTGCAGCAGGCTCTTCGTGGGAATGCACCCCACCAGAAGGCAGGTGCCTCCCAGTTTGGCCTGCTTTTCGATGAGCGCTGTCTTGAGACCGAATTGGCCGGCGCGAATGGCTGCTGAGTAGCCGCCGGGGCCACTCCCTATAACAATCAGATCGTAAGGCACTTTTTTTATTCTACCTATGTCACCGGGGTCGTTCCCGGTGCGTCTACTGAAAAGAATGAGATGGCTGCTAGTTGTTTTGATGCTGGCCGCCGGGTGCGGATTCGGCCAGACGTCTTCGCAGACTAAGCGCGGGCCGCAAAAGAAGGCAGCGCCGCCTTCCAAGCCCGCCGGAGCCTCGGCCGAGAAACCGGCCGACAAATGGCCCATCCAGCGCCTTTCGGTGGAAGGCAATAAAGATTATACGGCGGAACAGGTGCTCGCCGTGGCCGGCTTGAAGGTCGGGCAAATGGCGGGGCGCGCCGAGTTCGACGCTGCCCGGGATCGTTTACTGGCGTCGGGATCTTTCGAGAACGTCAGCTACAAGTTCGCGCCGGACGAAGAAAAGAAGTCTTACATCGCGACGTTTCAAGTCGTAGAGACGCCGACCGCCTATCCGGTGCGTATGGAAGACCTGGGCGTGCCCTCGAAGGACGTCGAGGATTACCTCCGTCAGAAGGATCCGTTGTTCAATACGGCGCGACTGCCGGCCACCCGGCCGGTGCTCGATCGCTACGCGAAGCTCGTGCAGGAATATCTCGATTCCAAGGGCTCCAAGGAAAAGGTGAAAGCCGAAGTCACTTCGGACGCCCCCGAGCAGTTCGCCATCGTGTTCCATCCGTCGAAGCCGCTGCCTGCCGTCGCCCGCGTGACTTTCGAAGGCAACAAGGTCCTGACACAGACGGTGCTGCAGGATGCTATCTGGCAGAGCGCGGTAGGCCTGCCCTATACCGAGAAGTCGTTGCGCACGCTGCTGGACACAGGTATCCGTCCCTTGTATGAGGCGCGGGGCCGCGTGCGGGTATCTTTCCCCAAAGTGCAGACTGAAGGCGTTTCGGACGTCGAGGGGATCAAGGTTCATGTGACCGTGGATGAGGGCGAAGTGTATTCGCTGGGCAAAGTCGGCTTCGACGGGCCCGTGCCGGTAGAACCCGCAGCGCTGCTAAAGACGGGCGATTTCAAATCCGGCGACATCGCCAATTTCGACAAGATCACCGATGGTGTGGACAAGGTGCGCCTGGCGGTGCGCCGGGCCGGATATCTGAACGTCAAAGTGACCACGCAGCGGCATATCGACGACGAGAAGAAGTCGGTCGATCTCGCGCTGCATGTGGAGCCGGGGCCTCTGTACACCTTGGGCAAAGTGACCTACGTCGGCCTGGACCTTACGGCCGAAGCCGAGATGAATCGCATGTGGGGCCTAAAGCCGGGCAAACCGTTCAATCCCGAGTATCCCGACCAGTTCCTCAAGCGGATCCACGATGACGGCGTCTTCGACCACCTGGGCGAGACGAAGGCCGAGACAAAGATCAACGAGAAGGATCAAACGGTGGACGTCACGTTGCGGTTCAAGGCCGGGGATCCGCAGCCGAAGCCGGGTCGGGGTGGCGGGCGCGGAGGCTTCCCGGGTGGATTACTCGTCACCCAACTTCCATAAGATCTGGCGCAGCATGCCGATAAGCACGGGAGCGTCGCGATAGGTGACATTTAGCCGGCGGACCAGGCGGCGGACCTTCTCTTCGGTGGAGGCGGCGGTGACCGGGTTGACGTAGCCGCTTTGCCGCAGCACGTCGAGCAGCATGACGGTCACTTTCTCCATTTCGCCGGCGGCGGCCGCGCGGATATCTTCCGGTTCGGCCTCAGCGGCCTTCGGGTCGCGCGACAATTCGTACAGGCAAAGGGCGACTGCCTGCCCGAGATTCATCGACAGATCCGTGCTGGCCGTGACGATGCGCATCAGCCAGTGGCAATGACTGAGATCGTCGTTGGAAAGTCCGAACTTTTCGGAGCCGAAGAGCAGCGCGACCGGGGCAGCGTCCGCCGCCCGCCTAATCAGCCGCGAGCCATATTCGAGGCGCCGCAACGAGTGCTGCAATCCGCGATGACCCACGGACGTGGTGCCGACCACCAGCCGGCAATCGGCAACAGCGGCCGCCACGCTAGGGAAATCTTCGGCTGCCTGCAACAGCGGCGCGGCGCCTACAGCCGAACGCGCTTCGCGAAAAGCCACATCGTACGGATTGACGACGCGCAGGTGCGAGAATCCGAAATTCGCCATGGCACGGGCCGACGCCCCGATGTTCAGGGGGTTGCGCGTCTCCACCAGGACAACGCGAAGCTGGTCTTTCCAATCGTTTGCGATAGTTCCACTATGTGGTGCGAAGCCATCGAAGTGTCAAGCGGCGCGAGTCTGTGACCATGGGCCCACTCGCGATAAGTTCCGGGTGCGTAATTTCACAGAGCACTCCGTGGAAATGAGTTGGACGGGGCCGATTTTAGTTAAGATACGGACCACTTCAGGAAGTGTTGAAGAGAGTTCGAATGCTGAGTCCGTCTAGAACAACACTACGCGCCGCCCTGCTGTTGGGCGCGCTGGCTTGGGGAGCGTCGGCGCAGAACCACTATGTGGTGCGGTTGTCCGCGGGAGCCAACATCTCCTCACTGACGCTCCGCTACGGCCTGCAGTTGATCGCTTCGCCAGCCGGATCGGCGAGCGGTTTGTACGTGGTGAATTCCCTTCTCCCGCTGAGTTGGCTTTCCGGAATCTATGCCGACCCCTCGGTGCTCAACGTGGAGGCTGACGCATTGGCCGCACTTCCGGAAGTCGCCAGGACTTCACAAATTGCCGGCACTCCCAACCTGACCTCGATCAACAGTTGGATCGCGCCGTACCTCGGCAAAACGCAAATCAACCCCTTCACTGGCGCCAGCGAATGGAGCGCCTATCAGAACCAGCCCGCCGCGGGAATCGTGCGAGTCGCGGAGGCACAACACTTCGCCAGTGGCGCGGGCACCGTCGCAATCCTGGATACCGGCGCCGATTTCACCCATCCGGTGCTAGCCAGTTCGCTGGTATTCGGTTGGGATTTTGTCAACAACCTGTCGGGCGGGTATGCGGTCCCCGTCGATCTGTTGAGCGCCACGGGATCGGTTCTCGACCAGTCGACTACATCCATTCTCGATCAGTCCACGACCAGCTTTCTCGATCAATCGACCACCTCGATCCTGGATCAATCCACGACCAGCTTTCTCGACCAATCGACCACCTCGTTTCTCGACACCAGTTCGCCATCAACGAGTACGGCCACGGGACCATGACCGCTGGTATCATCCATCTGGTCGCGCCAACCGCGCGCCTTCTGCCCGTCAAGGTATTCGACGTGAACGGCGGATCGTGCCTGTGGCTCATCGTCCAGGGAATCTACTACGCCGTCGAACAGGGCGCGAAGGTGATCAGCATGAGCTTCAGCATGCGGCAGAGTTCCGTGGAACTGCAGCGGGCCATCGCCTATGCGAATTCGATGGGCGTGGTCCTGGTGGCCTCGGCCGGGAATGAAGGGCAGCCGATCGTGGTGTATCCGGCGGGCTATAAACAAGTGCTGGGAATCGGGTCGACCGACAATCAGGATGTACGCAGCACCTTCTCCAACTACGGGTCGGTGGTCGCCCTGGCGGCGCCCGGCGAGGCGATCGTCACCACCTATCCGCAAAATCGCTACGCGGCTGGATGGGGCACTTCGTTCAGCGCTCCGTTTGTCGCCGGAGGCGCGGCGCTGCTGGTGCAATTAAACGGGCAGATCACGCCCTCGGCAGCCAGGCAGGCACTGTCGCAAGCGGTGCCAGTGGGCCAGGGCTTGGGCGCGGGCCGGCTCGACCTGGCGCGTGCCATCCAGTGGGTGTATTGAGGCTCGACAATCTGCTACGCTGCCGTTGAGGAAGAACCGACATGCCAGCAAAGCCTGCCAAAGCGCCAGTGCGTGCCCGGCGCACAAAAGCCGAAGTCCAACAGGAATTCAGCGAAATTCAGGAACAGGCAGAGGCTGCGCGCGAGACCGCCGACGCGAAGTCGGAAGAGACCGCGCGCCTCCGCGAAGCCGAAATCCGGCAGTCCGTCGAAGGAGTGACCGTGGAAGGCGTTGTCCAGCGGATCTCCGGCCTGGGACTCGAGGTAGCCAAGGCGCTCTCCGATGTGTCCGGCAAACTCGCCGAGGAAGTCCGGTCGCTGGCCAACGTACGCGACGCCGTCGCCCTGGAGCACAAGGAACTGGAGCGGCTGCACAAGATCGATGTCGCGGCCACGGCGCTCGACCAGATGGTGCAGGATTATGCCCGCCAGAAGCAGGAACTCGAGCAGGAGATCGCCGCGCAACGCGCTGAATGGGAGAGCGAGTCGCAGCGTGTGGAGCGCGATCGTAAGGAGCAGGATGAGGCGCTGAAGAAGCAGCGGCAGCGCGAGATCGAGGATTACGAGTACAAGAAGGGCCTGGAACGCAAGAAGGCGCAGGACAAGTACGACGAAGAGATCCGCCTCACCGAAAAGAAAAACCAGGAGCGCCAGGAGACTCTCGAAAAGAGCTGGCAGCAGCGCGAAGCAACCTTAAGGGATCGCGAGGAGGAACTGAAGCAGCTTCGCAAAGAGGTGGAAGGTTTTCCGGCACGGCTGCAAAAAGAGTTGCAGGCGGCCGCCGAGCAGGCCCGGCGCGAAACGGAAGCGAAGTTCGAGCAGCAGATCCTCGTCCTGAAGAAAGACGCCGACACCGATCGGCGCTTAGCGGAACTGAGAATTAAGACTTTGGAGGATGGGGCGGCCAATCATGCGGCGCAGGTGGCCGCGCTCGAAAAGCAGCTCTCGGATGCGAAACAGCAGGTGCAGGATATCGCGGTGAAAGCGATTGAGGGCGCTTCCGGGGCGAGAACGCTGTCGCACATTAACCAGATCGCGATGGAACAGGCGAAGAACCGGCCGGGACAGGGCTAGCGCATTTGCCGGGGCGGAGGGTCCACCAAAAAGATTCTGCCCCAAACGGCTCGCGAGTTGGCATAATTAATATATTGAGCGGGGAAGCGCCTACAGATCCTTTAATTATTAGGGGTGTGTTGGATGAACATCCAGTTTGTGCGGTTGGACGAGTTCGTCTGTGAAGTGCTGAATCAAGAGGCCTTAAGACAGAGGCGGACGGTATCCGATCTGGTCAACGAGATCCTCAGGGCTCACCTGGAACAGCAGCAAAAGTCGGAAGCGGCAGGGGACTGAAGGGGGCCGATCCCTTGTAACCCGATTTGACAATGGAACCCCATTCCCGGTAGGCTAAATATTTTGTAAAGGAAGAGTTGGAGACGTGTGTCAATGAGTACCGAGTTCCCCACCAAAAACGGCATCGTGCGCCAGTGGCATGTGATCGACGCTCAGGACGTGGTCCTGGGAAAGCTTGCCAGCAAGGCCGCAATGATCCTGATGGGCAAGACGAAGCCAAGCTATACCCCCTTTATCGACGCCGGCGATCATGTGGTCGTCATCAATGCCGATAAAATCCGGGTTACCGGTCGGAAAGAGACCGACAAGATGTATCGCCATTTCACCGGCTATCCGGGCGGACTGGTCGAAAAGAGCTTGAAGCGGGTCCGCGAAGAGCGCCCCGTGCGCCTGGTCGAGGACGCCATCTTCGGTATGCTCCCGAAGACCAAGATGGGCAAGCAGATGTACCGAAAACTCAAGGTATATGCGGGTGACAAACATCCGCACGCGGCACAGAAACCCGCCGCGCTCGATATCTCACGGAAGGTAGTGTAGTGGCTGCGACGATAGTTCAATATTTGGGTACGGGCCGCCGCAAGCGTTCGGTGGCTCGCGTGTTTTTGAGGCCCGGCAAGGGCGATATCAAGGTCAACAACCGGCCATTCGAGAATTATTTCCCCACGGAAAGCTCGCGTGCGATGGTTCGGCAGCCGCTGGCGGCCACCGAGACCATGGAGAAGTTCGATCTGTTGATTCTGGCCGATGGCGGCGGTGTCGCCGGCCAGGCGGGCGCTGCCCGCCTTGGAATCTCCCGGGCTTTGGTGGAGTTCAATGCCGAATTGCGGTCCCGGCTGAAGAAGCTGGGATTCCTCACCCGCGATCCCCGCGCCCACGAGCGCAAGAAGTACGGCCAAAAGGGCGCCCGCAAGCGGTTCCAGTTCTCCAAACGTTAGGATCTATGCTTTGCCTGCAGGGTTGGCAGTAACCGTGCAGGTATAGCAAATCTCACTCTTTGGACCGGGTGGTCCGGTCCTTTATTGGCGGCCTTCCGTTCCCGTGCCGCGGCGCAAATCTCGCTTTGGGCCGCGCGGCGGTCGGGAACCATGCACGAGGGCCTTGGTATGGAAGGCTTTAGCTTTCCTGGTTCATTAGGAGGTAGTTTGCCCGCAATATCCATGAAGGAATTGCTCGAAGCTGGCGTTCACTTCGGGCACCAGACCAAGCGCTGGAATCCGAAGATGAAAGAATACATCTTCGGCGAACGTAACGGCATTTACATTATCGACCTGCAGAAGACCCTGAAGATGTTCAAGGACGCTGCACGGTTTGTCGGCGAAATGGCGGCTCAGGGCAAGAATGTGCTCTTTGTCGGCACCAAGCGCCAGGCTCAGGAAGCGATTGCCGAAGAGGCAAATCGCTGCGCCATGTACTATGTGAACCAGCGCTGGTTGGGCGGACTGCTCACCAATATGCTCACGGTACAGAAATCGATCAAGCGCCTGAAAGAACTCGAAGCCATGTCCTCGGTCGAGGGCGGGTATGCGGGCCGGCCCAAAAAGGAAGTCATCCGGCTGGAACGCGAGCGCAAGCACCTGGATCAGAACCTGGCTGGTATCAAGGACATGCCGGGGCTGCCCGACGTGCTGTTCGTTATCGATTCCAACAAGGAAGCGATCGCGGTGAAGGAAGCGCGCCGTCTGGGTATTCCCGTCGTAGCGATTGTCGACACCAATTGCGATCCCGACGAAGTCGATTACGTAATTCCGGGCAACGATGACGCGTTGCGCGCCATCCGGCTGTTCGCCAGCAAGATCGCCGACGCCGTGGTGGAAGGCCGGGCTCTGGCAACCGAGCAGGACTTCACCGCCGACAAGATCATCAGCGACGAAGCCCAGGGCGAAGAGGGCATGCTGGAGTACACGGAGTACGTGGATCCCAAGTACGCCGAAAAGATCATGGCGGAGAGCCTGAGCATGGAAGACGAACCTGTTCAGAACTCGCCGCGTAAGGGCCCCGCTTCCGAGACGGCGGAACCGGTCGCCGAGCCGGCAGTCACCGAGAGCGGCCACTAGAAATTACGAGGCGGGCAGGGCCGTGGGGCCCGTCTGCCTCGATTGTCCAACTGAAGGAATCTACAGAGTTTATGGCGGAAATTACCGCGGCATTAGTGAAAGATCTCCGCGAGCGCACCGGCGCGGGAATGATGGAGTGCAAGAAGGCTTTGGTCGAAGCTAAGGGCGACTTGGCCGAAGCGGAAGTGGTTTTGCGCAAGCACGGCATCGCTTCCGCCGGCAAGAAGGCGACACGCGCGACCAAACAGGGCCTGATCGGCTGCTATATCCACCACGGCGGCCAACTCGGCGTGATGGTGGAAGTCAACTGCGAGTCGGACTTCGTGGCCCGTACCGACGACTTCAAGGAACTGGTCCAC
>Ga0308174_10001484_pt1 | contig 10970 bp, 10 predicted proteins | sample PhyPR2_FD_203894 | JGI IMG/M metagenome (GOLD analysis project Ga0308174, IMG submission 203894) | Soil microbial communities from UC Gill Tract Community Farm, Albany, California, United States - DLSLS.P.R2 | ecosystem: Environmental > Terrestrial > Soil > Agricultural land | place: USA... | reverse complement strand
CCGTTCGCCAGCTCGCCAAGGCCGGCTGGCGGATCCGGGTCGCGGTGCGCCAGCCGAACCTCGCCTACGCCATGCGCCTGCACGGCGACGTGGGCCAGATCGACGTGGTCCAGGCCAACATTCGCAACGCGCCCTCCGTGCGCCGGGCGCTGGAGGGCGCGACCGCCGCGCTCAACCTCGTGGGCCTGCTGTTCGAGAGCGGGCGCCAGGGCTTCCAGTCCGTCCACGTGATGGGCGCGCGCAATGTCGCGGAGGCGGCGCGCGCCGTGGGCGTCACGCGGCTCGTCCAGATGTCGGCGCTGGGCGCGGACCCGGCCTCGCCCGCCAGGTACGCCCGCACCAAGGCGGAGGGCGAGGCGGCGGTCCGGGAAGCCTGCCCCGAGGCGGTGCTCGTGCGTCCCTCCATCGTGTTCGGCCAGGACGACAGCTTCTTCAACCGTTTCGCGAGCATGGCGCTGGTCAGCCCGGCCCTGCCGCTGATCGGCGGCGGCCGCACCCGGATGCAGCCGGTGTTCGTGGGCGATGTGGCGCGCGCGCTGACCCAGGCGGTGACCCTCGAGGAGACCGCCGGCCAGACCTACGAGCTCGGCGGCCCGGCCGTGTTCACCTTCCGCCGGCTGATGGAGATCATGCTCGAGCAGATCGAGCGGCGACGCCTGCTCGTACCCGTCCCCTTCGCGGCCGCGAGCGTCCTTGGCGCGCTCGGCGACGCCGCCGCAGGCATCGTCGCGCCGCCGATCACCTCGGACCAGGTCAAGCTGCTGCGCGCCGACAACGTGGTCTCCGGCCAATATCCGGGACTTGCCGAGCTCGGGATCACCCCGACGACGCTGGAAGCCGTTCTGCCGAGCTATCTCTACCGATATCGCAAGGGCGGCCAGTACGCCGACCAGGAAGACCGTGCGCTCGCTGTCTGAAGAGGCCTCCAAGTTCGCCGAACGACCGTATATAGATTGGCGAGGGCATCGAGGGGTTTCAGCCATGTCGGAAGTGATCGCGTTCCCGCGGAAGACCCGCGAGCTTCACAACCACCACATGGATTCCACCGTCTGGAACGACTTCGCGTTCCGCGATGGCGACGTCATTATCGGCACCTACGGCAAGGCGGGCACGACCTGGACGCAGCAGATCGTCAGCCAGCTGATCTTCCAGGGCGCCGAGGGGGTCCCGGTCAGCCATCTCTCGCCCTGGTACGACCTGCGCATCATGCCGCCGGAGGCGCGGGCGGCGGTCGCCGCGCAGGCTCACCGCCGCGTGGTGAAGACGCACCTGCCCACTGACGCCCTGAGGATGTCGCCGAAGGCCAAGTACCTCTACGTCGGCCGGGACGGGCGCGACGTGATCTGGTCGATGTACAACCACCACGCCAATTTCAAGCCGCACATGTACGAGCTGTTCAACGGGCCGGGTCTGGTCGGCGAGCCGTTGCCGCCGCCCGATCCGGACATCCGCCGCTACTTCCGCACCTGGCTCGAGAAGGACGGCTATCCCTTCTGGTCGTTCTGGGAGAACACCGCGACCTGGTGGGCGGTGCGCGACCTGCCGAACGTCAAGCTGGTGCACTTCAACACCCTGAAGGCCGACCTCGAGGGCGAAATGCGCGCCATCGCCGAGTTCCTGGAGATCGAGCTTCCCGAGGCGACGTGGCCCGCCGCCGTCCAGCACTGCACCTTCGACTACATGAAGGCGCATGCCGAGCTCTACGCGCCGTTGGGCGGCGATCCCTGGCAAGGGGGCGGCGAGACCTTCATCAACAAGGGCGTCAACGGCCGCTGGAAGGACGTGCTGAGCCCCGAGGACAGCCTCGCCTACGAGCGCATGGCCGTGGAGAAGCTCGGGCCGGAGTGCGCTCGCTGGCTGAAGAGCGGGGAGCTGCCATAGCCCGGGCGGGCTCAGGCGAACTGCAGCGCCAGCAGCCCGACGACTCCCACCGCGATGCGCCACCAGCCGAACACCGCGTAGCCGCGGCGGGTGACGATCGCCAGCATCGCGCGGATCACGCCGATCGCCACGATGAAGGCGACCACGAAGCCGATCGCGACCAGCTCGATATTGTGGCCGGTGAGCTGATGGCGGCTCTTCCAGCCGTCGAGCAGGAAACTGCCCAGCATCACCGGGATCGCGAGGAAGAAGGAGAACTCGGCCGCGGCCTTCTTCTCGACGCCCATCAGCATCGAGCCCACGATGGTCGCGCCGGATCGCGAGACGCCGGGAACCAGCGCCAGGCATTGGAACACGCCCACCGCCAGCGCCGTCCAGACCGGCAGGTTGAACGCGTCGTTGCGGCGCGGCGGCGGCGCCACCCGGTCGATGATCAGGAGCAGCACCCCGCCGATCAGCAGCGCGGTGCAGATCACCCGCGGGCTCTCGAATAGGATGGTCTTGATCGCATCGTGCAGCAGGAAGCCCGCCACCGCCGCCGGGATCGAGCCCACGACGATCGCGAGGGCGAACCGCTGGGCCTTGGGATCGCTGGGCAGCCGGATCAGCACGTTCCAGAAGCGGCCGAAGTAGAGCGCCACCACCGCCAGGATCGCGCCCAGCTGGATCAGCACGTTGAAGGTGTCCCAGAACGGATCCTTCAGCCCCATCAGGTCCTTCACCAGCAGCAGATGGCCGGTGGACGAGACGGGGATGAACTCCGTCAGCCCTTCGACGACGCCCAGGATGACGGCGTTGATCCAGTCGGGCACGGCGGCGCTCCCCCGGGGCGGCTTTCCTTGGCGGCATTAAGCTGAGCCGCAGGCCGGCTCAACCGCCGAATGGTCGCGGCGTGGCGCGGCTTCAGCCGAACTCCGGCTCCGGGCCGATGTAGCGGGCGCGCGGCCGGATCAGGGCCTCGGACTGCCCCTGCTCGATGGCATGCGCGATCCAGCCGGCGCAGCGGGCCACCGCGAACAGGGCGAAGGGCGCGTCCTGCGGCAGCTTCAGCGCCTCGCAGACGGCGACCAGGGCGAAGTCGACGTTGGGCGCCAGCCCCGTCTCCTGACGCACGGCGGCCTGCAGGGCGTCCAGCCCGCGCGGCGGATCGAACTGCGACAGCAGCGCCGCCGCGCGAGGGTCGCCCTCCGGATAAAGCGGGTGGCCGAAGCCCGGCAGGGCGCGATCTTCGGAGAGGCGGTTGACGATCGCCGGTCCCGGCCCGAGCTGGGCCGCCTCCGCCGCGAAGGTCCTCACCGCCGCGATCGCCATGCCGTGCCGCGGGCCGGAGAGCGTCGCCAGTCCCGCGAGCGCGGCGGCCGCCAGCGACGCGCCGGTCGAGGCCGCGACGCGCGCGGCGAAGGCCGAGGCGTTCAGCTCATGGTCGGCCACCAGCGCCATGCAGCGGCGGATCAGGTCCGCGCCGGGGCCGCCGGGACCCTGTCCCCAGGCCAGCGCCAGCCGGTTGTGGATCGCCCCGCCGCCCACCTCGCCGGCCACCGCGTCCGTCAGCACGTCGAGCAGCGTCGCGGCCTCGACCGCCAGCGCCAGGGGATTGCGGCCGCGCGCCGGCGGATCGGCGCCGGCCCGCGCGGCGAGCGCCAGGAAGCCGCGCGTGCGCATGTCCGGCGCGTCCGGCGGGGCGGGCCGCTCGGTGCGCTTCAGGGCCGCCCCGTGGCCGCCGCGCAGCAGCCGCGCCACCGACTCCAGCGTCTCACTGTCGGCCAGCCGGATCGCGTCGCGCCCGCGGTAGAACAGCCGCCCGCCGGCCACCGTGGTGATCTCCGAAGCCAGCACCGGCTCGCCCCACGCGATCGCGCCGGCCGCCACCTCGGAGACCTTGCGGCTGCGCGACTTGCGCTGGCTGAGCGCGGCGATGTCGGCGGCGCGGTAGAGGCTGCGCCGCGGATCGCCGGGATCGGGGCGCACCTGCACGCGCCCGCGGCTGACGTAGGCGTAGAGCGTCTGGGCCCTGACTCCGAGCCGGGTCCGGGCGTCCTCCGCAGCGATCCAGTCCCGATCGGGCATATGTTGATCACATTGATCAAGATTGACGAGATCAGCTTGCCGGCAAATCTCTGCGGCGGCAAGCAAGAAGGAGCCCGCCATGACCCCGCATGTTTCCGACGGCCTGGAAGACGTCGTCGCGGCCGAGACCGTGCTGTCGGAGGTGGACGGCCAGGCCGGGCGGCTGATCATCCGCGGCCGGTCGCTCGACGAGCTGGCCGGCCGGATCCGCTACGAGGACGTCGCCCGCCTGCTGTGGGACGGCTTCTTCGAGGGACTGCCGAACGATCTCGGGCCGGCGCTGGGCGCGGCGCGCGCCGAGGTGTTCGCCGAGGTCGCCGCCCTCGACACCGGGCTCCTCGACCGCTCGCCGATCGAGGCGATGCGCGCGCTGGCCGCCAGGCTAGCCGATGGCGACGATCCGGCCGTTGCGCTCCGCCTGACCGCGGCCCCAGCCGTGTTCACCGCCGCCGTGGTCCGCGCCCAGGCCGGCGAGGCGCCGGTCCGTCCCGACCCGGGCTCGAGCCACGCCGCCGACATCCTGCGGATGATCAGGGGTCGGGCGGCGAGCGCCGCCGAGGTCGACGCTCTCGACACCTACCTCGTGACGGTCAGCGACCACGGCCTCAACGCCTCGACCTTCGCCGCCCGGGTCATCGCCTCGACGCGCGCCGGCCTGACGTCGGCCGTGCTGGGCGGGATCAGCGCCCTGAAGGGCCCGCTGCACGGCGGCGCGCCCGGCCCGATCATCGACATGCTGGACGCCATCGGCCGGCCGGAGAATGCGAGGGCCTGGATCGAGGCGGCGCTCGACCGCGGCGACCGGCTGATGGGCTTCGGGCACCGCGTCTATCGGGTCCGCGACCCGCGCGCGGATGCGCTCAAGAAGGCGGTCCGGCGGCTGGGCGAGGGCTCCAACGTGCTGCCTGGCCGGCTCGCCTTCGCCGAGGCCGTGGAGCAGGCGGCGCTCGCCATCCTGCGGGAACGCAAGCCGAACCGCCCGCTCGACACCAATGTCGAGTTCTACACCGCTCTGCTCCTGGAGGCGCTCGCCTTCCCGCCCTCGGCCTTTACCTGCGTGTTCGCCATGGGCCGGGTCTCGGGCTGGATCGCCCACGCCCGCGAGCAGCTGGCCGGCGGCCGCCTCATCCGCCCGCAGTCGCGCTACGTCGGCCCGATGCCACGGGAAGCGGCTTGACGGGTCTTGCGAGTCGTTAGCGCTGGCCTGAAGCGGCCGCCCCGCTAACCTCCCGCCGATGGACGTCCACGGCCTCGCCCCCGCCGAGACCGCCCGGCTGACCCGGCGCGTGACCTACTACTCGGTAGGCGTCGCCGCCGTGCTGGTTGCGGCCAAGCTCGTCGTCTGGCTCTTGTCGGGCTCGGTGGCTCTGCTCGCCTCGATGGCCGATTCCGCCCTCGACCTGCTCGCTTCGGCGGGGACTTTCGTCGCAGTCCGCTACGCCATCCATCCGCCAGACGCCGAGCACCGCTTCGGCCACGGCAAGGCGGAGGCCTTCGCGAGCCTCGTGCAGGCGGGCCTGGTGTTCGCCTCCGCCGCCCTGATCGGCCGCCAGGCGATCGCCGACCTGGTCCATCCGCACGCCGTGGAGGACAGCCTATGGGCCATCTTCGTGATGGTCCTTTCGACCGCGCTCACGGGCCTCCTGATCGCCGCCCAGACGCGGGTGCTCAGGCGGGCCGCTTCCGTCGCGGTCTCCGGCGATCGGGCCCACTACGCCGCCGACCTCGCCTCCAACCTCGTGGCGCTGGTGGGCATCGCCGCGGCCGCCTGGCTGGGCGTCGCCAGGCTCGATCCCATCGCCGCCCTGATCGTCGCTGCCATCCTGCTCTGGGGTGCGGTCAACGTATTCCGCCAATCGTCGGCCCAGCTGATGGACCGCGAGCTGCCGGAGTCCGAACGCGCCGAGATCGTGCGGCTGATGACCGAGGATCCCAGGCTCATCGACGTCCACCAGCTCAGGACCCGCGCCTCGGGCCCCTACGTCCACATGCAGATGCACGTGGACCTCGACCCGGAGCTCACGCTGGAAGCCGCGCACCAAGTGATCGTCGCCGCCGAGAAGCGGGTGCTGGCGGCCTTCCCCGCGGCCGATATCATCATCCACGCCGATCCGCTTGGCCGGGCCGAGCCGCACGGCGGCGCCTTCGCCGAGGCGCCGGCCGCGGAGGCGTGAGTGTAAACGGCTGCTTAAGGGGTGCAGCCCATGGACTCATCGGAGCCCGCCTTTTAGCCGTCGGACATGAGCGCCGAGCGCACCCTGCACCACTTCCCGCTCGATCCGGCGTCGCGCCAGGTGCGGCTGGCGCTGGGCGAGAAACGGCTGCCGTTCGGCGAAGTCCAGGTGCGCTACTGGGAGCGGCCGAAGGCGTTCGCCGAGCTCAATCCCTCCGGCATGACCCCGGTGCTGGTGGAAGGCGCGGGCGAAGCGCGGCTGGTGCTCTGCGAAAGCCGCGCCATCCTCGATTGGCTCGAGGAGGCCCATCCGGAGCCCGCCCTGCTGGGCCGCGAGGCCGCCGAGCGCGCCGAGGCCAGGCGGCTCATCCAGTGGTTCGACCGCAAGTTCGAGTACGAAGCCGGCGGTTTCCTGCTGCACGAGAAGATGGAGAAGCGCCTGCTGGGCCTGGGCGCGCCCGAGCTCGCCAACCTGCGCCGCGGCCGCGAGGGCCTGCGCAGCCACCTGGGCTATGCCGAAAGCCTGCTGCAGGGGCGCGAGTGGCTGGCCGGGCGACGGCTGTCGCTTGCCGATTTCGCCGCCGCCGCCCATCTGTCGGTCGTCGACTACTTCGGCGACGTGCCCTGGGCGGACTATCCTGCGGCCAAGACCTGGTACATGAAGCTGAAGTCCCGGCCGGCCTTCCGGCCGCTCCTCAACGACCGCTGGCCGGGCCTCGCGCCGGCCGGGCATTATGACGACCTCGACTTCTGAGCCCGCCGAGCTGATCCGCGCCGAGGCCAAGGCCCTCGGGTTCGACCTCTGCCGCTTCACCGACATCGACGAGGCCTGGCCCGCCGCCGCCCGGCTGGAGCGCTTCGTCGCCGAGGGCCGCCACGGCGAGATGGAATGGCTGGCCGAGACCCTGCCGCGCCGCCGCCATCCGCGCGCCATGTGGCAGGACGCCCGCTCGGCGATTGTGCTCGGCCTGAACTACGGGCCCGACCGCGACCCGCTCGCCATCCTGGGCGAGCCCGCCAAGGGAGCGATCAGCGTCTATGCGCAGGGCGACGACTACCACGAGCTGATCAAGGCCCGGCTGAAGGCGCTCGCGCGCTGGCTGCAGGCGCGCTTCGGCGGCGAGCTGAAGGTGTTCGTCGACACCGCCCCGCTGCTGGAGAAGCCGCTCGCCGAACGCGCGGGCCTGGGCTGGCAGGGCAAGCACACCAACCTGGTCTCGCGCGAGTTCGGCTCCTGGCTCTTCCTGGGCTCGATCCTGACCAGCCTGGAGCTGCCGCCCGATCCGCCGGAGCCGGAGGCCTGCGGCTCGTGCCGCGCCTGCCTCGACGTCTGCCCGACCGCCGCCTTCCCCGCGCCCTTCCAGCTCGACGCCCGGCGCTGCATCTCCTACCTGACCATCGAGCTCAAGGGGCCGATCCCGCGCGAGTTCCGAGCCGCGCTCGGCAACCGCATCTTCGGCTGCGACGACTGCCTGGCGGTCTGCCCCTGGAACAAGTTCGCCCGCGCCGCCCGCGAGCAGAAGCTCCACGCGCGCGAAACCCTGCGCGCGCCCGCCCTGGCCGAGCTCTCGCGGCTGGACGAGGCGGCGTTCCGCGCGCTGTTCGCCAAGAGCCCGGTCAAGCGGACCGGCCGCGACCGCTTCGTCCGCAACGTGCTCTACGCCATCGGCAACGCCGGCGAGCCGGCGCTCGCCACCGAGGCCCTGCGCCTGCTGGACGATCCGTCGCCCGTGGTCCGCGGCGCCGCCGTCTGGGCGCTCTCGCGGCTGCTGGCTGCGGCGGAATTCGAGCGGTTGCGCACCGAACGGCTGCCGTTGGAGCGGGACGAGTCCGTTCGCGATGAATGGGTCACCCCCCCACCGCTCGTCCCCGCGGAGGCGGGGACCCAAGCCGAGGCCGCCGGTTGAAAGGCTGCATGGATTCCCGCCTTCGCGGAAATGAGCGGATCAGAATTGCGTCGGCGGGAGATCGCTGAGCCGCGGCAGCTTCTTGTCCTTGTCCGACATCACCGGCTCGCCCGCCAGAGGCCAGGGGATGGCGAGGTCGGGATCGTCCCAGGCCACGCCGCCTTCCAGCTCCGGCGCATAGTCGCCGTCGACCTTGTAGAACAGCTCGGTGTCGTCGCGCAGCGTGCAGTAGCCATGCGCGAAGCCGCGCGGCACGAACAGCTGCTCACCGCCCTCGGCGGTGAGCTCGGCGGCGACCCAGCGCCCGTAGCCGGGCGAGCCCGGCCTGACGTCCACCGCCACGTCGTAGATCGCGCCCCGCAGCACCCGCACCAGCTTGCCCTGGGCGTGCGGCGCCTTCTGGAAGTGCAGGCCGCGAACGGTGCCGGCGCGGGCGTTGAAGGCCTGGTTGTCCTGCACGAAGGGATGCTTCAGCCCGGCCTCGGCCATCAGCTTCGTGCTCCAGGTCTCGGCGAACCAGCCCCGCGCATCGCCATGGCGCACGGGCGTGATAAGCAGGACCTCGGAAAGCGCGAGCGGCGTGATCGTCGTCATGGGCGCCTGGAGACGGTGAGAGCATCCTTCGGATGGCCCGAGCGGCAGCGAAACACAAGCCTTCCGCGCCCGCCGTCAGCGTCCTCATCGTGACCTACGAGAGCGGGCCGACGCTCGCCCGCTGCCTGGCGGCCCTGAAGGCGCAGACCTTCGGCGACTTCGAGACGATCCTGGTCGACAACGCCTCGCCCGACGGGGCGGCCCAGGCGGCCGCGCGCGGCGAACCCGCCCTGCGGCTGATCGAGAACGCCGAGAACCTCGGCTTCGCGGCCGGCGTGAATGCCGGCGCGCGGGTCGCGCGCGGCCGCTGGCTCGCGCTCCTCAACCCCGACGCCTATCCGGAGCCGGACTGGCTGCAGCGGCTGATGGCCGCGGCGAGCCTCCACCCCGAGGTCCGCGCCTTCGCCTCGCGCCAGCTCTCGGCCGCCGATCCCACGCGCCTCGACGGCCTGGGCGACGTCATGGCCGGGGCGGGCTTTCCGTTCCGCGGCGGCTATCGCGGTCCCGATCCGGGGCCGCTGCCGACCGGGGAGGTGTTCAGCCCCTGCGGCGGCGCCATGCTGGTCGAGCGCGACCTGTTTCTCGAGCTCGGCGGCATGGACGAGCGGCTGTTCTGCTACTGCGAGGACGTCGACCTGGGCTATCGGCTGCGGCTCGCCGGCGGCCGCTCGCTGGTGGTCCCCGACGCCGTGGTGCGCCACCAGGGCTCGGCCTCCTCGGGCGGCCCGCGCTCCGACTTCGCGACGTTCTACGGCACGCGAAACCGGCTGTGGGTGTTCGTCAAGGACACCCCGCCGGCGCTCTTCTGGCTGACCCTGCCTCTGCACCTCGGCGCGACGGCCGTGCTGTTCACGCGCCACGCCATGCGCGGCGAGCTCGCCTCGCCCTGGCGCGGCTTCAAGGCGGCGGTGAAGGACATCCGGATCGCGATCGAGGCGCGCCACGAGGCCCAGGCCCGGCGCAAGGTAGGCTCGCTCGCCATCGCCCGCGCGATGACCTGGAATCCGGCGGACGTGTTCCGCCGCCGGGTGGTGATCCGCCCGCTGGCTACTCCCCCGCCGCGGCCCACTCCACCAGCCGGCGCATGAAGGCCACGCCCCGCTCCATCTGGGAGACCTCGATGTATTCGTCCGGCTGGTGCGCCTGCAGGATCGAGCCCGGGCCGCAGAGCACGGTCGAGAGCCCGGCCCGCTGGAACTGGCCCGCCTCCGCCGCGTAGGAGACCGCCCGCGGCGGCCCGTTGTCGCCGGCCAGCCGGCGCGCGAACGCCTCGGCCGCTCCGCCCGGCTCCGGGGAGAAGGGCGGCACGCTCGAGCGGCGCTCGACCCGGACGCCCGCCTCCGGCGCGCGCGCTTTCAGCGCCCCGTCCAGCGCCTCGGCCTCGCTCAGGAATTTCGCGAGGATCGCCTCCGGATCGAGGCCCGGCGGGCAGCGCAGGTCGAAGGTGAAGCCGCACTCGCGCGCCAGGATGTTGTGCGCCGTGCCCCCATGGATCACGCCGACGGTCAGGGTGGCGCCCTTGGGCGTGAATGGCGAGGCGGGATCGGCCTCCCGCTCCAGCGTGTCGGAGAGCGACACCAGGGAAGCCATCAGCCGGATCGCGGCCATGTTCGCCGAGACGCCCTGCTGGGTCTGGCTCGAGTGGGCCTCTCGGCCGTTCACCGTCACCTGATAGGTGGCGATGCCCTTGTGGCCGTTCACCGCCTCCATGTCGGTGGGCTCGCCGACGATCACCAGCGCCGGCGCCGGCAGCTCGCGGCGGATCGTCTCGATCATCGCCGGCGCGCCCAGGCAGCCGATCTCCTCGTCGTAGGAGAAGGCCAGGTGCACCGGCTTCTTCGGCCGCGCGGCGAGGATCGCCGGCGCCGCATCCAGCGCCAGGGCGATGAAGCCCTTCATGTCGCAGGTCCCGCGCCCGTAGAGCCGGCCGTCGCGGCGGACCATCTGGAACGGCTCGGACGACCAGGGCTGGCCGTCCACCGGCACCACGTCGGTATGGCCGGAGAGCACCACGCCCCCAGCCTCCATCGGCCCGAGCGTCGCGACCAGGTTGGACTTGGTCCCCTCCGCGTTGGGCACGCGCCGGTGCGGGACGGAGAGGCCGTCGAGATGGGCCTCCACCCATTCGACCAGCGCCAGGTTCGAGCCCCGCGAGGTGGTGTCGAACCCGACCAGGGTCTTCAGGATCTCAGCGGCGGAGGCGAACTCGGGCATCGCGCATGGGATAGACCTGCCGGCCTTGCGCGACAAACGCCCAGCTAGCCCTGCTGCACGCGCCCAGGCGCCGGCAGCACGTCGATCAACTCGATGCGGAAGATCAGCGCCGCGCCCGGCGGGATGACGCCGCC
>Ga0308174_10001482_pt1 | contig 10976 bp, 9 predicted proteins | sample PhyPR2_FD_203894 | JGI IMG/M metagenome (GOLD analysis project Ga0308174, IMG submission 203894) | Soil microbial communities from UC Gill Tract Community Farm, Albany, California, United States - DLSLS.P.R2 | ecosystem: Environmental > Terrestrial > Soil > Agricultural land | place: USA... | reverse complement strand
CGTCCAGTCGGTCCGCTCCCGGTGCATCGGCATCGACGCGGTCATCTCGGTCTGCACGACGCCCGGCGCGACGTCGAAGACGCGCACATCCGACCCCTCGAGCCCCCCGGCCAGCGCCTCCGTCAGGCGCATGAGGCCGGTCTTCGCCACCGAGTACGCCGAGTATTCGGAACGGGCGGCAACGCTCATGCCGCTGGCGATGTTGACGATCCGCCCGCGGTTGCGCAGGAGCATCCACGGCACGACGGAGCGGCAGAGCAGGTAGCCGCCCCGGATGTGGCTGGAGACGACGTCCCACCACTGGTCGGGATCGGTCTCCCAGAGCGGCACCTCGAACTCGTCGATCAGACCGGCGTTGTTGATCAGCAGGTCGATCGGACCGAGCTCCTCGGCGACCCGAGCGGTGGCCGCGTCCACGGACGTCCGGTCGGTGACGTCCGCGGCAACCGCCAGCGTGCGGGCACCGGTCGCGTCTGCGACCTCGGTCATGGCGGCGGTCAGCCGGTCCTCGCTGCGGGCCATGCCCGCGACGGCCATTCCGCGGGCGACCAGCCCCTCGACGAGGTGGCGCCCGATGCCGCTGGACGCCCCCGTCACCAGCGCGACCCCGGAGAGCTCAGGCACGCAGCTCGGCTCCCGTCGCGGTCCGGGCGGCGGCGACGGCCGCGTCCCGCACGGCGGTCGCCTCCTCGCTGGTGAGCGTGCGGTCCGGCGCGCGCAGGGTCAGCGCGTAGGCCAGCGACCGGGATCCGGCCGGCACCGGCGTTCCCCGCCAGACGTCGAAGAGCCGCACGTCCTCCAGCAGCTCCCCCGCCCCCGCGCGCACGGCCGCCACGACCTCGGCCGCCGGGACCTCGTCGGGCACGACCAGCGCCAGGTCGATCAGCACCGGCGGGAACGCCGAGATCGACGGCCCGATCGGCACCTCGGCGCCGGGCAGCGCGTCGAGGTTCAGCTCCATCGCCGAGGTCCGCGCCGGCAGCTCCAGCGCCGCGCACACCCGCGGGTGCAGCTCGCCGGCGTGCCCGACGACCTGGTCACCGACGACGAGCTCGGCGCAGCGGCCCGGGTGCCAGGGCGCCCGCTCCCCCGCCCGCACGGTCAGCTCGACACCCGAGGCAGCAGCGACGCGCCGGGCGGCCTCAACGGCGTCCGACCATCCGGCGGGACGCCCGGCGCCCCACCAGCCGCGCGGCTCGCGGTTGCCGGTCAGCGCGACGGCGACATGCCAGGGCTGCTCCGGGACTGCGCCGAGCAGTGCGCCCAGCGTCTCCTCGTCCGGGCGGCTCTCGACCCCCGGCAGCGGCGCCGGCGTCCGCACTCCGCCGGGGAAGACCGCGCCGTGCTCGAACAGCGCCAGGTCGCGCTGGCCCCGGGAGAGGTTCCGCGCCAGCGTCGCGAGGAGGCCCGGCAGCAGCGTTGTCCGCAGGGCCGGCTCCTCCTCCGACAGCGGGTTGCGCACGACGACGACCTGCCGCCGCTCGTCGTCCTCGGGGAGGCCGAGGGCGTCGAGGGCTGCCGTGCCGACGAAGGGGTAGGACGGCGCCTCCACGTATCCCGCCTCGGCCAGCGCGCGACCGACACTGCGGCGGCGGCGCTGTACCTCGGTGAGGCCCCGGCCGGGGGGCGCCGTCGGCAGGACCGACGGGACGTCGTCGTAGCCGGCGAGCCGGATGACCTCCTCGACCAGGTCGGCCGGGTCGGTCAGGTCGGGGCGCCACGGCGGCGGGGTCACTGCGAGCGGGCTGCCGGAGGTGTCGACGTCGCAGCCGACCGCGCCCAGGAACTCGACGACCTGGGCGGCGGTGTAGGGCACCCCGGCGACCTGGGCGGGCTTGGCCGCGTCGAGCGGGATCGAGCGGCGCGGAGCACGGGTGTCGATGTCGACCACCCCGCCGACCACGCGGGCGCCGCCGTACTCGGCGAGCAGCTCGGCGGCGCGGGCCAGGGCCACGACGGTCATCTCCGGGTCGACCCCGCGCTCGAAGCGCTTGGCCGCCTCGCTCGGCAGCCGGTGCCGGCGGGCCGTGCGTGCCACACCCGTCGGCTCCCAGTGCGCCGCCTCCAGCAGGACAGCCGTCGTGGCGTCCGAGATCTCGGTGGACGCGCCGCCCATGACCGCGGCCAGCCCGATGGGGCCGGTGTCGTCGGTGATGAGGAGGTCGTCGTCCGTCAGCTTTCGGGTGGTGCCGTCGAGGGTCGTCAGCTTCTCGCCCTCGCGGGCCAGCCGGACGGTGATCGGCCCGGTGACGGCGTCCCGGTCGAAGGCGTGCATCGGCTGACCGAGCTCGAGCATCACGTAGTTGGTGACGTCGACGGCGAGCGAGATGCTGCGCACGCTCGCCTGCGCCAGCCTGCGGCGGATCCACCACGGCGTCGGCGCGGTCGGGTCGAGCCCCTCCATCGCGAGCATCGAGAACCGGTCGCAGCGCTCGGGGTCGGCGACGCGCACGTCCCAGGCCGGCCGGCCGGACCACGCCGGCGGGGTGATCGACCCCGGGTCGCGCCAGTCGGTGGCCAGACCGGTGCCCATCTCGCGGGCGATGCCTCGCATGGACAGGCAGTAGCCGCGGTCGGGTGTCACCGCCAGCTCGATGACGACGTCGTCCAGCCCGACGACCGGTGCCGCCGGAGTGCCCGGCGGCGGCGCGTCCTCGCCCAGCACCAGGATGCCGGCGTGGTCATCGCCGATGCCCAGCTCGCGGACCGAGCAGATCATCCCGTCGGAGACGTGGTCGTACGTCGTCCGCGCGGCGATCTCGAACCCGCCGGGCAGGACGGCGCCCGGCAGCGCCACCACCACGGTGTCGCCGACGGCGAAGTTCCGCGCCCCGCAGACGATGCCGCGCGGTTCTGCTTCCCCGACGTTGACCTGCGTGTAGCGGATCGGCTTCTTGAAGCCGGTCAGTTCCTCGATCTCGAGCACCGTGCCGACGACGAGCGGGCCGGTGACCTCCGCGGGGCGGTGGATCTCCTCCACCTCGAGGCCCAGGCGGACGAAGGCGGTGTCGAGGTCCTCGACGGACGTCCCGGCGGGGACGTCGACGTACTCGGCCAGCCAGCCGATCGGGACTCTCACTGCTCGACTCCGAATGCTCGTGTGAAGCGGACATCGCCCTCGACGATGTCGCGCATGTCGCCGACGCCCGAGCGGAACTGCAGGGCGCGCTCGATGCCCACGCCGAAGGCGAACCCGGAGTACTCCTCCGGGTCGATGCCGCAGGCCACGAGCACCCGCGGGTTGACCATCCCGCAGCCGCCCCACTCGACCCAGCGCGGGCCGTCGCGGTGCTCGGGGAACCAGACGTCGAACTCCGCCGACGGCTCGGTGAACGGGAAGTACGACGGTCGCCAGCGGGTGACCGCGTCCGCGCCGAACAGCGAGCGGGCCAGGTGGTCCAGCGTGCCGCGCAGGTGGGCCATGGTCAGGCCGCGGTCGACCGCCAGCCCCTCCACCTGGTGGAAGACCGGGGTGTGCGTCGCGTCGAGCTCGTCGGTCCGGTAGACGCGGCCCGGCGCCACGATGTAGATCGGCGGCGTGCGGGACAGCATGGTGCGCGCCTGCACCGGGCTGGTGTGCGTGCGCAGGACGAGTCCGGAGTCCTCGGGGGCGACGAAGAAGGTGTCCATCATCGTGCGGGCCGGGTGGTCGCGGCCGATGTTGAGCGCGTCGAAGTTCAGCCACTCGGCCTCGAGCTCCGGGCCGTCGGCGACCTCGTAGCCCATGCCCACGAAGATGTCGGCGATCCGGTCGGTCAGCGTGGTGAGCGGGTGCCGGGCGCCGCGGGGGGTGCGGTCCCAGGGCAGGGTGACGTCGACCCGCTCCTCGGCCAGCACCCGGGCGTCGCGCTCGACCTCGAGCTCGGCCAGCCGTGCCTCGTACGCCTCCTGAACCGCCTGGCGCGCCATGTTCACCCGCTTGCCGGCGTCGCTCCGTGCGGCCGGCGGCAGGGCGCCGAGCTCGCGGCGGGCCAGCAGCACGGGCGCGCGGTCACCGAGGTGCGCGGGCCGGACGAGGGCGAGCGCCTCCAGGTCCGTGGCGCCGTCGAACGCCTTCCGGGCGGCCGCGACCGCGTCGTCGAGCGCCTCCGGGGAGAGCGCGGCGACCTGCTTGGGGTCGTAGGGATCGTTGGCGCCAGACACGGGAGGCCATTCTGCCCGCACGCGGTTCGATCCCGCGTTCGGGTTTGATGGACGGCGTCGTCCGCGGCCCGTCGTCGTCCGTCCTGGCTCACCATTCCGGGTCCTGGATCAGCATCGACGGTGAGCCAGGACCCGGAATGATCAGGAGACCTGATCATCCTCGATCGAGGAGAGGTGAGTGGTGGCCGTCGTCCTGGCGCTGGGTTCCGCGGTCGTCTACGGCGCGTCGGACTTCCTCGGCGGACTGGCCAGCCGGCGGGCGACGGTGTTCGGGGTCGTCGCGCTGTCCCAGCTCGCCGGCCTGGTCGCACTCCTGGCGCTGCTCCCCTGGCTCGGCGGCCCGGTCACCCGCGCCGACCTCGGCTGGGGCGCGGCCGCGGGCCTCGTCGGCGCCACCGGGCTGCTGATCTTCTTCCGGGCGCTGTCCCGCGGCGTGATGAGCGTGATCGCGCCGGTCACGGCGGTCACCGCGGCCGCCGTCCCGGTGCTCGCCGGGCTGCTCGGCGGCAACCGCATCGGACCCGTCGCCGGCGCCGGCATCCTGCTCGCACTGCTCGCCGTGGTGCTCGTGTCGGCAGAGGGCGGCCTGGCACAGCTCCGCACGGCACGCCCGGCCATGCTGGGCGCACCGCTCCTCGCGGGTTCGGCGTTCGGGTTCTTCTTCGTCCTGCTCGACCACACCTCGAACGACTCCGGCCTGACCCCGCTCGTCGCAGCCCGGCTGGCGTCGTTCGTCCTGGTGGTCGTCGTGGCGCTGGTCGGCAGGCGGTCGCTGCGAGTGGGTCGCAGTGCACTGCCCTTCGTCCTGGCCTCGGGCCTCGGCGACATGACCGCGAACGCCCTCTTCCTGCTCGCCACGCAGCAGCACAGCCAGCTCGCGATCATCGGCGTGCTCGCGTCGCTGTATCCGGTCAGCACGGTCGTGCTGGCGCAGGTGCTGCTGCGGGAGCGCCTCGTGCGCGCCCAGTTCGCCGGGCTGGCGGCGGCGATCGGCGCCGTCGTCCTGATCACGCTGCCCGGCTGAGCCTCTCCCCTTTGTGGTGACGGGCACCGGCGCCGGCTTCCGGCCCAGGGCGTTCGCGCCGATGCCAGAGACGTGGCGGACTTCCAAGACCCGGGCGACGGCGCGCTCGAGGCGGCCCTGCGCCCCGGGGGCGTGCGCAGCGTGTTCCAGCCGATCGTCGAGCTCGACACCGGCCGCGTGGTGGCCTACGAGGCGCTCGCCCGCGGGCCGGAGGGACCACTGCGGCGGCCCGACCTGCTGTTCGCCGCCGCGCGCGCCGCGGGCCGGCTCGCCGAGCTCGACGAGATCTGCCGCGTCGCCGCCTTCCGCGGCGCCGTCGCCGCCGGCCTGCTGTCCCCGTTGACGGTCTTCGTCAACGTCGAGCCGGAGGTGCTGGACTCCGCACCCATGGACGTCCTGCTCGCCATCGCCGCGGACGCCCCGGGCGAGTTGCGCCTGGTCCTGGAGATCACCGAGCGCGCACTCGCCGCGCGGCCCGCCGAACTGCTGCGCACGGTCGAGCGGGTGCGCTCGCTCGGCTGGGGCGTGGCCGTGGACGACATCGGCGCCGACTCGATGTCCCTCGCGTTCCTGCCGCTGCTCGCTCCCGACGTGGTCAAGCTCGATCTCCGGCTCGTGCAGGAGCGCCCGGGCCCGGCGATCGCCGAGATCATGAACGCGGTCAACGCGCACGCCGAGCGCACCGGCGCGGTGGTCCTCGCCGAGGGGATCGAGACGCAGGCGCACCTCGACATGGCGCGGGCCCTCGGCGCGACGCTCGGCCAGGGCTGGCTCTTCGGCCGTCCGGGGCCCGGCGCGGCCGCCGGGCTCGTCCCCGGTGAGCTGTTCCTGCCGGGCACCGGCGTGGGCGCGGAGCGCGACGCCTCCCCCTTCGGCTGCCTCCCCGCCTCGGCCCCGCTGCGGCGGTCGCCGAAGTCGCTGCTGATCGAGCTCAGCAAGCAGCTCGAGCGCGAGGCGATGCGCCTGGGCGAGACCGCCGTGGTGGCGGCGACGTTCCAGGAGGCACGCCACTTCACGCCGTCGACCGCCCAGCGGTACCGCGATCTCGTCGAGCGCACCGGGTTCGTGTGCGCGCTCGGCGAGGGACTGCCGGTCGAGCCGCTGCCGGGCCTCCGCGGTGCCGACCTGCGGCCGGACGACGTGGTCCGCGGCGAGTGGGACGTCGTCGTCCTGGGCCCGCACTTCAGCGCGGCCCTGCTGGCCCGCGACCTCGGCGACGGCGGACCGGACCTGGAACGCACCTTCGAGTACGCCCTGACCTACGACCGGGCGACCGTCGTGCGGGCGGCGCACACCCTGCTCTCCCGGGTCGCACCGAGGGCCGACGTCGAGGCGCCGATCGTCGCCGTCCGCCCGGTCGCCGTCCGCCCGGTCGCCACTCCGCGGGTCTCGCCCGTGCTGCCGGCCGACGGCGACGACATCCTGCGCAGCGCGCTGGCGGCGACGACGAGCGGCGTGACGATCGCGGACATGCAGCAGCCCGACCAGCCGCTGGTGTACGTCAACGCCGCGTTCGAAGAGCTCGCCGGCTTCCGGCAGGCCGAGGTGCTCGGGCGCAACTGCCGGTTCCTGCAGAGCCCCGACACCGACCCGTCCGCCGTGGCACGCATCCGCGCGGCCATCGACCGCGGCGAGGAGTGCCGCGAGACGGTGTTGAACCTGCGCGGGCCGGAGCGGACGCCGTGGTGGAACGAGATCCACCTCTCGCCGGTGGTCGACGACGCCGGCACCGTCGTCCGCTACATCGGCGTCCAGCACGACGTCACCGCGCGCGTCGAGGCCGAGCGGGCGCTGCGGCATGAGCGCGACCGCAGCGAGCAGTACCTGGCCCGCATCCAGGAGCTGGCCTACACCGACCCGCTCACCGGCCTGCCGAACCGCCGCCGACTGCAGGAGCAGGTCGAGACGGCGATCTGGTCGGCGCGGGCCGGTGAGGACACCCTCGCGCTGCTCTTCGTCGACCTGAACGGCTTCAAGGCCGTCAACGACGCGCTCGGCCATGCGGCGGGCGACGAACTGCTGCAGTCGGTGGCCCGCACGCTGCGGGGCCGGCTGCGCCGCAGCGACCTGCTGGCCCGCGTCGGCGGCGACGAGTTCCTCGTGGCACTCCACGACCTCGACCCGGCCACGGCTGCCGCGGAGGCGCGGCGGGTGGGCGGCGAGATCGCCGCGGCGGTTCGCGCACCGGTGACGCTCCGCGGAAACGAGGTCGCCGTGGGTGCGAGCGTCGGCGTCGCGGTGTACCCGGCGGACGGCGAGGACTTCGAGGCCCTGCTGCACGCGGCTGACCTGAGCATGTACGCCCAGAAGTCGGGAGCCGGCGCCGGCCGCTGATCAGGCCCCGGCCGCGCCGTCGAGCAGTTCGACCGGGAACGGCGGCCGGCCGGTGCCGGTCAGCCGGGTGTTGCCCCAGGGATCGGTCTCCGTGGCCTCCGCCCGCGCGGCCCCGTGCGGCGTGGTGAGCTCGAACGCGGTGCGCGGGGCGAGCGGGACGTCGACCCGGCCGCTCCACACCACGTGGCCGGCCAGCGGGTCGAACCGAGCGGCCAGCGCGGCCGTGCCGGTACGGGGCGGGACGCCGTCTGCGCTGACGGTGACCTCTCCCTCGTAACCTTCGCCCGCCTCGGGCGCGCCCATCGTCACCGCAGCGGTGGCAGCAGGCTGGACAGGCCGCCGTCGGCGAGCGCGGCGAGCTGCTCGACGAGTTCGGCCGCGGGCACACTGCGGTCCGTCGACCACCAGTGCGCGGCCAGCTGCACCATGCCGACGACTCCGTAGGCCCAGGTGCGCGCCGCGCCCGTGGGGCGACCGGCCTCAGCGAGCCGCGCGGACATGACCCCCGCCAGGGCCTCGGCGATCTCGTGCTCGGTCCCGGCCACGAGGTCGGCCCGGCCCGACCGTCCGGCGTGGGCGTAGGCGAAGCGGTACAGCTCCGGCTCGTCCTCGATCAGCGACACGAACGCGGCGATGACCGCCCGCAGACCGGCCCGGTCGTCGGCGTGCTCGACGGCGATCTCGCCCAGCAGCCGCGGCAGCAGGATCACGGTCGAGATCCGCTCCAGGACGGCGTCGATCAGCTCGTCCTTGTCGGTGAAGTACCGGTAGATGACGGTCTTGGACACCCCCGCGCTGCGGGCGACGTCGTCCACGGCGAAGTCGGGCCCGGCGGCGCGGACCGCCTCGACCGCGGCGGCCACGAGATCCTCCCGGCGGGCGCGACGGTGCTCGGTCCACCGCGCGCGACGTCCGTCCTGATGTCCATCCTGAGCGGGCAGTGCGGCCTCGACCGGCTCGCCGGTACGCGGGGGCGCACCAGGGAGATCTGCCACGTGTTGCATGTGTTTCACGGTAACAGCTACCTTTCATCACAGCCGTACTCGACGTCTGGGGGAATCCGCCGTGACCGCCACCCTGCCTTCTTCTATGCCCACGCGGGGCGTCCGGCAGTCCGCCAAGAAACCGGTCGATCGTCAGGCCCTGTCCGCCCGACTCCTCGGGTCGGCCGCGAAGAAGTCCTACGACCCCGTGGTCGACATCGACTGGGCCGCTCCGATCCCTGACCATCTCTACGGTCTGTCACCCGAGTGGTCGACGCTGTACGGCACGCCGCTGTGGGACGCATTGACCGAGGAACAGCGCGTCACGCTGACCATCCACGAGTACTGCTCGATCTCCGGCGTCGGCATCTGGTTCGAGTGCCTGCTCATGCAGCTCGTGCTCAAGGACATCTACGGCGAGGACCCGGCACAGCCGCACGTCCAGTGGGCGCTGACCGAGATCGCCGACGAATGCCGACACTCGGTGATGTTCGCGAGGACTGCGGAGAAGTTCGGTGCGCCCTCGTACCAGCCGCCGACATCCATCCTGCGACTGGGCAAGGCGTTCGTGGCCCGCGCCGACGGTCCCGCCGCCTACGCCGCGATCCTCGTGGCCGAGGAGATCCTCGACATCTTCCAGCGCGACCTGATGAAGGACGAGCGCGTGCAGCCGCTCACACGCGCGACCAGCCAGATCCACGTCGTGGAGGAGGCCCGGCACATGCGGTTCGCGCGCGAGGAGATCGCGCGGCGAACACCGCAGCTGTCGAACTGGGCGCTGCGCCGGCACCGCACCGCCGTTGCGTCGGTGGCCGCGATCGTCGCCGACAACCTGGTGCAGCCGGCGGTCTACGCGTCGGTGGGGCTCGACCCGGCCGAGGCCAAGGCGGCGGCCCGCGCCAACTCGCACTACGGCGACAAGCTGCGCGAGGCGTCCACCGGCCTGGTCGCCTTCCTGCGGGACGTCGGCCTGGTCGGCGGCGCCTCCGAACTGCTCTGGAAGCGCGCCCGCCTGGTCTGAACCACGACTTTCGGTACCGAAAGTCCCTCAGAGCTGGGCGAGCTGGGTCGTGTAGAGGCAGATCGCCGCGGCCGCCGCGAGGTTGAGGCTCTCGGCGCGGCCGCGCATCGGGATGCGCACGCGCGCATCGGCGAGCTCCGCCAGCTCGGCCGGCACACCCCTGGCCTCGTTGCCGAACAGCCACAGGACGGGCCCGGCGAGCTCGGTCGTCAGCTCGGCCAGCGAGGACTCTCCCCCGCCGTCGGTCGCCAGCACGGTGACTCCGGCGGACTGCATCGCCGGGATCAGCGGTTCCAGCGGCGCGCCGCGGACGACGTCGACGTGGAACAGGCTGCCCGCGCTGGCGCGGACCGCCTTGCCGCCGTACGGGTCCGCGGAGCCCGCGCCGAACACCACGACCGCGGCACCACACGCGTCCGCCGTCCGCAGGATCGTGCCCGCGTTACCGGGGTCGGCGAGCTCGGACAGTGCCACCGCCAACCGCGGCGGAGCCGCGGTCAGGGCGTCGACGGCGACGTCCCGGAGCGCACACACGGCGACGAGGCCCTGCGGCGTGACCGTCTCGGACAGGCCGGCCGCGGCCTTCTCGGTGACGAGGCGGACCGGCACCGGCGTCTCGGCCAGCAGGTCGTGGTGCGCTGACGCCGCGGCCTCGGTGGCGAAGACCTCCTGCACGCCCGACGGGTCGGCCAGCGCCTCGACCACGGCCTGACGGCCCTCGGCGAGGAACAGGCCTGCGGCATCACGGCCGGACCGGCGGGTGAGCTTGCGCGCCGCGACGATGCGGGCCGAACGCTCGGTCAGCGGTTCCATGTCCACCTTCCCGGGACGAGACAGCGAGACGCCGCCGGTGCCGACCCCGGAGGGCCGGTCACCGACGGCGTCGGGAGTGCTGCGATCAGGCGGCGTCGGTCGCGGTCGCCGGAGCGGCGGCCACGGCGGCGCGGGCGGTCTCCACCAGGGCGGCGAAGGCAGCCGGCTCGTTGACGGCGAGCTCGGCCAGGACGCGACGGTCCAGCTCGATGCCGGCGAGCTTGAGCCCCTGCATGAACCGGTTGTAGGTCATGTCGTTCAGCCGGGCCGCGGCGTTGATGCGGGTGATCCACAGCTTGCGGAAGTCACCCTTGCGCGCCTTGCGGTCGCGGTAGTTGTAGGTCGCCGAGTGGAGCAGCTGCTCCTTGGCCTTGCGGTACAGCCGCGAACGCTGACCGCGGTAACCGGCGGCGGCCTCGAGGGTCGTCCGGCGCTTCTTCTGGGCGTTGACCGCCCGCTTCACGCGTGCCACGTGAGTACTCCTGTCTTCTCGTCAGTCAGAGGAGGGTCAGAGACCCAGCAGCTTCTTCATGCGCGGGGAGTCCGCCGGCGACAGCACGCCGATGCCGCTCACCCGGCGCTTGCGCGAGGAGGACTTCACCTCGAACTTGTGCTGGTTGTTGGTGTGCTCGCGAACGAGCTTCCCGCTGCCCGTGAC
>Ga0308174_10001481_pt1 | contig 10988 bp, 12 predicted proteins | sample PhyPR2_FD_203894 | JGI IMG/M metagenome (GOLD analysis project Ga0308174, IMG submission 203894) | Soil microbial communities from UC Gill Tract Community Farm, Albany, California, United States - DLSLS.P.R2 | ecosystem: Environmental > Terrestrial > Soil > Agricultural land | place: USA... | reverse complement strand
CGTCGCCCCACTGCGCGCCGACGACGACGACCGTTCGATTGCTCTGACTGAACATGAGTGGGTTTTCAAAGGGAGGGCAAAAAAATACGCCCCGCGGCTGTCGTCGGGGCGTTGTTTGAATCTACGGAGACGGACGGGGGAGTCAACTTGGCGTCGGCCTCACAGCAGCACGACCCCGATCATCCAGGCCGCCATCGCGAGGCCGATCCCAACCTTGATCGCCGCGGCGATGACGCGTCCAAGGAGCGCGCCCCATGCCACCCGCGTCGCGACGCCATGGTTCTGCTCGCGACTCCACTCGAACACGAACGCGCCGAGGAACGCACCCAGGAACGCCCCCACAATCGACCCGACGATTGGAATCGGCACGCCCATGAACGCCCCGAACATTCCGCCGATGATCGCGCCCCAGCCCGCGCGCCGCGATCCTCCGTACTTCTTCGTGAACCGGCTGGTCAGCACCCACTCGATTCCCTCGGCAATCGCCATCAGGGCGCCGACGCCGATCACCGTCAGCAGCCCAATGCCGCCGCCGGGCACCAGCAGGTAATAGCAGAGCGCCGCCGCGAACAGCACCAACGTCCCCGGCATCCCGAACGGGATCATGATGAGGCCAAGGACAATGGCCGCGATCAGAAGCAGAACTTGCATCAGCCGAGCTCCGTTGCCGTTCGAGCGAGCACGCGCGCCGCGATCGCGATCCCCGTGCCATTCATCGACTCGAGCGTATCGCGCGACGTGTGGATCCTCTGAAGCGTACGCAGGTCCCCGCGGCTGAGTGTCACCGTTTCCCAACCGGCGTCGCCAAGGGCAACGTGATCGGTGAGAATTCCCGGAATGAGCGGCAGCACTCGCATGCGCTGCCCCTCCGCCACAGCCGCATCGATGCATCGCGAGATGAGCGCGGCGGGCTTTGGTCCAGCGAACATCAGGACGAGGGATCCGCTATCGTCCACGCTGTCGCAGTTGAGCGCGACGCCCGGCGCCCGGCCGCGCGCCCAGGCCCGCGCTCCGGCCAACGCGAGCTCCTCGGCGTCGGTGATGAGTACGCCGACTCTTGCGGACGACGGAATCAGCGCCGCGGCTTCGAGCACGGTCGCCACGCCGCTGGCGTTGTCCACCGCGCCGTGGTTTCGGGCTCCCACATAGGAAAGCATGAGCGGCACCGCTCCAACGCACGCGAGGCCGAACAAGATCCAGGTCAGCGTGATCGATGCGGACGTCTGAAGCAACGCCAGCAGGATCAGGCCGATCAGTCCCACGGCAGTTGCAATGACGCCGGCCACACGCGCCAGCATCGCCACCGGCTGCCACTTCGAATCGACGTGTGCCACCAACCACACGCGTGGTTCCATATTGCCGTGCACTGCCTCGAGATTCACCCCGCGTCGCCGCGCGATGTTCAGGTCGAGAATCCCGCGACGCGTGATGTGCCGGGCAACGAGCTTCACGATCACGAGGATCAGCACAGCGAGCGTCGCCGTGACCCATGACCGTGGCGCGAGCGCCAAGGCCGCCGCAAACGGGACGATCAGCAGCCCGGCGAGCGGCATCGCGTACGCGCCCGGAAACGCCGAGTACGAAAACGGTCGCTCAGTCGTCGTGAAGCCGAGGCCGCGCAGCACGTCGTCGCAATACGCTCGCGCTTCATCGACCGCCGCGCTGCCGGCCGGGCGCGAGACCGCGCCAAGCCTGGCCAAGTGCGGCGAGGCGACAGGCACCTACGCTACCGTCGCCAGCTCCGCGCTCCGCAGGACCTCGGCGACCTGCGTCGTGCCCTGCTCATCGAGCGGCACGAGAGGAGATCGCACCGGGCCGCCAATCAGCCCGACGTGATCCATCGCGGCCTTCACGCCGGCAACGCCCAGCTCCGCGACGATGCTCGCCCCGAGCGGGGACAAGCGCGCCTGCGCGGCGTCGGCGGTTTCGTCGTCGCCGCGTTGCGTCGCGTCGTAGACCTCGAGCGACAGCGCGGCCGCGAACAACGCGACGGCGAGGATGCCACCGCGCGCGCCGGCCTTGAGCGCATGCCGGAAGATCCCGGCGTTGCCGGTGAGGACGGCGAAATCGTCTGATTCCGCGTTGAGGTACGCGGAGAGGAGGCTGCGATCGCCCGAGCTGTCTTTGATGCCGATCACGTTCTGATGGAGCGAGAGCTCCGACACGAGACCCGGCGCGAGCGCAAAGTGCATGTACTTGGGAATGTTGTACAGCACCACGGGAACGGGGCTCGAGTCGGCGATGCGGCGGTAGTGCAGCGACAGCGCGGTTCCGGTCATCGCGGTGCCGTAGTAGTGCGGCGCCACGACCAGCACGGCGTCCGCGCCACGGGCCGCGGCGTCTCGCGTCAGTTGGAGACAGGTGCGCGTCGACTCGGCGCCAGTGCCGACGATGAGCGTTCGGTCGCGCGGCACCATCTCTCGTGCGACGTCGACCATCGCCGCGCGCTCGTTGGCGTCGAGCAACGCCGCTTCGCCGGTCGATCCGGCGACGACGATTCCGTGCAATCCCGCTGCGACGTGCGAGCGAATGTTCGCGGCGAACGACGCGACATCCAGTTCGCCGCCTTGCGGATAGAACGTCGTGATGACGGGGGCGAGCACGCCCTGAAGCAGTGTCGTCATTGCGAGAGGAAATCCAAGGTTCCGGTTTGAATTCCACTGAGCTCGGTGGAGCTCTCCTCGGGCGCCAAGTCGGTCGCCGCGGTCGACTGCGAGATCCGCGAGAACATCTTCATCTTGAGCTCGAAGTCCGACGGGTTGCTCGCCGCCGCCTTCGCGACCTCGAACGTGCACTCGCCGCTGCTCACCAATTCGGCGAGGCACTGGTCGAACGTCTGCATGCCGTATTGCTCGCGACCCTCGGCGATGAAGTCGCGAACTTCGCCGATGCGTGTTCCGTCGAGAATCAGGTCACGAATGGCCGGCGTATTGATCATGATCTCGGCGGCCACGACGCGTCCTTTCCCCGAGCGCCGCGGGAGCAGGCGCTGCGACACGACGGCGTACAGCGATTCCGCGAGGCGAATGCGAATGACGTCCTGTTCCTCGGGCGGGAACATCGCCATGATGCGGAGGATCGTGCTCTGCGCGTCGGGCGTGTGGAGCGTCGACATGAGCAGATGGCCCGTTTCGGCGGCCTTGATCGCTGTGTCGACCGTCTCGGCGTCGCGCATCTCGCCGATCATGATGACGTCGGGGTCCTGACGCAGCGCAGCGCGCAAGCCCATCTTGAAGTCCGGCGTGTCCGAGCCGACCTCGCGCTGTGTGATCGACGACGCGTGATCCGTGTGCAGGAACTCGATCGGATTCTCGAGCGTGAGGATGTGCCGGTTCTCGCGCTCGTTGATGTAGTTGATCAGCGCGGCCATCGTACTCGACTTGCCGGAGCCCGTCACACCGGTCACGAGAATCATGCCGCGCCCGGCGCTCGCGATCTTCGCCAGTACCGGCGGCAGCGCGAGCTTCTCGAACGTCGGAATCTCCCATGGGATGACGCGCATCACGATCGAGAACGAACCGCGCTGCTTCATGATGTTGACGCGGAAGCGACCGATCCCCGCCGCCGACCACGAGCAATCGTAGTCGAGAATCGTGTCGAGCCGCGCCTTGTCGTCCTCGTTGCTCATGAGGTGGAGCGCGATCGACCGCGTCTGGTCGGGCGTCAGCTTCGTCTTGGTGAGTGGTACGAGGTCGCCGTTGATGCGCGCGCGAAAGACGTCCCCCGCTTTGACGTGGAGATCCGACGCGCCTCGGTCGACGGCGGCTTTGATGATCTTTTCCATGGTCAGTATCCGGCGTGCTTATCGACGACGTTCCGTAAGGGCTCCCCGCTCAAGTATCGGCGCCAGTTGTCGAGAAAGAGATCGAGTTGGCGGGGCCAGAACCGGCCCGGAGATACCGGCGAGACGTGCGGGGTGAGGAGAACCTGTGGAACCTGCCAGAGGGGGCTGGTCGACGCCAGTGGTTCGCTGCGAAAGACGTCGAGCACCGCGGCACGAAGGCGGCCGGCGCGGAGACGCTCGATGAGGGCGTCGTCGTCCACCATCGCTCCACGCGCCACATTGACGATGATCGCCGACCGCGGCAACAGGTCGAGCCGCTCCGCGGTGAGCAGTCCGTTGGTCTCATTGGTGAGCGGTGCCGCGAGGACGACCACGTCGTGCGAGGGCAATTCGGCGTCCAACTGATCGAGACCGATGACCCGGGCGAATCCCGGCGGTGCGCCCAGCCCGACACGACGGCGGACGCCGGTGCATCGCGCGCCAAGCGCGGTGAGACGCTCCGCCGCCGCGCTGCCCAAGCCTCCGACGCCGACGATCAGCGCGCGCACGGTGTCCATCTCCCGCAGCACCGAGTCCAGTCTCACGAACGGCGTCTTGTTCCACTCGACGCGACGCTGCTGCTCGATCGCGAAATCCAACCCGCGTAGAAAATGCAACACGCCCGCCACGACATACTCGGCGATCGGAATGGCGTGAATGCCGGCAGAGTTCGTGAACAAGACATCGCTGTTTACCATTTCTGGATAGAGCGCGCTGCCCACGCCGGCCGCCGCGGAGTGCACCCATTTGAGGCGCTTGGCCTCGAGGAACAGGAGCCGTGGCACGCCGAATCCGAAATACACCTCGGCGTCGCGGACCGCGGCCATGACTTCGTCGCTCGGACGCGGCGGACCATCGCCGTCGGAGCTGGTCGCGGAGCGGACCATGTGCAATCGCCAGCCCGCCGGAGCCTCACGCACGAGGCGCTCTTCTCCCTCTGGAGTGATCGCCCAGTTCTTTGACGTCGCGGCGAGATCGACGACGAGCAATCGCTCGCCGGACGGGCGCTCAGCCTCCGCCATGCACACTCAACACGTCGGGGCGCATCTTGAGGGTCTCGCTCAGGGTCTCGAATTGAATCGCCGGTCCGGTCAACCGAAGCTCGAATGTGCGGTCGTCCATATGATCGTACGCTTGCTGCGACACGACGATGATCCCGTGCGCGTCGAGCGAGTCGCGGATGACGTCGAATGCCGTGCCGGGCCGCGTTCGCACCGTGTACGACACGATGCGTCGCAGCCGGCGAATCTTGTGTTCGAGCCGGCCCAGCGACGCGAGCACCAGCATCACGAGCGCGCCGGCGCCGGCCGCCTCGACGAAAAATCCGGCGCCGATCGCGATGCCGAGCGCTGCAACGACCCAGATCGTTGCGGCCGAGGTGAGACCGGTGACCGTTCCCCCGCCCTGCATGATCGTCCCCGCGCCGATGAAGCCGATGCCTGATACGATCTGCGCCGCAAGCCGGGCAGGATCGCCGACGCGCGGTCCGCCGTCGAGCAAGCCGATCCGCATCGATACGTCAGTGAGGACGACGGCGCCGACACAGATGAGAATGTTCGTCCGCAAACCGGCCGGCTTGGCCTTGATCTCGCGCTCGAGACCGATGCCGCCGCCCAGAATGATGGCGAGCGCAAGCTTCGCCAGCAGGTCGAGCCGAAATGCGCTGTTGAGATCAGACCACGGAATGTCCGTGGGTGCGACGATGGACAGCAGGATACGCTAGCTCCCGCCCGTCGACGCCCACGCGCGCCGCGTTCACCTCAGCGCATGTCGAGATCGCGTAGATCGCCAGGCGTCGTGTCCGGCGACGAATCGCCGTAACTGATGCTGCGCGCCTGTTCCTCGAGCTGCGCGATCGAGGCCTCGTCGGGCTCGGTCGGTGTGGCAAAGGTTCGAAACACCGTGCCGCCGCACTTCTCGCATGTGACGGCGTTCGGCACCGCTTGATCGTAGAACTTCTCGTTGCCGCAAGTCAAACACACCAGCGTCACGAGACCGCGTGGGCCTCCATCATTCGCCATGATTCGCTCTTGGTTGAATCCGAAGGCGAACCCTGCAAGACGCATGCGGCAAAACCTACAGGGTCGAGGGTCGAGGGTCGAGGGTTGAGCACGGCGACGGCCGTCGGTCGTGAAGGGATGACTGTGTTCATGGTATTAAGTCGAGAGAGCCCACCGGACTCCTGCGTGGCCTCGAACACGAGCTGCATCGCGATCAGTCCTAGAGGAATCAGCAGCAGCATCGCGCGTCGCCTCAGCGGCTCGGCCAATGACTGCCGGTAGGCAAGCCAGCACACGACGACGAGCGCGCACTCGAGCCATGCGTCCAACACAGGGCGCGTGTACAACAGGAGGCCAACCATGGGACCGCCCGGCCACGTCGGTTTGAGTCCCGTGATGTAATCGGCCGGCCAATGCGACGCGTATACGAGCCACAGCGTGGCCGCATCCGCCCACCTCCGCGTCGCCAACCAATACGCGAGGGCAGCGACGCTCGCGCCAACCGCGACGGACACGAGCGAATGCGAAATCTCACGGTTGTGATGGCCGAGCGCGTCGGCGACCCATTCGATCCAGTCAGGCGCGTACGCGATCGGAACGAGCAACGCGAGCGGGATGCGAGGTCGTTTCGCTTTGGCGAGGAGCGCCAGCGCGGCGTGGCCCGCGTACACTCAGCGATGCCGGTTCGCGAGCCGGTCGAGCACGGTCAGCCACAACCACGGCGCGACGAGCGCCAGCACGAAGAAGATCAGAGGCGACTCAGTAGGGACGCGCTGGACGGCTCTTCTTCTGCGCGCACTCCTCGCACAGCGTCGCGCTGGCGGACAGGCGCGCGCCACAACTCGCGCAGAGGTTGTAGACGTGAACGCCAGTCGGCGTGACGTCGCGATGGATCGACGACGGGTGAAAGATCCCGACGTTCATGTCGAGCGGGACGAGGAACGGCCGCGGACCGCGGCGTTCGTCGCGCCATGCCTTGATGCGCTCGATGATCCGATGGAAGAGCCGCCAGCGAAAAAACCGCATACATGCCGGGTGAGAACCACGCGGTCGAAGTGCACGGCTCATGCCGCGTCGCGCGCGACGTGGAGACAGCGCGGGACAACTTCAGAATCCCATGCGGTCTCGCACCGCGCTCATCGTCTCGCGCGCGAGCACACGGCATCGGTCGCCGCCCGCCGCCAACGCATCGTCGATGCGCGACGGCTGCGCCGCAAGCTCAGCGGCACGACGCCGAATCGGCACGAGCTCCGTCTCCATCGATTCGGCGAGCACTTTCTTGCAATCGATGCAGCCCCACCCCGCTGTCCTGCACTGCTGCGCGACATGCTCGACGGTTGCCGGCGTGCTGAACGCTTTGTGCAGGTGATAGATATTACAAACTTCTGGTGTCCCGGGATCGGTCCTCTTGATGCGCTTCGGATCAGTCACGGCCGGCCGCAACTTGGCCCAGATCGCCTCGGGCGACTCGAGCAACCCGATCGTGTTTCCCATCGACTTGGACATCTTCGACTGTCCGTCGAGTCCCATCACGCGCGGCGTCTGCGTGAGCAGCGGTTTGGGCTCCGGAAAGAATTGCTCGCGCTCCTCGGACCCATCCTCGAGACGCTTGCCCGTGGGCCGGCCGAACAGCGCATTCCATTTGCGCGCGACGACACGCGACAGCTCCAGGTGCTGAATCTGGTCTTCACCCACCGGCACTGTGTCGGCGCGATAGAGCAGAATGTCGGCGGCCTGGAGCACCGGATAGTTGAGGATCCCCGCGGCAACGCTCTCCTGCTGCCGCGATTTCTCCTTGAACTGGGTCTGCCGCTCGAGCTCACCGAGCGGCGTGATGGTGTTGAGAATCCACGCCAGCTCGGTATGTTCCGGCACGTGCGACTGCACGCACAGCGCGGCAACGTTCGGATCGATGCCCGCGGCGAGCAACGTCAACGCCAGGTCGTGACGACGTTGACGCAACTGCGCCGGCTGGTAGGCGAGCGTGATCGCGTGGTAGTCCACGATAGAGATGATCGTGTCGTACTCGTGCTGCAGCCGCACCCAATTCTTGACCGCGCCGAGGTAGTTGCCAATGTGCAATTCCCCGGACGGCTGGATTCCCGTGAAGATCCGTGACATCTGGTCAAATTAATACGAGCCGGGCGCTACTGGCGACCTGCGTCGCCGCCGCCGCGCGGGCCGCGCAGATCATTCGCGAGGGTGCCGCCAACCGCAACGCCATCGAGTGGGAGACGAAATCGCACTTCGATTTCGTGAGCGACGTCGATCGCGACGCCGAGCGAGCGATCACGGATGCCGTTCTCGCACGCCACCCCGAAGCGCGCATCCTGGGCGAAGAGCTTTCGCCCGCCATGACCGATCGCAGCGGACTTGTGTTTGTTGCCGATCCACTCGACGGAACGACGAACTTTCTCCACGGGTTCCCCTGGTACGCCGTCTCGCTCGCCGCGCTGGTCGACGGCGAGCTCACGGCCGGCGTGGTGCTCAACGTGGCGAACGGCGAGCTCTTCACCGCGACGTCCGGCGGCGGCGCACGAGTCAACGGACAGCCAATCTCCGTCTCAGCAATCACCGATCCGAGTCGGTCGCTGATCGGAACGGGATTTCCGTTCAAGGACGACGGGCGAGTCGATGAGTATTTGCAGATGCTGCCGCGCATCATGCGCGAGTCGGCCGGCATTCGTCGACCCGGCTCCGCGGCCCTCGACCTCGCCGACGTCGCGTGCGGACGGTTCGAGGCGTTCTGGGAACTTCGCCTGGCCCCGTGGGACATCGCCGCGGGCATTCTGTTGATTCTCGAGGCGGGCGGGATCGTGACCGACATGCAGGGCGCGCCCTGCCCCATCGATCACACGAGCGTCGTCGCCGGAAATCCAGTCATGCACGCGTGGCTGCTCGATCGCGTGCGGGGATGAGGCTCTGTGTTCGTGTTCATTCGTCTCATTCGTGTTTCAACTGTTCCAAGCTGATTTCGGCGCGCATCGAGCGCTAGCTTTCGACCATTCCACCTCCCGCCAAAGCTCTCCGCTGAAGAAACATGAAACTCGTCGAGTGCGTTCCGAATTTCTCCGAAGGCCGTCGCCCTGAAGTCGTCACCGCGATTCGCGATGCCATCGCCGGCATCGACGGAGTCGCGATACTCGATGTGTCGTCCGACCAATCGCACAATAGAACGGTCATCACGTTCGTCGCTCCGGTCGACGGCGCGGTCGACGCGGCGTTCGCCGGCATTCGCGTGGCGCGCGAGCGCATTGATCTCAATCACCACACGGGCGAGCATCCGCGCATGGGTGCCACCGACGTCGTTCCGTTCATTCCTCTCGAAGGAACGACGATGGAGGATTGCATCGTCCTCGCACGCACACTCGGCGGTCGCGTCGGACGTGAGCTCGAGATTCCCGTGTTTCTCTACGAGCGCGCGGCAACGCGACCAGAGCGCGAGAACCTGGCCGACGTCCGCCGCGGCGAGTTCGAGGGAATCCGCGACGAGTTGGCCGCGGGCGCCGCGAACCGCGTTCCAGACTTCGGCCCCAAGCGCATCCACGCGACCGCCGGCGCGGTCGCCATCGGAGCGCGACCCTTCCTCGTCGCGTACAACGTGTACCTCGGACCCGCGTCCAACCTCGGCATCGCGAAAGCGGTCGCGAAAGCCGTGCGCGGATCGTCGGGCGGACTGCGATACATCAAAGGACTGGGGCTCGAGGTGGATGGACAGGCGCAGGTGTCGATGAATCTCGTTGATACCGAGAAGACGCCGCTCTATCGCGCCTACGACATGGTGAAGATGGAAGCCGAAGCACAGGGCGTGTCGCCAACATGGAGTGAGATCGTCGGACTGGTGCCCGAGAAAGCGTTGTTCGAGACCGCCGCACGACACATCCAGCTCCGCGATTTCAAACCGGAGATGGTGCTCGAGAACAAAGTGCGTAACGCCGTGCAGGGTGGCGAGTCGCTCACGGGCTTCGTCGCCTCGGTCGCGTCGTCGTCGCCGACACCGGGCGGCGGCAGCGTCGCCGCGCACGTGGGTGCGCTGGCGGCGGCACTCGCGCAAATGGTCGCTGGACTCACAGCCGGAAGAAAAAAATACGTTGCGGTAGACGCCGAGATGCGCGAGCTCGGACTTCAGGCCGCTGGGCTCGTGAATCTGCTGTCCACGCTCGTCACGCGCGACGCTGAGGCGTACGGCGCCGTATCCGCCGCGTACAAGATGCCCAGCGAGCCGGAGGACGCCGCAAGCAAGCGCAAAGCCGCGATCACCGACGCACTCCTCGGCGCCGCAGAGGTGCCGCTCGAGACCGCGCGCGCATGCGCGCGCGTCGCCGAGCTTGCGGCGACCTGCGCGGTGAAAGGAAACACCAACGCCGTGTCGGATGCGGGAGTTGCCGCACTTCTCGCCGAGGCCGCATGCCGCGGCGCCGTGTACAATGTCCGCATCAACATCGCGTCGCTCGACGACCGATCGCGCGGCGCGGGCTTGGTGGAAGAAGCGAACCAACTATTGGCCCAGACTCGAAAGAACGTCGAGCAAGCTACCGGCGCGGTGGACAAGGCGATCGGATAACGTTCGCCGGCTACTTGCGGCCCGCCACGTCGACGAGCGTGCGGAAGATCATCTCCGTGCCCTGCGCCAGCGACGCGATGCTCACCTTCTCATCGTTGCCGTGCATGCGCGTGAGCTCGTCGGCGTCGATCGGATAAGGATAGATCCCGTATACCGGCACGCCACGCGACCGCCACGCCCCCGCGTCGGTTCCCGCCTGAAATAGATACGGAGTGACTTCCGCGCCCGGAAACTGCGCGTGCGCCGCAGCGGTGAGCGCGCGATAGAGGTCCGTGTTTTCCGACGACGGAGCCGTCTGCGCGTACGTCGGCGCCGTTGCCTTGAGCTCGACCGTCGTGTCGCCCACGACACCGCGCAGCGTGGCGACGAATGCATTGAGATCGCTGCCGGGAATGAGCCGCAGATTGATCGTCGCCGACGCCGATCCGGGGATCACGTTGGCGCGGAAGCCGCCTTGAATGATCACGGGCGCAATCGTGTTCCGAATGAGCGAGTGCAGCAGCGGATCGCGACTGATGATTGAATCGGCGCGGTGCGCCCGCGCCGCATCGCTGCCTACGAGATCGCGAAAGTAGCCTGACATCGGCGGCGCACTCGTGCG
>Ga0308174_10001480_pt1 | contig 10988 bp, 6 predicted proteins | sample PhyPR2_FD_203894 | JGI IMG/M metagenome (GOLD analysis project Ga0308174, IMG submission 203894) | Soil microbial communities from UC Gill Tract Community Farm, Albany, California, United States - DLSLS.P.R2 | ecosystem: Environmental > Terrestrial > Soil > Agricultural land | place: USA... | reverse complement strand
CCAGGCGAGCAGCAGGTGCTCCGACCAGGTGAGCACCCGGCGCATCAGCACGATCCCCACGACCGCCACCGCGACGACGCCGAGGCCCAGCGCCGGCGGCACCGCCTGGAGGTAGAACCACCAGGTGTGGTTGGGGCGCCGCAGCAGCTGCCACGTCAGGAAGGCGCCACCGGTCGACGTGTGCCCGGCCAGCTTCAGCGAGATCGGGTACGGCAGCACCGTCAGGACGAGGACGACGACCGCCAGCGCGGCCTGGCTCAGCCGCAGTCGGGTCTTCCGCGTGAGGGCGAAGAACGCGTAGATCCCGCCCGCCAGCAGGATCGCCGTCTCCTTGGTGAGCGTGGCCAGGCCGAGCGCGACGGCGGAGGCGTACAGCCAGGTGGCCCGGTCGGTCTGGACGTACCGGATGAGCAGGTACAGCGCGAGCGCCGCGAAGAACGCCATCGGGGTGTCCAGCAGGATCTGCCTGCTGACGACCACGGTGTAGGGCATGACGCCGACGAGCAGGGCGGCCAGCGTCCCGACCCGCCGTCCGTAGAGCCGCGCACCGATCGCATAGGTGAGCCAGACCGTCCCCATGCCGAAGGCCACGGCCAGGAGGCGTCCGCCGAGCGTGGTGACGCCGAAGGCCCGGTACTCCAGCGAGAGCAGCGACTGGAACAGCAGCGGGTGGGCCCGGAACACCGGGAAGAACGGCAGGAAGGCCGGGTCGCGGGCCAGCGACGCCGCCTGACCGGCGTAGACGGCCTCGTCGCTGTTCACGCCCAGGGCGTCGACCGCCCACAGCCGCAGCATCAGCGACGGGACGGCGACCACGATCGCCCACCCGATGTACCGGCGCGTGGACCGTCGGCGCAGCGTGGTCACCCACCCGCCGACCGCGCCGCCCGCGGCCGCCTCCTCCCGCCGTCCGCCCGGCCCGGCCACGTCCGGCCGGGCGCGGGCACCCTCCAGGTTCGAACCGTCCCCCCGTGTCGTCGTCATGCAGCGGTGCCCTTCCTCGAATGACCGATGTGCGGATCGGAGCGGCGTCCGTGCCTCAGTGGCAGCTGCCGGTGCCCGAGTCCGAGTACGGCGTGCTGGGATCGGCGACGAAGCTCCAGTCGTAGGACCCCGCGTGCAGGGTCAGCTTCGCGACGCCGAAGGCCTTCGACTTCCGGATCTGGGAGTTGGCCGCGACGGTGCCGAAGCCGCTGAAGTTGGCGCCGCCGGTGCCGACGACGAACTCCCGGATGCCGTTCGCGTCCGCCTGGCCCGCGGGGTTCTGCGGGGCGAACCGCTCGTACGCGTGCGAGTGGCCGGCCACGTACAGGTCGACGCCCGCCGCGTACATGTCGTCGACCAGCGGCGCGATGTCCGGCGACGCGAACGAGTTCGAGCTCCAGCGGGGCCGGTGGCCGAACACCAGCGTGCACCGGTTCGGATGGGCGGCCAGATCGGCCTCCAGCCACTTGTCCTGCGGCGAACCGGCCGCGCAGCCCGCTCCCCCGTTGATGCGGGTGCACTCGGCGTTGATGTTCACGATGTGCCAGCTGCCGACGTCGAAGGAGTAGTAGCCGTTGCACGCCTTCGTGCACCCGGGCTGCAGCGGGGTGGCGAGGTTGCCGAAGTAGCCGAAGTACCCGGCGGCCCCCGACGTCCCGTAGTCGTGGTTGCCCACCGTCGGCCGGGTCCGCGCCTTGTACTGACCCCAGGAGGGGCCGTACGACGCGGTGTAGGCGGCCGGGGAACCCGAGTTGTACTGGCTGTCGCCGAGGTTGAGCACCGCGGCGGGGTCGACCTGGCCGATCAGCGCGGCGGTCGCCTTCATGTGGCAGTACCCCGGCGTGCCCGACCCGCCGTTGTAGTTGGGGTCGTCCGTGGCGCAGGCGACGTCGCCGCCGACCACCACGACGGGGTCGGTGCTGGTCTCCACGACCAGCTGGGGCGGGTTGGCCGCCTGCCGCGAGTCGAACAACCGGGCGGCGGTCGTGCCCGTGGTCAGCGCGAAGGAGTAGGTGCCGTTACCGGTCACCTTCGCGCTGACGTCGACCGACGCCCACGCACCCGCCGTCAGCGCGCCCGTCGTGCCGAGCTGCGCGCCGATCGCCGGGGCGTTGCCGTAGGTGATCCCGCCCTCGGTCCAGCCGGTGTCCGCCACCGTCGAGACCTTGACCGCCGTCGTCCCGGTCGAGCGGCTGAAGATCCGCAGCGTCGCGCTGCTGACCGACCCGCTGACGCCGGAGACGGTGAACTTCAGGTAGCCGTTGGTCACCGGCGAGGCGTCGGCCTGGACCGACGTCGAGGTGCCGTAGTTGGTTGTCGGCAGGTCCTGGCGGACGTAGGAGTCGTCGGAGGCGGTGAAGGTCGACGTCGCGGCCGCGGCCTGCTCGGTCGTGCCCGACACGAGGGCCGCCGCGACGGCCGCCACGGTCGCGGCGCCCGCGAACACCCGGTGGAGGGCCCTCATCAGTTCACGCTCCCGTTCGGTGCCTCGAGGATCTCCTCGAGTTCGTCCTCGGCCGCCGCCCGCGCGGCCGCACCGGCCGCCAGCGATGTCCTGGCGCCGGCCAGGTCGCCCGCTAGGCACTGCTGCGCGCCGGTGCGGAGCTCGGCCACGCCGGCCACGACCTGCGAGTCGAGCGCCTTCTTCGGCGTGGGCAGGGCGGCGAGCATGGCGTCGGCCGCCTTCTGCAGCGCCGAGCAGCCGGCCGTCGCCCCGGGCACCGCGGCGACCTGCGCATTCGCCTGCGCCAGCGCGTTGTTGACCGCCATTCTTTCGGGCTCGTGCCGCTTGAACCACTGCTGGACGGCGGGGTTCGTGGCGACCATGTCGCTCGGCGGACCGGGCGGGGTCCCCGGGGCCGCCTCCGCGGTCGTGGCGCAACCTGCGGTCAGCACGCCGGCGAGCAGCAGCCCCGCCAGCGCACCGCCGCGCGAGCGGGATCTGCGCATCGTCCCCTCCATCAGTCGATCGCCCGGCTCGGCGCCGGGCTCTGCACCCGGGTGGTGTGCGGGTGCTCCGGAACCGTCCGCGGCCGGTCCGGGGCCCCCAGCGCCGTCCGCCGGTCCTCCGCCAGCAGCGCCGGGATGGTGTCGGCCCACCCGAAGGAGTCCGATGCGATCCGGCGCAGCTGCATCCGCGAGACCGCGGACGTGAGCACCGCACGCTCCCGCCGCTGCAGATCGGCGTAGTCGCCGTCCCCCAGGACGAGCACCGGCGCCAGGTACTGGAACGGCGGGAACCCGTAGGCGTCGGCCGTGTTCTCCATGAGCTCGTCGACCGCCTGGGCGGGCGGGACCGCGCTGAGGGCGTCGGGTCCGCGCTCGATCAGGAAGAGGTCCCGCACCGACGTCGACGACTGCGTCCGGCACGGCACCAGCCGGTCGACGTTGTACTTCGGCGGCGGCACGACGATCTGCGTGATGGCGTTGATCGCCATGATCGGCAGGTTGTAGCGGGACAGCACCAGCGCCAGCGAGCGCCCCTCCTTGGAGTGCAGCCGGCTCTGCAGCCGCAGGCGACGCCACTCCCCCGGGGTCAGGTCGGTCGCCTGCACCGCGCGCAGCGTGTGGTGGCTGATCGTCAGGGGCTTCGGGAACGCCAGCGCCCGCGCCTCGGAGTCGATGACCGTCATGTCGTCGGACAGGAACCGGCCGCCCTGCTCGCGCAGCAGCCGCAGGATCGTGCCGGTCTTCCCGGTGTCGGTGCGGGCCGACAGCATGATCCCGTGGCCGTCGAGCTCCAGGGTCGCGGAGTGCAGCAGCATCCGGCCGCGGTCGGCCACCACGAAGCGCAGCAGCGCCTCGAGGATGTTCGTGTAGACGACGTGCGGTGAGCGGGCCAGCAGCGGTCCGACCGTCACCTGGATGGTCGAGCCCAGGTCGATGCGGAAGCTCGCACCGAGCCGGCCGAGGTGCTCCTCGTACCGCAATGCCCTCGGGTTGACGTACTGGGTGACGACGGCCCGGGCCAGCGGGGTGCCGCGGCCGACGTCGCCGACTCGCACGGCGATGTCCATGTCGCCGTCCAGCCACTGGGCGCGGAAGTACTCGAGCTCCGGCAGCCGCACCTGCGAGCCGATGGTGACCATGCCGGCCACGTCGTAGCGGTAGGGCAGGTAGCGGATGCGCTTCGCGCGGGCGCGGTCCACCGTGCTGCCGTCGGCAGCCGCGTCGACCAGGTGACGGACCGGCTCGACCGTCGGCTTCTCGGGCCGGGGGGCCACCGTCTCGGCTGGACGACCGAAGATCAGGCGGTCACTGATCGCGTAGCGCACCGCGAAGATCGCCAGCAGGGTGACGAGGTTGGCCGGGAGCACGCCGAGGCCGGCGTGGACCAGCGCGGCGAGCAGGGGCAGCCGCAGCAGCAGGGCCAGATTGTTGAGCAGGAAGAACCGCCAGAGCCGGCCCCACCTGCCGTCCTTGTCCGCCGTGCGGAAGACCAGCCGGTCGGTGAGGACGAAGTTCCACAGGGTCGAAGCCTGCGTGGCCAGCGCCGCCGCGACGAGGTAGTGCAGCTGGAAGGCGTGCAGGTGGAACAGCCACAGGGCCGCTGAGTTGACGACGATGCCGGAGAGGCCGACCAGCCCGAACAGCACCATGCGGGCGCGGGCACGGGGGGCCTGCTTGGCCGCGTCGTTGCGCTCCCGGGCGATCTGCATGCGGAGCCGGGCCAGGTGCCGGCCGAAGTGCAGCACCTCCCGAACCGAGGTCTTGCTCTCGCCCGCGTGCCGCGGGGCGAACCGGAAGCTGACCTCGGCGGTGCGCAGGTTCGGGTTCCGGACGATGAGCTCCAGCAGGATCTTGTAGCCGTAGGGCCGCAGGCGATCGACGTCGAGGGCGGCCACCCGGACGGCGAAGAAGCCGCTCATCGGGTCGCTCACCCGCGCGGCCCGCCGCGGGAACGCCGCCTTCGCCACACGCGTGGCGAAACGGGAGCTGTTCCGGCGGGTGCTTCCGTCGAGGCCGGTGGAGGAGCCGTGGCCGGCGTACCGGCTGGCGACCACCAGGTCGACGGAGAGGCGGCGCGCGGTCGCGAGCAGCTGGGGAACGGTCTCCGGCGGGTGCTGCAGGTCGGCGTCCATGACCAGCGCCCACGGCGCCCGGGCGGCGCGCAGGCCGCTGACGACGGCGGTGCTCAGCCCGCCCTCGCGCTGTTCGGGGCTCCGGTAGAGCAGGCGCACCGACGTCCGCAGGGTTCGGCCCACGCGGATGATCTCGTCGGCGGTGTCGTCGTCCGAGTCGTCGACGAAGAGGATCTCGGCGGGCGTGGCGCCGAGCGCAGCGGTCAGCCGCTCGAGCAGGGGTTCGACGTTGGCCCGCTCGTTGCGCGTCGGGATGATGACCGTGAGATCCGGCGCGACGAAGTTGAGGTCGTCGTTCACGGTCACGACCTGCGACTCCGGCTGCCCGCCGTGGCCCTGACGACGCCGATCGGCCGACCGTAGATCTGAAGAAGGCAAGGCAGTACCCATTCTTGTCGAGGCTTTCCTGCGCAGCGCAGGCGAAGAAAAGGGCTGTCCCGACGTCGGGACGCGCATTCGACGCGCAGTCAGGAATGGCCTGAGCGGTCGCGACGAGGAGTCGCTGCCATTGCTGGACTTCGTCGTCCGACAACTGCGGTCGAATGGGATGCGGAGGGGTGGCGCCGGCTCCTTGTCAATGAGCCCCTCGTGAACGCGGGGCGAACATTAAGGTTGCGCGCCGACCACACACAACGACTTCGCGCGTCGTATCCCTACTTTTTTGATGGGGATGGTGAGGATTTGCCTGTTCCCTGACGCACAGTGAGGGAAAGGCTGCGTACGGTCGAGATGGAACGCTGCGACGGCAGGCGCTGGACCGGCGCGGCATCGCCCGGTCCGCCGTGTCGGCACGCGGGTGGAGCCGCTCGACCGACCGTTGAACCGCGCCGTGACGCGGCCTATGGGTCGGCGAAGCGGCTCAACTTCTCCCCACACGGCATCACCCTGCCGCCGACCTCAGCCCACTGTGCTCTCGCGGGGTGGTCAGCGGCCCCGCGGCGGGGCCGGGATCGTCAGCGGGTGACGGACGGGGCGTGACCGTTCTGGCGGGCGGCGAGACGCTCGCGCTGCGGGATGACGGTGTACTTCGGGTCCTTGGCGCTGGCCAGGCCGGCCTCGAAGACCCCGAACCGGGTGAGCAGCGACCCGGCCGCCAGCAGCGTTCCTGACGCAATGGCCCCCAGGCGCGTACGACCGGCCAGCACGGTGAGCCCCGCGCCCGCCGCGGTGCACGTGCGCGCGGCGTTGAGGAACTTGCCGGCCTTGCCGATCCGGTACGGCTCGCTGACGATGCCGTGGCCGGACTCCACCTTGTGCATCGCGGCCAGTTCGATGGCCGCCCCCGTGACGGCCATCTTCCGCGACGGCCCTGCCTCCTCCACCGGGGTGAACACCATCGTGATGCCACCGCCCGCGGCCATGGCCGAGCCGCCGAAGACGAAGGGCAGCTGCGTGTGCGCCGCATGCCACGACGGCACCGCGGTATTGGCCAGCAGCACACCGGTGTAGGTGGCCAGCGGCCCGCCGAACAGCGCGGCCACCACTCCCCCGAACCGCTTGAGGCGCGGGAACCAGCCGAGCAGTTCCACCGCGGCGGTGGCACCCGCCGCAGCCCCGAAGGGCGACAGGATGTAGGTGCCGACGGACAACGGGGACGTCGGCTTGAACACCCGCAGCATGTGCAGGAAGCGCTCCGGCCGCCCCAGGTCGTGGACCAGGGCGGCCACCGAAAGGATCGCCCCGCCGCCGGCGGTCAGCCGGCCCACCCTCGTCAGGGTCGGCCGGTCGGTCACGTCGGCCAGCGCGGCCAGGATCGCCGAGGAGCCGGCCGCGCCACCCATGAACAGATAGAGCGGCACGTCCGGTGACTTCCACACGGGCGTCTTCACGATCTGCCGGCCGTAGTACGACGTGAACTCGACGTCGTCGACCATCGCGACCTCGCCGGCGGCCCGCCGTCCGCTCCGGCGACGCTTCTTGCCGCCGCCGCGCTGCGTGGCCGGACCCTGGTCGGCCTGGCGCCACCCTGAGCCCGGGCTGGTGATCCCGCCGGTCATGTCACCTCCGCCGCGAGCCGAGGACCGCCGTCACGGCGACCCCGACCATCATCGCCGCGGCCTTGCCGGCCGCCTTCCACATCGCCGGCAGGTCCCGCGTCGTCACGACCGGATCCGGCGGCAGGCCGTAGACCTCCGGTTCGTCGAGCAGCAGGAAGAAGGCCCCGTCCCCGCCGACGCCGTCATCCTCCTCGCGGCCGTACAGCCGGGCCGTCTCCACGCCCTGAGCCTGGAGCGTCGCCAGGCGCGCGTCGGCCCGGGCGTGGAGTTCGTCGAGGTCACCGAACTGGATCGACTGCGTGGGGCACGCGGTGGCGCAGGCAGGCATCAGCCCGTCGGTCAGGCGGTCGTAGCACATCGTGCACTTGAAGGCCCGGCCGTCGTCCTTGCGCGTATCGATGACGCCATAGGGGCAGGCGGACACGCAGTAGCCGCAGCCGTTGCAGATATCGCCCTGCACGACGACGGTCCCGAACTCGGTGCGGAACAGCGCCCCGGTCGGGCAGACGTCGAGGCAGCCGGCGTGCGTACAGTGCTTGCAGACGTCGGAGCTCATGAGCCAGCGGATCTGCTTGTCCGTGCCGCTCTGCACGGTCTGCGGGTCGAACTCCGAGAGCGCCTCGGCGTTCAGCACGCTCTGCTGCGCATCGGCCAGGCTGACGTCGTCGCCCGCCGCCGCCGGCGACGGCCCGCTGTCCTGCCGGGTGTCGCCGGGCCGGCCGAACGTCGGCATCGGCAGGTCGACGGCCCGGCTCTGCTCGATGAAGGCGACGTGCCGCCAGGAGTTGGCGCCCAGCTGACCGGTGTTGTCGTAGGACATCCCCGACAGCCCGATGACGTCGCGCGTTCCGTGCGAGTCGTCCATCGGGAGCGTGTTCCACTCCTTGCAGGCGACCTCGCAGGCCTTGCAGCCGATGCAGACCGATGTGTCGGTGAAGAACCCGACCCGCTTGGGGTGCTCGTCGGCGTAGCCGGCCTGCTCGGTCACGTCCGGTACCGGCCCGAACAGCCGGTTGCCCGGGTCGTTGCCCGTGAAGGCCGCGCTCGCCGAACTGATCGTCGTCACAGGTTCGACCCCTCCCCTGCCTCGGCGGCGACCGGGGCTCTCCCGTTGACGCCGACACGGCCCGACTCCACGCCGGCCCGCCGGCGGTAGGACTCGACGAACTCGAGCAGCGCCGGGCCGCGGGGCCGGCGGCCGGGGACGATGTCGGCGGTGCTGACCTTGTCCTCCTGGATGTGGGTGTTCGCGTCCAGGACGATGCCCAGCAGGTCGTTGGCCGCGTCGCCGGTCGAGATGCCGCTGTAGGACCAGTGGTACGGCATGCCGATCTGGTGGACGACCTGGCCGTCCCGCAGCCGGATGGGCCGCATCCGCTCGGTCACCAGCACCTTCGCCTCGATCGCCGTCCGCGAGCTGACCAGCGTGGCGAACTCCCCGTGGGTCAGTCCGCGGAGCTCGGCGAGCTCCGGGCTCACCTCGACGAAGAACTCCGGCTGCAGCTCCGCCAGGTACGGCAGCGTGCGGCTCATCCCGCCGGCCGTGTGGTGCTCGGTCAGCCGGTAGGTGGTCACCTGGAACGGGAAGACGTCGCTGAGCGAGGGGTTCGCCCGGTTCCACGGGCCCGGGATGCGCTCCACCGTGGGATTGACCTGCTGCTTGTAGAAGGCGTTCTCGACCACGGACTCGGCCGGCTCGTAGTGCGTCGGCATCGGGCCGTCGACCAGGCCCGACGGCGCGAACAGCCACGCCTTGCCGTCGCCCTGCATGACGAACGGGTCGTTGCCGGCGATGGCGTCCTGTGCGCGGGCGCCATCGGGCGGCACGTAGTCCGGCCGCTTCTGCTTCTCGAAGTCCGGCACGTCGGGGCCGGTCCACTCGCCGGCGGCCTCGTCCCAGTACACGTACTTCTTGCGGTCGCTCCACGGGTTGCCGTCGGGGTCGGCCGAGGCCCGGTTGTAGAGCAGCCGACGGTTGAGCGGCCACGCCCAGCCCCACTCGGAGGCCACCGCGCCCTGCTCACGGCCGGGCTTGCGGCGGGCGGCCTGGTTGACCTCGTCGGCATAGACACCGCAGTAGATCCAGCAGCCGCTGGTGGTCGATCCGTCGTCCTTGAGCTTCATGTACGAGTCGAGCGCCCGCCCATCGGGACCGACACCGTTGATCTCGCGCAGCACGGCGGCGCCGTCCGGGTCCTGCGTCTCGCCGATGAGCGGGTAGTCCCAGGTCAGCTCCAGCAGACCGCGGTCACGGGGATCGGTGGAGTCCTTCAGCCGCTCGCGGAGGATGCGGCCGAGGTGGAAGTAGAACCACAGGTCGCTGCGGGCGTCGTTCGGCGGCTCGACCGCCTTGTGCCGCCACTGCAGCAGCCGCTGCGTCTGCGTGTAGGTGCCTTCCTTCTCCACGTGGGACGCGGCGGGCATGAAGAAGACCTCGGTGGCGATCGTCTCGGGGGCCAACTCCCCCGTCTCGATCTCCGGCGACTCCTTCCAGAAGGTCGCCGACTCGATCATCTGCAGGTCACGGACGACGAGCCAGTCCAGGTTGGCCAGGCCGAACCGGTTCATCCGGCCGTTCGGGTGCCCAACCACCGGGTTCTCCCCGACCAGGAAGTAGCCGGAGACCTTGCCCTCGATCATGTCGGCGATCGTCTGGTAGGAGCTGTGGTCGCCGTCGATCTTGGGGAGGTAGTCGAAGCAGAAGTCGTTCTCCGCCGTCGCGTGCTCGCCCCACCACGCTTTGAGCAGGCTGACCATGTAGGCGCGCTTGTTCCCCCAGAAGCCGGCCTTGCCCTCCGCGTCGGCCACGTATTCGTCGAGGTTCCCGTGCTGCAGCGAGTGCGGCTGCGGGAGGTAGCCGGGCAGCAGGTTGAACAGCGTCGGGATGTCGGTGGAGCCCTGGATGCTCGCGTGCCCGCGCAGCGCCATGATGCCGCCGCCGGGCCGGCCGATGTTTCCCAGCAGCGCCTGCAGGATCGACGCCGTCCGGATGTACTGCGCGCCGACGCTGTGCTGCGTCCAGCCGACCGAGTACACCCACGCCGTCGTCCGGTCCCGGTTGCTGTTCTCGGTGACCCAGCGGGCGACCTGCTCGAACACCTCGGGCTCGACGCCGCACACCTCGGACACCATCTCGGGTGTGTAGCGGGCGAAGTGCCGCTTGAGGATCTGGAAGACCGTCCGCGGGTGCTGGAGGGTGTCGTCGCGCTTGGGCTTGGACGGGATCGGCGGGCCACCGCTGCCCGCGGCTTGCGCGCGGTCCGCCCTCTTCACGTCGGGGTGCTGCGAGCTGGCCTTCTGCGCCGTGGCTCCCTCGGGCTGGGTGGAGCCGGAGTGCGGCTCCTCCTCCGGCTCGTACTGCCAGCTCCCCTCGTCGTAGTGCCGGCTCTCCGGGTCGAAGCCGGAGTACAGGCCGTCGAGGTCCTCGGTGTCGACGAACTCGTCGCTGACCAGGGCGGCGGCGTTCGTGTACGCGACGACGTAGTGCTTGAAGTACAGGTCGTTGTCCAGCACGTACTTGACCAGCCCGCCGAGGAACGCGATGTCGCTGCCGGCACGCAGCGGGACGTGCAGGTCGGCCAGCGCGCTGGTCCGGGTGAACCGCGGGTCGATGTGCACGATCTTGGCGCCGCGCGCCTTGGCCTCCATCACCCACTGGAAGCCGACCGGGTGGCACTCGGCCATGTTCGAACCCTCGATGACGATGCAGTCGGAGTTCGCGAGGTCTTCCAGGAAGTTGGTTGCGCCACCACGGCCGAACGAGGCACCCAGACCGGGCACCGTCGACGAGTGCTATATGCGGGCCTGGTTCTCGATCTGGATCGCGCCCATGGCGCTGTAGAGCTTCTTCATGAGGTAGTTCTCCTCGTTGTCGAGGGTCGCCCCTCCGAGGCTCGCTATCCCCATGGTGCGGTTGACGCGCTTG
>Ga0308174_10001478_pt1 | contig 10994 bp, 7 predicted proteins | sample PhyPR2_FD_203894 | JGI IMG/M metagenome (GOLD analysis project Ga0308174, IMG submission 203894) | Soil microbial communities from UC Gill Tract Community Farm, Albany, California, United States - DLSLS.P.R2 | ecosystem: Environmental > Terrestrial > Soil > Agricultural land | place: USA... | reverse complement strand
GTACATCCTGCGCGCCAATTGGGATCCCCGCGACATCCTGAGCGCGGGTCCCAATGTCGAGTTCGAGAACACCAACTATCTCGGCCAGGCGAAGAAATACTCGCGGCTCACGGTGCCTTTCGGCGGTTACGTGTTCCCGGCCTTCGACCTGAATCACTCCTACGAGGACTGCGACGTTTTCGTCAGCATCGCCAAGATGAAGGAACACGCGACGGCCGGCGTGACCCTGGCGATGAAGAACTGCTTCGGCATCACACCGTGCACCATCTACGGCACCGGATCGGACAAAGACGAGCCGTCGCTTGTCCCCAAGGGCGGCCGCGGACTTATCCACCAGGGCGACCGGCAGCCTTCCCTCAGCGCGCCGTCCGAGAAGGACCCAAAATCGCCCCGGCAGGACACGTGGCGCGTACCGCGCACCGTGGTCGACCTGGTTGCCGCGCGTCCGATCCATCTGTCCATCGTCGAGGGCATCAGGACGATGACCGGCGGAGAAGGTCCGTGGGTGAACGAGGAACAACTGGGCGTGGCTCCCGGCGTCATCGTCGCGGGACTGAACCCGGTGAACACCGATGCCGTCGCGATGTCCGTGATGGGCTTCGACCCGATGGCCAGCCGCGGCACGCCGCCCTTCGAACGATGCGACAGCATCGTCAAGCTGGCCGAGGAAGCGGGCATCGGCACGCGCGACCTGAACCGGATAGACCTGCGCGGCGACACGATCGCCGAAGCACTCTTCGATTTCGCCGCCATTCGCAAAAAACGGCGGACTTCGCCACGGCCCAATATGGGAATCCGGGGCTAAGCCGCTAAAGGAGCTTCTGATGCGCATCTCGAGACGCAATCTCATCCAAACCGCCGGCATCGCGGCGCTGGCAACTCCCGCGGTCTCCGCCGCCGGAACCATGCCGGAGAACAAATTCGAAGGCAAGGACACGCCCAAGATCTGCCTTGCCATGGGCGACAGCGGCGCCGGGCAGCAGGACATGAAGGCGCAGGCGCGGCGGCTCCGCCAACTCGGCGTGGACCATGTCCTGGGTGGCGGCCCGCGCATCCCCTGGGAGGAATCGCGCCTCAAGGAGCAGATCGCCGGACTGAAGGAGAACGGGATCACCCTCGGCAACCTGATGATCTCGGGCTTCGACAGCGCCATCTACGGCCGGCCCACTCGCGACGAGGACATCGCCAAGGTGATCGCGTCCATCCAGGCGGCGGGCAAGGCCGGGCTGCCGGTGGTCGAATACAACTGGTACGCGCACCGCGCCATGGAGGGCTATTTCGAAGAAGAAGGCCGCGCCGGCTCCGGCTGGACGGGCTTCGATTACGAACGCCTGGTGGACGACAACGGCAAGCAAGTCCCCTTCAAAGATCTCCCGGCGCTGGAGCGGGAAGGCGCCCACAGCCTGGACGAAATGTGGTCGACCATCAGCTACTTCCTCAAGAAGGTCATTCCCGAGTGCGAGAAGGCCGGGGTCCGGCTGGCGCTGCATCCAAACGACCCGCCGGCGCCGGTCAGCCGCAAGTCCCAGCAGATCATGGGGACGGTGGACGGCTGGAAGAAGCTCATCGACATCGTCAAGAGTCCCTGCAACGGCATCACCTTCGACTGCGGCGTGACCAAAGAGATGGGCCAGGATCCGGTGGAAGTCTGCCGCTACTTCGCCTCGCGCGACCGGATCAATCACGTCCATTTCCGCAACGTGAAAGTGAAGAAGCCCTACGAACGTTACACCGAAGTCTTCATCGATGAAGGCGAGAACAACATGTTCGCGGTCATGCGCGAACTGGTGAAAAGCAAGTACACGCGCATGATCTACCCCGAGCATCCGCGGGCCATCGACTACGACCGCGACCGCGGCCGTATCGGCGGATACCCCGGAGGCGGCGGCTACGCAGCCTTCGCATTTAACGTCGGATATACTCGTGCCATGATGCAGGCTGCACTCACGGTATAAAGGAGAAGTCCCCATGAAATCGTCGTACCGTTCGGCCCGCCGTTCATTCCTGAAAGGCGCGGGCGCACTGGCAGCAGGCTTCTGGGCTGATGAAACCCTGGAAGCCCTGCCGCAGAATACCAATACCAATTCCAAGCCTTCAGACCTGAAAATCACCGACCTGCGGATCGCCGTGGTGACGCGCGCGCCCATGACCTGTCCGGTGATCCGCATCGATGCCAACCAGGGCATCTACGGACTCGGCGAGGTCCGCGACGGCGCCAGCAAGAACTACGCGCTCATGCTGAAGAGCAAATTGCTGGGCCAGAATCCCTGCAACGTGGACCGGCTGTTCCGCCGGGTGAAGCAGTTCGGCAATCACTCGCGGCAAGGCGGCGGAGTTTCGGGCGTCGAGATGGCGCTCTGGGACCTCGCAGGCAAGGCCTACAACGTCCCGGTGTACCAGATGCTCGGCGGCAAGTTCCGCGACAAGATCCGCTGCTATGCCGACACCACAGAATCGCCCGATCCCAAGGTCTTCGGCCAGCGCCTGAAGGCCCGCATGGACGAAGGCTTCACCTGGTTGAAGATGGACCTCGGCATCGACCTGGTGGCCCGCACTCCAGGCACCGTCACGCGGCCCGCTGGCACGAACTTCACCTATGGCGATCCGGTGCAGCACATGTTCACCGGCACCGAACTGACGGAGAAGGGCGCCGCCATGATGAGCGACTACGTGGCGGCCGTCCGGGAGCAGGTCGGCATGGAAGTGCCGCTCTCCGCCGACCACTTCGGCCACATCGGCGTGAACAGTTGCATCCGTCTCGGCAAGGCCCTGGAGAAGCACAACCTGGCTTGGCTGGAGGACATGATTCCCTGGCAGAATACCGAGCTGCTCAAGAAGATCAGCGACGCCATCGACCTGCCGCTGCTCACCGGCGAGGACATCTACCTCAAGGAGAGCTTCATCGAACTCTGCCGCAGCCACGCCGTCGATATCATCCAGCCCGACCTCGCGACGGCCGGCGGCATCCTGGAAACCAAGAAGATCGGCGATGCCGCGCAGGAACTCGGCGTGCCGATGGTCATGCACTTTGCGGGCACCCCCGTATCGTGCATGGCGAACGTCCACTGCGCGGCCGCGACGGAGAATTTCCTGGTGATGGAGAATCACTCGGTGGACGTGCCGTGGTGGGGCGATCTGGTCAACGGCATCGAGAAGCCAATCGTCAACAAGGGCTTCATCACCGTGCCCGACAAGCCGGGCCTGGGCGTCACGCTCAACGAGGAGGCGATGAAGCAACACCTGCTTCCGGCCGACAACGGCTATTTCGAACCGACCCCGCAATGGAACGTGGATCGCACAAACGATCGTTGGTGGAGCTAAACCATGACTCGACTTTCTACCCTGACTTTTGCCGCCGCGCTACTGGCGCCGACCCTCTGCCATGGCCAACTGTTCACCTTGACCAAGGACGAGATGATCAAACTCACCTCGCAGAATCCCTTCGACCGCTTCCCCGACGGCCGCCCGAAAGTGCCCGACGACCTGATTCAGCGGGCCAAGGGAATGTCGGCCGAAGAGGTCTTCGCGATCGTGGGCGCGGGCCGCGGCGGCTACCGCAATCAGTACGAAGACGGGTTTACCGTCCTGCATCCGAATAAGAAGATGGTGGGCCGCGCCTTGACGGTCCAGTTCATGCCTTCGCGCCCTGACATGGACGCGTACGTGAACGCCAATGCGGCGGCTAACGGCTACGGCAACCGTATCAACAACCAGACGGCGATCGATCTGATGCAACCCGGCGACGTCCTGGTGGTGGACCTATTCGGCAAGGTCAGCGATGGCACCATCGTGGGCGATAACCTCTTCTATTACCTGATGAAGGTAGCGAAGGCGGCCGGGCTGGTCTGCGACGGCGGCATCCGCGACCTGGAAGGCATACGGGACATGGAGATGCCGGCCTTCTTCCGCAAGTCGCATCCCAGCTACCTGACGAATGTCACCCTTACCGGGATCAACGTCCCGGTGCGCATCGGTAACGCGATTGTCATGCCCGGCGACCTGGTGCTGGGCGACCCGGAGGGCGTCTATTTCATTCCGCCCCAACTTGTAAAACAGACCGTGGACAACGCCGATACGGTCCACATTCACGACGAGTGGACCCGCAAAAAGTTCGACGAGGGTAAGTATAAGTCCAGCGATATCTATGGCTCACCGAAAGACCCGGCGCTAAAAAAGGAATACGACGAGTACCTGAAGAAGCGCCTCGAAGAGATGCATAAGAAGTAGTTCCTATTTGGAACATTTGCCGAAAACCGGCGTATCCCTGTAAGAAAGGACTATCTGCGGCGTCTAACCCGGCAGGTAGGAAATTCATGTCAAAACGTATCTCTTCCGCAGTCGCGTGCCTGGCTCTCACCGCCGGCGCGTGTTTCGCCCAAGCTCCCAAGCCCCGGCTGGAATTCGAAGTCGCGTCCGTGAAGGTGGCCGAGCTACCCACGCCCGCGATGGTAGCTTCCGGCAAGCTGCATGCCGGAGTCAAAGTCGACAACGCCCGTGTCGACATCGGCCTGACAGCCATGCTGGGACTGGTCCAGAAGGCATTCGACGTCAAGCAATATCAGATTTCCGGTCCCGACTGGATGCTCACCACTCCCTACGACATCGTGGCCAAGATGCCCGAGGGATCGACCAAGGATCAGATGCCGCAGATGCTGCTGTCCCTGCTGGAAGACCGCTTCGGCCTGAAGTACCACCGCGAGAAGAAGGAGCAGTCGGTCTACGCTCTGGTGGTCGATAAAGGCGGCTCCAAACTCGAACCGTTTAAAGCGGAAGGCGAGGCCAATGGCGCCGTCACCGGCAGCAACGAAATCGCCATCAGCGGTAAACCCGGCCAGTCGCAGACCGTGTCCGACGGTACCGGCTTGCAGCAGACCGTCACCCCGTCGCCCGATGGCAAGTCGCTCCACATTGCCTTTAGAAAGGTTCCAGTCACCATGCTGTGCGACGGTCTCTTCCGCTTCGTCGGCCGCCCCATCGTGGATCTCACGGAGTTGAAGGGCGACTACAATGCGGCGCTCGACATCTCCATGGCGGACATCATCGCCATGCAGAAATCGCTCGGACTGGTCCCCGGCGGCGCAGCCCCGACCGGCGGCGGCGCGGACACCCGTCCGGCAGACATGGCGTCCGACAGCTTCGGCAGCTCCGTGGTGGAGTCGTTGAAAAAGCTCGGCCTCAAGCTGGAATCCCGCAAGACCCCCGTCGATATGATCATCATCGACAAACTCGAAAAGAACCCGACCGCGAACTAAGCCCGGCCTTGCCCTCATATCTGTGCAGGCAAGTGGAACAGGCCATCGTTTTCCAGTGGCCTGTTGTCTTGACCTTTGAGACCGAGCCCGAACCGTTCTTGGTTGCCGGCTTCGCCGAGTATTACAAATCCTCCAAAGCCTCGCCTCGCTCGCGAATTTGCCGGACATGTGGGGCGGACGCCCTCGTCCGCGGCCGGCCCCCTGGCCGGCCAGCCGAGCCTCGCTCTGCCGCTCGTTTTTGGTTGCCGGCTTCGCCGCCGAGTGGGGCAGACGCTTCCGTCTGCCAACAAAGCCGAGCGCAGCTCGGCCGAAAGCGCCTGTCCTACTTCGTCGCGCTGGTCAACGCCGCCGTTGCACCCTGGATGGCTTCACCGGCGTTCTCCAGCACCTTGCCGACGCGCACGATCTGCTCCTCGGCCTGTTTCCACTCCTTCTGCTCGAGACTTTCGCGGATGGCCGGCAGCGTCTTCACTCCATACCCGGTGTAGAATCCCGGAGCATAGATCTGATGCTTGAACCACTGCCGGTTCGGCAGCCCGTCCTGCAGGGTCAAGGCACGCTCCACCAGGATCAGCCGCTGATTCACGTCCTTCAAGGATGCCCGGGCGAGCGCGACGGCCCCGTTCTCGCCGGCATGCGCGAGCGCCTTGTCGTAGCCTTCGGTGACGCGCTGCAGCGCCGCAAACCCGTTTTCAAGAGGTGCGAAATTCAGGATCGGAGGCACCGTTTCCTTCTTCGGAGCAACCAGCGGATTCTGCGGATCGTTGACCGCCGCGAAGACACCGTCGTCGATCTGCCGGTTGCGCTCGATGATCTGGTCCCGCTTGTCGCGCGCCAGGTCCTGCACTTGCTGCACGTACTTACCGATGGTCTCGGTCATGTCGCCGAAATCCAGCGGCAGTAATTCGGCATCGGCCAGCCGCATCACAGCCATACCGGCCAACTGGGCCAGCGCCCGACCGTACACGAATTTGGTGTCGGAGAAATGCGTGTACCAGTAGAAATCGTCGTAGATCGAGTGATAAATCCCGCCGCGATCCTCGCCGCCGAATCCGATATTCAGAGAGGCGATGCCCAAGTGGTCGATGAAAGCGGTGTAATCCGATCCCGAACCGAGCGCCCCGATGCGCAGGTCCGGCCGGCTGCGCAGTTCCTGCTTGTCCTGGGCCGGACCGTTCTCGCCCAGGTGGGCCAACCGCTCATCGCGCATGCGCGTCGCCACGGGCACCTTGGCCTCGGGATCCTCGACATCCTTGGCCACGCTGTTGACAAACCGCTCGAGCGAGTGAGATCCCTCGGCGCCGAAAAAGCCGCGGCCATTGCCGTCGGAGTTGATATAAACTGCAGCGTTCTTGGCCAGTTCGGCCGCATGGGCCTCGGCCCACTCGGTCGACCCGAGCAGTCCCGGCTCCTCGCCATCCCAGAAGCATAGAACGATGGTCCGCTTGGGCTTCCATCCCTGCTTGAGCAGAGCGCCGAGCCCTCGCGCTTCTTCGAGCAGAGCCACAGCGCCGGACACGGGATCCTCCGCGCCGTTCACCCACGCGTCGTGGTGGTTGCCGCGAATAATCCACTCGTCGGGATAGACCGATCCGGGAATGCGCGCGATCACGTCGTACAGCGGCTTCAGGTCCCAGTTAAAGGAAAGCTTGAGGTGTACGCGCGCCGGACCGGGACCCACGTGATACGTGATCGGCAGGCCGCCCTGCCAGTTGCCGGGGGCCAAACGGCCTTCGATGGCGGCCAGCAGCGGCTGCGCATCGGCATAGGAAATCGGCATGACGGGGATCTTGGTGAGGGTCGGAGCGCCCTGTATGGGCAGCCGCTTGGCGTCCTTGGTGGCGCCTACTCCGGGCGTCAGCGGATCGCCCGGGTATAGCGGCATATCCATGACGCTGCCGCGCTGCACGCCATCCTTGGGCCGCATGGGCCCGGCGGGAAACACGTCGCCCTCGGTATAGCCGTCGTCGCGGGGGTCGGAATAAATCAGGCATCCGACCGCACCGTGCTCGGCCGCGACTTTCGGCTTGATGCCGCGCCAGGTCGCGCCGTAGCGGGCGATCACGATCGCGCCCTTCACCGAAATGCCCAGGCGGTCCAACTCTTCATAGTCCGCGGGCGCGCCGTAATTCACGTAGACCAGCGGAGCGGTCACATCGCCGTCGATGGAGTAGGCGTTATAGGTGGGCAACTGCTCTTCGTGCTGGCTGGACGTGGGGTCGGCCGCAACGGTGGGCTCCTGGAGCTTCGCCGTGAACCTCGTGGGCACCACGAGTTCCAACTGGCGCTCCTTGGGCGTGGGGAAGAGCACGTCGAAGGATTCGATTTTGGCGTCGAGGCCCCACTCCTTCATCTTGCCAAGCATCCACTCGGCGTTGTCCTTGTCGTAGGGCGAGCCGACGTGGTGGGGCCGCGCGGACATGCGCTGCATGTAGGCGCGCAGGTTGGCCGGATCGGGGATGGCGCGGAATTTGGCCTCCCAATCGCGCTCGGTGCGGGCGCTCTCGGACGAGTAACCCGCGAGGGGCGCATCGGCGGTCTGAGCCAGAGTGGCCGTCAGACCGATACATAGGGCGTAAGCAGAAATCTTCTTCAATGTCGGAGGAACTCCTGTTTTCATAGCTTATCGTGTCAAACTGAGTCATGCGCTGGCCTCCCGTTCTCCTGCTGTTAGCCGCCGTCTCCGTGTATGGGCAAATCCCGGGGGAAATGTCGACGCGTGACGAACAGGCTTCCTTTCGGACGAAGGTCAGCCTGGTGATGGTCCCGGTGGTTGTGCGGGACGGACGCGGCAATGCGGTCGGGAATCTGACCAAGGACAATTTCCAACTGTTCGACAAGGGCAAGCCGCAAGAGATTGCCCGCTTCAGCGTGGAAAAGACGGACATGTCTTCCGAGAAGACTGCCGCCCACCCCGCGGTTAACGCGAACGGAGACCCCGTGGTCGTCACTCCTGACCGGTTCGTCGCCCTGGCATTCGACGACATCCACCTCGCCAACGACTACCTCTCCCTGGCGCGCGATGCCGCCAGCCGTTTCGTCGATACGCTTCTGCCCACCGACCGACTGGCCATCTATTCCATTTCCGGCGAAGTCAACCAGGACTTCACCGACGATAAAGCTGCCCTCCACGCAGCGCTCGCCCGCATTCGGCCCGCGATCATGGTGCGTACGGGCGCGCTCAATGATTTCGAGCAGCGAATTCTGATCGCTCTGCAAAATATCAAGGCGGTCGTGAAGCGTATGAGCGTGGCGCCGGGGCAACGTACGATGGTTCTGGTATCACCGGGATTCTTCACGTCCTCGCCGTTGTACATCGACGAGAAGGTCGGCATTATCGAGCAGGCCATTCGTTCCAAGGTGATCATCAATGCGATCGACGCGCGCGGCCTGTATACGGACCCGCGCTTCAACATCGCGCCTGGCATCGGCCCGCGGACGTTGACCCAGGCCCAAATGGCTGCCGACCTGATGGCCGAACTGGCCGCCGGCACCGGCGGCAACTTCTTCGAGAACAACAACAGCATGGACGAGGGCTTTCATCGCGTTGCCGCCGCCCCCGAGTACCTGTACCTACTGGGCTTCTCGCCGCAGAATCTGAAATCGGACGGCAGCTTCCATTCGCTCCGCGTGTCGCTGAAGAACGCTCCGAATCTCTCGGCCACGGGGCGACGCGGCTACTACGCGCCCAAGAAGACCGACGACGCTGCGGAAACGGCCCGCCAGGAAATCGAAGCGGCGCTCTTCTCGCACGACGAACTGGCGGACCTGCCGATCGACCTCCACACGCAGTTCTTTAAATCGGGGCCGGAGGAGGCCAAGCTGTCGGTGATGGCCCACCTAGGCCTGCAGCAATTCAAATTTCGAAAAGACGACGGCCGGAATCGCAACGAAGTGACTCTCATCTCCGGAATCTTTGACCGCAATGGCAATTACCTGCAGGGGGTGAAGAAGGTTGTCGAGCTGCGGCTGAAGGACGACACCCTGGCCAAACTGACGAACGGCGTCACCGTCAAGTCGACTTTTGACGTGAAGCCGGGGACTTATCTGGTGCGGCTGGTGGTCCGCGACACGGAAGGTCAGGCGCTTTCGGCCACGAACTCGGCGGTGGAAATACGGTAAGAGCGGGTTTTGGCGGGCCGAAGCGCCTCGGGGGGAGCTCGACTCCGAAATTCAGGATGCGGAAATCTTTTATTTGTAGGCAACAAAAATCGACTTTGCCTAAAAATGCCTCAAGCCGTTGCGCGTGCGTTTGTGTGGCTTGCCCATAATAGCCCGGCACCCGTCTCCCGGTAACGCCGGCGGTCTTTGCCGCTGGTGCCTTTCCGCTTTCCTCCGTGGCCAAGAACCGTTATCAACTATTTTCGGACTATCGTTTCGCCCTGCCGCCGGTACTGCGCGGCTCGCGCAGGGTCCTGAGTCAATTCCGCCAGGTTTCATCATCGTGTCGATGATGGTGTCGTCGTCGTTCACCGCCCAACTGGCCACCAGGTTGGTGAGCGGATTGTACAGTTGCTTCAGCCGGGCCGCCACGAGTAACCCTTCGCTGCGGTACTTCGGATCTTTAGTCGCTTCCCACGCGGGAACGGAGGAATAGAAATTGAGGAAACCCGTATCGTGATTCTGCTTGTCCTGCATCCCCATAATGCGCGACGTCCACAGTTCGGCCCATTCCTTGTAACGGGCCTCGTGCGTGAAGCCGTAGAGCTTCCACAATTCGCCGGCCCAGAAGCCGCCGGTCCAGAAATACCCCTTCTGCGCCTTCCACTCGCCGGTCAGGCCATTGCCTTCCGTGAAGAAGCCCGTGCCGTTGAACTTGTCCACCGTGCCCGGCAACGATTCCTTCACGAGCGCCTCGTACGCCGCAGCGGTCCGGTCCGCGGCCTTCTGCATCAGCGCAACCGCCTCGCCGTACGTGCGATGGACTCCGCGCAGCGTGTCCGCCGGCGCGCTCTCGGGACCCGCTTCGCGCGAGAGTATCTCGACCTTCACCGGAGCCGCCATCCGCGCGGCGATGTCCTTCAGGCAGGCCACAAAGCCGTCCCGCGTCGGGCGCGTCGCCGGCAGCGCAAACTCTCCCCCGCCCTGCCGTTTATCCGCCTGGCCGTTCGCGATGATCAGCCGCTCCGTGTTTTCCTGGTCCACATCGCCGCGCCGTAAAGATGCGCAACTCCGTTGACCGGACGCAGCGCCAGCAGTCGATTTTGGCCTCATCCGTGCTCACCGCGCCCGCTTCCTCGATCGGCACTATTACGGCCACCCCGAGATTCTCGTCGGGCAGGTCGATCAATTGCGCCTTGGTCCCGGAGACCACCACCTGGTGTCCCCACGAGCCCACCATGCCCGGCGCATCCAGCTTCTCCGTGACGGGCTTATTCGGAATGCCGGTGACCAGCGTGATGCCGTCTCCGTTCTTCACCGTGATGCGATGTTCGAAGCCGTGCTCCCCAGCCCACTGCATGATCCTGCTGGTCAGGTCCACCGTGCGGCTTCCGATCTTCCACCCTGTATATTCGAATTCCAGGATCGATCGCACCGGACCCGTCGACACCACGCGCCACTTGCGGTCCGCCATCTCGGCCACCGCCGTCACTTTGCCGTCCACCAGCGCGCCTATGAAGGCCACCCCGACCGCCTTGCCGATCCCGTAGATGTCGCGGCCGAACGGGCTCTCCTGGTGATACACGTACTCCGGCGCGGCGAACAACTCCAGATAACAACCCCGGACGCCGCTTGCCGTAA
>Ga0308174_10001477_pt1 | contig 10994 bp, 7 predicted proteins | sample PhyPR2_FD_203894 | JGI IMG/M metagenome (GOLD analysis project Ga0308174, IMG submission 203894) | Soil microbial communities from UC Gill Tract Community Farm, Albany, California, United States - DLSLS.P.R2 | ecosystem: Environmental > Terrestrial > Soil > Agricultural land | place: USA... | reverse complement strand
AGAAGAGCGGCGTCTTTGTGTTGGCGGACGGCGTCGATGATGGGGCGAACGGCGTCCTCAACGGAGCCGGACGAGGCCGTCCGGCGCAGATCTGGCGATCCGCCCCACAATTCCGCGCTGCCATGGAAGATTTTGATCATGAGCGCTACATCACGATCTTGTTGAGCGGATATTCGACGATGCCTTGCGCGCCGGCTTCTTTGAGGCGCGGAATAATATCGCGCACGGTGGTTTCGTCGAGAATGGTGTTCACCGCGACCCAGGCGTCGTCGCTGAGCTGCGAGATGGTCGGGTTCTTCAGCGCCGGTAAAACCTTCAAGACGGACGGGAGACTGTCTTTTCGGACGTTCAGCATCAGTCCGACCTTGCCAAGCGCATTCATCGCGCCTTCGAGAAGCATTCTCATGTCTTCCAGCTTGCGGCGCTTCCCACCGTTTGCCCAGGCATCAATATTCGCAATGAGCTGGGTGTTCGATTCGATCACCGTATCCAGAATTCGCAGCTTATTGGCGCGGAGAGAGGATCCGGTCTCGGTGACTTCGACAATCGCGTCGGCCAGCTCGGGCGGCTTCACTTCGGTTGCGCCCCAACTGAACTCGACCTTCGCGCGGACGTTTTTACTGGCAAGATAACGCTCGGTGGTGTTCACGAGCTCGGTTGCGATGATCTTGCCCTGTAAATCCTGAACGCTGCGGAAGGGAGAGGATTCAGGAGCGGCGAGAACCCAGCGCACTTTGCCGAAGCTCTGCTTGGAGTAGATGAGGTCGGCCACGGTTTCAACATGTGCTTCGTTTTCCATCACCCAATCATGGCCGGTCAAGCCGGCGTCAAGGATGCCATCTTCGACGTAGCGAGCCATTTCCTGAGCGCGAATCAACATGCATTCAATCTCGGGGTCGTCGATGGCAGGGAAGTAACTCCGGCTGCTGGTGGTGATTTTGAAGCCGGCGCGGCGGAACAGGTCGATGGTCGCGGTTTCCAGGCTGCCTTTAGGGATGCCGAATTTGAGCTTCACGATCTGCCGCTCCCTGACGGTCGCGGTTCAGTGCTGGGTGAACTGCTCACCGCAACTCCATACACAGCGTCGGGATCGTAGACGCGCCGTTCGGTTTCGGCCCAGCGGCCGTCCTTGAGTGTGCGGTAGAAGCAGCTTTCAAAACCGTTGTGACAGACCCCGGGTCCGACAGCTTCGGCTTCAACGAGAAGCGCGTCGCCGTCGCAGTCGGTGGCGATGGATTTCAGAACCAGAAAATGACCCGAGCTTTCGCCTTTGGTCCAGAGCTTCTGCCGTGAGCGGCTGAAGAAGGTCACATGGCCGGTAGAGATGGTTTTGTCGAAGGCCTCGCGATTCATATAGCCAACCATGAGCACGCGGCGCGTTTTGGCGTCCTGGACGACGGCGGTGATGAGGCCGCCCTGTTTATCGAAATCGAGAATCTCAGTCATCAGAATAAAAGAAAAAGCCCGCCATGCGGCGGGCCAGTTTGCAAAATCTACTTCGGAGGACGTTAGAACGCAGGCTCGCCGATTAAACCATCACTGGATGGCGATGATAATGGCGAAGGGCCCTGGTAAACATCAAACCGCAGTATAGCAGGAGGGGTGTTTTGCCGAACGAACTCAGGCCGCGTCGTTGCGGACCTCACGTATTAGCGTTTCATTTATACCTTGACCTCCGTCATATATCGGCGTATATGTAGGAGGTAAAGGCATGGACAAGTCCGATATTCCGCAAGGCACGCTTGATCTCCTCATTTTGAAAGTAGCCGCGCTTGGCCCAATTCACGGCTACGCCATCGCGCAGAGGCTGCAGCAGGTTTCACGCGACGTGTTGCAGGTGCAACAGGGATCGCTCTATCCGGCGCTGCATCGTCTGGAGAACAAAGGCTATCTGGCGTCCGAATGGCGGGAGTCGGATACCGGGCGCGAGGCGAAATTTTACCGGCTCACCGCGAAAGGCAAGAAACAGCTTAAAGCGGAGGCGGCGAGTTGGGACCGGCTCATAGAAGCGGTCGGTCTTGTGATGAGGATGCCGGGAAGCGAGGGCGTATGAACTGGCTTGGCCGGCTTGTCCATAAGAAGCGGCTGGAATTGCAGCTACAGAAGGAACTGCAGGAGCATCTGGAGCGCCAGATTGCCGATTTCGTGCGCTCCGGCCTGAGCGAAGCGGAGGCGCTACGAAAAGCGCGCCTGCAGTTCGGCGGCGTGGAGCAGGTAAAAGAAGAATGCCGCGATGCCCGCCGCACGCGCTGGTTGGAATCGACGCTGCAGGATGTGCGATTCGCGGCGCGCACGTTGCGCAAAAATCCGGGTTTCGCACTGGCGGCCATTTGCACGCTCGCGCTAGGCATTGGTGCGAACACGGCAATTTTCAGCGTGATCAATGGCGTAATTCTGCGCCCGCTGCCATACCGCGATCCCGGCCGGTTGGTTTCGGTAGCAGAGCAGTTGCGTGCCTCCGGAGAAAACTACGCCTTTTCATATCCAGATTTCCTGGACGTTCAGCGCGCGAGTACGTCCTTTCAGAGCATCGCAGCGTATCGCAATTCCGGTTTGAATGTTACGTCGCCGGGCGAACCAGCCTATGTTCACTCCCGGCAGGTTTCGGCGGGATTCCTGGCTGTTCTCGGCATAGATCCGGTTCTGGGCCGTGAATTCCGTCCCGAGGAGGATCGGCGCGGCGCAGCCCCCGTCGCCATTATTGGGTATTCGTTCTGGCAGGAACGGTTCGGCGGAAGCCCGAAGGCGATCGGCGCGCGGCTCATGGCCAGCGGCAACGCGTACACGGTGATTGGCATCCTGCCCTCCAACTTCCGCTTCAATGGTGACCGGCAAATCCTGACGCCCATCGGTCAGAACGACACGATCGCAACGCAAAAGCGCGACATGTATTCGGGTATTGAAGCGGTTGCCCGGCTGAACCCTGACGTAACGATCGAGCGCGCCAATTCGGAATTGAAAGCGATTGGCATCCGGCTCGCTCGCGAGTATCCGGAGACGAACTCCCGCATGACGTTCGGCGCGGAGACTCTGAGGCAGCAGGTAGTGGGCGATATTGGCCCCACACTCTTCCTGCTCGCCGGAGCTGTCGGCCTGGTGCTGTTGATCGCCTGCGCCAATGTCGCGAATCTGTTTCTGGCCCGGTCGCTGTCGCGGACACGCGAGTTTGCGATTCGGGCGGCACTCGGGGCCGGGCGAGGCAGAATGGTCCGGCAGCTTTTGACAGAAAGTGTGCTGCTCGGCTTGATCGGCGGGACTGCGGGCGTGCTGCTGGCAACTGCGGCAACCGGATGGTCTCTGCGGCATTTGCCGGACTGGCTGCCGCGCACCCAGGATGTACGCGTGGACGGGCGGGTGCTTCTGTTCGCGTTAGCAATCTCCGTCATTACTGGAATTGTTTTCGGGCTGACGCCAGCCCTCCGGCAGCGTTTCGATCTGGAGACCGGGTTGCGGCAAGGATCGCGCGGGACAAGTCCTGGCGTTCGGCGGCTGCAAGGCAGTTTCGTTGTGGCAGAACTGGCCCTCGCATTAATCTTACTCACCGGCTCGGGGCTGATGATGCGGACGATTCTGCAGCTTTGGGCCGTTAATCCGGGATTCGATCCGCACAATCTCCTCACGATGACGGTCACTCTTTCGCCCAAGGCCACCAGTAACCCCGCTCTGATGCGCACCGCCTGGAAGCAGATTCTCGAGCGCGTTCGAAGCACGCCCGGCGTGCAGGCCGCGGCGCTCGATTCGGTAGTCCCCATGAGCTCCGATACCCAATCCGTTGCGTACTGGACCAGCCCGGAGACCACGCCTCCCAAGAATGCGCCTACGGCATGGACTTACACGCCAAGTCCAGGTTATTTGCGCACCATGAAAATTCCACTGTTGCGCGGGCGCTTTTTCACCGACCAGGATCGGGTCGGAACCCAGCCCGTTATCGTGATCGATGAAACGTTGGCGAAGCGAGTGTTTCCTGGTGAGGACCCCGTCGGTAAGGCGCTGTCGATTCAGTTGATGGGCCGCGTGCGGATCATCGGCGTGGTCGGCGCCATAAAACACCACAGCCTGGATGAAGATGCATCAGGTCCGCCCGAACCCGCGCTGTATGTCCCATTTCTGCAGTTTCCGGACGAATTCATGGCGTTGACTACGAATGGCATGGACCTGCTGGTTCGAACGTCCGTCAATCCGCTTTCGGTTGTACAAGCCGTGAAACAGAGTGTGCTGGGACCCACGCGCGATCAGCCGGTCCGCGATCTCGCGACCATGGAGCAAACTATGGGCGATTCGATGGCGCGCAGACGCGGCATGCTGTTCCTTCTGGCGATCTTTGCTGGCGTGGCCCTGGCGCTTGCGTCGATCGGGATCTATAGCGTGATCTCGTATGCAACCAGCCGGCGCGTGCAGGAGGTCGGAGTCCGCATGGCGCTGGGAGCGCAGCCGCGACAGGTTGTCCGGCTCTTCATGAGGCAAGGTTTGCTTATGGTGTTAATCGGTATCGGCGTTGGCATGGCGGCTTCGTTTGCGCTGATGAGGCTCATGGTCAAGTTGCTCTACGGCGTGAGTCCGGCCGATCCAATCACGTTTTCGGCAGTTGCACTGCTGCTTTGTGCGATTGCCTGCGCGGCGATTTATGTTCCGGCGCGGCGTGCCGCGAGGGTGGATCCGATGGTGGCCTTGCGGTATGAGTAAACGCATCCGCTTGCTAGCGCGCGCGGCCCAGAAACGCGCTGATATGGAAGCGCAGCTTCAAAAAGAGTTGCAAGAGCATCTGGAGCGTCAAACCGCCGATTACATGCGCGCCGGTCTGAGCGAAGACGAAGCAAGGCGTAAAGCCCGGCTCAATTTCGGCGGGGTGGAACAAATCAAGGAAGAATGCCGCGATGCGCGCGGTACGCGCTGGCTGGAATCGATCTGGCAGGATATCCGGTTCGCCGGGCGCACGTTGTGTAAGAGTCCCGGTTTCGCCTTCGCTGCGATTGGCACGCTAGCGCTCGGCATCGGCGCATCCACCTCGATCTTTTCGGTTACAGACGCGGTGCTGCTTCGCCCGCTCCCCTATCCGAATCCACAGCAACTCGTGCGCGTGTGGGAGCACATTCCCAATGGCCACCGCATAGAACTGGCATGGTCGAACTTCGATGATTTCCGTACCCAGAACAATACGTTTGCAAGCCTCGCGGCATATGAATACTGGTCGACGTCGGTTGCAGGCGGCAGCGAGCCGGTGCGGATCAACGTCGCGAATGTTTCGAGCGAGTTCTTTAAAACTCTGGGCGTCGGACCTTTTCGCGGCCGCCTATTTGCATCCGACGAGCGGCGTCCCCACGGCGCGACGGCCGTGATCGTCAGCTACGACTACTGGAAACGATATCTCGGCGGCGCGGCCGATCTGTCCAAAATCCGCTTGAAAATGGAGCAAGCGGTCTATTCCGTTATTGGCGTGATGCCGCCGGGATTCGATTATCCGCCCCACACCGCCGGATGGATTTCGAGCGAGCTCAATCCGGAAGCTCCCAACCGCGGAGCGCATAATTGGCGATGTATCGGCCGCGTTCGCGATGGAGTCACCGTCGCGCAGGCGCGAGCGAATCTCAGCACAATTGCTCAGCGCATCCGGCAGCGGTATGGGAAGCAGGTTGATCTCGACGATGCCGCGGTTGTGCCGCTTGCGGCGGCGCTGGTTGGAGACGTGCGGACCGCGCTCCTGACCCTTTTAGGAGCGGTCGGCCTCTTGCTCCTGATCGCCTGCGCCAACGTTGCTGGCTTGCTCGTTGCGCGCACTTCGGCGCGACGCAAAGAACTGGCTGTCCGTGCAGCTCTCGGCGCCGGACGCGGCCGTCTGATTCAGCAATTTCTCGCTGAATCCTTTTTGCTTTCGTTTACCGGCGGCGTACTCGGTATTTTGATTGCCATCTGGGCGGTCAAGGTGCTTCCGGCCATTCTTCCGGCAAATTTGCCTCGGCAGGAAACCATCGCGGTCAACGCATCAGTTCTCCTGTTCGCGTTAGCCGCAACGGTAGCTGTTGCTGCTTCACTCGGGTTGTTTGCGGCCTGGCGCGCCACGTGCAACGATCTTCAGGAAGGATTGAGCGCGGGATCGCGCGGCTGTAGCGGCACAGGGTCGAGCCAGCGCTTTCGCGGTTCGGTCATAGTCGGTGAAATCGCAGCGACTTTGGTGATTTTGATCGGAGCAGGCTTGCTCGGCCGCAGCTTTTTGCGGCTGATTGAGACGAGTCCTGGATTTAACGAGCAAAAGCTGATCGTTATGCAATTTTCACCGCCCATTTCGCATGTGAAATGGGCGCCGGACCCGAGAGCGCTTGCGGGCCAAATCCATCGCCTCGACGATCTGGTGGCCCGCCTTGTTGCCATTCCTGGTGTCGAACGTGTGGGTCTGGCTGGAGCGCTTCCGGTTGCGGCCGGCGATAATCTCGCCGACGGAGATTTCGTGATCCTCAATGGCCGAAATCCGCCCGCAACTATGGACGAATTGGGCGGCCTGTTTCAAAATCGTTCGCAAACCGGGCATGCCCTTTATTGCACGGCGAGCGAAGGTTATTTCCGCACTTTAGGCATTCCGCTCATTCGCGGACGCCTGTTTCGCGATCAGGATGGTTGGAATGCGCCGCATGTTGCGGTGATCAGCGAAGCGTTAGCGCGACAGCGCTGGCCCCATCAGAATCCCATCGGTCAAACGATCGAATACGGCAATATGGACGGCAATCTGAAGCCGCTCACAATTGTGGGCATTGTCGGTGACGTGCGTGCGCGTGGCTTAGATCTTCCGCCGGATCAACCCATCATTTACGTCGATTACCGCCAGCGTGGCATGACACCCAATTCGATGCCTACTATTCTGTTGCGGGGCACGGTTCCGGCAGCAGAGATCGTCTCCAGCGCCCGCAAAGTTTTCCAGAATTGGGCGTCCGGTGTTCCGGTCAAATTCTCTACCTTCGCGGATGAGATGGGCGGCTGGCTCTCGGATCGCAGATTTCTGCTTCTGCTGGTGGGCGCGTTCGCTGCCGCCGCTTTAGCTCTTGCGGCCATCGGAATCTACGGAGTCGTGGCGTTTTCGGTGGCACGCCGGACGCAAGAGATCGGCATTCGGATGGCGATCGGCGCGGAGCGAAGCGACGTACTGCGTCTGGTTGTTGGTGAGGGCGCGCGGCTCGCGATTTTCGGCATCGGCATTGGCGTGGCTGCATCTTTCCTCATCACGCGGCTGTTGTCGAGCCTGCTTTTTGGCATCAGCGCCACAGACCCATTAACGTTCGCCGCTGTCGCGGCGCTTCTTGGAGGCGTCGCGCTGGCAGCATCGTATATTCCAGCGCGGCGCGCCGCCCGAGTGGATCCGATGGTTGCGTTGCGTTATGAATAGGCGCCTTATGAATTACCCTAGCCGACGTCTGCAGAAGGGCCGTCAGGAAGCGCAGCCCTGCCGGCGATATGATTCAGAAGGGCAGGATGAGTGGGGCCAATTTGGGACGTTGGCCGCAACAGATCTGTAGATGAAGAGGCGGGTCACTGGTACGGACCGGCGCAAAGGCCCCGGCGTTCGCCCTGATCGAGCACACGGAGCACACGAACATGAAGCCAAAAATCACGATCTGCCTCTGGTTCGATAAAGACGCGCATGAGGCGGCGCGCTTCTACGCTGCCACCTTTCCGGACAGCGAAGTAACCGCTGTTCACAAGGCTCCCGGTGACTATCCGGGCGGCAAGAAAAGCGATGTGCTGACGGTAGAGTTCACCGTCCTGGGCATTCCCTGTCTCGGTCTCAACGGCGGCCCGGCGTTCAGGCACAGCGAGGCCTTTTCATTCCAGATCGCGACGGAGAATCAGGAAGAGACGGACCGTTACTGGAACGCGATCGTCGCTAACGGCGGCACGGAAAGCCAGTGCGGTTGGTGCAAGGACCGCTGGGGCCTCTCCTGGCAGATCACACCGCGTGCGCTAACAGATGCGCTTGCGGCGGGTGGCGGTGAGGCCAAGCGTGCCTTCGAGGCAATGATGACGATGAAGAAGATCGACATCGCCACCATTGAGGCCGCGCGGCGAGGCTGACGTGAATACGCCGACACGTCCTTGATTTATCGCGCCGGCGGGGCAGTTCACTGTCCGCGCACCCCTGCCAACATGTACATTGATGATTGGCAGTTTTGACACGAGATCAAATTCAGGCTCAGCTCGCCGATGCCTTACGCGAGAAGTATGAAATCCTGCGCTGGATAGGTGGCGGCGGGATGGCGGAAGTCTTTCTGGCCCGTCATCGCATTCACGGCGCGCTGTTCGCCGTTAAAGTCTTGTCCGTTGACCTGGCCCAGGACGAGCGCATTGTCGCGCGGTTCGTTCAGGAAGCGCGGACGGCAGCCAATTTGGCGGGGCACCCGAATATCGTTCCCATCTTTGATATTGGGGAGCAGAACGGGCTTTATTTCCTCATCATGCAGTACGTGGACGGGGAAGATCTTTCGAAATATCTAAAGCGCAATAAGAAGCTCGCTCCGAAAGAAGCGGCCCGGATCATTTGCCAGGTTGCGGATGCCCTCGTCTGGGCTTCTGCTAAAGGTGTCGTGCATCGCGACCTGAAGCCGTCAAATCTCTATTTGGATCAAAACGGACGCGTGATGGTCCTGGATTTCGGGATCGCGAAAGCCGCCGATGTTCCAAGCCCCTTGACGGTTGCGACCGAAAGGCTCGGCACAACGTACTACATGAGTCCGGAACAGATTCGAGGCGAGCCCTGCGACGTCCGCAGCGATCTCTATTCTCTCGGCGTGGTTTTCTTTGAGCTGCTGGCCGGGCGCAAGCCGTTCGATGGAGATTCCTATCGCTCCATCGAGATCGCCCATATCGAGACGCTTCCTCCTGATCTGAGGCAACTGGACCCGGCCCTTCCCACCGAACTGGCTTCAGCCGTGAAGATTCTGCTGGCGAAGAATCCCGGCGATCGGTATCAATCGCCTCGTGAACTGGTAGATGATTTGAACCGGTACGGGTCAGGGAGTACGGCGCAGGTAAAAATGCCGCCGGCTCCCAATTTCTCCAGCGAAGAGACCCTGGTTCGCGACGTTTCACCGACACCCGCGCCGCTGCCCGCGCGCAAAGCGCCTTCGAATGCCTTCTTGATTTCGGCCATTGCCATTCTCGCGGTTCTGGTCCTCGCTGCGGCGTGGTATCTGATCTTCGTGCGGGAACGTGCGCCGCGAACGGCCGCGGATGCCAATTTGACAAGTCCGGCTGGTGTTGCAAGACCCACTTCTACTCTGCCGGCTGTAAAGGTTGATCGGCTAGGCGGCCGCATGCATCTCATCCCGGCCGGTAAATTCATTTTCGGCAACGATTCCGATCCGCACTCGCCCAATGGCCAGGAGACCGTCAATCTGCCCGCGTTTTATATCGACGAAACGGAAGTCTCTAACGCCTCCTACCGGAAATTCTGCGATCAGACCGGGCACAAGCCTCCCGATTCGGATACATTCGCTACCCAGCCGGATTTCCCGGTAGCAAATGTCTCTTTCGAGGACGCCGCGGCGTATGCTGCCTGGATCGGCAAGCGCCTCCCGAACGAAAGAGAATGGGAAAAAGCGGCGCGGGGCGAGAACGGAAGGATCTATCCCTGGGGTAATCAGCCCTGGATGAATCCCCCAACATCCTTGCAGTCGGTAGTGTCCTTTCCGGATCGCGTTTCGCCGTACGGCTCTTACAACATGGCTGGTAACGTCGCGGAATGGACTACCTCGCATTACCCGGTTGGGGATGCCGAGATCCGCGATATGACAAAAAGTCTCGGGACCAGCCACTTTTCTCATGACTGGAGAGTCATCAAGGGCGGCTATTTCGGACCGAACCACGATGTGAACGAAGCCTGGAAGACCTACATGCGGAGAGGATTTCCGAAAGACATCGCGGTATCCCCGTATATCGGCTTCCGCTGTATCGAGGACGCGAAGTAAGCGGTACACTTCCAACAGACACCGAAATGAAAGAGAACATCCCCCGCCGCCAGTTTCCCCGTCGCCAGTTTCTCGGTGGCTCGGCGCTAGCCGCTGGTACCCTGTTTGCCTCGAAACGAGTCCTCCTCGAAGCGCAAGAAGTCAGCGGTACCCGCAAACCTGTCGCGCCCAGCGATCGCGTTCGATTCGGAATTATCGGCATCGGTATGCAAGGATCCGGCTTACTGGAGAACTCCATCAGCCTGCCGGGAATGGAATGCGTCGCTGCCGCCGATCTTTACGATGGCCGCCATACACTGGCGCAGCAGATTACCGGGAATTCCAGCCTCCCAGCCACGCGCCATTACCAGGAATTACTTGATCGCAAGGATATCGACTGCATCATCGCGGCCGTTCCGGACCACTGGCACAAGCGCGTCGTAGTGGATGCCTGTAATGCCGGGAAAGATATTTATTGCGAGAAACCCATGTCGCACACCATTCCGCAAGGCTTCGAGATGGTGGATGCCGCGAAAAAGAACAAGCGCATTGTGCAGATCGGCTCTCAGCGCGTCAGTTCTCTCCTGTGTGCGAAAGCCCGTGAGATGTACCACGATGGTGCGATCGGCGATGTGGAAATGGTGGAGCTCAGCTTGGGGCGCAACAGTCCCACCGGTGCGTGGGAATACCCTCCGCCTCTCGACCTTTCTCCCCAGAATCTCGATTGGGACACCTGGCTGAACGACGCACCGAAGATTCCCTTCAATAAATATCGGTTTGCACGCTGGAGATGCTGGAAAGAATATGGCACAGGCGTAGCCGGAGACTTGATGGTTCACCTGATCAGCGGCATGATGTACACGCTTGGCTGGAATGAGGCGCCCAAGTCTGCCTCGGCTTTAGGCGGCATTTTCCGGTGGAAAGATGGCCGCAACATGCCCGATCTGCAAACCGTGCTCTTCGATTACCACGGAATTCCCGTGTACGTGCGGCTAAGCCTTGCCGCGGAAACTCCCGAACTCGCTCGTTTCATGGGACCGAAGGGAATCATCGACGCGACCGGAA
>Ga0308174_10001474_pt1 | contig 10998 bp, 9 predicted proteins | sample PhyPR2_FD_203894 | JGI IMG/M metagenome (GOLD analysis project Ga0308174, IMG submission 203894) | Soil microbial communities from UC Gill Tract Community Farm, Albany, California, United States - DLSLS.P.R2 | ecosystem: Environmental > Terrestrial > Soil > Agricultural land | place: USA... | reverse complement strand
GCGCTGTTCACCACGGGCACGCAGGCCGTACACCTGATGCAGGTCGCCGAGTCGATGGACCTGGGCGATCGGGTCCGCGGCGCATTGAGCCGCGTCCTGGTCGCGTCGATCGGCCCGACGACGTCGGAAGAACTCGAGCGGCTGGGGATCGCGAAGCGCCTCGAGGCGTCGCATCCGAAAATGGGGTTTCTCGTGCGCGAAGCAGCCGAGACTTCGGGTTCAGGGTTGTCGGGTGCTTAGGTAACCGTCGACGAAAATGATTGGGTTCGGCGCAGGGTTCGATGTCTCTGCTCAGTCTCCGACCTGCACGATCATCCCCGCGTCCGTCCACCGCAGGAACGACGCTTCCACCAGCATGTCGATCACTCGCCGGCAGGCCACCTGGTCGAGACCGAAGAGCCGCTGGGCCTGAGCCAGCGTCAGCTGGAGGCCGGGCATTTCGCGGAACTCCCCCCGAATCCGTTCGACCAGCGCTTGGACTTTCATGATGGCGATCTCGGGTAGCAAGACTTACGCCGCGGTGCACGGCCAAACGTTCATCGTTTTGTCGGTCTTTTCAGCCATGTCGTGCAGGATCGACCGCGCATTTCCGACACACCTGTCGCACGGCAGGCCGCCACGACGCCAATGTGAGTTCGACGGCCCGGTAACATACGGGGATGCCGACTTCCGACGAATTGCTCGAACTCGCCGATCGCTGTGCTGAAAAGCTCGAACTCGACGGCGGCCTTCGCCATGTGCCGTCCTTCTCCGACGCCGAAGAGCAGTGCGAGAACGAGTACGAGGAATTGCTGCAGGCCATCCACGAAGACGAAGTGTTTGCGCCCGTCGACGTGCAGCGGCAGGAGGAACTCGTCGAGATCATCGCGGGGGCGTTGCCCGAGGACAAGCGAATGCTGATTATCGAGCTCGCCGACAACCACGCGCGACATGTCTGGCTGCAGCAGGAAGGGGCGTACCACGTCGGACTCGCCATCGGCCGGCGGCTGCGTCTGCGCCACGAATCGTGAGCTCGAGCAGCTCCTCCCACGGCGAGATCGCGCCGAAGCGCGCACGAGATCAGGGCGCGCAAACGCGGGCCTTTCTCCAGTACGACGTCTTCACCAGTGAGCCGCTGCTCGGCAACCAGCTCGCCGTGTTCACTGACGCAGAGGGGCTTGATGCCGCGACGATGCAGCGCATCGCGCGCGAAATGAATTTTTCGGAGAGCACCTTCATCCTGCCGGTGGAATGGGCGGGCACCGACATCCGGATGCGCATCTTTACGCCGGCGTCCGAGATGCCAATGGCGGGACATCCGACCATCGGCAGTACCTTCGCGCTCGCCGAGCGCGGCGTGATCAAGCCGGGAACGTCGCGATTCATCTTTCACCTGAACGCCGGGCCGACGCCGGTGGACCTCGAATGGGCCGGCGATCGGCTCGTCTTTGCGTGGATGACGCAACCGAACCCGCGATTCGGCGCGGTGGTCGATGATCGCGCCGCAGCCGCCGCCCTGATCGGCCTGACCGCCGACGATCTGCTGCCCGGCCCGCCGGTTCAGGAAGTGTCGTGCGCGGTCCCATTCCTCTACATCCCGCTGCGTGACGCCGAGACGGTCGATCGCGCGATCTCTGATGCCGCGGCGTTCCGGCGCTTTGCGACGAGCCATGGCGTCAATCTGCCGGTGTTCCTGTTCGCGCTCGATGGGGGCCCGCCGACCACGATCTACAGCCGCATGTTCGCGCCGGAATTCGGCATCATCGAGGACCCGGCCACGGGCATCGCCAGCGGCCCGCTCGGTTCGTATCTCGTGCACCATGGCCTCGTGACGCCAGCAGCGGGGCGTACGCTCGTCAGTCACCAGGGCGTGGCGATGGGGCGGGCCAGCCGGGTGCACATTTCCATCAGCGTTGCAGACGGCCTGATCACCGACGTCAGAGTCGGGGGCGAAGCGGTGCTCGTCGCGCGCGGAGAACTCCTGTTGTGATCTCTCTCTCAGGTATCCACAAGCAGTACGGCCGGCAGATCCTGTTCGTGGACGCGTCCTTCCAGCTCAATCCCGGAGAAAAGGTCGGCCTCGTCGGGCCCAACGGCGCCGGCAAGACCACGCTGTTCCGGATGATCACCGGCGAGGAGGTGGCGGACGAAGGCGACGTCACCGTGCCGAAGAAGCTGTCGATCGGCTACTTCCGGCAGGACGTCGAGGAGATGAGCGGCCGCTCGGTGCTCGACGAGGCGATTGCCGGCAGCGGCCGCCTCGGCGACCTGCACCACGAACTGGAGGCGCTGCAGACGGCGATGGCCGACCCGGCGCAGGCCGACAAGATGGACCGAATCCTGGCGCGCTTCGGTGAAGTCCAGGAGGAATATGACCATCTCGGCGGCTATGGTCTCGAGGCCGACGCGCGCGAGGTCCTGCATGGCCTCGGGTTCGACGAGGAGCGGATCGATGGCGACGTTGGCCTGCTCTCGGGCGGCTGGAAGATGCGCGTGGCGATGGCGCGCGTGCTGCTCGGCAAGCCCGACGTCCTGCTCATGGACGAACCGACGAACCATCTCGACATCGAGTCGATCATCTGGCTCGAGCAGTTCCTGAAGACGCAGAAGGGCGCGCTGCTGATGACCTCGCACGACCGCGAGTTCATGAACCGTGTCGTGACGAAGATCGCCGAGATCGATTCTGGCGAAATCACCGTGTATTCCGGTAATTACGACTTCTACGAGCGCGAGCGCGGCATCCGCGAGACGAATCGCGAAGCGGCCTATGCCCGCCAGCAGGCGATGCTGGCCAAGGAACAGCGGTTCATCGAGCGCTTCGCCGCGCACGCCGCCAAGGCCGCGCAGGTGCAGAGCCGCGTCAAGGCGCTGGAGAAGATCGAGAAGATCGAGCTCCCGAAGAAGCGCCGCGTGGTCAAGTTCGACTTCCGCCAGCCGCCGCGGTCAGGCGACCAGGTGGCGGTGGTGGAGGATGTCTCCAAGGCCTTCGGGTCGCGGGTGATTTACGACGAGCTCAACGCCACGATCCGCCGCGGCGAGCGCTGGTGCGTCATGGGGAAGAACGGCGCGGGCAAGACGACGCTGCTGAAGATGGTGGCGGGAGTGCTCGAGCCGGATCACGGGGCGGTGAAGATCGGTGCCAGCGTGAAGATGGGCTACTTCGCGCAGCAAGCGCTCGACCTGCTCGATCCCGACCTGACGATCGAAGAGCAGCTGCAAAATGACTTCCCCAACGAATCGATCGGTACGCTGCGCAACCTTGCCGGCGCGTTCCAGTTCTCCGGCGACGACATCGACAAGAAGATCCGGGCCCTCTCGGGTGGCGAGAAGACACGCCTGGTGATTGCCCGGATGCTGCTCGACCCGCCGAACTTCCTCGTCCTCGACGAGCCGACCAATCACCTCGACCTGTTCACCAAGGAAATGCTGATCGAGGCGCTCAAGGACTTCGAGGGGACGATGCTGTTCGTCTCGCACGACCGCGCGTTCCTGCGCGCGCTCAGCAATCGCGTCATTGAACTGGGCGGCGAGAGCGGCACGGACAAGGAGCCGCATCTGTATCCCGGGTCTTACGTCGAATACGTCCAGCGCACCGGGCATGAAGCGCCGGGTGTGCACGCGTAACGGCGTTTACCGGTCACAAAAGACACCACGACGGACACGACGGTCACACGATGAACACGGCGTTCTTCTTTAAGATTGCGTGAAGGATTGTCGTCGTGCCCGCCGTGTATTCGTCGTGTCCGTCGTGGTGTCTTTGCGTGACAAGCCTCAGGGAGTTGTCGTCCCCGTATCGACATCCGGGGCGGCGATGATGCCGCGTTCGATGTAGATCTTCCGCACCAGGACGCGCAGGGTCGGGAGCTGCACGGCAAACCAGGCGCCGGCGGCGAGGCACACCACGCCACCCCAGAGGATAGTCGTCGGTGCGCCCAGACGGTCCGCCAGCATCCCCCCAAGGAGGCTGCCGATGGGGGCCGAACCGAAGAATGCCATGGTGTAGAAGGCCATCACGCGGCCGCGGAAACGCTCATCGACGATCGTCTGGATGATCGTGTTGGTGGCCGCCATCTGCGTCATGAAACCGGCGCTGGCGAGCGCCAACAGGACGGCGGCGAGCCAGACGTTGGTGGTCAACGCGAAGGCGATCAGTCCAGTGCCGAAGGCGAAGGTGCCGACCAAGATTATCCGGCCGAGGCCGACAACCGACTCGCGCGATGCCAGGTAGAGCCCGCCGGCCAGGGCGCCGACGCCGCCGGCGGCCATCAACCACCCGAGCGTGTTGGCGCCGCCGTGCAGCTGCTTTGCGGTGACGGCCGGCATCAGCACGGTGTAGGGCATGCCGGCAATGCTGACGATCGCGAGGAGCAGCAGCGCCGAGCGAATCGGCACCGAGTCCAGCACATAGCGCAGGCCGACGCGCAAATCGTCGAGCACGGGCACACCGGGCGGGTGCGGGTCGCGGCTCTTTAGCTGCATCGCCAGCAGCGACAGGATCACGCCGACATACGACACCGCATCGATCGCGAAGCACCAGCCTTCGCCGACGGCGGCAATGACGATGCCGCCGATCGACGGCCCGATGATGCGGCTGCCGTTGACCATCGACGAGTTGAGCGCGATCGCGTTCGGCAGGTCGGCACGGTTCCCGACCATGTCCACCACCATCGACTGTCGTGCCGGAGTATCGAATGCGTTGATCAGCCCCTGCATCACCTGCAGCACGAGGATCTGGGTCACGGTGACCCAGCCGCCGAGCGTCAGGACGGCGAGCGCCGCGGACTGCAGCAGCGACAGCACCTGCGTCCACACCAGGATGCGGCGCCGGTCGCTGCGATCGACAATCACGCCCGCGTACGGCGCCAGCAGGAGCGTCGGGATCTGGCCGCAGAAGCCGACGATGCCGAGGAGCAGCTCCGAGCCGGTCAGACGATAGACGAGCCAGCTGGTGGCGACGCGGGTGATCCAGGTGCCGACGAGCGAGACGCTCTGGCCGCTGAAGAACAGCCGGTAGTTGCGATGGCGCAACGCGCGGGTAATCCGCGACGATCCGGTGGGTCGAATATCGTGTCCGCTGGCTGCCATCTGCTCCCGCCCGCGCGTTCGCCGTTCACTCGGCTCCCACGAACGTCCAAGACGTCACCGGGCTGCTGCAGGCGTGGACGCGGGTGATACCGCGTCGCGCGGGAAGGCCATCTCGATTCTGTCACGACCGGCGCCGCCGCGCAGTCTGCACTCGCCTTCTGTCTGGTTCCGCCACTTGTGTTAAGGTCGGCGCCGCAATGGCTCACCGGAGTTTGCGACAGCTGATGGCTGGCGCCATCGTGGCGTTGCTGCTGACGGCGGTGGGGGCGGCGCAGGATCCCAACCCGCGGCCAGCGGCTCGCCAGGCGAGGGCGGCGAAACCATCGGCTCCCGCCCCGCGGTGGCCTGACGGCACCATCAATCTCGGCGCCCCGTTGGGGCAGAACGGAAAGTGGGAAGGCAACGAGCCGCTCGTCACAGACCCGGACAACTACGAGAACCGGCTCGGCCGCACGGAGCGGCGTGGCCGCGTGCACATCAACGACGTGCCGATGCAGCCATGGGCGAGGGCGCTCATCAAGGAACGCAACGAGCGATTCCTGGCCGACGAACCCTACACCCGTTGCAAGCCGTCACCCGCGGCACGCTCGGTTGGCACCGCCTACGGCATTGAACTGCTGAACACTCCCGGCACTGGCCGTGTCTACCTGTTTCAAACCGGCGGGGCCCACAGCTACCGGACGATCTACACCGACGGACGGGCGCATCCATCGAAACCGGCGAAGACCTACTTTGGCGACTCGATCGGGCACTGGGAAGGCGACACGCTGGTGATCGACACCGTCGGCTTCAATGAAGGCGCGTGGATGGATCGTTACGGAATGCCTCACACCGACCAGTTGCACACCATCGAGCGCATTACACGGCTGGACTTCAACACCCTCGATTACGCGGTGACCGTCGAGGATCCCGGCGCCTACACGGCGCCATGGACGAGCGGCTACACAAAGACCTGGGAGGACGGTACCGACCTCTTCGAATACGTCTGCCAGGAGAACAACTTCGGACCGCAGCTGATGGTGGGAGTGGACGAGGGCAGGCGCGAAGACACGCCGTTTTACGTGCCGTAGATGGACCGGGAAGCGTTTCTACAGAGGCCATTATGAAACTGGCGAAATACCTGGCGATCTTGGTCATCGCGATCGGCGTTCCACGCAGTGCCCTGGCCCAGGCGTCGCTGACCGGCGTCGTTCGCGACAGCTCCGGCGCAGTCATGCCGGGTGTCACGGTGGAGGCGGCGAGCCCCGCGCTCATCGAAAAGGTGCGGTCCGCGGTTACGGATACCGCCGGCTTGTACCGCATCGTCGATTTGCGGTCCGGCACGTATACCCTGACGTTCACGTTGCCGGGATTCCAGACGGTGGTGCGCGAAGGCCTGGAACTCTCTGGCACCCTGACCCTGACCATCCCGGCCGAGATGCGCGTCGGCAATGTCCAGGAGACGCTGACGGTGTCTGGTGAGACGCCGGTCGTGGACGTGCAGAACGCGCGCGGCCAGACGGTCCTCTCGTCTGACGTCATTTCCTCGCTGCCGGCGACGCGTGCGTACGGGGCGCTGCTCAATGCGATCCCAGGCATCACGGTGGACAACAACGGCCTGGCGATGACGCCGACGATGACGTTCTTCAGTTCGCACGGCGGGCCGTCGAACGAAGGCAAGGTGCAGATCAACGGCATGACGGTCGGGGCGGCATCGGGCGGCGGTGGCGTGGGCACCTTGACCTACGACACGGCCAACGCCGAAGAAGTCGCGGTGTCCATCACCGGAGGACTGGGAGAGTCTGAAACGGGTGGCCCAGTCATGAACCTGGTTCCCCGGTCCGGTGGCAATCGCTTTTCCGGGCAGGGGTTCTACAGCGCGGCAGGGAAGTGGTCGAGCGGCGACAACCTGAACGATGAGCTGCGGGCCATCGGCATCACGCAGCCTGGCGGGGTGATCAACGCCTACGACGTCAGCGGGGCACTTGGTGGCCCGATCATCCGCGATCGCCTCTGGTTCTTCGGCAACGTCCGCCAGCTCTCGACGGCACAGGGCGTCGAAGGCATCTTCGGAAACAAGTACGCCCTGGACCCGGCACACTGGGACTACCTTCGTGACGACAGCCTGTCGGTGCGCGACGTACAGGGGCGCAAGAGCTTCCAGGCCCGCGGCACGAGCCAGTTGTCCTCGCGCGATCGCGTGATGGTCTCGCAGCAGAATGAGTACCGCTGCCAGGGCTCTACGGTGTCACTGTCGGGAGATGGGTGCCGGAGCCGCGGGGCCGACTGGACCGCCATGGGATCCACAACGTTGTCACCAGAGGCCAGCGATCGCTACTTCGACTTCCCGTACTGGCTGACGCAGGCGACCTGGACATCGACGATGACGAGCCGATTCCTGATGGAGGCGGGTTTCAGCCGCCTGGCGTATCCGGGCGGTGCCGGCACTGGCCCGCCGGACGCCAATCGCAGTCTTATCCAGGTGGTCGAGCAGTCGGCCATCGACGGACACCCGGCGAACTACGGCTATCGAGGCATCAACACGACGGGCGCCAGCTACCAGAACATCAAGAACTGGCGGGCCTCTGGTTCCTACGTGAGCGGCTCCCACAACATCAAAGCGGGATACCAGGGCGGCTATCAGCGCGCGGACGTCGGGCTCATCACCGGCCCGGAGCAGATGACGTACCGCTTCAACAACCGGGTGGCGAACCAGTTCACCTTCCGGCTGCCGAACTGGCTGACGCGGAACGAGACGATGACCTCGGCTTTCTACGTGCAGGACACCTGGACGCGTGGCCGGCTGTCAATGCAGGGTGCCGTGCGGTACGACCGCGCCTGGAGCTGGGCTCCCGCTGAGGGGAACGGAACGACGGATACGTCGCGGTTCAACGCCGCGCCGATTACGTTCGACCGGACGGCGAGCGTCGATGCCTACAACGACATCTCGCCGCGGGGTGGCGTCGCGTACGACCTGTTCGGAAACGGCAGGACCGCCGTCAAGTTTGCCGTCGGGCGCTACCTGGCCCCCGCGACGAACGACGCCCCGTACATCAGCAACAACCCGGCAAGCCGCATCGTCAACGTGGCGTCGCGCAACTGGTCTGACGGGAACGGCAACTACGTCGTCGATTGCGACATCCTGAATCCCGCTGCGCAGGCCACGCCGGGCGGTGACACGTGCGGCGCGTTGACCGGCGATGCGCTCAACTTCGGAAAGACAGGGAGCAACCTGACGCAGGTCAATCCGGCGAGCCTGGAAGGCTGGGGAGTACGCCGGTACGACTGGCAGTGGGGCGTTTCCGTGCAGCAGCAGATCGTGCCCCGTGTTTCGTTCGATGCGAGTTACAACCGTCGCTGGTTTGGCAACTTCACGGTGACCGATGACCGGGCGCGCGGGCCCGCCGACTATGAGAAGTGGACAATCGTCGCGCCCGTGGATTCGCGACTCCCGGGCGGCGGCGGGTATCCGATCGACGTCTACACGCAGACGTCCGCCGCGGCGGCACGTGCGGCGCAGAACTACGTGACGTTCGAGACCGACTTCGGTAAGGCACGCACCAGTTACTGGCAGGGGGTCGATCTGGCTCTGAACGCGCGGATCCACAATGGCCTTACCGTCCAGGGCGGGACCAGCACGGGCCGGACGATCACGGACACCTGCGATACGAGCATCAAGATCGACAACCCGGACCCCCGCAATTGCCTCAGCAAGGAGCCGTTCCAGACGACGCTGCGTGGACTGGCGTCGTACACGGTCCCGAAGGTTGACGTGCTCGTGAGCGGGACGGTACGGTCGCAGCCGCCGTTACAGGTGGCGAGCACCGTATGGAACGTGCCCAATTCGGTGGTGCTGTCGCTGCTCGGACGGCTGCCCCCCGGCGGGCTGCTCACCGGCACCACTCCGGTGCAGCTCGTGGACAACGGCGATAACCGCCTCTACGTGGACAACTGGCGGACCCAGATCGACATGCGCTTCGCCAAGGTGCTGCGCTTCGGCAAGACGCGCACCGACATCGGCGTCGACCTCTACAACCTGCTGAACAGCAACTACGCGAACACGTACGAGACGACCTACAGCTACACTCAGCCCAATGGCGGCACGTGGCTGAATCCGACTTCGATTCTTGCGCCGCGATTCGCGCGCTTCAACGTGACGATCAACTACTGACGGACGCGACGGCCCGGACGCCGGCGATGGAAAACCGGGTGATGTGCCGTGCCAGCGCGGCGGCACGCTCTCCGGTGAGCGGTTCCGATTCTACGCGGCCTGCCAGCGGGTTGTTGACCAGGGCCATCAGCTGCGCGTGAACGCTCATCACGCAATTGGCCACGCGCGGGTCGTCGAGCTGGCATCCAATCAGCGCCGCGATCGCCGTGCGGACGTACATCATCCGTGGCTTCAGGACTTCGTTGAGGATGAGGTCGAACGACGGGGTCGGGTTCGAGACCTCGCGCAGCATCAGCTGGTGGATCCACGTGTTCGGTGTCGTCGCCACCCGCGTCAGGAAGACACGAATGAACGCGTCGAGCTGCGCCTCCGGCGGCTGGCCCTCGCCGGCCCGGCGGATTTCCTCGGTGGTCTCCTGCATGGTGCGGATCGCCCAGCGCATGACCGCTTCGTAAAGACCCGTCTTGCCGCCGAAGTGATAGTTCACGGCGGCGACGTTGGCGTGGGCCCTGGCGCAGATGTCGCGGACGGTGACGCTGTCGAAGCCTCGTTCGGCAAAGAGATGCGCCGCTTCGTCGAGCAGGCGCTCCCGCGTCTCGCGATCCGCGTCGCGTTTCATAGCGTCCGCTTGAACAGCAGGACCGCCACCGTCATGGTGACGAACGAGAAGGCCACCAGGTACAGCAGGTCGCCGGTGATGGCCTCGAACCCGGTGTTCTTCAGCAGCAGGCTCTTGAAGGCATGCACGGCATAGGTGAACGGATCGATCGCGGCCACCGCCTTCATCCAGTCCGGGAATCCCTGCTGCGGATAGACGGCGCCGCTCGGGAAGTAGAGCACCGTGTTGAGCAGCCCGAACATCGCGCGCGGCATCAGCGGATCGCTCATGCGCGCCATCAGCATGAACATCATGCTGACCAGCGCGAAGGACGTGATGCTGATGACCACGGTCAGCCGCAGCATCCGCAGCGGGTCCAGCGGGTTCGGCACACCGGCGATGATCGACCCCAGGATCATGATGGCGATCCCGGCCAGTACGGCCTTGAGCGTGCCCGAGATGTTGAAGCCGGCGATCAGCTCGAGCTTGGTGATAGGCGTGACCAGGTAGCCCTCGTGGAGGCCGCGCGCCTTGTCGTCGATGAAGATGATGCCGCCGCCGATCATCACCATCATGAAGATCGACATCGTCACGGAGCCGGGCAGCAGGTATTGGATGTACGGAACGTACGGATAGACCTCGACAACATCGAGCCCGGGGGCCCCGGCGACCCGCGGCGCCGCGGCCGGCGCGTTCAGCGACGCGATCACGCTGGTCATCGTCGCCGCCATCGTCGCCGAGACGAAGTTGTCGGTGTTGTCGGAGATCAGCGCCACTCGCGGCTGGTTCTTCGCCAGCGCGCGGCGCGAGAAATCGGGCGGAATGGTGAGGACGCCATTCACGCGGCCGTTGCGCAGGTCGATCAGCGCGTCGCCGGGGTCGGCGTAATCGATCAGGTCGAGCGTGCGCGCGCCCGATGCGACAGCGCCCGCCAGTTCGCGGATCCGAACGGCCGGCAGGCCATGATCCTCATCGACGATGGCCAGCTTCAGATGTTTGACGTTGCCGCCAAAGGCGTAGCCGAGCACGACGAGCTGCGCCAGCGGGAAGATCATCGACATCACGATCAGGAACGGGCTGCGGCGGAACCGCCGCATCTCGCGCTCGACGATCGCCATTGTTCGCTTCATTGCTTCACCGCCTGATCATGAACGGGCTGTCGGTGATCGACGGCGCCTGGACGCCG
>Ga0308174_10001473_pt1 | contig 10998 bp, 6 predicted proteins | sample PhyPR2_FD_203894 | JGI IMG/M metagenome (GOLD analysis project Ga0308174, IMG submission 203894) | Soil microbial communities from UC Gill Tract Community Farm, Albany, California, United States - DLSLS.P.R2 | ecosystem: Environmental > Terrestrial > Soil > Agricultural land | place: USA... | reverse complement strand
CTCGTCCCGGTCGACCTTGACGATCGTGCCGTCGACGATGTCGCCGTCGTTGAAGTACTTGATGGTCGCATCGATCGCGGCGAGGAAGTCCTCTTCGGAACCGATGTCGTTGACCGCGACCTGGGGGGCGTCGTAGTCGGGCAGAGTCGAGATGGTGCTCGTCATGTGGGAGGTAGGTCCTTGGATGGATGGAGTCGTGCGGGCACGTCGAAGGTCCCGTTTCACCGACCGCTTGTCCCGAGAAGCTTCGGTTGAGTGGAAGATGAGCGTGGGCCCGCTCCGTCTGGGACCCAGGCAGACCTTCGGCGCAACCTAGATGCTACGCGTCGCGAACGGGCCGAGTCCAACTCGGGGGTCGGGCCCGGTTACGCTCGCGCCGTGGAGGAGCACGCCCCGGCGCACCCGCCGATCCGCGTCGAGCGACGGCCGGTCGACGAGTCGGAGTCGCGGCGGGCCAACGGCCCCGACTGGGACCGCTACGCCGACGAGTACCAGGCCACCCACGGCGAGTTCCTCGGCGACGTCGGCTTCGTCTGGGGTCCCGAGGGCCTCACCGAGGCCGCGGCCGGCGTGCTCGGCGACGTGCGCGACCGCGACGTGCTCGAGGTCGGGTCCGGTGCCGGCCAGTGCTCCCGGTGGGTGCGGGCGCAGGGCGGCCGGGCCTACGGGCTCGACCTGTCGTTCCGCCAGCTGCAGCACTCGCGGCGCATCGACCTCGACACCGGCGTCCCCGTCCCGTCGGTGCTCGGCACCGCGACCGCCCTCCCGTTCGCGGACGGCTCCTTCGACGTGGTGTTCTCCTCCTTCGGCGCGCTGCAGTTCGTCAGCGACATCGCCGACGCGATCGCCGAGACGGCCCGGGTGCTGCGGCCGGGAGGTCGCTACGCCTTCTCGATCACGCACCCGACGCGGTGGATGTTCCCCGACGATCCCGGCGAGGAGGGCCTGGTCGCCAGCCAGTCCTACTGGGACCGGACGCCGTACGTCGAGGTCGACGACGCGACCGGTGTGGTGGCGTACGTCGAGCACCACCGCACGCTCGGCGACTGGGTCGCGCTGCTCGCCGGCCACGGCTTCGCGATCACCGACCTGCTCGAGCCGGAGTGGCCGGAGCACCACGACCGGGTCTGGGGCGGCTGGTCCCGGACCCGTGGCCGCTTCACCCCCGGCACCGCGATCTTCGGGGCGCGTCTCCTCTGACGCGCTCCGGGGCCGCCGCCCCGGCGAGTCGGCCGGTCCCGGACCGGGCACAGAACCGCCATGGGAGCCGTGAGGGAGGACCGGGGATACCTGCGATGCCGGGCGCACGCCGTCCGGGCCTTCTCGTGGCGGCACCCGCGTGTGGTGCTCGCCCTGCGCACGGGCCTGGCCGCGGGCCTCGCATGGCTGCTGGTCCAGCCGGGCGGCGGGTTCGTCCGCGACTACCCCTACTACGCGCCGCTCGGCGCGATGGTGGCGACGTCGACCAGCATCGTCGGCTCGCTCCGCAGCTCGGCCCAGGCGGTGTCCGCCATCGCCGTGGGCGTGGGGCTCGCGCTGGCGATCCGCGCCACGCCGATCCCCGAGCCGCTGGCGCTGGTCGTGGGCATCGTCGTCGCGATGCTGGTCTCCGCCCTCCCCTGGTTCGGCCCGATGGCCAGCTGGGTGCCGTTCGCCGTGCTCTTCGAGCTGATCGCCGGGGCGGACGACCCCTGGCGCTACGCCGCGGCGTACGGCGGGCTGACGGCCTTCGGCGCGCTCGTCGGCGTGGCCGTCAACCTGGCCCTCCCGCAGCTCCCGCTGACGCCGGCGGTCCGGGCACAGGAGCACCTGCGGCGCCGGCTGGCCGACCAGCTCGACCTGCTGGCGGAGGGGCTGGAGCGCAACGAGCGTCTCGACGAGGACGACTGGGCACGGCGGCGCACCGACATCGACCCGGACGCCCGACGGGTCGAGGAGCTGCTCGGGAACGTGCTCGAGGCGCGGCGCGGCAACTGGACCGCCCGCCGCTGGGCCGAGGTCACCGAGCGCCGGGCCGAGCAGGCGCGGGCGCTGCTGCGGTTGACCGGCTGCGTCGACGAGGTGATCGCTCTCGTCGCCGACGTGCGGATCCCGCTGCACGGCTCCGACCGCCGCGAGACTGCGGTCCGGTGCGCCACCGCGGCCGCCTTCCACGAGGTGGCCGGGATGCTCCGCAGTCCGGACGAGATCCCGCAGGAGGACGGCGAGGAGGGGACCGAGTCGGAGGACGCGGGACCGAAGCCGGTCCGCCGGGCGACCGCTGCCGTCGAGGCGCTGCGTCGCCAGGCGGCGTTGGCCTGCGCGGAGGGCGGCGACCAGTACCTCGCCGCCGCATCCGTCGCCGTCAGCCTGCACCAGGCCGTCGAGGCCTGGAGCTGAGCCGGACCGCTCAGCGCGCGGAGCCGACCACGTCGCGACGCTCGACCGGCACCTGGCCGCGCGGACGGCGGCGACCGGTCAGCAGCAGCGCCAGACCGGCGATCACGCAGAGGATCCCGCCGACGAGCCCGACGATGGGCAGGGTCTTGGTCAGGAGGTCGAGCGACTTGATGTTGTCCTTGGCGTCGCTGACGTTCGTAGCGACCTGGCCGTCGGTGAAGGACAGGTTCACGTCGAGCAGGGTGGTGCCGTTCGCGGACCGGACGTCGTGCTGCTGCTGGTCGATGATCTGCCCGGTGCGCGGGTCGACCCACATCGACTTCTCCATGCTGTACTTGCCCTGGACCCCGTCGGCGATCTCGGCCGGCCGGCGGTCGACGACGTACCGGAACTCGTCGGTGTGGAGCCCGTCGATGTCGCGGGTGCCCTCGTACTCGGCCTGAACCGTCGCCTGGAGCACGTCGTCCCAGAAGGCGTACGCCTTCTTGGCGGTGTCGAACGGGAATTTGTTGACCAGCCCGTGGGTCTCCGGCGTGCCGGACGGCAGGTACTTGGAGCCGCTGACCGCCTCGCCCGTCTTGCGGTCGGTGGCGAAGACGGTCGGCTGGCCGACGGAGATCACGTTGGGGTCGGCCTGCGCACCCGTGCCCTCCGTGCCGCAGTCCGGCGTGTTCGGGACGTCCTTCACGAGGCACGTGTAGTTGGTGTAGACGACGACCCGGCCGTCGGACTTGGAGGTGTCCGACTTGGTGACGCTCACAGCGCGCACCGCGACGTCGGTGTCGCCGGTCGGCACCACGGCGGCGGTCCCGGAGAGGCGGGTCGTGCTGTTGGTGTCGGCCGGGGCCTTCTTCACGCCCCCGGGCGCCCACACAGCGGCCAGGACGCCGACCACCAGCAGGAATGCACCCAGTCCGACGAGGACCAGTCCACCGACCTTGCGCACAGCAGCCCCTCCCAGGGAATCGAAGTCGCCGAACGTTAACCCATCAGTAGCTCCTCGTGCAGGCAGTCACACCAGGACGCGCGGGACGACTCGGTCGAGAGCGATCCACGCGGTACGGGCGGGGCCGCGCTGTGAGAGAGTCGCGCGCGTGACCAGCGTCGACGTGCCGCGGCCGAGTCCCCCTGCCGCGGATCCCGCCGTCGGGGCGCGCGAGGTCACGACGCGTGACCTGGTGGTCGCCACCGCCGCGCTGATGGTGGTGGCCCAGGTGGCGTTCCGCGCATGGGCCCTCTATCCGAGCTGGTTCTACACCGACGACTACCGCCTCATGCGCGACGCACAGCACCAGCAACTCTCCTGGGAGTATCTGTCGAGGCCGTTCGACAGCCAGTTCATGCCAGTTGGCCGCCTGGTCGTCTGGGTGGTGACGCGAACGGGCTACACCGACTGGCCGCTCGCCGCCAGCGCGACCCTGGTGAGCCAGCTGGCGGCGAGCTGTGCGTGTGTCTGGATGCTGACGACCTTGTTCGGGCATCGGTGGGGTGTCCTCGCACCTCTGGCGATCTACCTGACGACGGCACTGACGCTGCCCGCGACGATGTGGTGGGCGGCGGCGTTGAACCAGCTCCCCCTGCAAGTGGCCTTCTTCGTCGCGATCGCTTGCGGCGTCCGATACCTCCGCTCCGGGAAAGGGCGGTGGTTGGGCATGACGACGATCGTGGTCGCGATCGGTCTGGTCTGCTACGTGAAGGCCGTCCTGATCGTGGTCGTGCTGGCCTGGTTGGCACTCGGCTACTTCGCGACCGGCTCTCCTCGCGAGCGACTGCTGCTCGTGCTGCGCGAGCGAGGCCGGGCTGTCGTGGCGATCGGTGCCCTCGCGATCACCTTCGCCACGTACTACCGCCTCTCCGTGCCCCAGCCGTTCACTGCGGGTCGCGGCCGGGTCGGGCTCGCAGTCGACACCGCTGGGACCATGCTCGGCACGTCGCTGCCGTCGGCCATCGTCGGTGGGCCTTGGCGCTGGTGGCGGACGACCCCGCCGATCGTCCTCGCGTCGCCACCCGACTGGGCGGTGCACGCGGGGTGGGTCGCCATCGCCCTCGTGGTCGCCTACTCGTGTCTGCAACGCAGGAACGCCTGGCTCGGATGGGCGCTCCTGCTGGGCTACGCGCTCGTCATCTACGGCCTCCTCGCCGCTAGCCGCGGGCAGCTCTTCGGATCGCTCGCGGGTCTCGAACTTCGCTACGCCACGGATCTGGCCTGCGTTCTGACGATGTCGGTCGGTCTGGTCTTCATGCCCCTGCTCGGCGCGCCAAGCGCTGCTCGGCGTCGGACACTGCCCGTCATGCGCTGGGATCCCGGCCGTCGGCTCACGGCCGGCGCAACCGCCTGCGTCTGCATCGGAGGTCTGCTGAGCTCGGTCAGCTACGTGGAGTACTGGCATCACGACAACGCCGGCCGGGCCTACGTGAAGAACCTGCAGGGCGACCTTGCTGACCTTCAAGGAAGCGTCGACCTTCCGTCGCAGACACTGCCGACGAGCGTGATGCCGGAGTACACGAAGCCCGCGAACGCCTCTGAGGTCTTCCTCCCGATCGTTGCCACCGGAGTCCGGTTCCCACAGCAGACCGACAAGCTGATGATCATCGACGATCAGGGCCACGTCGACCCGGCTGTGATCGTGCCGGCCGTGTCTTCCGAACCAGGTCGAGTCCCCGGGTGCGGTTGGAAGGTGACCGAACGTACGACCATCCCCCTGACGGCCCCGACCTTCGACTGGGTGTGGTGGATCCGGATCGGCTATCTCGCCTCGCGCGACTCCGCTGTCCGGGTCACGGCGGGATCTGTTTCCGTGCGCGCACACGTCCAGAGGGGTCTGAATTCCTTGTTCGTGAAGGTTCCCACGTCGTTCTCGTCGGTGACTCTCGACGATCTCGGACCCGGCGTGGTCGTATGTGTGGACAGCATTGACGTCGGTGATCCGGCCCCCGGGATGGGCGGATGAGCGCCGAGACCAGCAACCACGGCCTCGTCGAGGAGCTCGTCCCTCCCCCGCCGGCCACGTCCGGCCGGTTCCCGGTGCTCGACACGCTCCGCGCGGTCGGCGCCTTCTGCGTGCTGACCACCCATGTCTCCTTCTGGTCGGGCGACTACGCCCGTCACGGCGTCGTCGGCACCGTGCTGGCCCGGCTCGACGTCGGCGTCGCGATCTTCTTCGTGCTCTCCGGGTTCCTGCTCGCGCGGCCCTACCTCGCCGCGGCGGCGGCCGGCCGGCACGGACCTCCACCCGGCCGGTACCTGTGGAAGCGGTTCATCCGGATCACCCCGGTCTACCTGCTCACCGTCGTCATCGCGCTCGTCCTCATCGACCGGAACCACGATCTCGGGTTCGTCGACCGGCTCGTCACGGTGCTGATGCTCAACACGTTCGTGGACCCCTCGCTGCCGGCCGGCCTCACCCAGATGTGGAGCCTGGCCGCCGAGGTCACCTTCTATCTCGCACTCCCGGTGCTGATGCTCCTCGCCGTCGGGCGCCGACGTCGGCTGCGGCCGCGACGGGTCGTGGTCCTGCTCGCGGCGATGGTCGCGATCGCGGCCTGGTGGCACCTCACGGGCGCCGCCCACGTCGACCGGGTCTCGTCGGGCGTGCCGCTCCAGTGGTTGCCGGGGTACCTCAGCTGGTTCGCGGTGGGGATCGGGCTGGCCCTGCTGCACGTCCAGCACGAGCGGCACGGTTGGCCGCGGGTGGCTCCGGCGGTCCGCGCGCTGGGGGCGCTGCCGGGCACCTGCTGGGCGGTCGCGGGCGGCCTCCTGCTGGCGGCCGCCACCCCGATCGCCGGGCCGACGATGCTGGCGGCCCCTACGCCGGCGGAGTCCCTCACCAAGAACCTCGTGTACGCCGCGATCGGCGGGCTCCTGGTGTTGAGCGGGATCTTCGCGGACCCGCGTGGCGGCTACGCCCGCGTCTTCGGCAGCCCCACGGCGAGGCGCGCGGGCTGGATCTCGTACAGCCTGTTCTGCCTGCACCTGCCGGTGCTCCACCTGGTGATGTGGGCGACCGGCTGGCCCCTCTTCGAGGGCCACGGACTGGCCATCTGGGCGCTCACGGCGACGGCGAGCCTCGTGGTCGCGGACGTCGCCTACCGCCTGATCGAGCGGCCCGCCCTCCGCCTCAAGGACATCCGCACCGGACCCGCGGCCGACGCCAGCACCGCCGCCAGCGGGACGAGCACCAGCAGCTGAACCCAGCTCAGCTGGCCGGCCCACCCGCCGCTGTCGCCCCACGGCCGCAGGGCGTAGGCGGCAGCGGCGACGAAGCAGGGCGCCGCCAGCACCCACGGCGCCTGCCGTGGGAAGCGTCGGTCGAGCACGACGGAGAGGGCGCTCGCCAGGAGGGCGATGAGCAGGCCGGCGGTGCCGCCGACGAGCGCGCAACCGAGCCAGGACACGCCGAGGACCAGGGCGGCCGGGAGGGGCCACTCGTCCACCTGCGGAGGTCCGGACGCGCGCCGCCGACCGAGGACGACGACGGCGGCCACCAGCGCGAGCCCGGCCAGCAACCCGAGGAGAAGGCCGGCCCGGTAGAGGCGGTCCGGGGTGAAGGAGACCCGCACCGGCGCCCGGTCGTCGCGCAGGACGAAACCCTGCTGCCAGCCGTCGGCCACGAACGGCGTGAGCGCGCTGCCGTCCTGCTCCGCGTGCCATCCGGCGTTCTCGTTCTCGTGCAGCACGACCACGGACGCGCCGGCCGACGGCTCCAGCAGTCGCGTGACGGCGCCGCGGGAGCGGGCCGCGTCGGTCACCGGGACGGCGGTGGCAGCGGAGCGGTTGCCGAGCACGAGCAGGTCCGGCTCGAAGGCGGCCGAGGCGCGGGCCGTGACGACGTTCTCGCCGGCCCGCAGCGGGAGCGACCGGCCCTCCCCGGCGGCGGACGCGCACACGGTCGCAGTGGCCGGGCGGCTGGCGAGCAGGTCCGCGGGCGAGGCGGCCACCGCGGTGCGGAAGCGCTCGCCGTCGACCGTGAGGTCGGGCCCCGAGCCGCACGGGTAGGTCCGTCGGTCGGTCGAGAGACGAAGCGGGAGGTACGGGACTCCCACCACGCGCAGCTCGCCGATGCCGACCGGGACGTCCTCCTGCTGGCCGGCGAACGTGATGCTGCGCGCCGGAGCGGCGTCGTCCACCTCCAGGCGCAGCCGGTCCGTGCGGATCGTCGGGAACCGCACCCGGCCGTCGTGGACCGCGACCCGGCGGTGACCGCCCGGCCAGACGAGCGTGAGCCTCGTGGGCAGCCGGGCCGCCGCGTCAGGGTCCGACCAGAGCCGGAGGCCGCGGACGGCGCGGGTGCCGAGCCAGCTGACGTCGAGCGCGGACCGCAGGTCCGACCGGTCGGCGGACCAGGTGGTGCCGGGGTCGCCGTCGATCGCCGCCAGCGCGGACGCCCGCGGGTCCGGCACGCCGGTGGAGGAGGCCACCACGTCGGCGGGCTGGTCACCCAGCAGCAGCCGGTCCAGGCTCCGGCCCGGGCGGGGCGAGACCGTGATGGCGACGGGGTACGTCTTCGGCTGTGACAGCGTCACGACGCGGTCCATGCCGAGCGGCTCCTCGCTGGCGACCGCCCGCCCCGGCACGCAGCGGACGTCCCTCCCCACGACCACGCACCCGGTGCGGACGTCGCGACCGCGACGCAGGACCACCGTGTCGGGGTCACCCCAGGACCGCGGCAGCACGGGCAGCACCAGGGCACGCCGGGCGTGCAGGCCCGGGATCCAAACCTCCGCCAGGGAGAGGACCGAGCCGGACGCGACCGCCTCGACCTGCACCCACGACGACGAGCCCGCCGCGTCCCCGAGGCGGACGGTGGTCGCCTGACCGGGCGTCAGCTGGGCCGGGTCCGAGGTCCCGGCCCGCGTCCGCACCACGACCTGTTGCCGGGCCGCGGCCGAGGTCGGGGCGACGACGCGGAGCGTGGTCAGCCGTCGCTCGCCGGAGAGGTCGACCCGCCACCACGCCGGTCCGGTGTGAGCCGCGCCGGAGACCCACGCCGAGGCGGCGGATCCGTCCAGGGCCGCGGACGGCAGCTCACCGCGGCGGCTCCCGCCGAGCTCGCCGGCGTCCGAGGCCGAGGACGACGCCGACACGCCCGACACTCCCTCCAGCCGGGCGGTCGTGAGCCACCGCGTGTCGGTCCCGGGCGGGTAGTCCGCCACTCGGTTGCTCGTCCGGCGGACGTCGCCGAGCGACCCGGTCGCTGACCAGCCGTCGTGGATCCGCGCGAACGAGCGCTCGCGGTCGCGCAGGCCGTCGGTCAGCACGAGTCCGCCGGGCCCGGGCACAGCGCCCTCCGACGCGACGTCGGTCGCCAGCCGCGCGGGCTCGCCACCGACGACGCCGGCATCAGCCAGGTCGAGCAGGTCCTCGGGACCACCGACGACCACCGGGGGATCTCCCGCGGACACGGCCGAGGAGGCACCCGGCACCGCGTAGATCTCGATCGCAGGGTTGCTGCTCTGCCAGCCACCGTCGACCAGGACCCGCCCGCTGTCGAAGCGCAAGTGCCCCTGGCCGCCCACGCTCGGCCCGAACGCCGCGACGCGGACCAGGCCGGGCGACTCCTGGATGGCCTGGTGCACGAGCACGGGAACCGGCACGTCGTCGTCGACGGCGAGGTCGTTGCGGACGACGAGGTAACGCACGCCGGCCCGTTGCAGGAAGGTCGTCAGCCCGGCCGACCCCTCGCCCTGCGCGAGCCGGTCCTCGATGGCGGTGAGCATGCGGATGTTCCCACCGGGAGCGAGCGGGATGACGTTGCGGACCGCCCACGGGCTCGACGCCAGCCACTGCATCGGCTCGTCGTGCGGCGCGCCCCACACGTAGCTGCCGAACGAGGAGCCGGGGACGAGCAGCGCGTCGCCGTCCAGGCCGTCGCCGTCCCGGGCCCCCAGCCACGCGGCCGCCTGCGACCAGTAGTCGGGGGTCGCCTGGAACGCGCCGGCTGGCGGGATCCGCCCCAGGAGGACCGGGACCGCTGCACCTGCGACCGCGACCACGGCGAGAGCCACCAGCACCCACCGGTTCACGCGCTCGGCGAACAGGGCCGCGCCCCGCTCCGCGCCGGCGGCGCGTCCGTCCCGGCTCCGGCGCGCGGCGGCCACTGCCCGGTCGACGACGAAGCCGAGGCCCAGCACGAGCGGGATCCTCAGGATCGGGTCGAACTTGTGCACGTTGCGCAACGGCGCCAGGGCGCCGTCCAGGAGCTCCCGCACGGGGGCGGCGAACCAGCCGGAGGTGCTCCCGCCATGACCCGCCCCGACCATGAGGACGCCGACCAGCAGGCCGAGGGCGAGGAACCGGCGGTGCGGCGTACGGCGGTCGATCAGGCCGGCGCATCCCAGCAGCAGCACGACCCCGCTGTTGAGGACGAGGTACGGCGTGGTCAGCAGGTCGTTGCCCGCCCGGGACGTCGGGTCGAGGTAGGGCACCCAGTCCGACGTGCCGCGCAGCACGTCGAACGGCGTCGTCGGGAACGTGGTGACCGTCGTCGTCTCGATGAAGTCGAGGAAGGGCGGGCTGTAGGCGCCCAGGAGGAACAGCGGCACGAGCCACCACAGCGTGCCGAGCGCCGTGAGCAGCGGCCACCAGGTCAGCAGCGTCCGCCGGCGGGGCCCGGGCTCCCGCGTGAGCAGCCACAGCGCACCGAGCGGCACGACCGCGAAGGTCGCCGCCGCGTTCACGCCGCCGACCATCGCGACGCCCAGCGCCGACAGCGCGGCGTACCGGCGCGGGTCTCCCCGCTGAGCGCCGACCACGAGCGGCAGCAGCACCCACGGCGCGAGCGCGCTGGGCCACGCCTCGATCGAGATCGGGCCGAGGGTGGTGAGCATCCGCGGCGACAGCGCGTACGCGAACCCGGCCAGCAGGCAGGCGAGGTCGCTGCGGATGCCGAGGGCGCGGGCCAGCCTGGCCGAGCCGGTGAGGGCCACGGAGAGGACGAGCCCGAGCCACAGCCGCTGGACCACCCACCCGGGGATCGCCAGCAACCAGCCGCCGAGGAAGAACGGCCCCATCGGCCACAGGTAGCCGTAGGCCTGGTTCTGCACCTGACCGAACGCGCCCGCCCCGTCCCACAGGTGCAGGGCGCGGCCCAGCAGCTCGGCAGGAGCCGTCGCGAGGTCCAGCTTCGTGTCGGCGGTCAGGAGGCCGGGGGCCTGCACGAAGGCCAGCCCGACCAGCAGCGCGCAGGCGGCGAGAAGACGGAGGCGGAAGACGGTGCTCGACGGCGGCCCCTGCGTCAGCGCTTGCGCAGGACCACGACGAGGTTCCACGTCACCACCTCTCGCAGCAGCGGGACCTTGACCAGCCAGGTCGCCCAGCGGGGGTGATACCGAGGGATCACGTCGAGCACCTCCGCCGCCGTCTGCCGGCGCGCCCACGCGAGCCCCTCGCGGACCGTCACGGCGAAGAGCGACTCGCCGTACCTGTTCTTCGGTTCGTGGCCGTGCGTCCGGAGGTAGCGGCGGCGCGCGCGACGGCCCCCGAGGTAGTGCCAGGGAGCGGTCTCGTGGCCACCCCAGGGGCCGTACCAGACCGTGTAGCTGAGGAAGACCGTCCCGCCCGGCCTCGTGACGCGGACCATCTCGTCGGCCATCCGCCACGGGTCAGGGACGTGCTCCAGC
>Ga0308174_10001472_pt1 | contig 10998 bp, 7 predicted proteins | sample PhyPR2_FD_203894 | JGI IMG/M metagenome (GOLD analysis project Ga0308174, IMG submission 203894) | Soil microbial communities from UC Gill Tract Community Farm, Albany, California, United States - DLSLS.P.R2 | ecosystem: Environmental > Terrestrial > Soil > Agricultural land | place: USA... | reverse complement strand
CAAACGATCGGTGGCCCGGGTTCGTGAAGGAGATCGAGGCGTCCGGGGTTCGCGCGCTGTTCGCTTTCCCGGTTCGAGTGGGGGCGATCGCACTTGGGACGCTCGATTTGTACCGGGACGAGCCGGGCACCTTGAGCGCAGGAGAACTCGCGGCGGCATTGAGGACGGTCGACCAGATCGCCTCGGTCTTGCTGGATATAGGTGCGGCTGGCGGGGATGGAGTCGCGGAGCACTCCTACCGCATGGTCGTGCACCAGGCAGCCGGGATGGTGATGGTTCAAGCGGGTATCGGTATCACAACAGCGCTCTCGCGCCTTCGCGCGACCGCCTTCAGCGAGGGCATCGCGATCAACGACCTCGCCGCGGACGTCGTGGCTGGACGCCGGCGTCTTTCGGAGGAGGAAAGGTGAACGACGATCTTGGGAAAGTGCGCACCCGGCAACACAAAAAAGAAGTGGCGCTTGCTCAGCAGTTTGTGGCCCTTGCCGACACGTTGGTCGACGACTACGACGTTGTAGAACTGCTCGAGGGCCTGGTGCGCAGCTGTGTGGAGTTGCTGGGCGTGGATCAAGGCGGACTCCTGCTGATCGACCAGCGAGGCAGTCTCCAGCTCGTCGCGTCCTCGAGCGAGGCGACCAGGGTGGTCGAACTGCTGCAGCTCCAGGCCGAGGAGGGCCCCTGTGTGGAGTGCGTGAGCACGGGAGCGCCGGTGACCGCGGAGGACCTGTCCTCCGAGTCGGACAGATGGCCGGGGTTCGCGCCGGCTGCGGTCTCGGCAGGGTTCGTGTCTGTGCATGCCCTGCCGATGCGGCTGCGTGAGACGACGATCGGTGGGCTCAACTTGTTTACGACCGAGGCGGGTCAGACCCTCGACGAGGACGATCTGCGCATCGCCCAGGCGCTCGCGGACGTGGCCACCATCGGGGTTCTGCAGCAACGCTCGGTCTCTCGGGCGTCCCTGGTGGCGGAGCAGTTGCAGGCTGCTTTGAACTCTCGGATCGTGGTCGAACAGGCGAAGGGAGTGCTGGCCGAGCGAGGCAAGTTGAACATGGCCAGTTCCTTCGATCGGCTGCGGGCATACGCCCGGGGCACTCACCAGAAGTTGAGCGAGGTCTCAGCGGATGTAGTCGGTGGGGACTTGTCGGCCGATACTGTCCTAGGCTGGCATGCAGGCCCCAAAACGGACTGAAGGCGACTGTCGCCCAATACGCCACAGCTGCCCCATCTCCCGCTGGTCGCCGCGATTGGTCAGCGCGCGGTGGGTCAAGGTTCGAGGTTGCTCGATCGCGGAGCGACGCGTCAGCGGCCTAATGGCCCTCCGGGCGCTGACCGACACTCATCGCCAAGGGGACGGGGCTCTTCATGCGAGCGTCCTCGGCGACCCTTGTCCGCGTCGGATTCACTTAGCAGCATCGGCACCGCCTTACTGGCAGACGCCCCTGTTCCGGGCCGCGAAGCGTCAAACTCCCGTGCGCCTCGCGTTCCGTTGATCCCGGGCGGTGACGGCGTCGAGCAGCGGCAGAGGGCGTTCCTCGACGGGCCGGCGGCCCGAGGCCGCCATTTAAGAAAACGAAGAGAAGAATGTTCTCACCGACGGCTGCTAGGTCGCCCGGGGCATGGCATCGGACCGTCCGAGGCTACTAACCTCGAAATGGCGACGACTTCGGATGTCCGTGCCGCCCTTGGCAAACGGGGCCATACGTGGACGAACGGTGTGGAAGGGAGGGTCTCAGGGTGCCGAGTGCATCGCTGACGATTACCTGGGAGGGACAACCCGTCCGGCTCGCGGTCGTGGGCGAGATCGACCTTGCCACTCGCGAACAGTTCGGCGAGGCCCTGGCGCAGACGTTCGGGGGTGACGGTGACAGCCTGCTGGACCTTCGTGGGGTGCCGTTCATGGACACACACAGCGTGACGGCCGTGGTGCACTGCGCGAACCGGCTGCACCGCGAGGGCGGGCGCCTGATCGTGGAGCACCCACCCGACTCGTTGGTGCGGATCTTCCAGCTTCTGTGGGGAGGCAACGAGGGCGACGGCGCGGGGCTCTACATCTCAGGAGAGCGGGGGAAGCCATGACGCCGGCGTTTCCCCACGAGCGGAGCGACGCGGGCATGGTGCACGAAGCGATCCCATGCCGGGAAGCCAGTCAGTTGCTTGCCGAGACGTTTGGCTATGTCCGTGCCGCGCTTGCCAGGGACCAGCCGGTGCTCGTGGCACTGTCCGGCGAGCGGGTCAAGCGAATCCGCGACGGACTCGGCGCGGATGCCTCCCGGGTTCGCTTCGGCGACATGTCCGAGGACGGCCGGAACCCGGCCCGCATCATCCCCGGCATCATGCACCCCTTCGTCGAGGAGCACCGCGGGAGACGGACGGTGATTCTCGCAGAGCCGATGTGGCCGGGACGCTCGGCGGCGGAGTACGCCGCCTGGGTCGAGCACGAGGCACTGGTCAACCTCGCGTTCGCCGGTGAGGATGTGAGCATCCTCTGCCTCTGCGACCTGGCGGTCCTGCCCGAACAGACGTTGGCCGACATCGAGCGCACCCACCCGGCACTTCGTGAACACAATGTCAGTCGTGTGAGCGCGGGCTACACGGACCCACGCAGGGTGTTGGAGACGATCTCCGTCCTGCAGCCCGAGACGCCCGCCGACGCAGAAAGATTCGAGTTCACCGCGGTCGCAGACGCCCGCCATGTCGCAGCCGAGTGGGGCAGAAGATCCGGCCTGACGTCCGCCCGGCTGACCGACGTGCTCATCGCCATCAGTGAAGTCAGCGGGAACAGCCTGGAGCACGCAGGAGACGGCGGCACCGTCATGTGCTGGCGAGACAGTGGTTCGCTGGTGTATGAGATCCGCGACGGCGGCCACATCGAAGACCTTCTCGCGGGGCGGCTGCCGCCGCCGCCGGAGCAAGAGTCCGGCCGTGGCCTGCTGATGGTCAACCTGCTGTGCGATCTGGTGCAGATGAAGTCCGGTCCCTCCGGCACGGTGATCCGGCTGTGGATGACCCTGCCCCCGTCCTGACTCGCGCACGTTGCGCGCAAGTGCGGGGACGTTATGGAAATGCCCGAAGGAAGTCGCCACCCACTGCCGTTGAGCCGCCGTCCTGACAACGGCACGAGCGGACGTCCATCACGTGCCGGCAGCCATGTAGGCGGCGAGCGGTAGTTGGGGTGGCGCAGTGCCGGTTCCTGCGCGTCCCGCGGGAGGTCGGCCGATCGGTCCGGCCGTCCGTTCGTTCGTCGGAACCCCTCGGTGGCGCGCCCGGCCGCTGGCGGAGGTGGAATGAGGACCACCTTGTCGCCCTTGCCGTGCACGCGCAAGGCACAGTGGCCGTCGCGCTCGCCGAGGTCATGGATGTGGCTGCCGGTGGCGCCTCGCAGATCCGCAACCCCACTGCCCGGACTAGCGCGGCTCCATATTTGGCGCCGTAAGGGGTATGTTCACCGTGAACGTCACGTCCTGTCGCCGCCCAGACCTTGCGCGTTGGCCTCGCCTCAACGAAGGCGGATCACGATCGAAGCGCGGGTGCTAGCAAGGTGGTCGACTCTCACATCATCTGGTTGGAGGTCCTGGTCCTCCCCCTTGGTCTTGCGAGTGTTGGTAAGGCGCGAGACTTCGCCAGCGCGAATCTTGAAAGTCATGATCTGACCTACCTGGTAGATCCGATCAGGCTGGTGGTGAGCGAACTGGTCACGAACGCTCTTGTGCACGCCCTGCCGCCGGTGATCGTGAGCATGCAGGAGAGGGGGCTCAGCGTCCTGATCACCGTTTCTGACAAGTCCTCTTTGCTGCCGGTGGCGCTGCCCCACGAGGAGACCGCGCTTGGCGGGCGGGGCCTAGCCATCGTGGACGAGTTGAGCCGTAAGTGGGGCAGCAACGCCAGGCTCGACGGCGGCAAGTCCGTTTGGGCAAGTTTCGACAAGAAGACAAACGGCACGACGCCTGGAACGAACCCGGCCTACCCGTCTTGATCTGCGTCGGGGTCTCGGCTCCGCAGCGGGGAACGCCTCGCGGTGGAGGCTGATCGAGTTGGAATCCGACCCGGACGACCACATCAGGCGCGAGGACGATGGCTGGACGGACGTGTTCACCAACAGGGCCCGACTCGCCCGACGAAGCAAACGTTGAACGGTGGACACCCACCGACAGCATGTTCAGGGCAGCAGCAGCCGAAGCACACCCGATCCGGACGACGTCGGACGACCGCAGGCAGACGATCGCACCCGCGTCCTCAGCCCGGAGGAGCCGGGGCGTGTCGGCTGAGGTTCTCGTCGGGTCGCCGCCCCGTGCCGGACACCTTCCGGCCGCCTACTCACGCATCATCATGGCGCGCGCTTCGCGCTCGAGGTCGATGTAGGGCTCACCGCTCACGTCGACCGCTGCCCGCTTGATCGTCCCGCCGGTGAATGCCCAAGGGGAATCGCCTGGGTATTCGTCCGTTATGGCCTCGCCGCTGTCGCGCCCGACGCACATGCCCTCGCCGGCCAGCATGAATTTGCCGGGCTGAGTCCTGATCCGGCCCTCCGCCACCTTCCTCTTGCCGAAGTGAAGGGACAGATTTCCCGTGGACACATGCGGCGGATCCTCTCCGTCCTTGTCGAAGGACGCCGAAAGGAGCACGTTCTCGCCTGTCGGCACGTCTTCGGCCGAGTCGATCCGTTGCTCTTCCATTCCGACGAAGTTGTAGACGTAGTGCAGGCGGTTGTTCTTGATGTACAGGGCGTGGCCGCCGAAGCGTGACCCGTGGGCGAAGAGCACACCCTCGGCCCCCGGAGCCGGTATGTCCACCTGGACGCCGATCGTGAAGGAGCGGTTCCGGACGTTCACCGCCTGCGACTCCGGCACCGCGGCGGCGTGGGGGTAGTAGACGTAGCGGTCTCGGGGCTGCGAGAGCACGGGGCGTGGCGTGACGATGATCTCCAGGGCGGACCGGTCATCGAGGGGGAATGCCCCGTTCGAGGCTGCCTCCGCGAACCAGAGGTTCACCAGTTCGCGGACCTTCTCCGGATGTTGATCGGCAAGGTTGTGGAGCTCGGAGCGGTCGACATCGGTGTGGTAGAGCTCCCACTCGTCGTCGTTGAAGTGGCTCCAGCCACTGATCGTGGGGTGGTTCGTGACGGCCTTCCATCCTTGGTACCAGATGCCCCGGGAGCCGAGCATCGAGTAGAACTGCCTCTTCCGCGTCGAGACGGCCGACGGATCGTCGAAGCTGTAACGCATGCTCACGCCGTCGAAGGGGCTCTGGACGTGCCCCTTGATCCTCTCGGGCGGCTCCACTCCCAGCACGTCCAACACCGTCGGCACGATGTCGATCGCGTGGTGGTACTGGTCCCTGAGCTCACCTTTGGCCTTGATACCTGCGGGCCACGAGACGATGCACGGGTCGCACGTGCCACCGTTGAACTCGTAGCGCTTCCACATCTTGAACGGCGTGTTGAAGGCCATCGCCCAGCCGTTCGGGTAGTGGTTGTACGTCTTCGGACCTCCGAGCTCGTCGAGCATCGCGAGGTTCGAGGCCATGTCGTCGGGAATCCCGTTGGCGAACTTCATCTCGTTGACCGACCCGTAGGGTCCGCCCTCTCCGCTGGCCCCGTTGTCCGAGACCGCGATGATGATCGTGTTCTCCCGCTGCCCGGTCTCCTCCAGGAAGTCCAGAAGTCGGCCGATCTGGTGGTCGGTGTGGGATAAGAAGCCGGCGAAGACCTCGGCCATCCGCGCGAACAGTCGTCTGCCCTCATCGGGCAGGGACTCCCAACGCAAGGTCTCGTCCAGCATCGGGAAAGGAATGCCGTCGGGACCGGTGCGGGTCTCCGGCGTGCCGATCGGATTGACCGGGGGAAGCTCGGTGTCCCGGGGTACCACGCCCATTTCCTTCTGCCGAGCGAGGGTCTGCTCGCGTATCGCCTCGTAACCCATGTCGAACTTGCCCTTGTGGCGGTCGCTCCACTCGGCGGCGACGTGGTGCGGGGCGTGGCAGGCGCCCGGGGCGTAGTACAGGAAGAAGGGCTTGTCAGGTGCTACCGCCTTCGCGTCGGTGATGAACTCGATCGCCTTGTCGGTCAGGTCCTCGGTGAGGTGGTAGCCCTGCTCGGGGGATCTCGGCTGCTCGACGGGGTGGTTGTCGTAGACGAGGTCCGGGTGCCACTGGCTCGTCTCCGCGCCGAGGAACCCGTACCAGCGCTCAAAGCCACGACCTGACGGCCAGTTGCGGCGCGTGGACGCGAGGTTCATCTCCATCTCGGGACACAGATGCCACTTGCCCACCATGTACGTGTTCCAGCCCAGCTCACCGAGGATCTCCGGCAACATGCCGTTCTCGGGCGGGATCGTGCCGCTCGCATTCGGGAACCCGATAGCGGCCTCGGTGATGCACGCCATGCTGTTGCGTGTGTGGTTGCGCCCCGTGAGCAAGCAGGAACGCGACGGTGAGCAGAGCGCCGTGGTGTGCCACTGGGTGTATCGCACCCCCTCCCCGGCCAGCTTGTCGATGTTCGGCGTCTCGATCGGCCCGCCGTAACAACTCATCGCCGAGAAGCCGACATCGTCGAGGACGATGTAGACGACGTTCGGCGCCCCGGCTGGTGCCTTGGGCGGCTCGAAGGGGGCCCAGTCCGGCTCCGAGTCACGGATGTCGACGTTGATGGTCCCCTTGAATGTCTGACTCATGACGCTCTCCGCTTCACCATCGGATAAGGACCGTCACCATCGGATAGGGAATGGTCCCGGGGGGCGGGTCTGGCCCGAGAGTCACTTACCCCCGACACCCTTCGCGCTCCTTCGCGACCGGTCAAGGGCGGACGGCAAACCCATCCCTCGGCTCCGAACCCGTTGCCGGACTACGACCCCTATGTCCCTCATCCCGAACCCGACCCACCGGCGTGCGCCGGATTGGACCGGCCGACAACGACGTGGCGTAGGTCCACCAGGCGCGCGAAGAAGCCTCGCGCCTGCTCCCAGACAAGTCGACCGGTCAGGTCGGACCACCATGATCGCGAGATAGGAATCGCACCGCGGGCGGAGCTACCTTGCAAGAACCACCCGTCTTTGAACCGTGGAGCACAGCCCACAAGGAATGGTGACTCGGATGAGTCTGGCCTGGCATCCGCTCGTCGAGGGCGGGGATGACTTCCTTGCGTCTGCCCCGTTCCGCTACGTCAGCATCGTCGACGTACCTGTCCCACCCCACCGAACCCGGGCGGCGCTTACCGCTGACGACACGCTGGTCTCCTGGACTCCTGTGGTCAGCCGGCTGCGGTGGACGACACCACGTCCCTTCGGGGTGGGCACAACCCGGGAGATCACGCTTCTCCGATTCATCACCGCTCGAGAGCGGTACTACCGCCGAGATGAAGGTCGCCGCAAACGTTCACGGGGGTTCAGGTAACCGTCCCAGGACTTCGCCGACCGGCAGAGGACTACGGGGTCGAGCGAACTCCCGGCGGGTCACGCTTCATCTGGACGCTTGCCATCCAGCCACACCCGACATTGAGACCCGTCCTGCTCCTCCTCAACCCGTTCCCCGCGCGGATGATTCGAAGGGTTGCGCACGGCATGCGTTCTCAGGTCGGGTAGCACCGAAAGGTGCACCGACCTGCGGTTCACCTTGGTAAGGCGAGGCTCACCGCTATCCCCACGTGGGACGTTCTCCCAGGCCGCGTCAAGGGACATCACGGCTGCGGTCAAAGTAATGGCAAAACGATGGCCAAAGAAGAAGGTCAGACACCGTGAAGGGGTCTGACCTGGAGGTTTGTGCGCCATCAGGGACTCGAACCCCGAACCCGCTGAAATTGGCCGCACTATTCCTTTACATTCCGCTAATGGCTCTGACATGGGGTGTGACCTGCGCGTTTGCTGTTCGGCACCATCTCTGGTCTCCCCTCGTTTTCGGGCCGTTTGGCGCTGATGGAGGTGGCGTAAACCGTGGCGTCGGCAACTCTGTGTTGGGCCTGCCGGTCGGCGGTTATTCGAATGCGACCTCGCCATCGACGCCTAGGAGCCTCGCCAGCTTCTGGACGGTGCTGGTGGAGTCATGAATGGCGATGTCGTACCCGTTCTGCTTGACCGTTCGGGCGAACTCGAGAACGTGGCACAGGGTCCGGACGTCGCAGAATGTGAGCTCGGCAAGATACAGGTGTACCGCGGGTGTGCCGTCGAGGTTCACAGAGTCGAACGCGGCTATGAGGAGTTCGACGTTGGAAATGTCTGCCTCGCCACGGACGGTGATTCGAGTGACTTTGCCGTCGTCGGATGTCTCGACCTCCAGGTGTGGAGCGTCAGTGGGCAAGGTTGAGAAGAGCACTGCGGGCTCGGCTTCTCGAAGCGCTGGACCCCGTACGCTTCGGCGTTGGGTTCGCCGGGAGCGATGCGCCCTGTTGGCGGGATACGATGAGCCCTCGGTCATCTGACCGTACGCCGATGTCCGCCGGGGAAGCGATCGCGTCTGATCGAGACGGTGTCCATAGCCGCCCCGTCCCCTTGGTAACTGCCCGCACTTGGTCAGCGGCCGGTGGGTCAGGGGTGAGCGGAGCGAATCACGCAGTGACGGCGCAGCCGCCCTTGACGCTCCGGGCGGTGACCGAACCCTTAGACGTCAGGGGGACGGGGCTCCGCATCTGAGGCAGTGAATCCTCCAGGCGCCCGCTCTTGTCGGTTGGACCCGGCGAGGACGGGCGCTTGCGCCCGCCCGCAGCCGGGGCCGGCGGCCGAAGGCCGCCATTTACGCAGAAAAGAAAGTTCTCACCGATGGATCCGGTGCTACGTGTGCTCCGTCGGTGCTGCCAGCGGGCCCCGTCGTTCGACGCGAGACCGTCGTCCGCCAACTGAACCGCATCGGTCGAACGCGCGGATTGCGGCATGTGCGGACGTCGGGGGGTCCTAGCGGTAGGTATCGGGCCAAGCGGTGGAAGCGGCGGCTTCAGCTGGTCGACTCAGATGACCGGGCAGGCGGGCAACGGATTTCATCCTCGTCGGATGAAGCGCAGCGGACCGTCGTATGGGTTCAGTCACCTGTGCGGGCGCGGCTATTCAACCGTGGCGACGAGGGGGTCAGCCGGGGGTTGCAGGCAGGAGGTTCGGCCATGGCGCGAGACCTGAAGAGGGAGCCGGAGCGTCGCCCAGCGACAGCGAGTGATGGCGAGACACCCGCTGTCGCGGAGGCGCCGGGAGCCGGAGTAAGCCGTCGTACGCTGCTGGGATCGGGGTTTGCCTTGGCCGCATCGGCGGGTCTGCTGGAGGCGGGCGGCGCCCCGGCAGACGCGCTCCCTAACGCTCGGGCCGGCTCGCTCCAGCGCGCGTCGGCGCACACCCTGTTCCGGCTGCCCCAAGACCACAAGTGGCATGCCGGGGGCATCTATGCCACCGGCCAGCTCGAGGAGTGGTACTACTGGACCGGCTTCCTGACCGACACGGCCACCAAGGAACAGTTCGGGCTGTTCTACAACCTGTTCCACGAGGGCTCGGCTCCGGGGAAGGTGGGCTACCGGGTCTGGTTCGCGCTCTACAACCTGGACAAGAATCAGTTCTTCTGGACGGTTCAGAACATGGCCGTCCCTCTGGCCGCCCACCGCCCACCGAAGTCGACCTCGCGCAACGACTTCCAGTACACCGCTCACACCGCCAACACCCTGTTCAGGACCACCTACCGCGCCAAGCCCGACATCTGGGCGCTCCACTTCAAGAGCGTCGCGCTGAACGCGGGCAAGCCGCACATCGGGATGAATCTGAAGCTACGGACACACACCCCGTACGGCTACCTGCCGCTGACGCCCTACGGTGTCGAGAACGAGAACGCACCCTGGACCGGCAAGCCCAACCCGACCACGATGCGCGCCCTGTCCTACTACTACGGCGCCCCGAAGACGCACGCCGCCGGGACGGTGACCATCGGCGGCAAGACCCACCACCTCGCGGGCTCGCTGTGGATGGAGCACCAGTGGGGCAATTTCTCCATTGCCAACGAGCCGTGGACCGCTGCCTACATCTGGTCGGCCATTCAGTTCAACAATGGCTCCATCTTCACCTTCCGGCAGTGGTACGACCAAGACCTCAAACCGCTGCTCAACCTGGGCCGGCACTCGTACTCGACTCCGAACAACCAGACCACCTACGGCTTCGGCAAGTCCGTGGAGTTCAAACCGCTGAAGACCTGGCACTCACCAGTGTCTGGCCGCAACTTCCCGGCATGGGGACGCCTGACCACTGAGTTCGGGACCTGGTACTACTCACCCATGTTCCCGAACTACGAGCTCCCGTTCGGATACCCGCCCTACGGGACCTCGCAGAAGGACATATGGGAGGCCCCCTGCCGGATCCACACCGGATCAATCGACGGCCCGGTGGTCGGAAGGGCCTACCTGGAACTGCCGAACATCCTGACCGCGAGCTTCCCCCAACTGCCCTAGCGAGTCACGTGACTCGCAAAGGCGCGGTCATCACAATCAAGCGCGTGCCCAATGTCTTGGTGCGTCTGGCCGAGTCCCGGATGCGGTCGGGCACACGACCGGATCTCGGCAGATCCGGACGTTCGCTGCGAGCCGTTGCTTCCGCTCGTTGGCCGGCGACACGCCGAGGTCGCCGAATTTTCTGGATGGATTTGACGGCGGTTTTGACGGCAACGGAAACACGCCCTGGCGATCCCCAGCGGACGACGGCGGACGCCCTCGGACGTCCACAGGCAGAACCAGACCGTTGTCGCTCTTGTGCGGGTCAGAAGGTTCTCCACAGCGGAGCGGTTTCGGCCCGGGGTTCTGGTCGGTTTCCGGGTCTATGGTCGTTGCTTGAGCGGTCGGATTCCCTTGTTCCACAGGGCTCCCGGCAACATCCGCAACAGCTGGCCGCTTGCGATAGGGGGAGTCGGACGAGGGATCGCAAGAGCTTGTTGGCCGTCGTGACGGTGCCTGGTCCATCGGCGGCAGTGGGCGTCACCCGGACCGCACGCCGGTGGGATATCGACCAGGGTTTCCCGCCGGCGTGCTCGGTGTCTCGGGGAGACCGACAT
>Ga0308174_10001471_pt1 | contig 10999 bp, 9 predicted proteins | sample PhyPR2_FD_203894 | JGI IMG/M metagenome (GOLD analysis project Ga0308174, IMG submission 203894) | Soil microbial communities from UC Gill Tract Community Farm, Albany, California, United States - DLSLS.P.R2 | ecosystem: Environmental > Terrestrial > Soil > Agricultural land | place: USA... | reverse complement strand
ACGTGGGGCGCGACCGAGAAACCCGAATCGGAGTTTCCAGATGGTGTTTCAATCCACGCGCCCACGTGGGGCGCGACGCGTGGTGCGCCCACGCCGGCATTTGCAAATCGAGTTTCAATCCACGCGCCCACGTGGGGCGCGACACGGGCGCCCAGCGGCCGCGCACCAGGCGAGAAAGTTTCAATCCACGCGCCCACGTGGGGCGCGACGTCCTGAGTCCATTGTATATCCGTGCGTACGGATTGTTTCAATCCACGCGCCCACGTGGGGCGCGACGAACTCGAGCGCTGCCACTGCGGCGTGATTTGCATGTTTCAATCCACGCGCCCACGTGGGGCGCGACCTGAGTATATTCTTGAGTGGCCGCGTGGCTCCAAGTTTCAATCCACGCGCCCACGTGGGGCGCGACGATCGGATTAGTGCGTTCGACGCGTTCGACGATGTTTCAATCCACGCGCCCACGTGGGGCGCGACGCCTACATCTTAAACCATTGCAAGGAAAGAAGCCCGACAGCGCTTAACGCGATCCTTCTCCCAAACAGCCACGTGCACCCTGTAGTTCCGAACATGAAAGATGGAAGTTGCTGTGAAAGGCATATTTGCGAGCTGCGCGAGCGACCCGGGGTTAGCCTGTGCGCTTGGGGTCCGCGCGAGTCCAACAAAACCGCTTGCTTGCGCGCGCGGCTCAGAATCGGCTTTACAAGATCAGCGGGCCTTCGGGATCGTAGGACGGCTTTGCGCCGAGATGCTCCACGCGCCCTTTCCAATTGTCGCCCAGAAAATAGAATCGCAGGCTGTCCCGATCGACATCGGCTTCGGCCAGCAGTTTGGCACGCAGCGCAACAAACTGCGCCGCGTCGATCCAACACTCGAAGACGGAGTTCTGAACCCGCTGCCCGTAATTCTGGCACACCTTCGCTACACGGCGGAGGCGGCGCTTTCCGCCCTCCGATTCCGTGTTGACGTCGTAGGCGACCAGAACGAGCATCATAGAACGAACTTTTCATTTCCAGAAGAACGAGGGGTAACCGTCCAGGTCGCCTCGGATGAAGCGCGCCAGGAGCATCGCCTGAACATAGGGCACAAGCCCCAGCGGAATTCGCTCGTTCAGATAGGGATGTGTGATCTCTTCCTGCTTACGTTTCTGCCAGGCGATCAATACTTCTTTTCTGGTTTCGTCGTCCATAGTGACAGCGCCAGTTTCCAGGCGGCGGAAGCCGGAGCTCGAAATTTCGCGCCGGTTGACCAGACTCAGAGCAAGCCGGTCGGCCAATACGGGACGCAGTTCTTCGACCAAATCGAGAGCAAGTGAAGGGCGGCCAGGGCGCTCGCGATGTAAGTATCCAACGGCGGGGTCAAGTCCGACGGTCTCGAGCGCGCTGGCAGTATCGTGCGTCAACAATGTATAGAGGAACGATAACAACGCGTTCATGTTATCGAGAGGCGGGCGGCGGCTTCTGCCCCGGAAAAAGAAGTCCTCCTTTGAGACGAGAATGAGGTGATCGAACACCTCGAAATACGTACGCGCTGCATCGCCTTCATGGCCGCGAATTTCGTCGACAGAAGCAGGATTGGCGACCTCCTCCAGAATGCGCTTCAGACGGAGGGCGGCGGCATCGAGGGCGGATGCGCCATCGGACGCGGCGTGTTCGCGCGCCGCTCGCTGCACGACGAGGCGGCAGTTGGCGATTTTCGCAAGGACGACGGAGCGAGCAATGGCGGCGGCGGTTTCCGGCACATCCGTAAACCGATATTGTTGACGCCGCAACAGAACATTGCCGGAGGTTGGACCATGGACTCCGGCCAGGAAGCGGCCGTTCTCAGTCAGGAATGAAATAGAAACGCCGTGCTCCGAGCACAGGCCCATGAGAAATGGGCTGCAACTCACCTGGCCGAAGCACACGATGGCGGTCAAGGTGCGGATGGGCACACGTAGCCTGGTCTCCTGCTCAACACGGATAGCAACGGTTTCGCCATCCTGGGCGAGCCACGCGCCCTGCGTCGTTACATACAGTGTATTGAGCAGGGCCTTCATCGCCCCCCGCCAAGCATGTGGCGCAAATAGGATTCAACCGGCTGTGCGTTTTCCAGGAGTTCAGGCTGGCACAGGTTGTACAGCGAGCACTTCCGGCAGGCGTTCTTGAGAACGGGCGGCGGTGTTGTTCCCGCTTTGAAGAGCGCGTGCATTTGTTGTGCGAGAAACTCCACTTGCTGGCGCAGGCTGGAGCCCACCGGCACGATCTGCCGGCGCTTGGTAGTTCCGTCGTAGACAGCACCTTCGTTCACAGTTACTGAGAACATCTCTTCGAGGCAAAGAGCCTGTGCGCAGAGCTGAACCTGATAGGCAACGGAGCCGGCTTTGTCGCGGCTGCGCTTGTACTCGATGGGGTAGGGCGCCCAGAAACCGGAGCGGCCTTCCAGCTTCACTCCGGCGGAACCGGCTTTCACAGGAAGGAACTCCACGATATCGGCTTGGCCTGACAAGCCAAGGCGGAAGGAGTGAATGGGTAGAGTGCGGCGGATGAGCACACCCGGACGCGATTCGATTTCGCCCGAGTGCGCCCGCTCATGAAGTTGCTTGCCCTCAGCGGTGAAACGATTGTCTTCCCAGACGCCCTCAATCTGCACGAGCGCCCAGCGACGCTCGCAGAAGGCCATGTGCTGCAGACCGGAGAGTGGAAGAAGGTCCGCTTCCTCGTACATGAGCTGGATTCAGGCTGCCAGAGGGAGGGCAAACGGCGTGAGCAATTCGATTCCCTTTGGGAGAGAAACCGATTCCGGGGCCGTGATGACGTAGTCGGTGAAGGATCTGGGGCTGACTACGCCTTCGCTCAGCTTCACTTGAATCTGATCAAAGAGTTTGTGGGCCGGAGCTTCGCCGAGAGCGGATTCGTGCTTGAAGACGTAGAGTCCGCGGGCGGCCATAGCGCCGCGTGCGGCGGAACGGTCGATGTCAAACATGTTTTCGAGAGCGGACCAGAGGAGGGCGAGATCTTCTTCGTTGAAACCGGTTTTTCGGGCGAACACGGGATTGATGAAACCCTGGGCTTTGTACAGTCCATAGGCGACGGTGTGCTTGCGGCCGAAGGTTCCTGTAGCTCCAGGCTTGATGTCTTTTTCTCCGGTGAAAGCCTGGCGGGATATGGTGTGCTCCGTGGTGAACACTCGGTCAATGGAGCGAGCGAAGGTGAGCTGTACGGGGCCGCGCACCTGGCCACAGTTGAACTCGGTTGTGCTCATGACAGCGCCGAAGGCGCGGACGTCGAAGAAATGTTTACACATCCAATCGCGAGCCACATCGATATCCGATTGCTTGGTTTTCGAACCTTGAGGCGTGATTTTGTTTTCGGGATCTTCGTAGGGCTGGCGCTGGCGGCTTTCCAACGTATTCCCGGCAAGGACGAACACGTCGTAGCCCTTGCGAACGGACCCGTTCTGCTGGGATCTCTGATAAACGTAATCGCGAATCTTGCGTTTCAGACAGACGTCTGAGACGAGGCCCTGAAACGTCTCAGGGTCGAAGCGCGGGCTGTTGTCGGCATCGGGATCCCCGTTGGGATTTCCGTCCTGGCAATCGAAAAGATAGACGAAGTCGTAGCGGTTTTCAACAACGCTCATGATTAGTTTAGGTTCTCCTCTAGTTCTGGTTGATTCTTAGCTTGAGATTTTGCTTTGTGGGCCTGAGCCTGCGCCATATTGTGGGCGCGCTGATGGTGGTACCCGAGGACGAAGCGGCCCTGGTCTTCGAGGTTCAGTTGCTTGGGGAATTGCTGGCCATTCGATTCGGAGATCTGCTCGCATAAGGCGTCGATCTCCTGCTGGATGCGCACTCGAGCGCCAGGGTTTTCGCGGCGGAGTTTGCCGAGGTGCTTTACAGCCAACGAGTCCAGCTTTTGAAACGCCAGCCCGGGATAGGTGGATGCCAGCGAGTAGTAGCGATCGGTAACGGTCTGGTTGACTTCGGACTGATTGGCAGTGTATTGCAACGATTCGTAAACGGCGAGCAGACGCCCGCACACGTAGGCGGGATGGTGCTCGCCCGCATCGAGAGAGGGAGGCATGGGTTTGGAGTCCTTTCTATTTGAATTAATGTCGTTAAGGCAGAGGCGAATAAGGGCGATTCGAGCAGGTTTGAGGCGCTCCGGGCCGGAAGCAACGCGAAGGCGCGTCAGCGCAGCAGCCAACATGCGATGGCCGAGCGGCTGCGCGGGGCCTTCGATGGCGCGGCGAATGAGCGCGATGGTTCGGTCGGCGGGCGGTTCGCCCTCGCGATCGATAGCGCGCCCGAGTTCCCAGAGCCGCGGCGGATCCGCGAGTTCTCCGGTGAAGGCGTTCGCGATGCGCAAGCCTTCAAACCAGGCCCGCAGATTCGTTTTCGCTGTGGAGAGCGTTTCGGCAATCCAGTAGCGGATGAGCATGCGTCCACCGTTACCGGAGACGCCCGCCATATAGAAGAGGTTGGGATCGGGATCAGCGATGGGATCGAAGCTGAGCAGGCGTTGAATCTGGCTGGCATCGGCGTAATCGAGGTTCGACATGGGGTCGAACTCTTCCTTGCGCTTGGTCCAGAAGATGAAGCCGACGCCAGCTATATTTCTGCGATGTGCGCTGCCCGGCTTGAGCAGATCATTTAGGGCCAGAACGTAGGCCATGGCTCGGTCGGGGGAGACAGGGCTGTTGGCGTTCTGCTCCCAACCATAGGAGCGGAAGGCGGCTTTATCGAAGGACATGAGAGAAACGCCAGAGGACTGACCGCCCAGGCTGGCGAGGCCTTTGATTTTTTCGTGGGTAGGCGCTATGACGCCAATGCGGCCGGAGACGAGGCATTCGGCGATTGTGGAATCCGCGACGCGCTCGGTTGCCGCGGCGCGATAGCTGCTGCGCCAGAAGTCCTGAGCGGCGGGACGTTTGATGACGGGACCGTTAACGGAGAGAGCGACGATGGAGCCGGGCTTTGCGGCGGCGAATGCGGCGCGAGCAAGCTTGACTTCTTCGGGACGGTCGTAAAATCGGGCGCAGGCGGCCAGAGCGTCATCGTCAGTCTGCGCGGCAGCTTGTTTGATCAATGCGGCAAACGCTTCGTGGCGCTCGCGATTGTTCTCTTCCTGGCCCTTGCCGGTCCAGGCGCCTGGCCCAAGCACGTACTTGATGTCGTCGGCGGCGAGAAGCGGATATAAACCAGCGTTTCGAGGGACGGGCGAGCGCGGGATGAGGAGCGCGGCGGGAATGGAAACAGTCTTTTTGCCGCGCACGGCAGAAACGGTGTGTTCGCTCTTGTTCAGGAAAGTACCGTCTTGGTCGAGTTCGAGCAGGTACGGGACGGGCTTCTCTTCAAAGGCCTCATCACTGAGCTGGTCAGCAAGATATGTATCCGCGTATTCGGCTAGTGCCTGTATGAGCATCCGAGCAACTCCTCCCGCGTGGATTCATCCTTGAGAACGACTTCCGGCCGGGTGTCCATGATGCCGTCCCGCAAGCGGGCAGAGAAGAAGACGGGCCGGTTAGCATCGGGGCGAAAGACAATGTCGTAAAGCATGCGGCCAAGGTCTTCTGTGACCGGTTGCGCGGATTCGTCGCCTGTGGCAGGTTCGAAATGCGCGGCGAACTCGCGGCAGCCTAAGGCGGGCTGCTGGTAGCATTGCCCTTTTTCGGCGCGGCGCAGGAGCATGGAGATGTACTTTTGCGGGGTATTATCGACGCCGCGGTTGTAGACCAGCGGATACGCTTCGATCACATAAGCGACATCGCGAAGCAGAAGCGTGTTGCGCGGAGTGGCATCCGTGTTTGCTCCCGCTCCAGCCGCCAAGGGCTCATAGGAAGAGGGATCACTCATCCATTTCTTCACCGAGCCAGGCGCGATTTTGCTTTGCAACTCATTGCGCCTTACGGAGCCGTACTTGATGGGCTTGAGAAGGGTGATACTGGTGACCACCCAACGCATTTCGGGCTTCCAGCAGATGGAATCGAGGATGTTGCGGGCGGCAGACGGCGTCGGCAACGGGTAGGAGGCGCGTTCGACCTTTGCTTCCGGACGGGTGAAGCAGGCGAAGTCGCCCCAGATTTTAATGCGGACTGTTTCTGGGGTCATCATTTTTTGCGAGAAAGGCTGGTGTGAAAGTTGCAACGCAGATCGTACCACTCGCACCGTGAGACATAGTACGCTCACCCCGGCGGAAGTCTCGGGTTAGATTATGAGCGATTGCTGGTCTGACGATACGAGCAGGCCTTTTTCGGCGTGGTACGAGCTGTCGGCGGCAATCCAGACGTTCGTATCGGCGCGCAGTTCGGTGATGAGGGATGACTCGCAGGCTTTTTTGAACTCCCACGGCTGGAGTCCGACCACATGGCGCTGGAGACGGTGGCGAAGATCGGCGGTGAGTTGGCCGGTCCGGTAGAGTTCGTCGATCAAACTCTTACCGGCTGCTGCGTAAGGCACGAATACATCCTGGGTGCGGGAGCTGATCATTTCGAACTCGCGTGCGAGCGTGTGGAATTTCGCAAATCGGCGCATTTCCTCCAGGTGCGAACCCAAATCGCCTTCACCGTAGTAGCGCTCGAAGAATGCCTCCATCGCATCCAGATCGTCGGGCTGGATGTCGCGAGAGGCGGCAAGGGCTTCCGTTACGCCGGTGGCATGAGCATATTCGTTCGGAGGCGTACGGTGATCGACGGGCTTGAAGACGATCAGGCGCCCGCCGGGAGCACCTAGGGCATCCGTGAGCGTACCTTCGCGATCGGCGCGGCCGGCGACCTGCACGATGGAATCAAGCGGGCCGAGCGCGCGGAAGGCGATGGGAAAATCGAGGTCGACGCCGGCTTCGATCAATTGCGTGGAAATGACGATGCACGGCTGGCCGGCTTTGAGGCGGTCGCGAATTTCGGCAATAACCGCGAGGCGATGGGCAGGGCACATGCGAGTCGAAAGGTGAAAGACGGAATCACGCGAGCCGATCTCATCGAATAGGCGTGTAGCATGGTCGCGAAGATTTACAACGCACAGTACCTGCGTGTGTTCGGCGATCCAGCCGGCGAGGTCGGGCCAATCGACAGGCTGCTTGATGCGCCAATCGATGTGAACGCGGCGGAGCTGGTTATGAAGTTGGGCGGGCGAGTCGATGATTTCGCGAACCGTGCCGGGTTCCCAGCGGGCATCCTTCGCGGAAGCTGAGATGCTGCGCTCAAAGGCGGGCTTGGTGGCTGTGGAGAGAACAAAAGAGCAGTTCCAATCCGCTGCCAATTCGCGCATCATTGCCAGGAGCGGGGCGAGAAGATGGCGGGGCAGCACCTGTACTTCATCGAGGATCACGATGGAGCGGGCGATATTGTGAATACGGCGCAGATCGGAAGGGTGATTCGAGAAGAGACTTTCGAAAAAGCGGACGCTGGTTGTCACGACGATGGGTGCGTCCCAGTTTTCAGTTTCCGGTTTACGGCCGGGCTGCGTGTAGTGATCTTCGGCTTCCTGTTGAACGGCAAAATGGTCCCGGTTCTGTTCCGCGAGGCGAATGAATGAGCCGGAGTGATGCTCAAGGATCGCTTCGGGCCCGAATACCCGGGCGTAAACTTCAGCGTTTTGCTCAATGATCGATAGGTAAGGAATGACAACGATGACGCGGCGATACTCGTCCGGGCGAAGGCTGGCACGTTTGAGGGCGAGCGCCATGGCGGAGAGAGTTTTACCTCCGCCGGTGGGTACCGAGAGAGTGAGCAGGCGATCGGGAAGAGCGGCGGCCGCGAGACAGTTCTCGAGAACTTGGCGGCGGGCTTCTTTGACCGGGCCGTCGTCCGTTTGACCGGATAACCAATCGATATGATCGAGCAGTTTTTGCAGATTGCGCCCGGCGTCTAGCGAGGTACCGTGAGCGGTTCTGCCTGCTGTGTCGAGGCGATCAGCGTCGACGAGGCAACTGGCGAGCATGCGCGTCAGAAGGTCGAAGCGGACGCCTGGGTTTTCTAAATCTGGTGTCGGGCTACGAAGAAGGCTGCCGATGTCCGGTAGATCGGCAGCAGCACGATCCAGGATACGCACCGCCTCAGGTTGGGCAAGCTTTGAACGTTCCATTAACTGATCGCGATCGGGCATGCCCGCGTGATGGCCTGCAACTGCGAAGGCGACGTGGGGCGCGCGGAGGCCGATGGCGTCGTTGGCCGAGCCGCTGAAGGCCAACGCCGCGCCATGGATGGCGTGCTGGCAGCGCCCTTTGCCGGTCGTGATCATCTGCTGAAAGCAGTCGGTGTATTTTCCGTAATCGTGCAGCAGACCGCACCAAGCTGCGAAATCGTGAAACTGCCGGTGGTCGGGAGCGGCCTGTTCAGCCAGAGATCGCGCCAGGGATGAAACGTTGCTCAGGTGCTCCGCTAGCGCCTGCCAGTGACTGCCCGGCGAATCCGCAGGGAGACCGGACGGATCAGAGTGTGCCCAAAACGTCATATCAGTTCACACGGCCTACATGGGCGCGAGGGCCGAACAGAAACGTCCCACTATTACGCACCTAATTTCAATCCACGCGCCTTAGGCGCGACCCTACCGTTCACTGGGAGGCAGGTTATCCCAACTCCTATTTTTCGGCATCAGCCAAACATCATGCGGCCCAGCTCGTCCCCGAGCCGTTTCACCTCTTCCGGATCAGTGGCTGAACGGAAGCGTTCGGCTAGATCGAAAAACTCCTTATGTTTTCGTCTTTCCGCCTCGATGCCGTTCTCAATGAGTTCCGCCAACATGCGGTTGGCACTAAGGCGGCGTGATCACTCCCCGTACGCAAAAGGCAACTTCTGTTTTGACCGGGTGTTGAGGCACCGATGAGGAGTTTGACAGATGTCATGTATGGTTGTACCGTTATGACATATGGGCCGTGCCAGCGATGCTCAAAAAGCCGAACGTCTGAACCGCGCTCGCGTGCTACTAAGGCAATTCGAGCACTGGCCGGATGCGGTCGAGCGATTAGCGCGGGACTGCTCCATTTCTCCTCGTCAAGCATATCGTTACGTGCAGCAGGCCCAGCGCTTGAAGGAACCGGTTCCGGTAAGCGAAGGCAAACTAGCGTTCACAGTGAAGCTTCCGCGCAGTTTGATTCAGCGGGTACGGTTGTACGCATCTGTCAAAAGAATTTCGATCAGCGAAGTCGTGGCTCGAGCGCTATTAGCGTTTCTGCCGCGAGGGGGAGGTCGTGGCTGAGCCGAAGTCAGCCTCGACGCGCCGCCTTCAACTGGAGTATCGTTTTGACCGCTTGTTGCCAGACAAACTGGCCCAGGTATATCAGTTACTCGTGCCCGAGCGGCGGCGGGCTATCGGAGGTTTGTCCGCCGACAATCCAACTCTCGCGGAGGTGAACCATGAACAAGCCCGCAGCGATCTATGCTCGCGTCTCGTCCGACAGGCAGAAGGAACAGCACACAATCGGCAGCCAGACAGCGGCACTGATCGAGTATGCGCAAGCGAACGGATATACCGTACCGCCGGAATGGATTTTCCAAGATGAAGGCTACAGCGGCGCTATTCTAGTGCGACCCGGCCTGGAAACCCTGCGCGATCTGGCGGCCGAAGGCCAGATCAGCACTGTCCTGGTGTATTCGCCGGACCGCTTGAGCCGCAAGTACGCGTATCAGGTTCTGCTGGCCGAAGAGCTGTCGCGCTGTGGAGTGGAGCTGGTGTTTTTAAAAGCGCCCGCTGGAGCCAGTCCGGAGGATCAACTGCTGGTGCAGTTTCAGGGCATGATCGCCGAATATGAGCGGGCGCAGATTGCCGAGCGCAGCCGGCGCGGGAAACGGCACCAAGCACAACAGGGGCTGGTGAATGTGCTGTCCGGTGCCCCTTACGGCTATCGCTATGTACGCAAGAGCGACCACTCTGCTGCTTACTACGAAGTGATCGAGAAGGAAGCTCAAGTCGTGCGCCTGGTGTTTGAAGCCTATACGCAGCAAGGACTGAGCATCAATGCCATTGCGCGCCTGTTGAATGAGCATCAGATCCCCACCCGCACCGGGACCACTCGTTGGGAACGATCCACAGTGTGGGGTCTGTTGCGAAATCCAGCGTATCGGGGCAGAGCCTGCTATGGCAAGACGGAGTTACGGCCGCGGCAGCGCATTACGCGGCCGTTGCGCCAGCGTCAGGGAGTGGCGAGCCGCGACAGCGCTAATCACGAACGGCCCCGCGAGGACTGGATCGAAGTACCGGTGCCGGCGCTGGTGAGTGAAGAGATGTTTGCTCTGGCGCAAGAGCAGTTGGAGAAGAACAAGCATCACGCACCGCGACGTACGATTGAACCGACTCTGTTGCAGGGGATGCTGGTATGCGAACAGTGCGGCTATGCTTTATACCGGGCCTCAACGCAAACCTCCAAGCACAAACTGCATTATTACCGCTGCCTCGGATCAGACGGCTACCGCCGGTTGAAAGGTCCAGTATGCAGCAATCGTCCGCTTCGCCAGGATGCTTTGGATGAGTTTGTATGGAAAGAAATCATTCGTTTGCTGGACGATCCCACGCTAGTGCAGAGTGAGATCGACCGGCGGCAACAAGCTGCGCGAAATGCCGATCCACTGCGTAAACGAGAACAGGAACTGCGCCGCGAACAAACACGCCTAGAAAAGAGCAGTGAGCGCTTGATCAATGCTTATCAGGAAGAATTGCTCACTCTCGCGCAGTTACGCCAGCGCATGCCGGCGTTGCGCAAACAAACGCAAGCCGTCGAATCAGAATTACAATCGCTGGAAATGGCAGTAGCCGATCAAGCCAAGTACCTGCAACTGGCCGAAAGCTTGGCCGTGTTTCGAAGCAAGCTTCGCCTACGCGCCGAAACGCTGGATATCCGAGAGCGCCAGCAAATCCTGCGGCTGTTAGTGAAAGACGTCCTGGTCAGTTCCAACACCATCACGATTCGTCATTCGATTCCCGTGCCTCAAACTGGACCTGAACCGAATGGCACGCCCAGACCCTCCTCCTCCCCTGCTCCTGGAGCATGGGCGAACCCAGGTTGCCTTTTGCGTACGGGGCGTG
>Ga0308174_10001470_pt1 | contig 11002 bp, 13 predicted proteins | sample PhyPR2_FD_203894 | JGI IMG/M metagenome (GOLD analysis project Ga0308174, IMG submission 203894) | Soil microbial communities from UC Gill Tract Community Farm, Albany, California, United States - DLSLS.P.R2 | ecosystem: Environmental > Terrestrial > Soil > Agricultural land | place: USA... | reverse complement strand
GCGCCGGTAGCCGATCGCGCCCGAGACCGAGCCCGGCACCAGGCCGACGGTGTTCGACACGTTCGCCGTCACCGGCGGGACCCCGAACGCCAGCAGCGTCGGGAACGTGATCAGGGTGCCCGAGCCCACCACGGTGTTGATGGTGCCGGCGGCGACGCCGGCGAGGAGGACAGCGACCGCCTCGAAGACCGTCACGCGCCGCTGTCGTACGGCGGCGGCACCTGCCCCGGTCCGACCGACGGGTCGGTGTCCGTGGCCTGCTCACCATCGGTCACCGGGTGGGAACCGCCGGACGACGCCCGGGGCGCCCCCGGGTTCGCCGCGCTCGCGGCCTCCTCGATGGCGGCGCGCACCGCGGCGTTGGTGTCCGCCAGCTGACGGTCCGCCGAGGTGGGCTCACCCAGCGGCGGCGCGGACTCCCCCATGTCGACGCGGGTGCGCGGGCCCTCGACGTGCTGTGGGATGCCCTGCAGCTGCGTCATGGTCGACCCGAGGCCCTCGAGCGCCTTGCCGATCTCGCTCGGGACGATCCACACCTTGTTGGCGTCGCCCTCGGCGATCTTCGGCATCATCTGGAGGTACTGGTAGGCCAGCAGCGACTGGTCCGGGCGGCCGTCGTGGATCGCCTGGAAGACCGTCTGGATGGCCTGGCCCTCGCCCTGCGCCCGGAGGATCGCGGCCTCCCGGTCCGCCTGTGCGCGCAGGATCTGCGACTCGCGCGCGCCCTCCGCGTTGAGGATCGAGGACTGCTTGTTGCCCTCCGCGGTGAGGATCGCGGACTGCCGCTGGCCCTCGGCGGTCAGGATCAGCGCGCGCTTGTCGCGGTCGGCGCGCATCTGCTTCTCCATCGCGTCCTTGATCGACGCCGGCGGGTCGATGCTCTTGATCTCGACCCGGTTGACGCGGATCCCCCACTTGCCGGTCGCCTCGTCGAGCACGCCGCGCAGCCCGTTGTTGATCTGCTCGCGGCTGGTGAGCGTCTGCTCGAGGTCCATGCCGCCGACGATGTTGCGCAGCGTGGTCATCGTGAGCTGCTCGACGGCCTGGATGTAGTTCGAGATCTCGTAGGTCGCCGCGACCGCGTCCGTGACCTGGAAGTAGATGACGGTGTCGATGGAGACCGTCAGGTTGTCCTCGGTGATCACCGGCTGGGGCGGAAAGCTGACCACCTGCTCGCGCAGGTCGATGAGGTAGCGCACCCGGTCGACGAACGGCACCACGATGTTGAGGCCGGCGTTGAGCGTCTCCTTGTACTTCCCGAACCGCTCCACCACGCCCGCACGCGCCTGCGGGACGATCCGCACCGTCTTCGCCAGCATGATGACGATGAAGACGATCAGCACCCCCAGCACGGCCAGGATCACGTTGGTCATGGTGCACTCCTCTCGAGGACGGTGAAGCGGACGGCCCGCCGGGCGGCGGGGCGGACGGTCGGGCGGTCCGTCATGAGCCGGGTCCCGCGTCGAGCTCGGGCAGCGGGTGGACCATCGCCGTGGCACCGCGGATCGCGAACACCTCGACGGTCGTCCCGGCCTCGATGGTCAGGGTCTCGTCGTACGGCGCCGCCGTCCACGTCTCCCCGGCGAGCCGGACCTGCCCGGGCGCCAGCCCGGTGATCCGCTGGGTGACGACGGCACGCTGCCCGATGAGCTTGGCCGGTCCCAGCGTCAGCTCCGGGCCGGTGTGCAGCCGGGCGATCAGGTTCGGGCGGACCAGCCCGAGCATCGCCACCGAGGCCGCGCCCGCGACGATCACCTGCACCACCACGGCGGCGCCCACGGCGGCCGACACCATCCCGGCGAGCGCGCCCACGGCCAGCATCGCCAGGACCAGGTCCAGGCTGACGAGCTCGGCCATGCCGAGCACGGCCGCGAGCACGAGCCAGGCGGCCCAGGCATGCTCGCTCAGCCAGTCCATGACCGGACCCTATATCCGCGTCCTCGCGCTGCGCGGCTTACTGGCCGGGATCAGCGGACGCGGGTACGCCGTCGCGCGGCCCAGCGCCCGTCCTCGTGGCGCAGCTGGAGCGGCATGCCGAACGTCGCCGCCAGGTTCTGCTCCGTGACGACCTCCGTCAGCGGCCCCGCGGCGACCACCCGTCCGGCCCGCAGCAGCAGGGCGTGGGTGAACCCTGGTGGGATCTCCTCGACGTGGTGCGAGACGAGCACGGTGGCCGGGGACGCCTCGTCGGCGGCCAGCACCGACAGCGTGGAGACCAGGTCCTCGCGGCCGCCGAGGTCCAGGCCCGCGGCGGGCTCGTCGAGGAGCAGCAGCTCGGGGTCGGCCATCAGCGCCCGGGCGATCTGGACCCGCTTGCGCTCCCCCTCGCTGAGCGTCCCGAACGTCCGGTCCTGGAGGTGGCCGGCACCGACCTCGGTGAGCAGCTGGAGCGCGCGGCCGTGGTCGAGGTCGTCGTACGCCTCGCGCCACCGGCCCACTACCCCGTAGGAGGCGGACACGACCACGTCACCGACCCGTTCGGAGCGCGGCACGCGCTCGGCGAGCGCGGCGCTGGTGAGGCCGATGCGGGGGCGCAGCTCGAACACGTCGACGGTGCCGAGCACCTCGTCGAGGATGCCCGCGACGCCGGTGGTGGGGTGGATCTGCGCGGACGCGACCTGGAGCAGCGTCGTCTTGCCGGCCCCGTTGGGGCCGAGCACGACCCAGCGGTCACCCTCGTCGACGCGCCACGACACGCAGTCGAGGAGCGTGGACGATCCGCGTCGGACGGTCACCTCGGCGAAGTCCAGGACGGCGGTCATGCGCTCACCCTATCGACGCGCGGACGCCGCCCGGCCGCGGCTCCACCGTGCCGTCGCGCGTATCGTCGGCCGCCGTGACGACCGAGCTGCCCGCCGCGCTGCGGCTCGCCTGGTGGGCCACCAGCTGGCTGCGCGGGCACACCGTCGCGGACCTCGTCGTGGACGCGGTCCTCGGCGACGACGCCACCCATGTGGTGGTCGGCCTGCCCGACCTGGCCGGCGCGGTGCAGCTCGTCGAGGGCCTCGCGGTGCTGCGGCGGCTCGGCGCCACGGGCGTCGGTGCGGCGCTGCCGGCCGAGGGTGACCCGGTCGGGCTGGGCGGTCCGCGCGCGTTCAACACCGAGGCGCTCGAGGCCGGCGAGGCGGTGGTGGCGCTCGGCACCGGCTGGGGGCTGGTCCCCCAGCGCACCGGGGCGGCCGTGGTGTGGTCGGCCCGGCCCGCGGAGCGGCGCCCGCTGCCGGACGTCGGCGAGGCGGACCGCCTGCTGCGGGCGGGCCTCCTCGAGGCCGCCGGGGCCCTCGCCGAGCTCGACGTGGCCCGCTGGCGGCCCGAGGTCGCCGACCGGCTGATGAACCTGCGGCACCGGGACCCGGTCGAGGCGCCCGACGGCGTCCCGGCCCGGTGCGTCGAGCTGGCCGCCCGCGGCCTGCAGGCGATGGAGATCGTCGCGCTGGCGCTGGAGGACGAGGGCGGCGCCGTGTCGGCGTACGAGATCGCCCGCCGCCGCGACGCCCTCGTGCCGCTCGACCGCGCGGGACGGCGGGCGCTGGTGGCGGCCGGGTCGCCCGAGGTGTGGCCGCCGGACTGAGAGGTGGGCGGGCGACGATAACCTCGGGCGCGATGACCACGCCCAAGCCGGAGACCCTCCTCATCACGCTCACGGGCCGCGACCGGCCGGGCGTGACCTCCTCGGTCTTCGCCGCGCTCTCCGGCGCCGGCGTCGAGGTGCTCGACATCGAGCAGATCGTGCTCCGGGGCCGGCTGATCCTCGGCGTGCTGGTCACGGCGCCGCGCAACGTCGCGAAGGTGGCCACGTCGGTCCAGGAGACCGCGTCCCGGCTCGGGATGGCGGTCGAGGTCGAGAGCGGCGTGGGCGACAACCGGGCCCGCGCCGACGGTCGGTCCCACGTGACCGTCATCGGCGCGCCGCTGCGGTCGTCGGCCATGGCGGCGATCGCCGGGCGGATCGCGGACGCCGGCGCCAACATCGACCGCATCGAGCGGATGGCGCGCTACCCCGTCACCGCCATCGATCTGCACGTCAGCGGCGCGGCGACCGAGGCATTGCGCACGGTGCTCGCTGCCGAGGCCGCCCGCCAGTCGGTCGACGTGGCGGTGCAGCCGGCCAACCTGCTGCGCCGGGGCACCCGGCTGATCGTGATGGACGTCGACTCGACGCTGATCCAGGGCGAGGTGATCGAGATGATCGCCGCCCACGCCGGCTGCGAGGGCGAGGTGGCCGCGGTGACCGAGTCCGCGATGCGCGGCGAGATCGACTTCGAGGAGTCGCTCCGGGCCCGGGTCGCGCTGCTCGAGGGCGTGCCGGCGACGGCGCTGGACGCGGTGTACGACTCGATCGCGCTGGCTCCCGGCGCCCGGACCATGGTCCGGACGCTGCGGCGGCTCGGCTACCGGTTCGCGATCGTCTCCGGGGGGTTCAGCCAGATCACCGACCGGCTCGCCGCGGACCTCGGCATCCACTTCGCGCGCGCCAACGAGCTCGAGATCGTCGACGGCCGGCTGACCGGCCGGATCGCGGGCCCGGTCGTCGACCGCGCCGGCAAGGCGGCCGCGCTGCGGGAGTTCGCGGCGTCGATCGGCGTCCCGCTCGCGGCCGTCATCGCCGTCGGCGACGGCGCCAACGACCTCGACATGCTCAACGCCGCCGGGCTCGGCATCGCCTACAACGCCAAGCCGCTCGTCCGCGACGCCGCCGACACGGCCGTGAACGTCCCCTACCTGGACACGATCATGTACCTCCTCGGCATCTCCCGCGAGGAGGTCGAGGCCGCCGACGCCGAGGCCGGCATCGTCACGCCCGCCCCGCCGTTGTAGCGGCCCGGAGCCGCCCGGGCCCGACCGAGCCGCCTGGGGACGTCGGCCGTCAGGCGCGGCCGACGTGGGTCGCGACCAGCCGGGCGGCGCCCACCTTCAGGTCGCGCCAGGACCGCTTCCACCGGAACACGGCCACCGCGGAGGTCGGGAAGCCGCTCAACAGCCCGTCCGCCGTCTCGGGACCGGCGAGGCCGTCGTCCAGCAGATGGGCGAGGTAGCCGACCGTCGGGTTGTGGCCGAGCACCACCAACCGCTCGACGGCGTCGTCCACGAGGCCCACCAGGTCCAGCACGGTGTCCGGCTCGGCGGCGTACATGCCCCGGTCCAGCTCCGGCGGCACGGTCCAGCCGGCACCGGCCGCGAGCGCCTCCCACGTCTCGCGGGCCCGGACCGCAGCGGAGACGATGGCGTGGTCAGGGACGAAGCCCTCGTCGGCGAGCCACCGTCCGGCCTCGGTGGCGTCCTCGCGACCGGTCGGCGTCAGCGTGCGCTCGAAGTCGGTCGGTCCGTGGTCCTCGGCCCGGGCGTGGCGTACCACCACGAGCAGGCGGCCGCCGTCTGCGTCGATCACGGCGCCAGTCTTCCAAACCGGTTCCCAGACCGGCACGGAGGTCCGGACCAGTGGCACGACGGCGCCGCCGCCCGCATGGCACCACGGGCACTACCAGCGGACTCCCGAGGCGGAGCAGCGGCCCGCCTCAGGCGCCCATCGCGTGGAAGCCGCCGTCGACGTGCACGATCTCGCCGGTGGTCGCGGCGAAGAAGTCGGACAGGAGCGCGCACACCGCCTTCGCGGTCGGCGTCTGGTCGGTGTTGTCCCAGCCGAGCGGCGCGCGCGACCCCCACACCGCCTCGAGGTCCTCGAACCCGGGGATCGCCTTCGCGGCGAGTGTCTTGAGGGGCCCGGCCGAGACCAGGTTCACCCGGATGCCCTCGGGGCCGAGGTCGCGGGCCAGGTAGCGCGCGCACGACTCCAGCCCGGCCTTGGCGACGCCCATCCAGTCGTACGCCGGCCAGGCCACCGACGCGTCGAACGTCAGGCCGACCACCGAGCCGCCGTCGTCCATCAACGGGCGGCAGGCGTTGGTGAGGGACATCAGGGAGTACGCCGACACCTGGACCGCCTGGGCGACGTCCGGCCACGGGCCGCCGAGGAACTTGCCGCCCAGCAGCGTCTCCGGGTTCCCGTAGGCGATCGAGTGCACCACGCCGTCGAGCCCGTCGACGTGCTCGCGCACGAGCTCGGGCAGCCGCGCCAGGTGCTCCTCGTCGGTGACGTCGAGCTCGAGCACCGGCGGCTCGACGGGGAGCCGCTTCGCGATCCGGCGGGTGATCCCGAGGGCCCGGCCGAAGTTCGAGATCAGGACGGTGGCGCCCTGCTCCTGCGCAACCTTGGCGGTGGCGAAGCCGATGGAGCTGTCCATCGTCACGCCCGCCACCAGGATCCGCTTGCCGGCCAGGATGCCGCCGCCGGTCTGTGCTTCCGTCATCGTCTCAGTGCCCCATTCCCAGTCCACCGTCGACCGGGACGACCGCCCCGGTGATGTACGCCGCGCCGGGGCTGGTCAGCCACAGCACCGTCTCTGCGACCTCGGTGACCGAGCCGTATCGGCCCAGCGGCACCTGCGCGAGGATCGCCTTCTTCTGCTCGTCGCTCAGGACGCCGGTCATGTCGGTCTCGATGAACCCCGGCGCCACGACGTTCGCGGTGATCGAGCGCGAGCCGAGCTCCCGGGCGATCGAGCGGGCCATGCCGACCAGGCCCGCCTTCGAGGCCGCGTAGTTCACCTGACCGGCGGAGCCGAGCAGGCCGACGACCGAGGAGATGAGCACGATCCGGCCACGCCGCAGCCGCAGCATCCCCTTGGCGGCGCGCTTGGCGAGCCGGAACGAGCCGGTCAGGTTCGTGTCGAGCACCGACGCCCAGTCGTCCTCCGACATCCGCAGCAGCAGCGTGTCCGACGTGATCCCGGCGTTGGCCACCAGCACCTCCACCGGGCCGTGCGCCTCCTCGATGGTGGCGAACGCCGCCTCCACCTGGGCGGGGTCGGTCACGTCGCAGCGGACGTCGAGCGCGCCCTCCGGGGCCCCGCCGCTGCGCGTGGTGACCGCCACCCGGTCGCCGGCCGCCAGGAACGCCTCCGCGATCGCGCGGCCGATCCCCCGGTTGCCGCCGGTGACCAGGACGGACCTGGGGTCAAGTGCTTCGCTCACGCGAGCGACGCTATCGACTACCCGCGAGTACGCCGAAACACTCCGCCGATGCGGCCGGGACGCTGCTCCCCCGGGCTGCCGATGGCGGGGGCCTCGGGGCCGCCGCCGGCCGCGGGGCCGGGACCGCTCAGTCGTCCTCGAGCCGGAAGCCGACCTTCATGCCGACCTGGAAGTGCTCGACGGTGCCGTCCTTCACCTGGCCGCGGACCTGGGTCACCTCGAACCAGTCGACGTGCCGCAGGGTGCGGGCGGCCCGCTCGATGCCGTGCCGGATCGCCTCGTCGATGCCGTCCGGCGAGGTGCCGACAATCTCGGTGACGCGGTAGGTGCGGTTCGTCATGGTGACCTCCGGGAGCTTCGTGTCGCGGGTCCCGCGCGGCAGGAACCCGTCCGTCCGCGCGCGTGGGATCCCGACCTTACCGACGTAGGATCGAGGCATGGCCCGGGATCCGAGACGAGAGCGCGAGGAGCCGGTCCGGATCACCACCGCGGGGACCAGCCCACGAGCCGACATCGCCGCTCGGCAGAAGCGCTACCTGCTCTCGATGGGCATCCGATCGCTGTGCTTCGTCGGCGCCATCGTGGCCGCCCTCGTCGGCATCGGCTGGCTGTGGCCGATCCTGATCGGCGCGGCGCTCGTCCTGCCCTACGTCGCGGTCGTGATGGCCAACAACTCGGCGAGCGGCTCGGACGGGTTCGAGCTGCTCGACACCCGCTACCACGCGAACGAGCTGGGCGCCGGGCCGGCCCGGCCCCGCGGACCCTCCGACCCGTCCTGAGGCGCGCCGTCACGGACCTGGGTCGGCGCCGGTCCGCGTGTCAGAATCGATGGTGCGGACCGACCTCCCCCGTTCTGGTCCGTGTCGGCGCCGGACGGCTTCCCCCGTGGTTGTCCGGCGCCGTCCTGTCCGTCCGCCCCAGACCCGCCCGCGACCGGCCGCCTGACCGGCCGCCGGTCGACGTCCCTCCCGAGGACCTCCCCGTGACGCAGCAGCCGCCGACGCCCGAACCGACACCGGAGCCGACGCCGGAGCCGCCGGCGACCGAGCCCGGGGTGTGCTCGGCGAAGGGGTGCGCCGCGCCGGCCACCTGGGAGCTGAGGTGGAACAACCCGCGCCTGCACACGCCCGAGCGCCGCAAGGTGTGGCTCGCGTGCGACGACCACCGCGACTCGCTGGGCCACTTCCTCGGCAGCCGCGGCTTCCTCAAGGAGACCGTGCCGCACCAGTGAGTTCGGCGTGACCGACGTCCGGCGCGGGATCGCTGCCCTCCGCGACGCCCGGCTCGAGCGTCACGGGCGTGGCTCAACCGCCGATCGCCGACATCGGCCGGTCCGGCTGCAGGAACGTGGGGTCGTCGATGCCGTGACCGGCGCGCTTGCCGGCCATCGCGGCGACCCAGCGGTCCGCGATCTCCTCGTCGCCGGCGCCCCCGCGGAGCGCCGCCCGCAGGTCGGACTCCTCGCGCGCGAACAGGCAGTTGCGCACCTGCCCGTCGGCGGTGAGCCGCACCCGGTCGCAGTCGCCGCAGAACGGCCGCGTGACGCTGGCGATCACCCCGACCGTCGCGGGTCCGCCGTCGACGAGGAACAGCTCCGCGGGCGCGCTCCCCCGCGGCTCGGCCGCCGGTGTGAGCTCGAACTCGGCCTCGAGCCGCGCGAAGATCTCCTCGGCCGTGATCATGCCCTCGCGGCTCCAGCCGTGCTGGGCGTCCAGGGGCATCTGCTCGATGAAGCGGAGCTGGTAGTCCTCCGCGACCGCCCACCGCAGCAGCTCGGCCGCCTGGTCGTCGTTGACGCCACGCATCAGCACCGCGTTGACCTTCACCGGACCGAGGCCCGCGTCCTGCGCCGCGGCGAGGCCGGCGAGCACGTCGGCGAGGCGGTCCCGGCGGGTGATCTCGTGGAACGTCTCCCGCCGGATGCTGTCCAGGCTCACGTTGACCCGGTCGAGCCCGGCGTCCGCGAGCGCTCGCGCCGTGCGCGCCAGTCCGAGGGCGTTCGTGGTGACCGAGAGCTCCAGGCCGGGGCCGAGCTCGCGGGTGCGCCGGACGATGTCGACCAGGCCCCGGCGTACCAGCGGCTCACCGCCGGTGAACCGCACCTCCCGGATCCCGAGCAGCTCGGTGCCGATCCGGATCAGCCGCACGACCTCGTCGTCGGTGAGCACCTCCTCGGTCGGCAGCCAGTCCAGGCCCTCCGCGGGCATGCAGTAGCTGCAGCGCAGGTTGCACCGGTCGGTGAGCGACACCCGCAGGTCGGAGGCCACCCGGCCGTAGCGGTCCTCGAGCGTCCTGGTCAGCACGTTCACCAGTCTAGGCGGACGCGCCGCCGGCCGCCTCCTGCGCGGATCCCTGACCGCCACCCGGCCCGGGTCCGGCGTGGCTGCGGCGGTTAACCTCGAGGGGTGCGTTCGTTGCGGTTCCTGCTGTCGCGGCGGTGGCTGCTCTTCGCGCTCATCGTCGTGCTGCTCGTCTACGCCACCTGGTGGCTCGGCGAGTGGCAGTTCCACCGCCTGGCCGACCGCAAGGCCAGCAACGCCATCGTGCGCACCAACCTCGCGCTCGCGCCCGCGCCGGTCGCCCAGGTCCTGTCACCGGGAGCGCAGGTGCCCGACACGTCGGAGTGGCGGCAGGTCGAGGCGACCGGCACCTACGACGCCGCCGACACCGTCATCGTCCGCTACCGCACCCGCGACGGGCAGTCGGGCATCGAGGTCGTCGTGCCGCTGCGCACCGCCGACGGGACGTCGCTGCTCGTCGACCGCGGCTGGATGCAGTCCGACAACCAGGGCACCGGTCCCTCCGACGTGCCGGCCCCGCCGAGCGGTCCGGTCGACGTGGTCGGCTGGGTCCGCGCGGACGCGACCGGCGACGCGACCAGCGTCCAGGACGACTCGACGCGCGCCATCTCCAGCAGCGCGATCGGCGCCGCTCTCCACCAGCGCATGTACGGCGGGTTCGTGGAGCTGAGGACCGAGGACGGGAAGGGATCGACGGACCTGCTGCCCGTCGAGATGCCCGAGCTCGACAACGGCCCGCACTTCTTCTACGGGCTCCAGTGGTGGTTCTTCGGGGTGCTCGCCGTCGTGGGCTTCTTCTACCTCGCGTACGACGAGTGGCGCGCCCACCGCAGCGGCGAGGTCTCCGCGCGCGCCGACACCGTCGCGGTGCGCAAGCAGGCGCGCGCTGCCAAGAACGCCCGCCGGCAGGCGGTCCGCGCGGCCTACCAGCAGGCGTACGCCGACGAGCGGCGTGAGCGCGACGTCGCACGCGGCCGGCAGCCGGCGGGGTCGGGCTCGCCGTCGGCGGGGCAGGAGCCGGAGCCGGCGGCTCAGAGCGCCCGCAGCATGCCGCCGTCGACGGGCAGCACGGCGCCGGAGACGAACGACGCGGCGGGCGACAGCAGGAACGCCGCGACCCGGCCGAACTCCGCCGGCTCGCCGTAGCGGCCGAGCGGGATCGCGCGCAGTGCCCGGTCCCGGGCCTGCTGCGGGTCGCCGGTCGCCTCGTCGAGCTCGGTGACCCGCTCGGTGGCGACCCGCCCCGGGAGCAGCGCGTTCACCCGCACCCCGTGCGGGCCCAGCTCGTCGGCCAGGGTCTTGGCGACCATCGCGAGGCCGGGCCGCAGCCCGTTCGAGATCGCCAGGTCGGTCAGCGGCGCCTTGACACTGGTCGACAGCACGAAGGCCAGCGACCCCCCGGCCGGCAGCTCCGGACCGAGCTCACGTCCCATCCGGACGGCGCCGAGGAACACCGAGCCGAACGCGGCGCTCCACTGCTCGTCGGACACCGGCGTGCCGCCGCCCGCCCGGCTCACCGGGCCGGCGGGTGGGCCGCCCACGCTGACCAGGGCGGCGTCCAGCCCGCCCCAGCGCACGCGGGCCGCGGCGAGCAACCGCGCCGGCGCGTCCGGGTCGGCGTTGTCGCAGACGACCGGCTCGACGGCACCGGACCCGTGGGCCGCCACGAC
>Ga0308174_10001468_pt1 | contig 11012 bp, 6 predicted proteins | sample PhyPR2_FD_203894 | JGI IMG/M metagenome (GOLD analysis project Ga0308174, IMG submission 203894) | Soil microbial communities from UC Gill Tract Community Farm, Albany, California, United States - DLSLS.P.R2 | ecosystem: Environmental > Terrestrial > Soil > Agricultural land | place: USA... | reverse complement strand
TCGTTGGCTCGTCATTCCAGACCGCGCGGGAATGGTGTCGGCAGGAAACCTGCATTTCCGCTTGCGTGGAATGACGGCAACAGAGTGAGCCTGATGCTGCCGAAAGGACGAACCGAGACGAACCGCTGAGAAGAAGCGAAGCCCTCGTCAGTGGACAATGCGCAGCTGCGCCGATGCAGCTGCGGGGCGTTGCCATAGGAGGGCGTCTGCGGCGAGCAGGGCGTCGATGCTGGCCGCGCCGCGGGTGCGCGGCATCTGTGAGATCGTCGGTCCCGCGAACAGGCCGATGCTGCCGTTGCGGCCTTCCTGCTTGACGCGATACAGCGCCGTGTCGGCGAGCTCCAGCGTCATGCTCCAGTCACTCGCCTGATCGTGCGATGCGCGCAGCGGGTGCAACGACACGCCGATCGAGCAAGTCAGGTGCAAGCTGCGGCCCTTGCCCGTGGCAAACGCGTGTCGCGCGATCGCAAGGCGAATCCGTTCGGCAATTTCGAGCGCCTGTTCGGCACGCGCGGCTTTCGCGACGATCAGGAATTCCTCGCCACCCCAGCGCAGCAGGTGATCGCCGTCGCGAGCCTGGTGTTCGAGCATACGCGCCAGCTGGATCAGAACTTCGTCGCCGGCGGCATGGCCATGACGGTCGTTCACCTGCTTGAAATGATCCAGGTCCAGCAGCAGCAAAGCGGTTTTTTCCGCCTGCTTGCCGTCGAACAATTCGCTTGCGTGATCGATCAGAAAGCGGCGGTTGTTCAGTCCGGTCAGCGGGTCGGTCTGGCTCTCGAACGCGAGCACCTGGTTGGCCTGGTGCAGGCGTTTGTTCGCGCGGCTCAATGCGCGCGTGCGCTCCGCGACCAATGCCTCCAGCCGTTTCTGCGCAGCCCGGTAGCCGCGCAGCCGCAGACTGACCAGCAAACCGATCAGGCAGGCAGCGAGTGCCGCAAACAACGCGCGCACGCTCGTGCGTTCGTACCAGTGAGGCGCGAGATCCAGTTCCAGCGCGGCCTGGCTGTGGCCGAACGCCGCATCCGGCAGCGAAGCCTCGACCTCGAACCGGTAGTGACCGGGCGGCAGGTTCGTGTAGAAGGCGCTGTGGCGCGCGCCGGCATCCACCCAGTCGGCGTCGTAGCCGGCAAGACGATAACGGAAGCGCAAGCTGTGCGGATCGCGAAAACTCAGCGCGGTGAAGTCGACCTGGATGTCGCGGCTGCTGCCGTCAAGCTGCAGCGTCGCGCCGTCAGACGTGCGCCAGCGATTGCCGTGCCGCAGCGCTTCGATCTGCAGAGGCGGCGCCTGCTGGGCATAGGCGATCTCTTTCGTGTCCAGACGAAGTGCGCCGGAGATCGACGGCAGCCACATGCCGCCGTCATCGTCTACGGCGCTGCGCGCCTGCGCCCCGCCGTTGCAACAACGCACCCGCTGGCTGCCGCGTTCGCGCCCGCTTGCGCTGAGCACCATTTGTGGCGCGATCTCGACCTCTGACCCGGAGCCTGGCTTTGGCAAAGACGATACCGGCACGCGCCAAACGCCCTCGATGCCTGCCACGTACAGGTGTTCGTTGATCGTGCGGAAGGTCCAGGCGTTGTCACTCGGCAAACCGCGGTCCGACGTCAACACGGTGAGCTGGCCGCTGGCGAACAGGCCGAGTCCGGCATCGAGCGTCGCAATTCCGACCAGCCCCTCGTTGATCGCGCCTACGTGGCTGATCATGCGCCCTTCCAGTGGCGCGGCCCAATCCGGGATCGTGACGGCGTCGCCGCGCACCATGCGCAGGCCGGACTCGGTTCCAACCAGAAGTTCGTCGCGCCCGCTCATGTAAATACTGCGGATCCGCGCGGCCGATTCACCGGGCGGCGCACCGATACGGGTCAGCTTGTCGCCGCGATAGCGATAGAGCCCGCCCGAAGTGCCGATCCAGAATTCGTCCCCATTCTGGGCGATCGCGTTTATCTGGAACGGGTCGAGTTCGAGCAGCGCCGGCGGGCGCTGGATCTGCCCTTTGCTGTAGATCGCAATCCCGCCTCGCGTACCGACCCAGAGCCGCCCGCCCGAGTCGTAGAACAGGTTGTACGCCGATGGATTCGGCAAGCGGTTGCCGGCAATCAGTTCCTTGACTCCATCGGGCCCGCTCACGGCGACGTTGGAGTTGGTTCCGAGCACGATCCCGCCCTGCGGATTGCGCGCCACGCTCCAGACAAATGGATCGGCCAATCCGTCACGGCGCGACACGCGCGTCACCCAGCCGTCCCAAAGCCGGAACAGCCCTTCGGTCTGGCTGCCGAACCACAGGTCGCCCTCGCGATCTTCGAAGATCGTCAGGATCCAGGAGTCACGCACGAAGTCGTCTTCGCCGATGCGCTCCAGTTGGCCATTCGGGCGCAGCCGGAATACGGTAGGCGCAGTGGTGAACCACTGATTGCCGTCGTGATCACGCAACAGGCTCTCGGTCGCGCGGCCATCGAGTTCGGCATCCAGCCCGCTCGCGGTGATACGCCCGGCATGCCAACGAAACAGGCCGGCTGTCGTTCCAAGCCACAGGTCGCCCGCTTCGGCGTCGCCCAGATGCGTGATGCACGCGTTGCGTGCCGCGGCAGGCAAGGCAAAGCGCGTCACGCCGGCGCTGTCGATGCGCGTCAGCGCGCCGGTTTGACCGACCCAGAGCGTCTCGCCGTCGCGCAGGAGGCTGCAGCTGCGCTCGCCCTCGAGCAAAGCCGGCTGCAGCACCGAATCGTTGAGGCGCATGACGCCCAACGACGTGGCGAACAACATCGAGCCGTCGGGTGACTGGCTGATACCCTGGACCGCGGCGTTGCCATTGCCGGCCTGCAGCAGATCGAACTTGCCGTGCGCAAATCGCAGCACGCCATGTGCGGTGCCAAACCAGGGCTGGCCGGCATCGTCCGTATAGCTGACCGTGGCCATGGTCGTGTCGATTCCGGTCGTCCGCCGGTCGAACACGGTGAAGCGAAGGCCGTCGAAGCGCGCAATGCCGTTCTGGGTTCCGATCCAGATGTAACCGGTGCCGTCCTGGGTGACGCTCAGAACCGAGATCTGTGGCAGACCGTTTTCGACGCTCCAGTTGTCGCGCACATAGTCGTGGAAACGTTCCTGTGGATCTAGCGCGTGCGCAGGGGAGGCATGCAGCGCGATCAGGCACGCGCACGCTGCCGCACAGCGTCGGGCCGTGGCGGCAAGCGCACGAGAATATTGCAAAACCCCTGTCACAGCCTCACATCCCACGGGCGCACAGCCTAATGCTGCGATAATAGATTGCGGCGAAGAGTCCCCACTGTGACGCCCCACCGGAAATGCGATGAACGGATACAGCCAAAGCTCCGAACCGGTTACGTTTCAGCGCGACTGCCCGGCAATTATGGTGCCGCAAGGGCAGGAGGTCACGCTGCCGGCCGGGCAGGTCGGATACATCACCCAGGCGCTCGGGGGCAGTTTCACCGTGTTCGTCGAGGGCAATCTGTTCAGGATCAGCGGCGACCACGCCGATGCGCTCGGCAAGGAACGCCCCGAACCGCTCACGCTGGATGAGGGTGCGGCCGACGCGGACGTCGAGCGCTTGGTTTGGCAGCAATTGCGCACCTGTTATGACCCGGAAATCCCGGTCAACATTGTCGACCTCGGCCTCGTTTACGAATGCGTGCTCGACAAAAACGAGCAGGGCCAGCGCCGGGTCAAGATCGCAATGACATTGACCGCGCCGGGTTGCGGCATGGGCGATATCCTGGTCGATGACGTGCGCAGCAAGGTCGAGCGCGTGCCGACGGTCGCTGAAGCCGACGTCGAGCTGACGTTCGAGCCGCCCTGGAACCACACGATGATGTCCGAAGTGGCCAAGCTCGAAACCGGCATGTTGTGAGCTTCGGTTCGCGCTGAAAACGTTTACACGATCCCCGTGCGCAGCGCCACGGGTGCAATATGCACCGGTCTCCCCGCCGGCCGTTCAGGCCTGGGCCCAGCGGCTATTTGTTCATTAGTAAAAAACGAACAAATGTATACAGGCGCAGCCGCGGGCCTTCGTGGTCGTCCCCGCAGCCCGAGTGTGACGCAGTCGACAGTTCAAACACCGCACTGTGACGCCGTTTGCATGACTTCCGGCAGGGCTCGCGGAAGTGAGCATGTTTTCGACATCTATCCTTCTGGACGTCCGATTACCGCACAAACGTCCGGCGCTAGTTGTCCGGACAACTATTGTGCGTAGCAAGCAAACATCCGAAAAATCATAGAGTTACGCAATCAGTTCGCTTGACGCTTGGCCAGAGCGCTGTTACGTTGCGCGCCACTTCAGGCCGGGACAGGCCTTGAGTTCAGTCTCCAGGACAGATGGTTTCTCGGTAGTCGTAAACCGCCGATGTCGGTCATAGCGCAAAAAGCAGGCACGAGTCCGTAAGCAGGCAGGAGGGGTTGGGGCGGACGCAGGGTCTGGGACGCGCGGGATGGAGAGCGGGTTCTCTCGCAGGCTGGTGGAATAACGGCGATGGAGTTCGTCGGACACCACCAAGCCTCGGAGCAGAGGTTTGGGCGCGCAGCAGCTTGCGCGGCCGGGCAACGTCAACGCGTCATGGGCATGCGTCAGCAGGGCCGCACGGGATGGTGGGTGCCCGCTTTTTGATATGCAGCCGGCTCGAGGCGAACTCTTTGGACCCCAGGAGCAACTCCAAAACGCACCATAGAGCGCCGCCCCCAAGCGGCACCGCTGTTAACGCGATTCGATTAGGAGTTCCCGTGAGTATTTCAAAGCATGTTGTGTGGCGCCGAAAGGCCTCACGTTTTGCCTCGATCACGCTGTCGTCATTGGCGCTGTGCCTGATCAGCGGATTGTCATCCGCCCAGAACGCGGCACAAGACAACGCGAACGGTCCCCAGAACTGGACCAAGAATCCCTACTCCCCGGCGTTCGACCATCCCTATCGCCATGGCGTGATGCCGACGCGCGAAACCAACGAAAAAATGAAAGCCTGGGAACACGCGCACTCGGCGGGATTCGCCGCACCGACGGCGTCGACCGGCATCCTGTCGTACGGCGGTGGCGTCGGCGGCGTGGGCGTACTGAGCGGTCAGTCCAAGGTCTACGTGATCATGTACGGCAGCCAGTGGGGCACGCAGAGCACGGATGGCAACGGTAACCTGACCTTCTCCAATGACGCTGCCGGCGCAGCCGTGGCGGCGCAGATGATGTTCAAGGGCATCGGCACCGGTGCCGAGCTGTGGTCGGCCGAGCTGACCCAGTGGTGCGACGGTGCGGGCGTGTCCAGCGGCGCAACCAGCTGCCCGGCCAGCGGTGCCAGCTACATTCCCTACCAGCAGAACATCTTCGCCGGTGCCTGGTACGACAACTCGGTGGCATCGCCGTCGCAGGCGACTGGCGCCCAGCTGGCGCAGGAAGCGATCAAGGCCGCCGCGCATTTCGGCAACACCGCGACCGGCTCGAACCGCTACACCTACTACGTCATCCTGTCGCCCAAAGGCACCAATCCGGACAACTACAAGAGCCCGACCAACGGCTTTTGCGCTTGGCACGACTATACCGGCGACGGCTACGGCGTGACGGCTCCGGGCGGCGACCTGGCGTTCAGCAATCAGCCCTACAACGTTGACGCGGGTTCGAGCTGCGGCGTCAACTTCGTCAACGCCGGCAGCGCCGGTACGCTCGACGGCTTCACGATGACGCTCGGGCATGAGTGGCACGAGATGATGTCCGACCAGTTCCCGGCTGGCGGCTGGACCAATCACACTGGCGGCAGCTACAACGGCCAGGAAAACTCCGACGAGTGCGCCTGGATCGCGGCAGGTTCAGCCGGTGGTGCGGCCAACGTTGTCATGGGCAATGGCACCTATACCGAGCAGGCCAGCTGGTCCAACGACACCGGCAATTGCGCGATCTCGCATCCGATCGTCACCCACGGCGGCGGCACCGGCGGCACGCCGAGCGCGAACTTCAGCTACCTGGCGAACGGCCTGACGGTGAATTTCACCGACAGCTCGACCGATGCGGGCGGCACGATCGGTTCCTACGCATGGACCTTCGGTGACGGCGGCACTTCGACCACCAAGAGCCCGAGCCATACGTACGCGGCCGCTGGTACCTACAGCGTCGTCGAGACGGTGAAGGACAGCGTCAATAACACGACCAGCTCGAAGACGGTTTCGATCACGGTCGCGGTGGCGAACAACGTGCTCACGAACGGTGTCGGCATCACGATCGCCGATGCGACAGTCAATCATCAGCAGAACTGGACGATGGCGGTTCCGGCCGGCGCGACCAATCTCGTGTTCACGCTGTCGGGCGGCACGGGCGATGCGGACCTGTACGTCAAGTTCGGCTCCGCGCCGACCACTACGACGTATGACTGCCGTCCGTATGTCTCCGGCAACGCCGAGACCTGCACGATGTCGCCGATTCAGGCCGGCACGTACTACGTGATGGTCAACGCCTATGCCGCCTACTCGGGTGTCACGCTCAAGGGCAGCTACACCGCGCCGGGCACCGGCGGCACGCCGACCGCGAACTTCTCGTTCACGACCAGCGGCCTGACGGCGACTTTCACCGATTCGTCGACGGATGCGGGTGGCACGATCGGTTCCTATGCATGGACCTTCGGCGACGGTGGCACCTCGACCACCAAGAGCCCGAGCCACACCTATGCAGCCGCGGGTACCTACAGCGTCGTCGAGACGGTGAAGGACAGCGTCAACAACACGACCAGCTCGAAGACCTCGTCGGTTACGGTCACGGCAGCAAGCTGCGGCGGCACGGTTCTGTGCAGCGGTGTTGCAGTGGCCCTGGCGTCGCAGGCAACCGGTACGGTGTCGCCGAACTACACGATGGTGGTGCCGGCTGGCAAGACCAGCGTGGTGTTCACGATCTCCGGTGGAACGGGCGACGCGGACCTGTACGTCAAGCTCGGCAGCGCGCCGACCACGACGAGCTACACCTGCCGTCCGTACCTGACCGGCAATGCGGAAACCTGCACGATCAGCAACCCGACGGCGGGCACGTACTACGTCAACGTACGCGCCTATGCGGCCTACTCGGGCGTCAGCCTGAAGGGCACGATCTCGCCGTAAGCGTCACGACATCAGGGGCGGCTCGCGCCGCCCCTGCCTTTTACCGAAAGAGATGCGGCCAAGGATGGCCGCTTTTTTTATGTCCAGGGACGGACGGTATGCCGAAAATGCAGGAGCATTTTTCGGCGATGTCCAGGGACGGACGGTATGCCGAAAATGCAGGAGCATTTTTCGGCGATGTCCAGGGACGGACGGTATGCCGAGAGCCAATTTCGACGCGGGCCTGCACGGCACGATACCTAAAATCACGCCCAGAGCCGCTCTTTGCCCGCCCTGTGACCACAAGCGCAAAGATCGTGGGCCAAAGCCACCCTTACGAAGCGGCGTCCTCGAATCGGTTCGCATCGCGGTTCTTGCGCACGCGCGCCGGATCCCAGACGCGTCCATTCATGGCGATGTAGACCCCATCGGGCAGCGCCTGCGCGGCACCGACGGCACAGCCGATATTGAACACGGCATCGGAATTCTGGAAACGCGCGGGGTTCAGCGCGCCGGTCAGGACGACGACTTTTCCGGTAAGGGTCTGCAGCACGCGCGCGGTCTCGACCATCGTGTCGGTGCCGTGCGTGACCAGGACGTGCCGATGCGGCTGCGCCGCAATGGTACGCCGGATGAGATCCCGGTCGGAATCATCCATGTGCAGGCTGTCCTTGCGCATCAGCGCGATCACATCGAATGTAAATGCAACGCCGAGCGCCTTCAGGATCTCGCCGATCTGAGGCGCACCGATCTGAAAAGTAGACTTGTCGTCAAAGTATATTTTGTCGATCGTGCCGCCGGTGGTGACGATGGTCAAATGCTGGAGCATGGCGATTGATCCGCGTTGGCGTGTGTCAGCAGTTTAGCAAGACGTGAGACGTGAGACGTGAGATGTGAGATGGGAGACGGAGAGACGTGAGACGTGAGACGTGAGACGGGAGACCTGAAACGGAGACCTGAGACGAGCCGACCGGAGACACTGTCGGCAATCGAGTGCATCAGAGCAGTGCCATGCGCTCTGGCTCGGCCGTCTCTCGTTTCACGTCTCACGTCTCACTATTCTCAGTAGCTATCACTCGCCAGCACCACCGCATCTTCGCGGCCATTGAGTCTCAGCCGCACCAACCCGTTTTCGGCGAAGCGGCGCGCCGCAGCCGCGGGGCGTGGGTCGTGTTCGGCACGCAACGCCCACGCGGCATGCCGCACGAGCAGGCTCAATGCCAGCGTGCGTGCGAGGCTGATCGCCACATCGACGGCGCCGGCTTCGACCGAATCGCGTTCGCCGCTGGTTGCCTTCTGCAGCCACTCGGCAATGCGTGTGACCGCATCGCGGGCGGCTCGCACGCAGCTTTCGAGCTGCGGCGCCTCGGCTTGCGCGAGGATCGTGCGTTGCGCGGACAACAGGGGCTGGAGTCCGCCGGTAGCGCGAAACGCCCGCAGGAAATCCAACGCCTGTACATGGCTTGTGCCTTCCCAGATCGACCACACTTGCGCATCACGCAGCAGTTGCGGTATTCCGCTGTCTTCGAGATAGCCGATGCCGCCGAAGCACTCGCAGGCACCGGACGCCAGCTCCAACGCGAGCTTCCCGGTCCATAACTTGAGGATTGGCGTGAGCAGCCGCAAGACATGCTGCTGGGTTTCATCGGCCTGGCCCACCTGCACCCGGCCGAGCAATTCGGTCGCGAAGAACGTCAAATGAAACGCCGCCTCGAACTCGGCCTGCATGCCGGCGAGCGTATCCTGGTACAACGGTTGTTCGGCCAACGGGCGATCGAACACGACGCGCTTGTCGGCATAGTCGCGCACGAGTGCTATCCCGCGCCGCATGGTCGCCAGCGCTCCGACGGCATTCCAGGTGCGCGTGATGTTGAGCATCGGTGCGATCGCGCGCACGCCGTGGCGTGCCTCGCCCACGAGTTCGGCCGGCGTGCCGTTCAAATGAATCTCGGCAGTCGGCAATTCGCGCGTGCCCAGCTTGTTCTTGAGCCGGTCGATTTCGATCTTGCGCCAGCGCCCGTCCGGTTTGCGCGGCTCGATGTAAAAGAGCGCCAGGTTATCGGCGCTGGGCGCCGCATCTTGCGGGCGCGCGAGCGCGAGCGCCGCCTGCGCATTGATGGCCGAGGTGAACCACTTGCGTCCGTAGAGGCGCCAGCGCTGGTCCTCTTCGCGTGCCGTGGTCTCGGTGGCCGAAACGTCCGACCCGCCCGTGTTTTCAGTCATCCATTGTCCGCATATCCAGTGCTGGGCGGGATCGCGGCTGAGAAAATGCGGGACGGCGCGCTCGATCAGACGCGCGTTGCCGGATGCCTTGAGCGCGGTAGCGGCGCCATCGGTCATGGCCAGCGGGCAGGTATAGAACTCGCTGGCACAATGGAACAAGTACACCATTGCAAACTGGTGCACGCGCGCCGCCGCTCCGTGGGTGGATTCATGACCGGCGGCAACCAGTCCATACCGTGCTGCGAGCGGTTGCGCTGTCTGCCAGGCCGGCGTCAGCTCGATTTGATCGATGCGTTCGCCCCAGGCATTCCAGTGCGTCAACGTGGGCTCGGCGGAATTGCGCGAGCGCGCCGAGACCCAGGCGCTGGCGGCGTATTCGCCGAGATCGGTCAGGTCACTTTCGATCGCGGCCAAAGTCGCCGCCGGCAGGATGCGGCGCAGGTACGAGCGCAACACGCGATCCTCCAGGTATTGATTGCCGAGCACCGGCGGCGCTTGCACGAACGACATGGAACATCCCTCTTTAGGTAGCGCGAAATCGCTGTTTGCGAAGCTCGTCAAAAGTCAAAAATGGTTTTGCGCTGCTCTTGCCGCCATTGACCTTTGACTTCTGACCTTGAGCTTTGACCTGCCGATTGATCTGGCGCCGCACACGTTATCGACAACTTTACGGAGTACATTCCCGCATGGCTGTGAACCATTCCTCAGCGCTGTGCTCTGGCCGCGCGGCGCGCCTGCAAGCCGTCCCAACCGGGAAGAGAGATGGCAACCACGCTCAATACGATTTCAAGCGCGGCGAGCGCGTGCGGAGCCGCGCTGTTCCACAACTCCGCGACGCCATGGCAGAAATAAAACAAGCTGACAATGCCACCGATGAGTAGGCCTCGGCGCAGGTTACCGCGCGCCACCCACAATCCGGGAAGCAACGGGACAATCGCCAGCACCACCGCTGCCTTCGGCGCCGGCACTACCCACGCGTGCCAGACAATTTGCACAGCGAGCAGCGCGATCAGCGACCCGCACGCCATCGCCAAGCGCATAGAAGTGGCAGTCACGCCTGCAGCTTCCGCGCGATTTCCGCGACACGGCGGCCGAGGGCCTGCGCCAGCGCGCGCTCGTCCTCGCTGATCGGCCGGTCATCGCCCAATCCGGCAACGTGGCTTGCGCCGTAAGGCGTCCCGCCGGTCGTAGTGTTGTTCAAGGCAGGCTCGGTGAACGGAATGCCGACCAGCAGCATGCCGTGATGCAACAGCGGCAGCAGCATCGACGTCAACGTCGATTCCTGTCCGCCGTGCAGCGTGCCGGTCGAGGTGAAGGCAGCCGCCGGCTTCCCGGCCAGCGTGCCTGAAATCCATTCGGTGCCGGTCGAATCGAGGAAATGCTTCAGCGGCGCGGCCATGTTGCCGAACCGCGTCGGGCTGCCAAGGATCAGGCCGGCACATTCGCGCAGGTCTTGCAGCGTCGCGTAGGGCGCGCCCTCCGGCGGGACCTGCGGCTCCGTAACGGTCGTGACCGCAGCTACGGCCGGAACGCTGCGCAAGCGAGCATTCATTCCGTCGACTTCGTCGACACCGCGCGCCACGTGGCGCGCGAGCCGGGCCACGCTACCGTTGCGGCTGTAGTAGACGATCAGGATGTCGGGCATGCGCGCACCGGCGTGTTCAAGGCCTGCTATCGTGCCTGATCCGGCGGCACTTGCGTCAATAGCATGCATGAGCCCGTGGCGTTTCCGG
>Ga0308174_10001467_pt1 | contig 11013 bp, 13 predicted proteins | sample PhyPR2_FD_203894 | JGI IMG/M metagenome (GOLD analysis project Ga0308174, IMG submission 203894) | Soil microbial communities from UC Gill Tract Community Farm, Albany, California, United States - DLSLS.P.R2 | ecosystem: Environmental > Terrestrial > Soil > Agricultural land | place: USA... | reverse complement strand
GCGGTGCCGCCCGTGGCGCAGCGCGTGCAGGCCGGCGGCGAACGTGGCCGTCTCGGCATCGGCCCGCTCCAGGGAGTCGAGCTCGGTGGGCACGACCTGGACGAACCGGATGGACGCCTCGTGCAGGTTGGCGAGCCGGACCGCCTCGGCGGCCACGGCGGGGGCCGACCCGTCGTTGACGAGCCCGGCCACGACCTCGCGGCCGGAGTGCTGGGTGCGGGGTGTGAGCGACGTCATGGGGCGAGTGTGCGCCGTCCCCGACAACCGGGACACGGGCGAAGGTCCCGGTCTGTCCCCGTACGGGCCTGCGCGGCCTATCCTTCGGCCATGGCCACCCCCGCGTCGCCCACTGGATCCCTGCGTACGCCGCTGCAGGCAGAGGGCCTGCTCGACGCCGTGCTGGCGGTGGGTGCCGGGCTCGAGCTGTCCGAGGTCCTGCGCAGGATCGTGCGCTCGGCGTGCCAGCTGGTCGGGGCGCGGTACGGCGCGCTCGGGGTCCTCGCGCCCGACCACGACCACCTCATGGAGTTCATCACCCACGGGCTCACGGACGAGCAGCGCGCGCAGATCGGCGACCTGCCGCGTGGCCACGGGGTCCTCGGCCTGCTCATCCGCGACCCGATCCCCCGGCGGATCGAGGACATCAGCACCCACCCCGACTCCTACGGCTTCCCGCCCAACCACCCGCCCATGGCCAGCTTCATCGGAGCACCGATCCGGGTGCGCGACGAGGTCTTCGGCAACCTCTACCTCTCCGAGAAGGAGGGTGAGGAGCAGTTCACCGAGCAGGACGAGAGCCTGCTGGTGGCCCTGGCCGGAGCTGCGGGTGTGGCCATCGAGAACGCTCGTCTCTACGAGCGCAGCCGGTCACAGCGTCGGTGGGCGCAGGCCGTCGGCGACGTCAGCCAGGCGCTGCTGGAGAGCGAGACGGAGGCCGACGCCCTGGCCGTGACCGCCGAGCAGGTGTGCGAGGTGGCGGGCGCCCGCGCGTGCGCGGTGGCCCGGGACCGCGAGGGCGACGCCCCGGTCGTCGTGGCGCGCCACCGGTCCGGCGGCTCACCGTCACTCGGCGACGGCTTCACCGAGAGCCAGCAGCGCACCGGGCTGGGCGTGCTCGACGGCCCGCACTGGGACACGGTGCGCGACGTGGGCCAAGCGCTGCTGCTCATCCCGGGCGAGGAGCAGGCCGCCGTGGCCGCGATCGTCGACGACGTCCGGGCGATGACCGGGCTCGACCGACCCGGGCCCACCGCGCTGGTGCCCCTCACTGCGGGAGCCGCCCACCTGGGCCTGCTCATGGTCACGTGGGACCCTGCCGACGCCGACACGGCCTCCGAGCTGCTCGCCCCCCTCGACGAGTTCGCCCAGCACGTCGGTCTGGCCCTGGTGGCCGCGAGCGCACAGAACGACCGTGCAGCGGTGGCCATGTTCGAGGACCGTGAACGCATCGCCCGCGACATGCACGACCACGTCATCCAGCGGCTCTTCGCGACGGGGCTCTCCCTCCAGGCCGGCGAGCGGCTCGCCCAGCACCCGGTCGTCCGGGGCCGGATCGAGGAGGCGGTGAGCGAGCTCGACCTCGCCATCAAGGACATCCGGCAGGCGATCTACGAGCTGACGCCGAGCCGACCGGTGGCGGGGCTGCGGGGTCGGCTGGCCGAGCTCGTGGCCGGCTACGGAGACGTCCTGGGCTTCTCGGCGCACTTCACGCTGTCGGGGGAGTCGACCGGGGTCGGTCCGGCGCTGGAGATGGACGTGTGCGCCGTGATCCGTGAGGGGCTGTCCAACGTGGCTCGTCACGCCCGCGCCAGCGCGGTCTCCGTGCAGGTCCACATCGGGCAGCGGATCGAGGTCGTCGTCACCGACGACGGCATGGGGCTCGGCGGCGGCGACCGGCGCAGCGGACTGGCCAACCTCGCCGAGCGGGCGACGGCGCGGGGCGGCCGGTGCGAGGTCGAGGGGGTGCAGCCGCACGGCACCAGGCTGACCTGGGGCGTGCCGGCCGGTGGGCGCGCCAGGCACGCCCGGGCAGCGGGACCATGGTCCCAAGAAGGCGGCGCCTGATGCGGCATCGTGGGCGCGCAGGGTAGATGTCCCTGCCCTGGCAACGGCACGAGAGGCAGCCCATGACCACCATCTTCCTGCTCGACGACCACGAGATCGTCCGGCGTGGGCTGCGCGAGCTGCTCGAGGGCACCGAGGGCTTCGAGGTGGTGGGGGAGTCGGGCTCGGCGCTCGAGGCGGCCCGCCGGATCCCCGCGCTGCGCCCGGACGTGGCCATCTTCGACGCGCGTCTGCCCGACGGTTCGGGGATCGACGCCTGCCGCCAGGTCCGATCCGTCGACCCCTCGATCGCCGGGCTGATCCTCACGTCGTTCGACGACGAGACGGCGCTCGGTGCCGCGATCCTCGCCGGGGCGGCCGGCTACCTCCTCAAGGACATCCACGGCAACGGTCTCGTCGAGGCGATCCGCCGGGTCGCCCGGGGCGAGAACCTGCTCGACCCCGAGCGGGCGCGCCGGGTCCGCACGGGCTGGCGCGAGGACCGCGACGCCGACCCCCGGCTCCGGTCGCTCAGCCCGCAGGAGCGCCGCATCCTCAACCACATCGCGGCCGGCCTCACCAACCGGCAGATCGGCGAGGAGATGTCACTCGCGGAGAAGACGGTGAAGAACTACGTCACCTCGGTGCTCGCCAAGATGGGTATGGAGCGCCGCACCCAGGCCGCCGTGTATGCCGCGACCCACGTGCCGTCGGGCGCGTCGAACGGCCGCAACGCCCCACGGTAGGCCGGGGCCGACCGAGCCGACCCCAGCCCGACCGAGCCGGGGTCGAGGTCGCGGGAAGAGGTCGAGGTCGAGGGCAGGCTCAGGAGCCGAGCGTCTCGCGGCCGGTGACCTCCCGCGTCGAGATGCGGACCCACCGCGTCGACGGAGCGTCCATGGCGACCCACGGCGGCCGGGAGATGGCCACGAGCCGCGCCATCTCCTGCTCGTCCACGACCACGCCGGCCGTGCCGTGGACCAGGACCGACCAGCCCCACCGGCGAGCCGGGTCGAAGCCGTCGACCTCGAACGAGACCCGGTCGCCGTCGATCGCGGCCTGGATCTTCGAGCCGCCCGCGGTCCGGAAGCAGATGTCCAGCCCGTCGAGGGTGTGGTTGACGGGCAGCACGGCGATCTCGCCGTCGAGGGCGAACGCGACGCGTCCCACGGGTGCCGACCCCAGGCGCGTCAGGCAGTCCTGCAGGGTGAGCACCCGCATGCCGGTGTGGTCGGTCGGTTCGGTCACGTCGGTCACGGGGCCGGTGCTGTCGGTGTCGGTCATGGCGGCCTCCTCGGGGTCGGGTCGTGCGCACCCGCGGGTCCGCCGCTGGTGACTGGTGTGTGGTGCCTGGGGTGTGGTGGGTGGCAGGGTCAGGTCGCACGGGGCGACGGGACCACGAGGACGGGACAGCTCGCGTGGGCGATGAGGTGGGTGCTCACCGACCCGAGGAGCAGACCGGTGAAGCCGCCGCGCCCCCGCGTACCCAGCACGAGCAGCTGGGCCCCGAGGGACTCCTCGGCGAGCGCTGCCACGGTCTGGGCGCGGACGAGGGTGGTCGACACGTCGACGTCGGGGTACTTCTCGCGCCAGCCGGCGAGCATCTCCGCGACCTCCAGGCGCTGCGAGTCGACCACGTCGCGCCAGTGGCCCTCCCACTCGTAGCCCGACAGGAACGGGTCGGGCTCCTCCCACCACCACGAGTGCACGGCGACGAGCTTGGCGCCGCGGGCCGAGGCCTCGGCGAAGCCCCACTCGACGGCCGGTGCCGAGTGCCGGGAGGCGTCCACGCCGACGACGACCGGACCGGTGCGGGTCCACTGGCCGTTGTGCGGGGTCACCAGGACCGGGCAGTGCGCGTGGGCGGCGACCTTGTGCGTGATCGCGCCGAGGAACACCCCGGCCGCGTGGCCGAGGCCGCCCGCGTCGAGGACCAGCAGGTGCGCGGTCGCGCTGGCGGCGACGAGGGCCGCAGCCGGGTCCGCCACCACGGTGTCCCTCGTCACGGCGAGGTCGGGGGCAAGCGCCTCCGCCCGCCCGGCGAACTCGTCGGTGAGGCGGTCCTGCGCCTCCAGCCGCTGGAGCGTCCACGGGACGATGCCGATCCCCGTCGCGTGCACGATGTGCAGCGGCCGGTGCATGCGCTGGGCCTGCACGACTGCCTCGTCCAGCGCGTGGTGGGCTGCCGCAGAGCGGTCGACTCCCACGACGACGGCGTCGCGGGGCTGTGCGTCCAACCTGGTCATGGCCTGTCCTCTCGGTGGTGCTCGCCTTCACCGTCGCGCTCGGAGGGTGCCTGCGGGAGGGGCGAAGGTCCCGCCCCGACCGGCCCTGGACGGCGTGAAGGGGGCGGCCGCCCCGGCGTGGTCCGACACGGGACCTTGGACCCCACCCTCCGCGCACGGCCCACGGCACCGTGGAGGTATGGCGACGACGACTGACCCCCCCACGACCGAGATGCCGCGGCACGAGTGCTGGGCCCTGGTGCGAGAGGCGGTGGTGGGTCGGCTGGCCACCGTGCTGGACGGGCAACCGGACATCTTCCCGGTCAACCACGTGGTCGACCACGGCAGCGTGGTCATCCGCACCGCGGCGGGCGCCAAGCTCATGGGCGCGGCCGGGCACCCGGTCGCGTTCGAGGTCGACGGGTATGACGTCGAGCACCGCAGCGCGTGGAGCGTCGTGGTCAAGGGACGGGCGTTCGAGCTGACCCGGCTGGACGACGTGCTCGACGCGATGGGCCTGCCGCTGTTCCCCTGGCACGGCTCCTCCAAGCCACACTTCCTGCGCATCGAGGCCAGCGAGGTGACCGGTCGCAAGTTCGTCGTGGCGGGGGGCGCCGAGAAGCCGGAGGCACCGTGACCCCTCCACAGCGCCAGGCCACCCCGGTGCACCGGCCTTCGCACCACCGCCTCATCTCGTGGTCCCTCGCCTCACCGCTGCACCAGTTCCTCGGGCGGCTCGCCCTGCTCGAGTACACCGCCTCGGACGGGCGGACGGTCAGGCTCCCCGTGCAGTACGCCCGCACGGGGGGTGACCTGGTCGTTGTGGCCGGGGGAGCGTCGCACAAGCGGTGGTGGCGGGCGTTCCGCTCGGCTCGCCGGGCCGTCGTGCTCGTGGACGGCCGCCGGTATGCCGTGACCGGCGAGGTGGTGCCCCGGTCCGCGGCCCCATGGGCGGTCGCGGCGGCGGCCTACCGCTCGGCGTTCCCCCTCGCGCGGCTCGACGACGCCGAGCTCGTGCTCCTGCACCGGGCAGGCTGACGGAGCTCAGCGGGAGGCGAGCCCCATCGCCTCCGCCTCGTCCCACAGCTCGCGCCGCACGCGGGGGTGCGCCGCCTGCTCGATGAGCGCGCGGGCCTGCTGCGCCGAGTCGGCGCCGAACATCTCCGCCGTGCCCTGCTCGGTCACCACTGCCGTGTGCTGGAAGGAGGTGACCGGACCCTCGAGCAGCGGCACGATGGCCGAGGCGTCCGCCCTGGGGTGCCAGGACCGCAGGGCGATCAGCGACTGGCCGCCGGTCGATGCCATCGCCCCGGTGACGAAGTCGCACTGGCCGCCCAGCCCGGAGTGCAGCCGTGACCCGAGGTGGCTGGCGTTCGCCTGGTCGTAGAGGTCTACCGTGAGGGCGCTGTTGATGCTCGTCATCGCGGGGTTGGCCGCGATCCGCGTGGGGTCGTTGACGACCTCGGTGCGCAGCATGCGGACCGCGTGGTTGCGGTCGAGCCAGCTGCGCAGCCGGGCGCCGCCGATGGCGAACGAGGCCACCACCGGTCGGTCCCGGTCCAGCGCTCCGGCCTCGGCGAGGTGGAGCACCCCGTCGGAGACCATCTCGGTCCAGACCGCCAGCGACCTGCGTGCGGCGAGGCGCGGCACGACGGCGTCGGGGACGGCGCCGATACCCATCTGCAGGGTCGCGCCCGACGGCACGCGCTCGGCGATGCGGCGCCCGATGGCCTCGATCGGGTCGCCGTCGGTGAGCTGTGCGGGCGTCGGCGGAGCGCCCGTACCGCGCGTTGCGACGGGCGCCGCAGCGGCCCGCGCCGGGTCGCAGGGCGGCTCCCACAGGAGGTCCAGCTGGTCGAGCACGACCTCACCGTCGCCGAACGTGTAGGGCACCTCGTCGTGCTGCTCGCCGAGGACGCGCCCACCGTGGGCCCGGCACGACTCGAGAGCCGCCGGCAGGATGTTGACCTCCATCCCCAGGGAGACCCGGCCCTTCCACGGCGGTGAGGTCGTCACGAGCACGATGTCCGGCACGAACGTCGTCGAGAGCAGCCGTGGGACGTGGGACAGCCGGGCCGGGAGGTAGCGCGTGGCCGGGTGCCGGCGCATGCCCGGACCGGCGAAGGCGGTGACCGGCACGATCCCCACGCGGTCGGGTGTGCCGAGCGGGGCGTTGAGCATGAAGAGCTCCACGTCCTGGCCTTGCGTCGCCTCGTCCAGCTCGCGCAGGAGGGCCCATGGCACGGCGGCGTTGCCGGCGGCGACGACCCGTAGCGGGCGCCCCGGCGTGGCTGCCGCCGCGAGGAGCCGGCGGACGTCGGCGTGGGACGAGGTGGGCATGGGGCCTCCGGGGCGCGGCGGCCCGCGTGGTCGCGTGGCCGGGCACCACGCTCGCGCGTCCGGGCCCACCTGGGCAGGCCCAAGGTCCCGCCCGTCGGCCGGTGCCCCAGCGCATGCTGAAGGGACCAGCACCCACCATCGGAGCCCACCATGTCCACCACCGCAACCGTCCTGGTCGCCGTCGGCGTCGTCGTGCTCGTCGGCCTCGCCCTGTCCCTGCGCATCGTCAAGCAGTACGAGCTCGGGGTCCTCTTCCGCCTCGGCAGGGTCATCGGCATCCGCAAGCCCGGCCTGCGCCTGATCATCCCGTTCGTCGACGTCCTGCGTCGGGTGTCGTTGCGGATCGTCACGATGCCGATCCAGTCCCAGGGGATCATCACCCGCGACAACGTCAGCGTGGACGTGTCGGCCGTCGCCTACTTCCGGGTCGTCGACGCCGAGAAGTCGGTGGTCGCGATCGAGAACGTGTACGCGGCGATCGACCAGATCGCCCAGACCACGCTGCGCAAGGTCGTCGGCCAGCACTCGCTCGACGAGACACTCTCCGAAACCGACCGCATCAACATGGACATCCGTGCGATCCTCGACGTGACCACCGTCGAGTGGGGGGTGGAGGTGACGCTGGTGGAGCTCAAGGACATCCAGCTTCCCGACAGCATGAAGCGGGCCATGGCGCGCCAGGCCGAGGCCGAGCGCGAGAAGAGGGCAAAGATCATCAACGCCGAGGGCGAGTCGCTGGCCGCGGCCGCACTCGGTGACGCCTCCGACACGATGATGGCCCACCCGCTCGCCCTGCAGTTGCGCAACCTGCAGAGCCTCGTCGAGATCGGGGTCGACAAGAACACGACCGTGGTGTTCCCGGCGCCGCTCATGAGCACCATCCAGGAGCTCGGCAGCTTCCTCGCCCGCGAGAAGGCCGCCGCAACGCGCACTGCTCCGGCGGTGCCGGCTGCTCTGTCGGTGCCCGACGTCATGCCGGTCGCCGACGTCCCCGTGCCCGACGCACCACCGGTCCCCGCTGCCGTCACGGCCAACGGGGCCCCCGTCACAGGACCTGCCCTTGTCTGAGAAGCCGATCGGCCCGGACCCGACCGGCCACGACGCCGGCCAGGACCCGACCGCCCTGCACGTGGTTGCGTCGGGGGTGGGGCGGGCCCGCCTCGTCACCCTGCGGGACGCCACGTCGAGCGCTCACGCGGCCGTGCTCGTGGCCCGGGGCCTCCCGGGCACGAGCCCAGCCCTGCTGGCGGCGAGAAGGGCCTACCTGGAGGCGTTGGGCGACTACGTGCAGGCCCTCGGCGACCACGGTCTGCCGGTGCCGGCCCGGCTGCGCGACGACCTTCGGCTGCTGCGCCGGGTGGTCCCCGGCGAGCGGACCACCTGAAGGGCGGCGTCGGGTCAGCGTGCCGGGGTGAGGCGCTCGAGCTGGCTGCCGAACGTCGCTCGCGTGGCGGCTTCCTGAGGCAGAGTGGACGTCCCGCACACGGCATCAACGGACGTCCAGGCGGCGGCGATGGGCTCGTCCGGCCGTTCAGCGAGCATGATCCTCGTGGAGGACCAAGAGGCGCTGCGGTCGGCCGAGGGTGAGGCGAAGGTCATCACGCCCTGCGGCTCGGTAGCTGGGTCGCGAGCGCTTGGCTCGGGTGGGAGACGACCCCCAAGAGTGGGTCCCACCGGGCGATCCGCCGGCCGCGCGGGCAGCGGCATGAGAGTGCGCGCCCTTCTCCGCTCGACCCAGACCGCCCCCCCACTGCGCCGACCGCGCGCCACAAGCTGCCTGACCTTCCTCTTAAGTTATTCACTTGTCTGGAAACTGCGTAACCTTTGAAGAAGTTTCCCGTTGAAGGGGTCACTGAACTTGACCAGTTCCTGACCTAGGGGAGACCGAACCATGAAGCACGCCAACGCTGTGAACCGCTCCGCCTCCGCCCGTCCCACCTCTGCGTGGCTGGCGGCGACCCGGCCGCTCGGACGCGCGGCCCTCAGCTGCGGCCTCGCCGGGGCCCTGTCGCTGGGTGCCGCGGGGGCGGCTCTGGCCAGCGGGCCCGACGGCGCCAGCCGCGGTGGCGCCCTCGGTGCCGAGGGCCAGGGTCATGCCTCTGGGCAGAAGCCCACGAAGGCTGCGCCCCAGCACACCGACGACCGCCGGAAGGCTGCCGCCAAGGACGAGACCGCGTCGCAGACCCGGGGGACGGCCCGGCGCGACTCTGCGAAGAAGGACATCGGGCCAAAGGACGCCGCTGCCGCCCACCAGCAGAAGAGCCCCGCCGCTCCGGCTCCTCGGCGCAGCAAGGACCCCCGGGGCAACAACGGCACCATCAAGATCGACGGTGCGGCGTGGGACGCCCGCGTCGACAACGAGCCGCACACGTCCTGCGCCTTCCGGGTGACCTTCTTCGGCTTCGACCAGGGGCAGACCGCTGACATCACCGTCAGCGGTCAGGCCCCGACCGGCGGGGGCGTGCTGCTGCACGAGACCGCCGTGCCGACCAGCGATGACCCGGCTGGGGGCGCCGCCCACGACTACGACGGCGCCACGCGCGTCTTCACGGCCGACGACCTCGGGCTCGACGCCGTCACCCCGCACCCGAAGCAGGGGTACCACCTGAAGGTCACCGTCGATTCGCTCCAGGCCCCGGGCGGCGCGAAGCAGAAGGTGCTGTGGCTGGAGCCCTGTGAGGCCCAGGCGCCCGTGACCCAGCTGGAGACCGGTGGGTTCGAGGAGGGCGGACAGCCGCTCACCGGTGCCATCCCGGGCACACAGCCCGAGACCTCCACCCCTGCGCAGGCGCCCAGCCTCGCTGGCGCCTCTGCATTCGTGCCGTTCTCCACCCAGACGGCGTCGGCCGCGGTGTTGGCCGAGGCGGCCTTCCTGGAATCGCCGATGAGCAGTGCGTCCCTGGCCCAGGGGCGAGCCTCGACCGCCTCGGTCCCGGCGTCAGGACAGGCGAGCGCGCTGCCGAGCGGGCTGGCGTTCACCGGCGCGGCCGGGCTCGAGCTGCTGGCCCTCACCGGTGCCGCCGCTGCCGCTGCCGGCGCCGGGCTGTTGGTCGCTCGCCGTCGTGCCGGCGCGATGGCCGGCTGACCCTCCGGCTGTCCTGGCCGTCCGCTCGGGGGTGGTGTCGCTACGGCGCACCGCCCCCGAGCGGATGGCCGACCCGGGGCCGCTGCGTCCGCCAAGGCGGCGAGGGCCCTGACGTCACCCGCGGTCCGCTCCGTGGTGCCCCGCGGTCTGGCCGCGCGTCACCCGAGCAGGTGGTTCAGTCCTGCAGCGCAGGGGACTCGGCGACGCACAGGACTCCGGTGTTGCCGTCCTGGTCGGCGATGACAGTCAGCGACGGCGAGTCGCTGTCATCGACGACGGTCCCACCCGCGGCGAGGGCAGCGGCGATTCGTTGCTCGGCCACCTCGGGTGCCACATAGACCTCGACGTGGAACCGCTGAAGCGGGGTCTGGTGCTCGTCGGCATCCCCGAACCACAGGTTCGGTACCCGTCCCGTGGCGTCCCGGATCTCGTCGCCGGGGTCCCGTGGCCCTAGGCCTCGGCGTCCCCCGTCAGCAGGGCGGCCCACACCGGGACGATGGTCGCGGAGCGCGCCGTGTCGAGGCCGAGCTCCATGACACTGACCGAGGCGGGGTCGGCGACGACCTTGTGGTCGGCGGCGATCTCGCTGATCCGTCGCGCGAGGTCGACGTCCTGCTGGGTCACCCACTCGACGACGTGTTCGGTGCCCTCGTCGTCGTGGTAGATGGCGTCGGCGCTGACATGCTTGAGGTCCACGTACCCATGGCCCATCGAGACGCTCGGATGGTGCCCGAACGCGTCCCCCGCCTTGCCCACTGCGGCGACGAACCGTGCGCCGGTGCCGAAGTTGCCGACCAGGTATCGGGCGTGCAGTCCCTGGGCCAGCTTGCGCCGGTCGGTCAGCCTGGCCTCGGCGATCTCCGCGCTCTTCAGCATGTCCATGCTTGCGGACCCTGACCGTCATCCACCTGCAGCGCTCGTGGTCATCGCTTCGGCCCGCCACATGGTTCTGATCGCGCGGGCCGAGGGACTGCTGCCTCGCGCATCACGAGGTGGTGCGCGCGAGAGTCGCGGCAGATGAGTGCGTCGAGGGTGGACCGCGCGCCTGGTTGGCGCCCGCATGCGACCGGGATAGAAACCTGTCATGCCCGATTCGGTGAGCAAGTCCGCTGCCCCTGTTGCTGACTACGACGGTTTTGCGGCCGCGTACTCGGCCAGCAACGAGAACAACCTCTTCAATGCCTGGTACGCGCGCCCCGAGATGACTCGTCTTGCCGGCGACGTCGCAGGCTTGGATGTTCTCGACGCCGGATGCGGGTCAGGCCCCTTGATGGAAGCTCTGCGCGCCAAGCACGCTGTCGTGTCCGGCTTCGACCTGAG
>Ga0308174_10001466_pt1 | contig 11015 bp, 10 predicted proteins | sample PhyPR2_FD_203894 | JGI IMG/M metagenome (GOLD analysis project Ga0308174, IMG submission 203894) | Soil microbial communities from UC Gill Tract Community Farm, Albany, California, United States - DLSLS.P.R2 | ecosystem: Environmental > Terrestrial > Soil > Agricultural land | place: USA... | reverse complement strand
TCGGTGATCATCACGCCCGGTTACGGCATGGCCGTCGCGCAGGCGCAGGGAGCCGTGGCCGAGCTGACCCGCAAGCTCCGCGACAAGGGCGTCGACGTCCGGTTCGGCATCCACCCCGTCGCCGGCAGGCTGCCCGGCCACATGAACGTGCTGCTGGCCGAGGCCAAGGTGCCCTACGACATCGTCCTGGAGATGGACGAGATCAACGACGACTTCCCCGGCACCTCGGTCGTCCTGGTCATCGGCGCGAACGACACGGTCAACCCGGCCGCCACCGAGGACCCGTCCAGCCCGATCGCCGGCATGCCGGTGCTCAAGGTGTGGGAGGCCGAGCGGGTCGTCGTCTTCAAGCGCTCGATGAACACCGGCTACGCCGGCGTGCAGAACCCGCTGTTCTTCCGGGACAACAGCCGCATGCTCTTCGGCGACGCCCGGGAGCGGGTCGAGGACATCCTGCGCGAGCTGTGAGTTCGTGGCGCCCCTGTCCGGACGGCAGTCCGCGGCCTACCTTGTGACTGTGCGTGCCCACGGTCTACTCGACCACGTCCCCGGCGCGGAACCCGCAGACCACCTGTGCTGGGTCTACGAGGACGACGGCATCTTCGACGACGCCGCCGCCGAGTTCCTGGCCGGCGGTCTGGCCCGCGGCGAGCGCGTGCTCTGCGTCGGTGAACGCGTGATCGAGGGGCTGCGGACGCCGGGGGCCCTCCCCCGTGACCTGACCGAGCTCCTCGCCGAGGGATCCGTCGAGACGCTGACCCTGGCCGAGGCGTACGAGGCCGCGGGGCGGTTCCTCCCCGAGCGGCAACTGGCCTACTACGACGCGGCCACCCGGCGGGCCCTGGACGCCGGGTACAGCGGCCTGCGGGTGATCGCGGAGGTGAGCGACCTCGCCGCCGACCCCGCCCAGCGGGCCGACCTGGTCCGCTGGGAGCACCTCGCCGACGACTACGCCACGCACGGGCCCGGTTTCTCCGCGATGTGCGCCTACCGGGCCGAGCTGGGCACCGACGCGCTCGCCGACGTGGCGTCGGTCCACCCGATGGTCCACGCCCCCGCGGAGGTCACGCCCTTCCGGTTGTTCGCCGAGGCCGACCGGCTCGTCCTGGCCGGCAGCCTCGACGCGTCCAACAGCGACCGGCTGACCAACGCACTGGCCGCGACCGTCGGGACCGGTGGCGACGTCGTCCTGGACCTCAGCGCCCTGGAGTTCATCGACGTGGGCGCGTGCCGGGTCATCGCGAGGTGGGCCGCCGGCCTCGCCGAGCGATCGGTGACCGTGCAGGTGACCGGCGCGTCCGGGCTGCTCCGCCGCATGTGGCAGATCCTCGAGCTCGACCGCGTCGCAGCCGTGGGCTTCGCGGAGGCGCGCGCATGACCGCGGTCGTGCCACCGGAGGGGTTCGAGCACGAGGCGATGTTCTACCGCGGCGACGCGGACTTCCTCGCCGGACTGCTGCCGTTCATCCGCGGCGGGCTGGAGCGCGACGAGGCCGTCCTGGTCGCCGAACCCCGCCCCCGGCTCGACCTGCTCCGCGACGCGCTCGGCGACGATGCCGGGGCCGTCGAGTTCCTCGACATGGCCGAGATCGGCGGCAACCCCGCGCGGATCATCGGCATGTGGGCCCAGGTCCTCGAGCAGCACTCGGAGGCCGGACGGCGGCTGCGCGGCGTCGGCGAACCCGCCTTCGTCGGCCGGCGCACCGCCGAGCTGGCCGAGTGCCGCCTGCACGAACTGCTGCTCAACCACGCCTTCGACGCAGGCCCCGGCTGGCGGCTGCTCTGCCCCTACGACCAGGAACACCTGCCGCGGGCGGTGACCCAGGGGGCGTTGCGCACACATCCGGTGCGCTCGACGTCGGAGTCCCGGCTGCCCAGCACCGGCTATGCCCCCGGCCGGCACATGGACGCGTTCGGCGAGCAGCTCCCCGCGCGCGGCGACGCCGTCCTCCGCGGCGGCTACGGCCCCGGCGACATCGCCGCCACCCGCCGGACCGTCGCGCAGTGGGCACGGTCCTGTGGCCTGCCCGAGGATCGGGTCGAGGTGCTCGAGCTGGCCGCCTCCGAGCTGGCCACCAACAGCATCCGGCACGGCGGCGGCGGGGGGACCGTGGCCATGTGGCTGGACGAGAGCGCCGCGGTCCTCGAGTTCAGCGACGCCGGCACCCTCAGCGATCCGCTGATCGGCCGGTTGCGGCCGCCTCACGACCAGGAGGGCGGCCAGGGGCTCTACCTGGTCAACCAGCTCTGCGACCTGGTCCAGCTCCGCTCCTCCGACCAGGGGACGACGGTCCGGGTCATCACCTGGTTCTGAGACCCCAGCTGCGGTTGCGCGGCGGCGCCCGGTCACCGACGGTTGCGGGCGTGGACCCCTTCCGCGGGCTCGGGATGCCGCGCATCCCCGGCCTGTCCGAGCTGCTGGCCCTCCTGCAGACCCAGACCGAGGCACTGGCTCAGCTGCCGAGGACGCTGAGCGACCTGAACGGGACCGTCCGGGAGCTCACACAGGCCACCACCATGGCGCGGGAGACGATCGAGTCGGCGCAGCGGATCGCCGGTCGCCTGGAGGACCTCGTCGACGAGCTCGAGGAGCCCGTGCGGGCCCTGAAACCGGGGCTGGAGCGGGTCGGACGGGTCCTCGACGACCCGGCGGTGGACGACGTCCCCGACACCCTGCGCCGCATCCACGACGACCTCATGCCGCTCATCCATGGATTGCGGCAGGCGCAGACCCGGATGGGCTCGGTGACCGGGATCCTCCGCCGTCGTCCCAGGGACGACGACGATCACCTCAAGGACGACGACCCCGGCGCCGACCTCTAGCCCGCCGCGTTCTTCCCATCGGTGCCGCTCGGCCGCACGAAGTCGCCGACGGCCTCCTCGAGCCGGGCCCAGGTGGCGCTCCACTCGACGAGCGGGTCGAGGATCCGCTCGAAGACGGCCATCTGCTGGTCGAAGGCGTCCAGCTGGGCGCGCATCGCCGCGATCGACTGCCGCTGGGCGGTCACCGTCTGCGCGATGGCGCGCAGTTGCGCGGCGGACATGGCCCCCGGCGGGCTGGGCAGCGACGGCAGCGACAGCTTGGAGGGGACGGCGCCGGCGAGACTGCGGGCGCGGTCGGTGAACCCCCGCAGCTGCTGCACGAACTCGTCGATCGAGCGACCGACCCGTCCACTGGGTGCCGTCTCCGGGTCCGCTGCCTCCTGGTCGTCGGTCATGCACCGACCGTAGGCCCGGAGGGGGCGACCGGCACGCGCGGCTCGGCCCGCCGAGGACTCGGCTGCCCGGCTGACGACCAGCTCGTGACGCCGGCTGAATCGCTCCCTGCCCGTCGAGCGGCGGCGCGTCAGCGATCCGGCAGACTTCCCGTGGTCGGCCCGGGACCGGATCCGGCCGGACATCGAGGAGAACGATGCGCAACCCCGCCCGCATGGTCGCGGTGCTCGGCTGCCTGATCGCCCTCGTCCCCGCGTGCTCCACCGGTGCGGAGCGCGGCTCCTCCGCGACCGGGCACACCTCGGAGCCGGCCCCGACGACGTCCCCGACCACCTCCCCGCCGGCGCCCCCGAGTCCGGACCCGGAGGCCGCCGTCGCCAAGGCCCTCGCCGGGATGGACCGGCGCACCCGGGTCGCCCAGCTGTTCGTGGCCGGCGTCCGGCTCGACCACCTCGCTGCTGGCGCCGAGGTGGCCGGCAGCGGCGTCGGCGGGATCTTCCTGGCAGGACGCTCGCAGGCCGCCGCGACCGACCTGGCCGCCACGGTCGCCGGATGGCAGTCCGCCGCCCCGGGGCCGGATCTCTGGGTGGCCGCCGACCAGGAGGGCGGGCAGGTCCAGACCCTGCGCGGGCCCGGTTTCGACCCGCTGCCCTCGGCCCTGGAGCAGGGGGCGCTCCCCGCCCCCGAGCTCGCGGGGCTGGCCGACCGGCTCGGCGCCTCGCTGAGCTCTGCCGGGGTGAACCTCGACCTCGCACCGGTGGCCGACGTGGTGCCGGCAGGCACCGAGCAGGCCAACCCCCCGATCGGCGCCTTCGACCGGCAGTACGGCAGCACGCCCGACGCGGTCGTGGCGGCGGCCGGAACCGTGATCGGCGGGCTGGGCGCGCACGGCGTGACCGCGACCCTCAAGCACTTCCCCGGACTGGGCCGGGTGCAGCAGAACACCGACACCTCCGCGCACGTCGTCGACGGGACCACGACCGCGGCCGACGACCAGGTCGCCGCCTTCGGCTCGTTGGCGCGCTCGCCGGCGCGGCCGTTCGCGATGGTCTCCTCGGCGATCTACACCCGGATCGACCCGGCGACGGAGGCCGTCTTCTCCTCCCTCGTGCTCACCGGCACGCTGCGCCGGCAGCTCGGGTTCACCGGCGTGATCATCACCGACGACATCGGCAACGCGCAGGCCGTCCAGGCGGTACCCGCGGGAGAGCGCGCAGTCCGGTTCCTGGGCGCCGGCGGGACGCTCGTGCTCACCGTCGACCCGGACCTCGTCCCGCAGATGATCGACGCGGTCCTCGCCCGCAGCGACAGCGACCCGGCCTTCGCGGCGCAGGTGGAGTCGGCGCTGCACACCGCGCTGCTCGCCAAGGCCCGGGCGGGACTGCTCGCCGGCTGACCCCTACGCGCCGGTCAGCTCGCGCAGCCGCGCGGCGTTGCGGACCGCGTGCCCGTGACCGTCGTTGTTGAAGTACACGAACACGTCACGGCCCGAGCCGGCCCACTCCCCCACCCGGTCGGCCCACCAGTGCAGGTCGCCGTCCGCGTATGAGCCCGCGTAGAGGTGTGCCGGGTCGGGTCCGTGCATCCGTACGTAGACGAACGGCGCCGTCGCCCGGAGCACGCACGGCAGCCCCGCGCCGCTCATCACGCAGTAGGCCGCGCCGTACTGCTCGAGCAGGGCGTACACGCCCTCGTCGTGCCAGCTGGCGTGCCGGAACTCGACCGCGACCCGCATCCAGGACGGCAGCCGCGACAGGAACCACCCCAGCCGGGCGTCGTCGCGCTGATGCGCCGGATGCAGCTGGACGAGCAGCACGGCCCGCCGATTCCCCAGCTCGTGCCAGGCCGACGTCAGCCGCGGCAGCCAGGGCTCGGGGGCGTACAGCCGCTTGGCGTGAGTGAGGCCGCGCGGCGCCTTGACCGACAGCTGGAAACCGTCGGGCAGCCGGCGCCGCCAGCTCGCGAACGACGCGTCCCGGGGCCACCGGTAGAAGCTGGCGTTGAGCTCCACGGTGCCGAACCGGGAGACGTAGTGCGCCAGCCGGTCCCGGGGCGGGGTGCCCGGCGGGTACAGGACGCCGTCCCAGTGGTCGTAACTCCAGCCCGACGTCCCGATGTGCACGGCCATGGAAGGCCGTTACCCGAACCAGAGAGCGAGCCTGCGGCTCAGTACCAGCCGGTGGACTGCGAGTGTCCCCAGGCGTTGCACGGCGAGCCGTACGCCTTGTCGATGTAGATCAGTCCGGCGTCGATCTGCTTGTAGCCGTCGGAGGTCTTCGGGATGCCCGTGCTGGCCCACGTGGAGTTGAGGAACTGCGGGATCCCGTAGGCGGTGCTGCCCGGGTTCTGCGCGTTGGGGTTCCAGCGGCTCTCCTTGCCCCACAGGTTCTCCAGGCAGGAGAACTGGCTGGCGCTGCCGCCGAGCTTGGTCCGGGCGTAGTCCTGGAACGAGCCGCTCGGTGCGGCAGCGGCAGCCTTCGCCTGCGCCGCAGCCTGGGCCTGCGCTGCGGCCTGCGCCTGCGCCTGCGCCTGCGCCGCGGCCTGGGCTGCGGCCGCCTGCTCGGCGGCCACCCGGGCGGCCTCTGCGGCGGCGGCCTGAGCGGCGGCCTGAGCGGCGGCATCGGCCTCGGTCTGCGCCCGGGCGGCGGCCGCCTGGTCGGCGTCGCGCTCGCTGCGTGTGGCGGCCAGCTGCTCCAGCGGACGGACGGTGTTCGACGCCGTGGCGTCGCTCTGCGCGGCCGGCACTCCGAGCTGCGCGGCGATGCTGACCGAGGTCGGCTGGGCGTCGGCGTGCGCGGCCGGCTCACCGGCGGTGATCACGTTGATCATGAGCGCACCCGCCGCCGCGGCGGCCAGGTAGAGGGCGGGACGCCGCGCGGTCAACGGCGGGCGGGCTGCGCCGGGGAATGCATGCAACGGACGGGGACGGTTGGACAGAATGGTGCGGGGGTTCATGAGGTGCGGGTGCTCCGTGACTCTCGGGGCGCAGCGGTCCGGCCGGCGCAGGGCGTCGGCGTACTACTGCGGACGTGTGAGGTGCCGCGCAACGGACCCGTTCTGACCCGGCCTGCGCAGCCGTGTGCCCGCGGAACTCTCCGCGCGGGCTACTTCTCCGTACGTGGTTGTGCCCGTGGCGACGCCACGGGGCAGCTCTCCGTTTCTTCCGTGGCCGCCTACCGAGTTAGCTGACGGATTCGGGCGGGAAGCAGCCCTACCTCCCCTCGAGCAGGGCTCGAGGGCAGGATTCACCCCAGTAAGACGATGGGTCCCCGGCTCACCCGCGTCGCCCGGAGAGCAGTCTCCGGCCGAACAGGGGTGACTCGGCGGCGTCCGGCGCGGCTTCCCCGGTCTGGGGAGGTGACGACCTGCCGGACGAGCCCACGTTAACCGTCGTTATCTACTCGTGACAATCGAACAGCCGAATTTCCACACGTGATGCATCTCGCTCGCACCCGCTCAGGGCAGCCGCCACACCGTCGTCCGGCGCACCTGGGGCCCCTCGGTGTCGGCGACGTCGAAGGTTGCCACCTCCACGAGCCCGTCCTTCGGTACGTACGGCCGGCCCGGGTCACCGAGGTAGACGGCCGCTCCGCCGAGCCAGGCCTTGCCCAGAAAGGGCAGGACCCGCTCGGACATCTCCCGGTCGTAGCAGACGTCCCCAGCCAGGACGACGCCGATGCCGGGGTCCGGTTCCGCGTCGAGCAGGTCGCCGGCGACCTCCACCGGGCCGACGCCGTTCATCTCCGCGTTGACCCCGATGGCGGCCCGCCCGTAGGGGTCGACGTCGCTGGCCACGACGCTCGTGGCGCCCGCCAGGAGCGCGGCGACGGCGACCAGGCCGCTGCCCGCGCCCAGGTCGAGGACGGCACGGCCGGCCACCACCTCGGGATGGTCGAGGACGTACCGGGCCAGCGCCTGACCGCCGGGCCACGCCGCCGCCCAGAACGGCGGATCGGAGCCGGGGTCCACCTCCGCAGACTCGAGGGCCTCCCACAGCGCGACGACGTCGTCGGCCATGCGGAGCGTGACCTCGGGAACGAGGGACGGCCGCCCCGGCCGGGTGTGGTCGCGGATGAAGTCGGGCGAGACCCAGCGCTCGGTGGTCACCCGTCCATCTCACCCGAGACGGTTCCGACGAGAGCGGGCGGGGCCCGACGCGCCGCCCATCGACTTCACGCTTCGCAGCGACACGATGCCGAACAGTTACTCAACACATCGTTGACCAGCCCAACGGTCTGTCGCTAGCGTGCCGCGCCGTGTGGCCTCTGCCACACCGCTGGGCGCGGGCAGCCGCGACCGGCGTACGCCTGACCCTCGGCCACCGGCCGGGAAGGGAACGAAGCGTGACGACGACGTCAGCACCAGCCCGCGATGCCGGGGGCTCGGCGCCCACTCGGGGCGGCGTGAGCCGGCTCTGGGACCGCAAGCTGTCGCACTACCCGGAGACCGGCCCGCGTTCCCTCTACCTGGCGATCACCGTCCTCGCGACCGTCGTCCTCTACTACGAGCTGTACGTGGGTGGCGCCGTCGCGACCCAGATCATCGGCGAGTTCGGCTTCACGTTCACCCAGTTCGTGTTCGTCTCGGTGATCGGCAACCTGGTCGGCGCGTTCGCCTCGCTCTTCGCCGGGCTCGCCGACCGGTGGGGCCGGGCGAACCTTGTCGTCGGCGGCCTGCTCGTCACCGGCCTGATCATCGCCTTCGGCCTGCCGAACGCGCCGGACAAGACCGTCTACACGGTGCTGTTCGCCGTCCTGAGCTTCGTCGAGGGCATCGTCCTGGTCGCGACGCCGGCCCTGATCCGCGACTTCTCCCCGCAGGTCGGTCGCGGCGTGGCCATGGGCTTCTGGACCCTCGGGCCGGTGCTCGGCAGCCTCGTCGTCACCGAGGTGTCCAGCAACACCCTGGGCAGTCACCCCGACTGGCGCTTCCAGTTCTACGTCTGCGGCATCGTCGGCCTGGTCGTCTTCGTCATCGCGCTGCTCGGACTGCGGGAACTCTCCCCGGCCCTGCGCGACCAGCTGATGGTCAGCATGCGCGACCGCGCGCTGATCGAGGCCCGGGCCGCCGGCCTGGACCCGGAGGTGGCCCTCAAGGGGTCCTGGCGGCAGATGCTGCGCTTCGACATCGTCGGCTCGGCGTTCGCGATCAGCGTGTTCCTGCTCCTGTACTACATCCTCGTCGGGTTCACCGTCGTCTACTTCGCCACCGTGTACGGCTACACGCCGGAGCGGGCCAACGCGCTGGCCAACTGGTACTGGATCGCCAACGCGCTGTCCCTGGTCGTCACCGGCGTGCTCACCGACCGGTTCCGGGTGCGCAAGCCGTTCATGATCGTCGGGACGGTGATCGGCCTGGTCGGCAGCATCCTGTTCGCCCTGTCGGCCACGAAGCCGGAGACCAGCTACCACACGATCGCCGTCTACTTCATCCTCGCCTCGGCCGGCGGCGGCATGGCCTACGTCGCGTGGATGGCGGCTTTCACCGAGACCGTCGAGAAGCACAACCCGGCCGCCACCGCGACCGGTCTGGCCATCTGGGGCTGGATCCTGCGTCTCGTCGTGACCGCCTCCCTGGCGATCTTCACCCTGGTCGTCCCCGCGACCTCGATCCTGGTGGACCAGGGTTCGCGGATCTCGGCGATGCAGGCGGAGCACCCTCAGGAGTTCGGCATCATCACCCAGATCGACCCCGCGCTCGCCGCCAAGGTCCAGTCGGACCCGACCGACATGGACTCGCTCTCCACGCTGCTGGGTCAGGTCGCCCGGGCCGAGGGGGCGAGCGACGCCGACGCCACGGGTGTGGAGTCGGTGGTGAAGGGCGGACAACTCGCCACGGTCACCGTCATCCAGCCGGCCACGCTCGCGGCCCTGCAGAAGAACCCGCTCGACCGGGCGGCCGGCGCCGCCGCGGTGGGGCAGATCATGCAGGGACTCCACGTCGATCAGGCGACCGCGGTGCAGATGCTGACCAGTCTCGCCTCGCCCGACGTGCAGGCCAACCTGCAGAAGGCCGGCACCTACGCCGGTGACCTGCAGACCGCCGGTAGCACATTCAGCAAGAGCGACCTGGACTACCTGGCCACGCACGGCAAGGACGTCGCCACGGCGGCCGAGGACAACCCGCACCAGTGGCAGACGTGGTGGTGGGTCTGCGTCGCCGGACAGCTCCTCTTCCTGCCGTTCGTCTTCATCCTGACCGGCCGGTGGAGCCCTCGCCGCGCCAAGCAGGACGAGGTCGAGCACGAGCAGCGGGTCCAGCAGGAGCTGGCCGCACTGCAGCGCTGAGAGAGCTCCGGGCCGGGAAGCCTCGCTTCCCGGCCCGGACCGTTCAGCGGGCGGCCGGACGCCCCGCCCGGCGGGCGATCAGCTTCCAGTAGCTGCCGGGCATCAACCGCACGAGGACGTCGGGGATCTTCGCGCTCGCCCCGATCAGCAACCGCGGCCGGCGCTTCTCGATCGACGCGACGATCTGGGCGGCGGCGTCCTCGGGCGCGATCCGCAGCAGCTTGGCGAACTGCTTGCGCCCCTGCTCGTACTCCTCGACCGAGACCCCGGACCCGGTGCGGGCGGTCTCGGCGATCCGGGTCTTGATGCCGCCGGGGTGCACGACGGTCACCCCCACGCCGTTCTCCGCCAGCTCGTGCCGCACGGCCTCGCTGAACCCGCGGACGGCGAACTTGCTCGCCGAGTACGCGGCCTGGCCGGCGGGCGCGAAGATGCCGAACACGCTGGACACGTTCACGAGGTGCGACCCGCGATGCGCCTTCAGCACCGGCAGGAACGCATGCGTCAGCCGGACGACGGACCGGAAGTTGACCGCCATCACCCAGTCGAACTCCTCGAGGGTGACCTGATCGAACCGGCCACCCAGGGCCACGCCCGCGTTGTTGACCAGGAGCGTCGTGCGCGGGTGGGCCGCGGCGAGCGCGTCGGCCGCCTCCGCGGTCGCCTCGTCGTCGGAGAGGTCGACGACGTAGGTGTCGACGGCGAGGCGTGGATGCTGCCGGCGCACCTGCTCGGCCACGCCGTCCAGCCTCTCCTTGTCGCGGTCGACGAGGACCAGGTGGCTGCCGCGCTCGGCGAGCAGGGCCGCCAGGGCCGCGCCGATGCCGCTGGCCGCCCCCGTGACGACGGCGGTTCCGCCGGCGAACTCGTAGGCGTCCATCAGGCGACCGCCTGCCCGGCCCGGGCGCCGGCGCGCTGGAAGGTCATGCCCTCGTCGTCGAGATCGCCGCGCCGCATCATCTGCACGTCCCGGATGTAGTTCTGGTGCAGGCGCCACGGCGTCCGGGAGCCCTGCTTGGGCAGCTCGTCGATGCTGCGTTGCACGTACCCGGACGCCAGGTCGAGGAAGGGCAGGTCGGCTCCCTCGGGCGGCGCCACCGGAGTGGCCGACACGTAGCCCTCCGCGTCGAGGTGGTTGAGCAGCCGGCAGACGTACCGACTCACCAGGTCCGCCTTCAGGGTCCAGGACGCGTTGGTGTAGCCGATCACCAGCGTGAAGTTGGGGACGCCGGAGATCATCATCCCCTTGTAGGACACCGTCTCCGACACGTCGACGGGTGTGCCGTCCAGGCTCAGCGCCATGCCGCCCATGGTCAGCAGGTTCAGCCCGGTGGCGGTGACGATCACGTCGGCGTCGAGGTGCTCTCCCGACTCGAGCTCGATGCCCTTCTCGGTGAACCGGGCGATGCGGCCGGTCGCGATCGAGGCGTCGCCGCGGCGCAGGGTCCGGAACAGGTCGCCGTCCGGGACCAGGCACAGTCTTTGGTCCCATGGGTCGTACGGCGGGTTGAAG
>Ga0308174_10001465_pt1 | contig 11028 bp, 11 predicted proteins | sample PhyPR2_FD_203894 | JGI IMG/M metagenome (GOLD analysis project Ga0308174, IMG submission 203894) | Soil microbial communities from UC Gill Tract Community Farm, Albany, California, United States - DLSLS.P.R2 | ecosystem: Environmental > Terrestrial > Soil > Agricultural land | place: USA... | reverse complement strand
GCCGTCATCGAGACCCTCGTCGTCGAGGCGCTCGCGGCCGGGGGGCGGCTGTCGCCGACCTCACTCGTGGGTACGGCCGCCCTCACCGCGACCGCCCTGGTGGCCACGGGGCTCGTGCGGCTGCGCCGGGCGCGGCGCGTCGCGTTGCCGGTCGGCGACGGGACGGTGCGCGCCACCCGTTCGTGATCATCTCTGATGCGGCGAGGACTAGGCGGCGTCCGATCAGGGCAGGAGCCGGGCAACCGAGGTCCCCAGACGAGAGGAGCGCCGTCCATGGCGTCCGTCATCCACTACACGATCGCCACCGAGGCCGAGAAGAGCCCGGACTTCCGCCGGGTGCTCTGGACCGGTGAGCACACGCAGCTGGTGATCATGACGATCCCCGCCGGTGGCGAGATCGGCGAGGAGGTGCACGAGGTGGACCAGATCCTCACCTTCGTCAGCGGCACCGGGAAGGCGATCGTCTCCGGCTCGGAGCGGAACGTCGCCCAGGGCGACCTGGTCGTCGTCCCGGCCGGCAAGAAGCACAACTTCCTCAACACCGGCCAGAACCCGCTGATCCTCTACACGGTCTACGGCCCGGCGGAGCACGCCGACGGCGCCGTGCACAAGACCAAGGAGGAGGCCGACCGGCTCGAGGAGGAGGGCAAGGACGAGCCGCCGTCGTCCTGATCCCGTGCCGGACCACCTGCTTTCCGGGGCCGCCGTCGCACGACGGCGGCCCCGTGTCGTCACCGGGCCCTCCGTCGCGGAGACTCCTGGCATGACCTCGACCGCGGCTCTGGCCGACGCGCTGCGGGGAGCCGGAGTCGCCGACGTCGACGACTCCGGCCTGGCGCGGGCCCTCTACTCCTCCGACGCCTCGCTGTACCGCGTGCTGCCGCGGGTCGTCGTCCGGCCGCGGCACGTCGACGAGATCGCGGCCACGCTGGAGGTCTGCCGGTCCCTCGGCGTGCCGCTCACCGCGCGCGGCGCGGGCACCTCGATCGCGGGCAACGCCGTCGGCCCGGGCGTCGTCGTCGACACCAGCCGGTACCTGCACCGGGTCCTGGCCGTCGATGCCGAGGCGCGCACCGCGACCGTCGAGCCGGGCGTGGTGCAGGCGTCGCTGCAGGCCGCCGCCCGACCGCACGGGCTGCGCTTCGGCCCCGATCCGAGCACGCACAACCGCGCCACGATCGGCGGGATGATCGGCAACAACGCCTGCGGCTCCCGGGCACTGGGCTACGGCCGCACGTCGGACAACGTGCTGGGCCTCGACGTCGTGACCGGCTCGGGCGCCCGGCTCACCCTCCCGGCAGAAATGGCCACGTCTGTCGGGGTGCTGGGCGAGCTGGAGCGGGTCGTCGGCACGGGGCTGGCCACGATCCGCACGGAGCTGGGCCGCTTCGGCCGCCAGGTGTCGGGCTACGGCTTGGAGCACCTGCTGCCCGAGAACGGGTTCGACGTCGCACGGGCGCTCGTCGGCAGCGAGGGCACCCTGGCGCTGGTGCTCGGCGCCACCGTGCGGCTGGTCGCCGACCCGCCGCACCGGGGCCTGGTGGTGCTCGGCTACCCCTCGATGGCGGACGCGGCCGACGCGACCCCGGGGCTGCTCCGGCACTCCCCCACCGCCGTCGAGGGGCTGGACTCGCGCATGGTGCAGCGACTGCGGGACGTGCCCGCCGCCGTCGTCCCCGACCTGCCCCGCGGCGACGGCTGGTTGATCGTCGAGCTTCCCGGCGACAGCGTCGCGGAGGTGTCCGACAAGGCGGCGCGGGTGCTCGCCGATGCGGCCGCGCTGGACTCCCTCGTGGTCACCGACGCCGCGGAGGCGGCGGCGATCTGGCGGATCCGCGAGGACGGCGCCGGCCTGGCCGCCCGCACCAGTGACGGCCGCCCCGCGCACGCCGGCTGGGAGGACGCCGCCGTCCCGGTCGCCCGGCTCGGCGACTACCTGCGCGAGTTCGAGGAGCTCCTGGACTCCCACGGCCTGCAGTGCCTGCCCTACGGGCACTTCGGCGACGGCTGCGTGCACGGGCGGATCGACTTCCCGTTCGGCACGGGTCAGGACGGCGGCCGGGCGCAGTACCGCGCCTTCGTCGAGGACGCCGCACGGCTCGTCGCCCGGTACGGCGGCTCGTTGTCCGGCGAGCACGGGGACGGCCGGGCGCGGAGCGAGCTGCTGCCGCTGATGTACTCCCCCGCCGTCCTCTCGCTCTTCGAGCAGGTGAAGGCGGTGTTCGACCCCGACGACGTGCTCAACCCCGGGGTGCTGGTCCGGCCCGCGGCGGTCGATGAGTCGATCCGGACGGCCGTCGCCCCGAGGCTCCGCGAGGGGCTGGGGCTGGCCTACCGGCACGACGGCGGCGACTTCTCCGCCGCCGTCCACCGCTGCACCGGCGTGGGCAAGTGCCGGGCCGACCTGCAGGCCACCGGCGGCGTGATGTGCCCGTCGTGGCCGGCCACTCGGGAGGAGAAGGACACCACCCGCGGGCGGGCGCGGGTGCTGCAGGAGATGCTCGCGCCCGGCGGTCCGGTGCGCGACTGGCGATCCCCCGAGGTGCACGACGCGCTCGACCTCTGCCTGTCCTGCAAGGGCTGCTCGCGCGACTGCCCCACCGGTGTCGACATGGCGAGCTACAAGGCGGAGGTCCTGCACCAGTCCTACCGCCGCCGGCTCCGCCCACGCTCGCACTACACGCTGGGCCGGCTCCCGTTCTGGGCCGACCTCGCCGCGAAGGCGCCCGGACTGGTCAACGGCGTCCTCGCATCCCGGCTGGGCGGCCGGCTCGCGAAATGGGGCGCGGGCATGGACCAGCGACGGACCGTGCCGCCGTTCGCCCGGCAGACCTTCCGGCAGCAGTGGGCCGCCCGCTCGTCCGGCTCCGCCGGCCACAATGGCCATTCTGGCCGGAGGACCGGGCCGGCGGTGGCGCTGTGGGTCGACTCGTTCACCGACCACTTCGCCCCGGAGGTGGCCTTCGCGGCCGCCCGCGTGCTCGAGGCGGCCGGCTACGAGGTCCAGGTGCCCGGCGCGGACACCTGCTGCGGGCTCACCTGGATCACCACGGGGCAGCTCGACCGGGCCCGCGCGATCCTGGGCGCGACGGTGCGCGCGCTCGCGCCGCTGGCGGAGGCGGGCGTTCCGATCGTGGGCATCGAACCGTCGTGCACCGCCGCGCTGCGCAGCGAGTCGCTGGAGGTCGTCGGCGGCCCGGAGGCCGAGCGGGTCGCCGGCGCGACCCGCACGCTCGCCGAACTGCTGACGTCGACGCCCGGCTGGGAGCCGCCGTCGCTGGCCGGGGTGGAGGTCGTGGCGCAGCCGCACTGCCACCACGCGGCGGTGCTCGGCTGGGCGACCGACGCACGGCTGCTGGAGCGGGCGGGCGCGACGGTCACCCGGCTGGGCGGGTGCTGCGGGCTGGCCGGCAACTGGGGCGTGGAGCGCGGGCACCACGACGTCTCGGTGACGATCGCCGAGCAGCAACTCCTGCCCGCGGTGCGGTCGGCCGGGGACGACGTCGTCGTCCTCGCCGACGGCTTCTCCTGCCGCACCCAGCTCGATCAGCTGACGGATCGGAAAGGACAGCACCTGGCGGAGCTGCTGGCAACCCGCCTGCCTTGACGGACGGCGGCCCCGCCGACCTCGTGTCGGCGCGCGGGGTCAGGCGGCGGTCTCGCCGTCCCGCCGGGCGACCGCGGCCCGGACGACGTACGGGATGAGGGCCTCGGCGATGCGCGCGTAGCCCGCCGTCGACGGGTGGAACCGGTCGCCGGAGAACATCGCCGGATCCGCCGCGAACGCCTGCCCGACGACGTCCCCGATGTCGGCCACCCGGCCGCCGGCCGCCTCGACCACGCCGGCCTGGCGCTGCTGGAGCAGGTGGCAGGCGGCCTGCACGGCCGCGCGGAACGCCGGCGGCACGAAGGGCACCGACGACATGTCGGGCGCCGGGACCACCACGACGTCGGTGCCGCCGGCACGGAGCGCGGAGACGGCCGCTCCCAGGAAGGCCGCGGCGGTGTCGGGCGGGACGAATCGCGCCAGGTCGTTGGCGCCGATGACGATCAGTGCGAGGTCCGCGCCCAACGGCTCCGCACGGCGGACCTGGGCCGCGAGCTGGGCGGACTGCGCGCCCGGGACGGCGAGGACGTGGAGGTCGACGTCGAAGCCCTCGGCGGTCAGCGCGGTGGCGGCCAGCCGGCCGAGGGTGTCCTCGACCCGGCGGGCTCCGGTGCCGTGGGCGATGGAGTCACCGAGGACGACGAAACGGAAGGGAGTGCGGCTCACGATCGAGGACAACGCGGGACCGGCGGCGGATGTGCCGGGCTCAGCGCGCCTTCCACACCGGCGCACGGCGCTCGGCGAACGCCGCCGCACCCTCCAGGGCGTCGGCGGAGGTGAACACGGGCGCGACGATCTCGTCCTGACGCGCCCACGACTCCGCCGGGGACCAGGACGGCGCCTGCTGGACGACGCGTTTGGTGGCGGCCACGGCCAGGGGCCCGTTGGCCGCGATCGCCGTCGCCAGGTCGACCGCGGCCTCGAGCGCACCGCCGTCGTCGACCACACGATTGACCAGCCCCATGGCGGCGGCCCGCTCGGCGCTCACCGGATCGCCGGTCAGGAGCATCTCCAAGGCGAGCGCACGGGGCACGCGACTGCCGAGCAGCAGCGCACCGCCGCCGGCGGCGACCAGCCCCCGCTTGACCTCCGGGACGCCGAACCGCGCCGACCGGCCCGCGACGACCAGGTCGCAGGCGAGCACGAGTTCGAAGCCGCCGGCCAGCGCGCCACCCTCCACCGCCGCGACCATCGGCTTGCGGGGCGGGGTGACGGTGATGCCGCAGAGCCCACGGCCCTCGATCGCCGGTGTCTCCCCGCGGAGGAACGCCTTGAGGTCCATCCCCGCGGAGAAGAACCCATCGGCGCCGGTGAGCACGCCGACCCGCACGTCGTCCGAGGCGTCGAGCTCGTCGACCGCGGCGGCGACCTGCTCGGCGACCGCCGCGTCCAGCGCATTGCGCGCCCGAGGGCGGTTGATCGTGATGATCTGCACCGCGGCGCGGCGCTCGACGATCACCGGCTGGTCGTCCGGCATGGGACCTCCTCGGTGCGCGTCCCCGTGCGGCCACCCCGGCTCATGCGCGGCGTGGCCCTGCACGGGATCGTCTCAGGCCTTCGGACCGCCGGCTGCGTAGACCACCTGGCCGGAGATGAAGCCGGCGCCCTCGCTGACGAAGAAGGAGACCAGGTGGGCGATGTCCTCCGGCTGACCCACGCGGGCCACCGGGATCTGCGCGGCGGCGCCCTTGACGAAGTCCTCGAACGGGATGCCCATGCGCTCGGCGGTCGCCTTGGTCATCTCGGTCTGGATGAAGCCGGGCGCGATCGCGTTGGCGGTGACGCCGAACTTGCCGAGCTCGATGGCGAGGGTCTTGGTGAAGCCCTGCAGGCCGGCCTTGGCGGTCGAGTAGTTGGCCTGCCCGCGGTTGCCCAGCGCCGAGGTGCTGGACAGGTTGACGATCCGGCCCCACGTGGCCTCGGTCATGTACTTCTGTACGGCCCGGGTCATGAGGAAGGCGCCCCGCAGGTGCACGTTCATGACCAGGTCCCAGTCGGCGTCGGTCATCTTGAACAGCATGTTGTCGCGGATGACCCCGGCGTTGTTCACCAGCACCGTGGGCGCCCCGAGCTCGGCGGCGATCCGGCTGACGGCCGCCTCGACCTGCTCGGCGTCGCTCACGTCGGCGCCGACGGCCAGCGCCCGGCCACCGGCGGCCTCGATCGACTCGACGGTGCCCTTGCCGGCGGCCTCGTCCAGGTCGAGGACGGCCACGGCGAACCCGTCCTGCGCCAGGCGCAGTGCGGTGGCCGCGCCGATGCCGCGGGCCGCCCCGGTCACGATGGCCACGCGGGCCGTTCCCTCGCTCATGAAAGTTCCTCTCGGGTCGTCGTCCACCGTCGCCGGGAGGAGTCCTCCGGCGCGGGTGTCTCCCGACACGCTACTGGCGGGTAGTCCGGCCGCCGTCACACGGTGGGGCAGATGTCGTGGGGACGTCGGTCAGGGCCAGATCGACGCCACGATGATCGCGGCCACGGCCACCTGAACCGCGGCGCTGACCAGGCTCGCGGGGTGGAACGTGGCCTCCACGAGGTGCTCCCCCAACTTCCCGGGGCTGATCAGGTCGAGCACGAGGAACGCGACCGCCTGCAGGACGACGCCCAGCACGCCGAAGACCACGGTGTAGAGCAGGGCCAACCCGAACCCGCTGGTCGCGTTGGTCCAGATGCTGGCGAAGACGATCGCGCCCTGGCCCAGGAAGCCTGCCGCCAGCGTGATCGCCGCGTTGAGCGAGCGCTGCTCGTAGATGTGCCGGCCCAGGTGGCCGGGGGTCAGCAGGTCGAGCACGTAGAAGCCGAGGACCAGCAGCGCGATGCCGACCCCGGTGTAGGCGACGGCATAGCCGATGCTGGCCAGCACGACGGAACCTCCTGGTGGGTGCGGGACACGAAGTGCCAGGTCTACCGCACCGGCCGATGCGACGCACCCGACCCGCGGGAGGCCGGCCGAGGGCGGCCGGGCACGTCGGCCGTGAGGTCAGTGCGGCTCGGCGCCCTCGTCCGGCCCCGGGCCGACCTCGAGATCGGGACCCATGGCGACCGAGGCCGCCGTCGCCCCACCGGCCGCCGAACGGCGCGGGTGGTGCAGCCGGCGCACCGAGGCCATCGCCGATCGCCGGGCGTGCATGCGTCGCCGGGCCCGCATGGTCCGGGGCGCCCGCGGCTCCTCGCGCAGCAGGGCGTCCAGCCAGTGCCCGCGCGGATCGACGTCCACGAGGATCGCCTTGACCAGCAGGGTGAGCGGGATCGCGAGCAGCGCACCGAGTGCCCCCAGCACCCAGCCCCAGAAGAGCAGTGCGACGAAGGTGACCGTCATCGACAGCCCGACGGAGTCACCCACGAACCGCGGCTGGATCAGGGTCTGCACCACGAAGTTGAGCAGCGAGTAGATGACGACGATCGCGGTCAGCTCGCCCCAGCCACCGGCCAGCAACCCCAGCAGCGCCGGCGGCACGACGCCCAGCACGAAGCCGATGTTGGGCACGTAGTTGGTGATGAAGGCCAGCAAGCCCCACAGTGGAGCAGCCGGCACGGACAGCAGCGCCAGCGCGATCGTGTCGCCGACCGCGACCACGGCGCCGAACACCGTGCTGACCAAAAGGTAGCTCCGCGTGCCGTGGGCGAAGAGGGTGAAGGCCACCGGGAGGTGTGGACGCTCGGCGGCGATCAGCGAGACGCGGCGGGAGAAACCGCTGGACTCGATCGCCATGAACACCAGGGCCGACAGCAGCAGGACCAGGGTGCTCGCGGCGTCGGTGAGGCTGGCGAGGAGGCCGGTGGCCAGCCCGACGACCTGGCCGTAGTCGATCTGGGCGACCAGGTCGGAGACCCGGCCCGACACGACGCCCGCGTTGTTGAGGTCGGCCACCACTCCGTTGAGCAGGAACTGTGCCCGCTCGGCGTAGTTCGGCAGGAGGGTGGCCAGTTGCGCGACGGACAGGACGAGCAGCGCGACGAAGGCGAGCAGCACCGTCCAGACCAGCACGAGCAGCACGGTCGTGGCGACCCAGCGGGGTGCGCCGTGTCGGCGCAGCCAGCTCTGCACGGGAGCCATGGCGACCACGACGACGAGGGCGAGGAGGACCGGCCCCACCAGCCAGGCCACCGCGCGCAGGCCCGCGACCGCGACCGTGGCGGCCGCCGCACCGACCAGGAGCACCAGCCAGCGCGGGATGCCACCGGGCGCCGCCTGCGCCTCCGGCACCATGCCCGTCGGCGCGGCCTCGCCGGTGGCCGCGGACGGGGCGGCCGCCTCCGGCTGGGACTCCGGCTGGGTCCGGGGCAGTGCCAGGGGACGTGCCTGGACGGCGTCGGACGACTCGTCCCTCAACGCCATCTCCGCCTCCCCCGGTCCCCGGTGCTGCCGCACACCTTCCTCCATGCTGGCGCGTCGCGTACGGATGCGCCTCCGGTCGTCCCCCGTGCCGGCGGTCGGCAGCACCTCACCGCGGACCGTCCAGCAGTTCCGTCATGGCGGAGAGCCTGTAGAACGCCGCAGTGGCCCGCGCGCTCGGGCCGCCGGCGTCCGGATCCGCGCCCGCCGCGAGCAGGTGGCGGACGGTGTCAGCCGACTGCCGGAAGACGGCGGCGGCGAGCGCGGTCTGGCCGCGGTCGTTCGCCCGGGAGGGGTCGGCGCCGCGGGCGAGCAGCGCCTCGACCGTCGCCGGATGATCGTGGTACGCCGCGAGGATCAGCAGCGTGTCCCCCTTGTCGTTGGTCAGGTTCGCCGGGACGCCGGCGTCGATGTAGGCGCCCAGCTCGTCGGTGCGTCCCCCGCGGGCGAGGTCGAACACCCGCCCCGCCAGCTCGATGACGGCGGGATCGATCGGCTCGGTCACCGGCTTGCCCCAGGAGACCGGAGGTCGAGCTTGAGGCCCTCGTGCGAGGTCCGGAAGCCCAGCCGCCCGTAGAAGCGGTGCGCGTCGGGGCGCTGCTTGTCGCTGGTCAGCTGCACCAGGGCGCATCCTCGCCGCCGCGCCTCCTCGATCGCCCACCCGACCAGCGCCGCCCCGAGGCCGGTGCCCCGTTGGCCGCTCGCCACGCGCACCGCCTCGAGCTGCGCCCGCAGGGCACCGCCGCGCGAGAGACCCGGGATCACCGACAGCTGCAGCGTCCCGACGACCTCGCCGTCGAGGACGGCGACGACGAGGAGCTCCCCCGGATCGCCGTCGAGGAGGTCGAAGGCGCTCAGGTACGGCGACAGGTCGCCGGCCGGCGTCGCCTCGCGCGTCCGTCCCAGCTCGTCGTCGGCGAGCAGGGCGACCAGGGCCGGGACGTCGGCCCGCACGGCGGTCCGGAGCGTCACCGGCCCTCCGGCGACCGGCAGGGTCGCCAGGTCGGTCATCCGGCCCGGCCGCTGCCCGCCGCGACCCGGTCGGCCAGGGCCAGCACGTGCCGCCAGGCGTCGGCGCAGGCGTCGGCCCACTCGCCGAACGCGCGGTCGAAGAACGAGTGCGGTGCGCCGTCGTACACGACGGCATCGACCTCGGCTCCGGCCGCCCGCATGGTCTCGGCGAGCCGCTGCTGCTCCTCGACGGGGGTCGCCTTGTCGGCGCCGGCGATCAGCATCACCGTGGGCAGGTGCGCCCGGGACGCGGCGTCGCCGACCAGGGAGGGACGGCCGTAGAAGCCGGCGGCCCCGGCCAGGTCCAGGGTGCCGCCCGCCAGCCGCCAGGCGTGGCTGCCGCCGAAGCAGAACCCGACGACGATGACCGGCAGGTCGGCGCCGCCGCGCTCGCGCAGGTAGCCGATGGCCGCGGTGACGTCGGCGTCGATGCCTTCGGGGGTGGTCTGCGGGATGTGGGGCTGCCAGTCGAAGTCCTCGCCGCGGGTGCCGGGGTCGGGGCAGAGCCCCGCCGTCCGCCCGAACCAGTCGATCGCGACGGCGGCCAGGCCGGCCTCGGCGAACCGCTCGGCCAGAGCCACGTAGTAGGGGTGCAGGCCGCGGATGTCGGGGAGGATCACGACCCCGGTCCGCGCCGTGGTCGCCGGCGCGGCGTAGGCGGCGGAGAACTCGGTGCCGTCGGCCGAGGTCAGCGTGAGGGTGCCACGCTCGGTGACGTCACCGGTGCGCGGCGGAGCGGGTGGACGGCTGTCGTGGTCGTGGCACATGACCCGGTTCTACCGCCGTGCGGCGCGGCCCGCCCGCCGGGGTCAGGAGCCGGCGGCCTCCGCCGCGGGGCCGGGGTCGCCGCCGAAGGTGCGGGCGGCCACCTCGCGCCGGACGTCGGCCAGCCAGTCGTGCTGCTTGTCGGCCTGGGCGATCATCCGGTCGAGCAGCGCGGCGTCCAGCCGGTCGTCGGCCGCCGCGATGACGCGCAGGGTCTCGAAGCCGCATCGCTTGGCGAGCACCGCGGTGGCGATGAACTCGAACTCCACGAGGTCGCTGAGCGGGGACCGGGACAGCAGGTGCCCATTCAGCTTGAGGCGGGCGACTTTCTCCCCGATCCAGGACGCCACCTGCTTGTACTGCCGGACCGGGAAGCCGAGCGCCGCCATGGAGGAGAGCAGCACGGTCCGCTCCTCCCGCAGCTCACCGAGCAGCTCCTCGAGCTTGCCCTCGTGCGTCGTGCCGCGGTGCTGGCCGAGCATCCGGCTCACCAGCTCGATGCCACCGGTGGCCGCCGCCAGGTGGTCGTTGCAGTAGATCCCGAGCAGATCCGGGTTGCGCAGCGGGCTGGGCGAGGACGGTTCGGGCACGAGACCTCCAGGGACGACGAGACTGGAGGCCATTCTCCCGGGCGCGCGCTCCGCCCGCTCGGGGTCGGGGTCAGCCGGTGGCGCCGGCCGACGACGACGGAGCTCCGTCCGGGCTGCTCTCCGACGCCGGCGACGACTCCGTTGCCGCGGTCGTGGTCGCCGTCGCCGAGCCGGTCGGTTCCGCCTCCGTGGGCTGCGCGGGGTCGGACGTGGCGCCGTCGCCGTCCGCCGTCGCCGTCTCTCCGGCCGGGTCCGACGTCGGGTCCGGCGACCCGGTCGTCGAGGTGGCCGTGGCGGGGTCCGCGGGATCCGCGGGATCCGCCCCGGTCGGGTCGGCTGAGTCGGACGCGGCGGGGGGCGCCGTGTCGGCGCGGACGACATCGAGGATCTGCTGCTCGAACCCCGTGAGCCGGTCGCGGAGCTCGGCCAGCGGCACGCCCTCGATCTGCTCGCCGAAGGCCCGCAGCTCCTCCCACACCTCGGCCAGACGGGCCATGCCGCCCTCGCTGAGCGGTCCGGGCGTGCTGACGACGAGCTGCGTCGCCAGCGCGTAGGTGACGCACTCGACGCAGGCGTAGTTGACCGCCGCCGAGATGTTCTGCGGCACGACGACGTCGACCGATCCGACGAGGACGACGACCTGGAAGGCGACGGCGACCGTGCGGCAGCCGGTGCAGCTGGCGAAGGCGTAGGCCTCGTTGCGCTGGAGCGCGGTGTCCCCG
>Ga0308174_10001464_pt1 | contig 11034 bp, 9 predicted proteins | sample PhyPR2_FD_203894 | JGI IMG/M metagenome (GOLD analysis project Ga0308174, IMG submission 203894) | Soil microbial communities from UC Gill Tract Community Farm, Albany, California, United States - DLSLS.P.R2 | ecosystem: Environmental > Terrestrial > Soil > Agricultural land | place: USA... | reverse complement strand
ATCGCAGTGGTCCTGGTCGCGGCGATGGCCCTGATGCTTGTCATTTCAGGCCCGATAGCGCAGGCAGTGGGCAATGTCATCGGGCTCGGGTCGACGGCCCTGCTGGTCTGGAACATCGCCAAATGGCCTGTCATTGTCATCCTGGTCATTGTGGTGATAGCGATTCTGTACTACGCCACACCCAACGTGCGGCAGCCCAAATTCCGCTGGATCAGCATGGGTTCGCTGATCAGCCTGGTGGTTTTTGTACTCGTCTCGCTGGTCTTCGGCCTGTACGTTGCGAACTTCAGCCATTACAACAAAACCTACGGTGCCATCGGTGGGGTTATCGTGCTCCTGCTGTGGCTGTGGATCCTGAACATGTCCCTTCTCTTCGGCGCCGAGTTCGACTCCGAGGTTGAGCGGGCGCGCGAGCTGCAGGGTGGCATCAAGGCGGAGGAATCCATCCAGCTGCCGCCCCGCGACACCACCCGCAGCGACAAGCTGCACCGGCAGGAACGCGAAGAGGTCACCCGGGGGCGGGAGCTGCGGGAGGAAAGTGATCGTGGGGAGGAGAAATAAGCGTGCGCCGGGCACAGCAAGGCCCGGCCTTGCCGGCGGCAAAAAAATCCGATTGCCGCCCTTCCTTCCTTCCGCAGCCTTGCGTTTGTAAGTACCCTTATGATTAGGATTTCCCTAGGACCTAGTGTCCGCCCCAGGCACTTGGGGTTGTCCGGCTCAAACAGTGGGGCCGGTGCCATGGCGTTCTTGGCTGCGGCATATGAGCAGGGCCCCAAGGGTCTACAGAACCAGGTTCGGCAGCCAGACGGCTGCCGGCTCCGGCGAACTGCAACGGAGGTATAACCCATGAATACGCAAAATCTCCCCGAGGATCCGTCCTCAACCACCGCCACGACCCGGCGCGAGGCGCAGGAAGTCGGGAACACCGGGGTGGAAGCGGGGCAGCACGTGGCCTCGGTGGCCAAGGACCAGGCACAGAACGTCGCGCAGGAAGTTGGCACCCAGACCCAGAACCTGGTCGGCGAGTTCGGCAACAATCTGCGGGAGCAAGCGGGTACCCAGCAGCAGAAGGTCGCCGAGGGGCTGCGCTCCATCAGTGACGAGCTGCGCTCGATGGCGGAGAACAACTCGGAAAGTTCCGGCACGGCGACCCAGTGGGTGCACAAGGCATCCCGGAAGAGCGGGGACATCGCGGACTGGCTGGAGCAGCGCGATCCCGGCTCGTTGCTCGAAGAAGTGAAGAGGTTCGCGCGGCGCCGGCCCGGCGCCTTTCTGGGCATCGCCGCCGCGGCCGGACTGGTGGCAGGCCGCCTGACGCGGGGCCTGGGAGAAGGCATGTCGGAAACGGGGTCAGGCGGTGGCCAGCGTGGAACCATCCCCGGACGGGTTCCGCCAACGCCCGACTACCGGCTGACGGGAGCAGGAGGCATTGGCACACCGGTTACCGGCCAGCCGCCGTCGCCGTTGGATATCGAAACCGGCGAAAGCTATGGTGCGCCCGTGCCGGGTACCTACGGTACCGGAATCCCATCCTCCCAACCGGGAGTGCGCGGTTACGGCACCGGGATAGCGGAGGATCCGGCAGGAACCGGGGCGTACGGCAGCGGGATTGCCCCTGGGGTCGGACCCGGACCGGAAACGGTCTATCCGCCGGCCCCGCCGGAATTCCTGCCCGAAGCCGCACCGAAGCCGGCGGATGAGGACCCCGAGGGGCGATTGCCATGACGGAACCCGGACAGTGGCAGGCAAACGGAGCAGATGGCGCGGCCGGCGCGGGGGTCGCGGGTGCCGCGGGTGCAGTTCCACCAACGCAAGGAGCAACCAGGGCTGAGAACCCCTATCCGGCCACGGGCTACCCAGCTGGGTACCAGGATCCCGAGGAAAAGGCAGCGACTAACTCCCTCGGGGACCTGCTGGGCGAGGTCAGTGCGGACATCTCCACCCTGATGCGGCAGGAACTTGAGCTGGCCAAGGCGGAGTTGCGCCAGTCGGCCAGCCGGGCCGGAAAGGGTGCCGGGATGCTGGCGGGCGCATCGGAGGCGGCGCGTTTCACGCTGCTGTTCCTGTCCATTGCGCTCTGGGCGGCCTTGGCCTACCTGATCGATACCGGCTGGGCAGCCGTCATCGTCGCCGTCATCTGGGCCATCATCGCGGCCATCCTGGCCGTCGTCGGACGGAAGCAATTGTCGGCCATCCGCGGCTTGCCGCGGACCACTGAAACAGTTCAAGAGATCCCCGGGGCCCTCAAGCCCGGAAAGGACAAGCCATGAGCCAGTCACCAGACGAGATCCGTGCGGAGATAGACCGCACACGCGGCCGCCTAGGCACGGACGTTGACGCGGTAGCGGACAAGGTCAGTCCATCAAGCATCGCCCACCGGCAGACCGAGAAGGTGCGCGGGGCTATGGGACGGATGCGTGAGAGCGTGATGGGCACGGCAGACGACGTCAGCGGCTCAGCACAGCATGCTGCGGACTCAGCGCAGAACGCGGTCCAGCATGCCGGGGACGCGATCCAGGACATGCCGGACACCGTGACCAGGAAGACGCAGGGCAATCCGTTGGCTGCGGGACTGATCGCCTTCGGTGCCGGCTGGCTGCTCTCCGCCCTCATCCCGGCCAGCGAACCGGAGAAGCAGGCGGCCGCGACGGTCAAGGACAAGGCGCAGCCGCTGATGCAGCAGGCCGGGGACATGGCCAAGAACGTGGCCAACGACATGAAGGAACCGGCGCAGCACGCCGTTGAGGAGGTCAGGGGCACGGCCCAGGAATCGGCACAGACTGTGAAGGAAGAAGGTACTTCCGCCGCCCAGGACGTCAAAGAGCGGGCCCAGGACGCGAAGGACCGGGTCCAGGACAGCGGCCAGTCCGACGGCGGCATGATGAGCACGTAGTCGACAGGTTTCCACTGCAGGTCCCACCTGCAGGTCTGCACGCGGCGGTGGCCGGCCTCGGTCGGCCACCGCCGTTGAGACCGCTGCCCGTCCGGGACTGCCACGGTTCCCTGACCGGATCGGGGCGGAAGGTCAGGAAGGCTTGTAGTTACCCCGTTTCCAGCTTTCCCAGTCCCAGCCGGCAAGGAACTTCCGGCCGCTCTCCAGCCCAGTGTCGAACAGCTTGGCCTTGTCCGCCGGGGCCAGATGGAAATCCGTGGCCCGGTACGCGGTGGTGTCCACGAACACCGTGCGTGAGGAGGACCGCGGATCGCTGACATAGGCCCGGTCGTGCGCGCCCATCATGGTGCTCAGCAGCGACTTGGCCAGTTGGACGTTGCTGTTGTCCGGTTTCCAGTCGCTGTCCCTGATGCTCTGCTGCCCGGAGAGCTTGACGCCCAGGGTCGGCCAACGGGAGGGCCTGCCATCATGCCTGTCGAAGAGCGACATGGGAAAGTTGGAGAGCATCCCGCCGTCGGTGCAGACAATATGGTCGTGCCCCATCACCTCCTTGTTCGCGGGCATTTTCCAGGGCCGGAAGAAGAACGGAATGGACGCCGATGCCCGGACGGCGTCGGCCACCAACTGCCGGTCGGGGTCCACGCCCAGCAGGTTCCGGTAGTCCCACGGCAGGCGCAGCATCAGGCCGCGGGAAACGTCGGAGACAATGACCACCAGCCGGTAGCGCTGGTCCGGGGGCAGGGCGCTGTCCGGGTCGTGGTCCTTAAGATCCGCCCAGGTCTCGATGCCGGCGCGGGCCAGGGTCTCCAGCAGCCAGGTATGCAGGAAACCGCCGGCATAGATACCCTCATGCAGCAGCAACCCCATCGCCGAGCCCATGGCCGGCACGTGGGCCATAAAGCCTGCCTCGTCCTCGAACCGGGCGAAGTCCAGTTGGTCCATGACGGTCTTGACCGCGTCCGCCGTCATTCCCGCGGCCAGCAGGGAGGCCACGATGGCGCCGGCTGAAGTGCCGGCAACCCGGTGGAAGGTGTAGGCGTCCTGCGCCTGGGCCATGGCCGTCACGGCTCCCACCAGCGCGGATCCCTTGACCCCTCCGCCCTCAAGTACCAGGTCTGCATCAGCCATGGCGCCCCGCCTTAGTCCTTAGTCCTTGGTTCAGCTACTTTTCAGCTAGCCGGCTTTTCAGCTCGTCGATCTGATCGTCCAGAAGTCGCTGGCCAGCGAGGAGGTCAGCAGATAGGCGTACGGCATGGTGGCATAGCCCTTTTTGCCCCAGCCGCTGCCCCACGAGTTGCGGATGATGAAGCGCTGGGTGGCATCGTTGTAACCGACCGCCACCACACAGTGCCCGCCCAGCACCTTCTCGGCGGCGCCGGGCATGGGGACCGTCCCGGAGGAGGCCACCTCGGGGGATTCGAAGCTTTCATAGACGGTGAAGCCGAAGACGACGGGATAGCCCGAGGCCAGGCAGCCCTTGAGCTGGCTGAGTGCCTGGACCACCCGGGAGTAAATAACGGCGCGGTGGCCGGTGGCTTCCTGGTAGCAGGCATCGGGGGGCTTGGTGGCAAACGCTGTGATGTCGTAGGGCCAGCTGGACTCATCGCAGGCGCCGGTTTCCGCCACGGATTTGATGCCGTCGCGGATCATGGCACCCGAGTCGGAGGCGACGGTGCCTTCCAGGACGCGCTCGTTATAGTAGATGAAGAGCCTCGAGGGCGTGGAGCTGTCCGGCAGCTTCTCCTTCATCGCATCGAACTGCAGGCAGCCGGCCACGCCATTGCCGGTGCAGGAGCCCAGTTGGCCCTGGTCGTAGACGGGCGGGCATTGCGCCGTCAGGTCCACCTTGCGGGGAAGTTTGACGACGACGGCGGGCGGGGCCGCGTAGAGGAAGTCACGCTGGTCCGGCAGATCCGGAACCCAGCCGTAACGCGCATTGGACCGTGCCATGGTGACAACCTCCCCCTGCATGGAGCGGGCCCGGCGGGTCGCGGCACAGCATGCGATATACCGAGGGTCCTCTGCCCGCCCAACTCCGTCAAGAGGCGGTGCAGGCTCATAGACGGCCCCCGCCTCGGCCTGCAGTCAAGGGCGGGCGCCCCGCCATGATAGACTGGGAAACAATTGTTAGTGTGGCAGTGGATGAGCATGTCCCTGATCCGGTTACGGACGGGGCATGGTTCCGGGTTGCAGGGTCCTTGTGCAACGAATGCCACATTTTTGCATGCCTAGGCGCTGGATATATCGCCCGGTGTGCTGAGTCGCGCAAGGTGCGACGACGAGAAAAGGCTTCACCCCCAGTTGCCGCCCAAGTGGCTACGCAGGTGGGCGACGGGGCAACGCAACACGAGAACCATCTCGAGAAAAAACGGAGATCACGAAAGTGCCTACGATTCAGCAGTTGGTCCGCAAGGGCCGCTCACCCAAGGTCTCAAAGACCAAGGCTCCCGCCCTGAAGGGCAGCCCGATGCGCCGCGGCGTTTGCACGCGCGTTTACACCACCACCCCGAAGAAGCCGAACTCGGCCCTGCGTAAGGTCGCCCGCGTGCGCCTCAACGGCGGCGTCGAAGTTACCGCCTACATCCCTGGTGTCGGCCACAACCTCCAGGAGCACTCCATTGTGCTGGTCCGCGGCGGTCGTGTGAAGGACCTCCCCGGTGTCCGCTACAAGATTGTCCGTGGCGCACTGGATACCCAGGGTGTGAAGAACCGCAAGCAGGCCCGCAGCCGCTACGGCGCAAAGATGGAGAAGAAGTAATATGCCTCGCAAGGGTCCGGCCCCCAAGCGGCCGCTCGTCATTGATCCCGTCTATGGTTCCCCTCTGGTCACCCAGCTGATCAACAAGGTCCTGGTCGACGGCAAGAAGTCCACAGCCGAACGCATCGTGTACGGCGCACTTGCCGGCGCGCAGGAGAAGTCCGGGGGAGACCCGGTTGCCGCTCTGAAGAAGGCCATGGACAACATCAAGCCCAGCCTTGAGGTCAAGTCCCGCCGCGTCGGTGGCGCCACCTACCAGGTCCCGGTCGAGGTCAAGCCCGGCCGTGCCACCGCCTTGGCGCTGCGCTGGCTGGTCGGCTATTCCAAGGCCCGCCGCGAGAAGACCATGACCGAGCGGCTCCGCAACGAAATCCTGGATGCCTCCAACGGCCTTGGTGCCGCCGTGAAGCGCCGCGAAGACACCCACAAGATGGCCGAGTCCAACAAGGCCTTCGCCCACTACCGCTGGTAACCGCCTGCCGCCATCGGCCGCCCCTTGGGGCGGCAGGGGCGGCCGGAGGCCCGGCATGACGACGGCGGCACTGGCTATCGTCGTCGTTCGCTAGCCAACCTTATAAAAGGGAGAAACCGTGGCACTCGACGTGCTTACCGACCTTCACAAGGTCCGCAACATCGGCATCATGGCCCACATTGATGCCGGCAAGACCACCACTACCGAGCGCATCCTCTTCTACACGGGTATCAACCACAAGATTGGTGAAACCCACGATGGTGCCTCGACCATGGACTGGATGGCACAGGAGCAGGAGCGTGGTATCACCATCACCTCCGCCGCTACCACGTGCTTCTGGGACAACAACCAGATCAACATCATCGACACCCCGGGCCACGTTGACTTCACCGTCGAGGTGGAGCGCTCGCTGCGCGTCCTCGATGGTGCCGTCGCCGTGTTCGACGGCAAGGAAGGCGTGGAGCCGCAGTCGGAGACTGTCTGGCGCCAGGCCGATAAGTACGACGTCCCGCGCATCTGCTTCGTCAACAAGATGGACAAGCTCGGCGCCGACTTCTACTTCACCGTGGACACCATCATCAACCGGCTCGGTGCCAAGCCGCTGGTGCTGCAGCTGCCGATCGGTGCCGAGAACGACTTCGAGGGCGTTGTCGACCTGATCGAAATGCGCGCGCTGACCTGGCGCGGCGAGACCGAGATGGGCGCCAAGTACGAGATCGAGGCCATTCCCGCGGATCTGCAGGCCAAGGCCGAAGAATACCGTGCGGCCATGCTGGAGACCGTCGCCGAGTCGGACGACGACCTGATGGAAAAGTACCTGGGTGGCGAAGAGCTGACGGTTGCCGAGATCAAGGCCGGCATCCGCAAGCTCACGATTTCCAGCCAGGTCTACCCGGTGCTGTGCGGCTCCGCGTTCAAGAACAAGGGTGTGCAGCCGATGCTGGACGCCGTGGTGTCCTTCCTGCCGTCGCCGCTGGATGTCCCTGATATCGAGGGCCACGACGTCCGCGATGAAGAGAAGATCATCACCCGTGCTGCCAACTCGGAGGCACCGTTCGCCGCCCTCGCGTTTAAGGTCGTCACGCACCCGTTCTTCGGGCGCCTGACCTACATCCGCGTGTACTCCGGCAAGGCCGCCTCCGGTGCCCAGGTCATCAACTCGACCAAGGGCAAGAAGGAGCGCATCGGAAAGCTGTTCCAGATGCACGCCAACAAGGAAAACCCGGTGGAGGAGATCACCACCGGACACATCTACGCGGCGATCGGGCTGAAGGACACCACCACCGGTGACACCCTGTGCGATCCGGCCAACCCAATTGTCCTTGAATCCATGAGCTTCCCGGAGCCCGTGATTTCGGTCGCAATCGAACCGAAGACCAAGGGCGACCAGGAGAAGCTGTCCACGGCCATCCAGAAGCTCTCCGAAGAGGACCCGACCTTCCAGGTCTCCCTCAACGTGGACACCGGCCAGACCATCATCGCCGGTATGGGCGAGTTGCACCTGGACATCCTGGTGGATCGTATGCGCCGCGAATTCCGCGTCGAGGCCAACGTGGGCAAGCCCCAGGTTGCCTACCGCGAAACCGTGCGCCGCAAGGTCGAAAAGCACGATTACACGCACAAAAAGCAGACCGGTGGCTCCGGCCAGTTCGCGAAGATCCAGATCGCGATCGAACCGATCGACACTGCCGAAGGTGCGCTGTACGAGTTCGAAAACAAGGTCACCGGTGGCCGTATTCCGCGCGAATACATCCCCAGCGTTGACGCGGGTATCCAGGATGCGCTCACCGATGGTGTGCTTGCCGGTTACCCGGTCGTCGGCATCAAGGCGACGCTGCTGGACGGCGCCTACCACGATGTCGACTCTTCCGAAATGGCCTTCAAGATCGCCGGACGTATGGCGTTCAAGGAAGCCGCCCGGAAGGCCGACCCGGTTCTGCTCGAACCGCTGATGGATGTTGAGGTGCGCACCCCTGAGGAATACATGGGTGAAGTTATCGGTGACCTGAACTCCCGCCGCGGCCAGATGCAGTCCATGGAGGACGCCAGTGGCGTAAAGGTCATTCGTGCCCTGGTTCCGCTGTCCGGAATGTTCGGCTACATCGGCGACCTGCGGTCCAAGACCCAGGGCCGCGCGGTGTACTCGATGCAGTTCGACAGGTACGCGGAGGTCCCGAAGGCAGTTGCCGACGAGATCATCCAGAAGTCCCGCGGCGAATAGCCGGCCCCTACCGCCGGCGGTCTTCCGGTGCATGCCGGAAGACCGCGGGCAACCTGCAATTTCATCAAATCCAAAGCCCCCAGTAGACTTGCTACGGTTTCAGTAACGAAAAGCGTTGCTGATGGCAAGTTTTTACGAAAAACGTTCTAGGAGGAACCCGTGGCGAAGGCAAAGTTCGAGCGGACTAAGCCGCACGTTAACATCGGTACCATCGGTCACGTTGACCATGGAAAGACCACGTTGACGGCTGCCATTTCCAAGGTGCTTTACGACAAGTACCCCACACTCAACGAGCAGCGAGACTTCGCTTCCATCGACTCGGCCCCCGAGGAGAAGCAGCGCGGTATCACGATCAACATCTCCCACGTTGAGTACCAGACCGAGAAGCGCCACTACGCACACGTGGACGCTCCCGGTCACGCCGACTACATCAAGAACATGATCACCGGTGCCGCCCAGATGGACGGCGCAATCCTGGTGGTTGCCGCGACCGACGGCCCGATGGCCCAGACCCGCGAGCACGTGCTGCTGGCCCGCCAGGTTGGCGTTCCCTACCTGCTGGTCGCGCTGAACAAGTCGGACATGGTGGACGACGAGGAACTCCTGGACCTGGTTGAAATGGAAGTCCGTGAGCTGCTCAGCTCGCAGGGCTTCGATGGCGACGAGGCTCCCGTTGTCCGCGTTTCCGGCCTGAAGGCCCTCGAAGGCGACCCGGTATGGGTCAAGTCCGTCGAGGACCTGATGGACGCCGTGGACAACAACGTTCCGGACCCGGTCCGCGACAAGGACAAGCCGTTCCTGATGCCGGTTGAAGACGTCTTCACCATCACCGGCCGCGGCACCGTCGTGACGGGCCGCGCCGAGCGCGGTACCCTGGCGATCAACTCCGAGGTCGAGATCGTCGGCATCCGTCCGGTCCAGAAGACCACGGTTACCGGTATCGAAATGTTCCACAAGCAGCTCGACGAGGCATGGGCCGGCGAGAACTGTGGTCTGCTGCTGCGCGGTATCAAGCGCGAAGACGTGGAGCGTGGACAGGTCATCGTCAAGCCGGGTTCCATCACCCCGCACACCGATTTCGAGGCCAACGTCTACATCCTGGCCAAGGATGAGGGTGGACGGCACAACCCGTTCTACTCGAACTACCGTCCGCAGTTCTACTTCCGCACCACGGACGTCACCGGTGTCATCACCCTGCCCGAGGGCACGGAAATGGTCATGCCTGGCGACAACACCGAAATGACTGTCGCGCTGATCCAGCCGATCGCCATGGAAGAGGGCCTCGGCTTCGCTATCCGTGAAGGTGGCCGCACCGTTGGTTCGGGCCGTGTCACCAAGATCATCAAGTAACACTTTCGGTTACTGATCGCCTAAAGGCGTCCTGCCACTTCGGTGGCGGGGCGCCTTTTGCGTGCCCCGATGGCTTCCGACAGGAACGGCGACGGCGGAGCCTGGCCCGGCGGTCAGCGGCGGAGCCGGCTGAGGTCGCGTAGCCAGAAGTAGGAATCCTTGGGCGTGCGCTTGAGCGTATCGAAATCCACGTGCACCAGGCCAAAGCGCTGGGAATAGCCGGCCGCCCATTCAAAGTTGTCCAGCAACGACCAGACGTAGTAGCCGCGCAGATCCAGACCCTCCGCAGGTCCGCCGGGACGGACCGCGCCCAGCGCCGCGGCCAGGTGCGCGGCAATATAGCCGGACCGTTCGGCGTCGGCGACGCTGCCGTCAGCGGCAGGGCGGTCCGGGAAACTGGCGCCGTTCTCGGTGATGATCACCGGCGGAAGCGCCTCGCCGTAGCGTTCCTGCAGCTGCGCCAGCACCACCGGGAAGTGGTCCGGAGCCACCGGCCAGCCGAAACCCGTCTGCGGATACTCCGGCCAGGACGCCAGCCGGAACGGCAGTTCCGCCATAGCCGCGCCCGCCGCCTCCGGCAGACCGCCGTCGGGCCCCACCCCGCCCCCGGACCCAGCCGCGATACGGGTGGGGAAGTAATAGTTCAGGCCGTAGAAATCCAACGGCTCGTTGATCACCTGCAGATCGGCCGCCGGCGCTTCCAACAGCGGTTCAAAGAAGGCAGCGAGGAAGCCGGGAACCTCCGGATACCTGCCCAGCAGCACCGGATCGGCGAAAACCCGGTTCTGGATCAGGTCGAACAATTGGGCGAAGAGATTGTCCTCCAGGCTGGCGGGGTCAGCCGGGACCACCGGGCTGTGCACGTTGGTGATGCCCACGCTTCCGTGGATCCCGGCCGAGCGCAGGGCCCGTACCGCCAGCCCGTGGGCCAGGAGCTGGTGATGGGCGGCGGCTAAGGCGCCGAACAGCAGGGATTTACCCGGTGCGTGGACACCGAGTCCATAGCCGTTCAGCGTTACCGACGCCGGTTCGTTGACCGTGACCCAGCGGTCCACCCGGTCCCCGAGCGCACTGCCGGCAAGGCCGGCAAATTCGCCGAACCGCTCGGCCGTGCCGCGCTCCAGCCAGCCGCCGGCGCGCTCCAACGGCAGCGGGGTGTCCCAGTGGTAGAGCGTCACCATCGGGCTGATGCCCGCCGCCAGCAGACAGTCCACCAGCCGGTCGTAGAAGTCGAGCCCCGCCTGGTTCACCGGACCGCTGCCGTCCGGCTGGATCCGCGGCCAGGACAGCGAGAAGCGGTAGGAGTCCACACCGAGGTCCCGCATCAGGGCGATGTCCTC
>Ga0308174_10001463_pt1 | contig 11035 bp, 12 predicted proteins | sample PhyPR2_FD_203894 | JGI IMG/M metagenome (GOLD analysis project Ga0308174, IMG submission 203894) | Soil microbial communities from UC Gill Tract Community Farm, Albany, California, United States - DLSLS.P.R2 | ecosystem: Environmental > Terrestrial > Soil > Agricultural land | place: USA... | reverse complement strand
AGAAGCCGAAGGAACGCGGCGGCGACGTTCGTCACATCATCGATACCGGCTTGCCGCCGGGGATCAGCGTCGACGAAGCGAAGGATCCGGGAGCGCAGACGCCGCGCAATCCCGCCGACGACCGCTCGTGATCCTGCAATCGCCCGCCGGATTGCGCGGCGGGCGATCCCGAGGATGGACGGTCTTGTCTACGACGCGGCCAGTGCGCGCCAGCGCGCCGGCAGCGCGAGCGTACGCAATGTCGCCGGTCGAGTGAATGCGCGCGCGGCGAGAACGCCGCCGAGCGCAAGCATCCCGGTGAACGCGAGCGCGGCGGCCGGGTACGAGCGCACCGTGTTGACCGCGATTGCACCGGCGTGCGGCGCCGACAGCTGCATGCGCCGACGGGTCATCTGGGCGCCGAGCTCGGAGAGCCGCTGCTCGCCGAGCACCCGTTCGGCATCCGGAAGGAGCTTGGTTTCCTCGTCCGCGACGTGCCGGATGACATCGCGCATGAGCTCCATCACCGTCGTGTCGTAGCTGCGATCTTCGGGGCGCAGCTGATGCAGCTCCTGGATCAGCCGCTTCATCTCGCCGTGTTCGGGAATGCTCCTGTCGACGAGATCGGGGTCGATGCTGCGCATCGCCGGGTAGAAGATTTCCTCTTCCAGCGTCGCATGGATCTCGAGTGCGAGCGACAGCGTTTCGACGATCGCTCGCTTCCTGCCGGGCGAAGTGTCGATGTGGTACTTGTGGAACGTCATCAGCGCGTGCGTGTGATCCATGCGGATCTGGGTGGTGGCTCCAGGCGAGAATCGATTCATCAGCTGGTTCATGCGCGTCTCCATGTCTCGATGCGTGGCCGATGCGGTCTTGCGCGATCAGGGCGCCGGCCGGTGTCCATAAATGTCCCCGCCGCCGCTCGCGTGCCAGAGCGCACCCTGCGGGTCCCGTGACGGCGGCTGGTCGTACTGCTGCCGATTGGCCTGCTTCGCCGCAATTTTTTCGCCGAGAGCCGGCGCAATCTTTGCCATCGTCGTGTTGAGCTTCGACATCATCCCGACCTTGATGTCGCGCACCGGTTCGGTCGCCGCCTTCAGGATCGCATTCGCGACGTGCTGCGGATCGATCAGCGGGGTCGGCAATTTCGGTTCGTTGCCCATGTAATTCCTCGCGTGCTGCGGATACGGCGTATTGACGGCGGTCGACCAAAGCGGTCGATCGCGGCGTCGGCGATGCGCCGCACGTCTCCCTCGCGCCCGACGTCCGCGGCCACGTGGACCGCCTCGCCGCCCTCACCGTTGATCGTGTCCGCAATTTCCGCGAGTCGCGCTTCGCTGCGTGCCGCGAGCACGAGCTTCGCCCCCGCCTGCGCCGCCGTCTGCGCGGTGGCGAGGCCGATGCCACTCGATGTGCCGGTGATGACGATCACTTGTTCGTCGAGCGGTTTCAACGTCGGTTCCATGGAAAGACCCTGCATATGTGCCGAGCCTCGAGTCGACTCGAAGTCAGCTATCCATGCAACGCGCGTGCCGCGGCGCTGTCGTTGCGGGCAACAATGCGCTTGCAGCAGGCGATGGTGCGACGCCCGGGTACATCGCGAAACTCCGCACTGCGCATGCGGTCCGACCCCAAGGCACGGCGGCGCTCGTTGACACACGCGCGCGCCGGTGCACGTGCCATCGATCACCTATCAGCGGGCATCACGGAAGGAGTTACGCACATGGCAACGACACAATCGGGAACGGCGGGCTCGATGGGCGGAACGCGCGCTTCGACGGGCGGAGGCACGCAGCAAGGCATGATCGGACAAACACCCGATACCACTTACAACCTGATCAGCGTCATGTATCACACGCTGCAGGGGTGCCAGACCTACGAGCAATACGCGCAGGATGCCGAGCAGGACGGCCAGCAGGAAATCGCGCAATTCTTCCGCGATACCGGCCGCGAGTTCGAGCGCTGCGCGCAGCGCGGTCAGCAACTGCTTGCGCAATGCCTGCAACAGGGGCAACAGGGGCAAGGCAGCCGCGCCGGCCAGCTCAACAGCCAGACGAACCGGCCAACGGGGCAGCAGCGCCAGATGAGCGGCTCGTCCGGCCAGCAGGGCCAGTCGGGGACTTCGCCCGGACAGCAGGGCAGCAGCCACGGGAGCCGCAGCAGCAGTCTCGGCAGCAGCGGCTCGGGCATGGGCAGCAGCGGCAGCTCGAACATGGGCAGCAGCGGCAGCAACCGGGGGGGCAGCAGCCGGTAAGCGGCCGCATTCATCGCGACACGACGGGCGGAGAATCTCCGCCCTTTTGTTTGATGTTTCGACACTCGCCGGCGCGCCGGCGTGCTTGCATCGGTCGATCGCAATGCGCAGCGGTAGAATCGAACCGCGTCCCTCCCGTCCGACGCTCCGAGAACCTGCCGATGACCTCTCGTCCCGCCAGCATCGCCGACAAGCGGCGCACGTTCCATCAGTTGCATGCCAGCGGGTGCTTCGTCATTCCCAATCCCTGGGACCTTGGCAGTGCGCGCTACCTGCAAAGCCTCGGCTTCAAGGCGCTTGCGACGACGAGCTCGGGTTTTGCGTGGTCGCGAGCGCGCGCCGACAATCACGTCACGCGCGACATGGTGGTCGCACACTTGAGCGAAATCGTCGGCGCGACCGACCTGCCGATCAACGCCGATTTCGAAAGCGGCTTCGCCCGCGACGCTGCCGGCGTCATGGAAAGCGTGCGCCTCGCCGTGGAAGCCGGCGTTGCGGGTCTGTCGATCGAGGATTCGACCGGCGACGAAGGCGCACCGCTCTACGCCGTCGACGTGGCGGTCGAGCGCATGGGCGCCGCGCGCCGCGCGATCGACGCCGCGGGTGGCGACACGCTGCTCGTCGGACGCGCCGAATGCTTCCTCGTCGGCCGCCCCGATCTCGCCGAGACGATCGCGCGCCTCAACGCGTACGCGAACGCCGGCGCCGACTGCCTGTACGCGCCGGGCCTCCGCACGCCGGAACACATTCGCGCAGTCGTCGATGCCGTTGCGCCGAAGCCCGTCAACCTGCTGATCGGCTGGGCAAGCGACATGCGCGTCGACGACGTCGCGGCACTCGGCGTTCGGCGGATCAGTGTGGGTGGTGCGCTTGCACGCAGCGCGTGGGGCGGCTTCATGCGTACGGCGAAAGCGATCGCCGAGCACGGCCGCTTCGATGGGTTCGCCGAAGCCGCGTCCGGCGCCGAGCTCAACGCGCTGTTCGGCGGCGCGGCGTAAGACCGGCCGCAGCCGGCATCAGCCCTCGCCGTGCGCTGCCCGGTGGCATTTCAGGTATAGCGCAATCCAGTACTTTTCGTCACGCTGCTCCGGGCGCAATCGCGAGTCCTGCGTGATGCGCAAGGCGAGATCGAGCGCCACGCGTGCGGCGCTGTCAGCCATGCTGACGGCCGGTGCTCCAGTGCTGCTTTCTGTCATGAAGTTTCCTGGTGATTGCGGACGGCGAGCGCGCGCTACTCGACGGTCACGGATTTCGCGAGATTGCGCGGCTTGTCGACGTCGGTGCCCCGCAACACGGCGGTGTGATACGCGAGAAGCTGCAGCGGCACGACGTGCACGATCGGCGACAACAGTCCGCGATGCTCGGCGACGCGGATCAGGTGAATGCCGTCGCTCACGCTGAGGTGGCTGTCGAGGTCGGCGACGACGTAAAGCTCGCCGCCGCGAGCGCGCACCTCCTGCAGGTTCGACTTCAGCTTTTCGAGCAGCGCATCGTTCGGTGCAATCGCGACGACGGGCATCTGCGCGTCCACCAGTGCGAGCGGGCCGTGCTTCAGCTCGCCCGCCGGATACGCCTCGGCGTGGATGTACGAGATTTCCTTGAGCTTCAGCGCCCCTTCGAGCGCGATCGGATAGTGCAGGCCGCGGCCCAGGAAAAGCGCGTGCTGCTTCTTCGCGAAATGCTGCGCCCAGCCGATCAGGTGCGGCTCGAGCGCGAGCGCGCCGCGGATCGCCGCCGGAATGTGCCGCAGCTCGTCGAGGTACCTCGCTTCGTCGGCGCCGCCCAGTAGTCCGCGCAGCTTCGCGAGCGTCAGCGCGAGCAGGAACTGCGCGGCGAGCTGCGTGGTGAACGCCTTCGTCGACGCGACGCCGATCTCCGCACCGGCGCGCGTCAGGAACACGAGCTCGGCCTGGCGCACCATCGAGCTCGTGGCGACGTTGCAGATGGCAAGCGTATGCCGGTGGCCGAGCGACCTGGCGTGTCCGAGCGCTGCCAGCGTATCGGCCGTTTCGCCGGATTGCGACACGACGACGACGAGCGACTTGTCGTGCGGAACGCTGTCGCGATAGCGATATTCGCTGGCGATTTCGACCGTGCACGGCATCCGGGCGAGCGTCTCGATCCACTGCTTCGCGACGAGGCTCGAGTAGTAGCTCGTGCCGCAGGCGAGGATCAGCACGGAATCGACGTCGCGCAGGATCGCATCGGCCTTGCTGCCGAACAGTGACGGACCGATCGACGTGATGCCGTCGATCGTGTCGGCCACCGCGCGCGGCTGCTCGAAGATCTCCTTCTGCATGTAGTGACGGTAGGGCCCGAGCTCGACCGCGTCGCCGCTTCCCAGGACGTCGACGACCGCGCGTGTCACGCGGCATCCGGCGGCATCGAAGATCCGGTACGACTCGCGCCGCACGTCGGCGACATCGCCCTCCTCGAGGTACGCGACACGGCGTGTCACCTGCATCAGCGCCGACGCGTCGGACGCGAGGAAGTGATCCTGCTCGCCGATGCCCACGAGGAGCGGGCTGCCCTGCCGCGCGCCGATCAGGCGGCCGCGCTCGCGCGTTGAGATCACCGCGATCGCGTAGGCGCCCCTGAACTCGGCGACGGCCTGGCGGACGGCCTCGAGCAGATCGCCACCGCCTTCGGCGTGCCAATAGGCATGCACGAGGTGAGCGATCACTTCGGTGTCGGTTTGCGTGCGGAACACGTAGCCGCGCGATTTCAGCTTCTCGCGCAGCGCTTCGTAATTCTCGATGATGCCGTTGTGGACGACGGCGATTTCGCCGCCGGACAGATGCGGATGCGCATTGTCGGACGTCGGCGCGCCGTGCGTGGCCCAGCGCGTGTGCGAGATACCCGTCGTGGCCTTCAGATGCAGCGCATCGGCCTGCGCGGCGAGGTCGGCAACCCGTGCCGTCGAAACGAGCCGCTCGAGAATCGGGCTGGCGCCGCCGTTCACCACCGCGAGCCCGGTCGAATCGTAGCCGCGGTACTCGAGGCGCCGGATGCCTTCGATGAGGATCGGCACGATGTTGCGATCGGACGTGGCACCGACAATCCCGCACATGATCAGGTCATCCCTTCTTCCGCGGCCGCTTCCAGCGCGGATTCGAAACCTGCGCCGCGCGCGCGAGCGTAAGTTGTCCGGCCGGCGCCTCCTTCACGACGGTGCTGCCGCCACCGATCGTTGCCCCCGCGCCGATCATGATCGGCGCCACGAGCACGCAGTTGGAGCCCACGTGCACGTCGTCACCGATGATCGACCGATGCTTGTTCGCGCCGTCGTAGTTCGCGGTAATCGAGCCGGCGCCGTAATTGACGCGGCTGCCGACGACCGCGTCGCCGACGTACGCCAGATGGTTCGCCTTGGACCCGGCGCCGAGCTTGCTCGCCTTCACTTCGACGAAGTTTCCGATGTGCACGTCTTCAGCAAGCTCCGTGCCGGGACGCAGCCGGGCGTAGGGTCCGATGCGGCAATCCGGGCCGATCGTTGCCGAATCGAGATGGCAGAACGCCTCGACGCGTGTGTCGTCGCCCACCGCGCAGTCGCGCAGCACGCAATACGGACCGACATGCGCGCGCTCGCCGAGGCGCACGCTTCCCTCGAAGACGCAACCGATGTCGATCGTCACATCGCGGCCGCATTGGAGATTGCCGCGGATATCGATGCGGTCGGGGTCGACGATGGTCGTGCCGGCGAGCATCAGCGTGACCGCCTTGCGCCGCTGCAGGACGCCCTCGAGCTTCGCGAGTTGCGCGCGATCGTTGACGCCGAGGACCGACACTTCGTCGTTGACCAAGTGCGCGTCGACGCCGACGCCCTCGGCGACCGCCATCGCGACGACGTCCGTGAGGTAGAACTCGCCCTGGGCGTTGTGCGGCGACAGCCGCGACAGCCAGAGCTTCAAAAGCGACGTCGGTGCCGCAATGAACCCGGTGTTGATCTCGTTGATGGCGCGCTCCTCGGGCGTGGCATCGCGCTCTTCGACGATCGCCTGCACGTCGCCGGCAGGGCCGCGAACGATGCGTCCGAGACCGAACGGGTTGCGCACGCGCGCCGTCAGCAGGCCGATGCGGCTCGCCTGCGCGATTTCCGCCACGCTCGCAAGGGCTTCGGATGGGACGAGCGGCACGTCGCCGAGGCCGACGAGCGTCACGCCATCGGGCGGCAACGCATCGAGCGCAAGCCGTGCCGCATCGCCCGTGCCGCGCGGCGGGTCCTGGCGCACGAAAATGACGTCGGGCGCCGCAAGCGAGCGTTCGACGGCCTCGGCCTCATGGCCGACGACGACAGCGATCGCGCGCGGCGACAGCGCGCGAGCAGCGGTCAGCACGTACGCCGCGAGCGGCCTTCCGGCAAGGCGGTGCAGTACCTTCGGCAATGCCGAATGCATTCGCTTGCCTTGACCGGCGGCGAGAATGACGACGTCGAGCGGGGAAGCCATCGAACGGAAGAAATGCAAGGGACGACGGCGATGATACGCCAGTGCTCCGCGCGAACTGCCGCACGCGGCGGATGCGCGTGCTGTTGTGATGCGGCGCTGCGCCGGCCGCGTCGCGGCTGCGCGGCGCGCGCGTCAGCCGTGGTGCTGGATCGTCGGCGGACTGATCGACATGAGGTCGATCATGTTGGCGAAGCTCGCCGCTTCGAAGCGGCGCGGAATCGAGCGCTCGCGGCACTCGACGATCTCGCACTGGACGTACATCTGGCGCAGGCGACGCTCGGCGTCGCGCTGGGATCCGGCGATGATCGAAACGTTGTCGACCCGCTGTCCCATCCGGGTGCGGATCGTGAAGCCGTAGCGGATCATGGTAGCTCTGCCTCCTGTTCATGGCCGGCAGGTGCTTGCGAATCCATGCAATCACTCGGGCCGGGAGTCGCATGAGGCAAATACCGTTCCGCTTCACGCGTGTACCCCGCGGTGAGCCGACGAGAGGCGGGGTCCGGTAGAGGGGTGGGGCCGCCGTCTTGTCGCATCCGCGCGTCTATCGAAGTAAGCGGGTGCCCACTTCGGCTCTTCCCCACCTTCGCCTCGACGCAGCCTGCCTGTCCGTGTGCCACGCGCCTGATGCCGCTGCTGCACGGACGTCGCGTGACTCAAAGCGACCGTACGCGTTGTCGCGACAACGGAGGTATTGCACAATCCGACCGCCAGACGGCAGCCGAAACGGGAGGAACGCGATGTTTTGCGCGACATGCGGGCAGGCAGTTCCGGACGGCGCGACGATCTGCGGCAATTGCGGGACGTCCACCGCGGCGAAGACCGCAGAGACAGCCGCGGGGGCGCCTCCGCAACTGGATGCGATCCATGCGCCGCCGGCGTATGGAGGCGGTCCGAGCCCGGACACGGGTGCACGCACGCTCGCCAACCGCATCATCGAGCGCGCCAAGGCCATCCTGCTCGCGCCGCGCACCGAGTGGCAGGTGATCGCCGCCGAGGCGACGAGCGCACAGGACATTTATCTCCGCTACGTCGCACCGCTCGTCGGTGCCGGCGTGCTGGCATCGCTGATCGGCGGCGTGCTCATCGGCATTCCGATTCCGCTGCTCGGCACGGTGCGTCTCGGCCTCGGCGCCGCGCTCGGCGGCGCGATCCTGCACTTCGTGCTGACGTTCGTTGCAGTCTTCGTGATCGCGATCATCGTCGATGCGCTCGCGCCGACGTTCGGCGGCCGGAAGGACGCGCTTGGCGCGCTGAAGGTCACCGCGTACAGCTTCACGCCCGCGTGGCTGGCGATGATCCTGACCATCGTGCCCGCGCTCGGCTTCGTCGCCGGAGTGATCGGGCTCTACGGGCTGTACCTGATGTACCTCGGATTGCCGGTGCTGATGCGCGCGCCCGAGGACAAGGCGCTCGGCTACACGGTCGTCGTCGTGCTGTGCGCCATCGTGCTCAACATCGCCGTCGCCGCATTGAGCGGTCTCATTACCGGCGGGTACGGCGCGCACGTGTGACGGGTGCCTGCCTCAGTCGTTCGCCAGCAGCAGGTCGGTCAGCTCCTCGAATCCGGCACCCGCTTCGCGCGCGGTAATCCACGCGGGCGGCGTCACGATGCGGTCCAGGAATGACCGCACATTGGCGACGCCGACGGCGTTCGGAAAGAATGCGAACATCGGCGCGTCGTTCGGCGAATCGCCGGCGAACACGCAGGCATCGCGCGCGGCATCGAGATCGAGTGCGAATACTTCGCGCATCAACGTCCGCGTCATCGCAAGCTTGTCGTAATCGCCGAACCAGCCGTTGACGTGGATCGAGCTGACCTTCGCCGTCATGCCCTCGGCCTGCATCAGCGCAACGATGCGATCGACGTCGACCGCGGAAAGCGGCGGTACGTCCTCGCAATAGTCGATTGCGAGGTCGGTCTCGCGATAATGCTGATCCGATGCCAGCGCGCTGCCCGGCACGGCCGCGATGATGCGCGCACCGATGGCGCCCATGCGTTCGCGCATCCGTTCGCGCTCGTCGTTGCTTGTCACGAACCGGCGCACGAGCTTCCGGCGCGCTTCGTCGAAACGCATGTAGAACGCGCCGTTCTCGCCGACCACCGCATGCACGGGCCACATGCGCGCGATGTGATCGCACCAGCCGGCAGGACGGCCGGTCACCGGGACGACGATGCGGCCGCTCGCGGAAAGCCGCGCAAGGGCCGCGTAGGCCTCGGCCGTCAGCTTCCCGTCGGTCGTGAGCGTGTCGTCGATGTCGGTCAGCACGAAACGGATCGCGCGCCGGACCGCGACCGGCATCTGTGCGAGCGGGCGCGGATGCGTCGCAGGCTTCATCGGCCGAGGAACCCGGCGACGCGCGCACGCGCTTCGCCGGTCATCGCCAGCCCGCACTTGGTGCGCCGCCACAGCACGTCGTCCGCGGTCGCGGCCCATTCGTCGCGCTGCAGATAGCGGATCTCGCGCTCGGTGAGCTGAGCCCCGAAGTCTTCGCCGAGGTCGGCCGGCGAGCGCGCATCGGCGAGCACCGCCAGCGCGCGGGTGCCGTGGCGCCGCGCGAGCGCTCGCAACAGCTCCGCCGCGAGGGCAGGGTAGCGCTGCCGCAACTCGGATAGCCAGCCGTCGCGATCGCCGCCCGGCAGATCGCCACCGGGCAGCGGCGCCGCATTCGTCCACGACGGGCCCATTGCGGGCAAGAACGGGCGGAGCTCGGCGAGCGCCGCTTCGGCGAGCTTGCGATACGTCGTGATCTTGCCGCCGAAAATCGACAGCACCGGTGCCTTCGCCGCGTCGCGGCCGGCATCGAGCTGCAGCACGTAATCGCGCGTGATCGCCGACGGATCGCGCGTGCCGTCGTCGTAGAGCGGACGCACGCCGCTGTACGACCAGACGATGTCGCTCGCCGCGAGCGGCCGCTCGAGGTAGGTGTTGGCGAGCGTCAACAGGTAGTACGTCTCCTCGTCGCTTATCACCGGATCTGCGTAGTGCTCGACCGGCACGTCGGTCGTCCCGATCAGCGAAAAGGCGTCCTGATACGGAATCACGAAGACGATGCGGTTGTCGGCATTCTGCAGGATGTAGGCGTGCGGCGCCTCGTGGATGCGCGGCACGACGATGTGACTGCCCTTCACGTGCCGGACGCCCGCCGCGATGGGCACCTGCGAGAGCTCGCCGAGCACGTCGCGCACCCACGGGCCCGCCGCGTTGACGAGCGCCCGCGCGGTGACGTCCAATTGCGTGCCCGCGTCATCGACGAGCGTCGCATGCCAAAGGCCGTCGTCGCGCCGGGCGGCGACGAGCTTCGTCCGCACGCGAATGTCGGCGCCGCGCGCACGCGCATCGAGGGCATTGCACACGACGAGTCGCGCATCGTCGACGCGTGCGTCGGCATAGACGAAACCTTTGCGAAAGCGCGGCTTGAGTCCCGTGCCGTAGCGCGTGCCGGCGAGCCGCACTCCGAACGACTTCGGCAGCGTCATCCGTCCGCCGAGCCGGTCGTACAGGAAAAGACCCGCGCGGATCATCCAGGTCGGGCGGAGGTGAGGCTCGTGCGGCAGCACGAACAGCAGCGGCTCGATGAGGTGCGGTGCGACGCGCAGCAGCACCTCGCGCTCGGCCAGCGCCTCGGAGACGAGGCGGAACTCGTAATGCTCGAGATAGCGCAGCCCGCCGTGGATGAGCTTCGTGCTGGCCGACGACGTGTGCGCCGCGAGATCGTCCTTCTCGACCAGCACCACCGACAGGCCGCGCCCGGCGGCGTCGCGTGCGATGCCGGCGCCGTTGATGCCGCCGCCGATCACGAGCAGGTCGAAGGGACGGGTCTGCATTGGCGGGTGGCGCGATTCTACCGGACCGCTCCGCGCGAGCTATCGCGTGCCGCTCGCGGAACACGCATTGCCGCAGAAGCGCGCGTCGCCGGTCACGCGCGGGCCTGCGCCGTGCGGCGGGCCAGCAGTGCGTCGATGCGTGCGACCGCATTCGCGACGCCGTGCTCGGCGGCCATCGCGCGGCCGACCTCGAGCGCGCGTTCGCGCATCACGTCGTCGCCCGCCTGTGCGAGCCGCTCGCGCAGGCGCGATGGCGTCACGTCGCGATAAGCGAGCGCGTTGGGGGCGATGCCGATGCTGCGCAAGCGCTCGGCCCAGAAGAACTGGTCGGCCGCGAAAGGCACGACAACGGACGGCATGCCCGCGCGCGCGGCCGCGTGTGTGGTTCCCGAGCCGCCATGGTGGACCACGATGCGCACGCGCGGAAAGAGCCAGTCATGCGGCACTTGGCCGATCCGGTGCACATTGCCTGGCGTGCGACCTTCGCCGAATCCGCTCCATCCCGCATGAAGCAGCGCCCGGCGCCCA
>Ga0308174_10001462_pt1 | contig 11042 bp, 10 predicted proteins | sample PhyPR2_FD_203894 | JGI IMG/M metagenome (GOLD analysis project Ga0308174, IMG submission 203894) | Soil microbial communities from UC Gill Tract Community Farm, Albany, California, United States - DLSLS.P.R2 | ecosystem: Environmental > Terrestrial > Soil > Agricultural land | place: USA... | reverse complement strand
ACGCCGATTCCCTGACCGCGGAATGAAAAGTGTCCCTGATCCTTGAATCGATAGCCGGCGTCGAGCCCGGCGAGTTCTGCCGCGGTCAGGTCCGCCAGCCGGCCTGCACCGTTCGTCGTCCGATCAAGCGTCTCATCGTGATGAACCACCACGACGCCGTCCGACGACAGGTGCACGTCGAGTTCGAGTCCGTCGGCGCCCGCCGCCACGCCCCGATCGAACGCCGCGAGCGTGTTCTCGGGGCCGAGGGCGCAGCCGCCGCGGTGCGCGAACACCTGTGGGCGGCGCGCGTTGAAGAACGGTTTCGTCATCGGTTGGTCAGCATCAGGCATTGTGCCTGAGCATTGGCCTGCCGTTGTCGCATAGGATCATCCCATGTCGAATCCCCCGGCGATCTCTACTCTCGGCGACCTCCGGCGCGCCGTCGACGCAGGCCGCGTGAAGCATCGCAGCGTCCACGAGGAGGTCCGCGAGAACCTCATCGAGAAACTCCGGCGCAAGGAACCGTTGTTCCCCGGCATTGTCGGCTACGACGATACCGTCATACCGCAGGTCGTCAACGCGCTCTTATCGCAGCACAACTTCATCCTGCTCGGCCTGCGCGGCCAGGCCAAGACCCGGTTGCTTCGCGCCCTGGTCACGCTGCTCGACGAATTCATTCCGGCGATGCAGGGATGCGAAGTGAACGACGATCCACTGGCGCCCATCTGTTCCGCGTGCCAGGCGCGCGTGGCCGCCGATGGCGACGCGGCGCCGATCGTCTGGATCGGCCGCGACGCGCGCTACGTCGAAAAACTGGCGACGCCGGACGTCACGATCGCCGACATGGTCGGTGACATCGATCCGATCAAGGCGGCCCGCGCTGGTCTTCAGCTCTCGAGCGAACTGACGATGCATTACGGCCTGCTGCCGCGCGCCAACCGCGGCATCTTCGCAATCAACGAACTGCCGGATCTGGCGGGCAAGATCCAGGTGGGCCTCTTCAACATCCTGCAGGAAGGCGACGTCCAGATTAAGGGTTACCCGATCCGGCTGCCGCTGGACGTGCTGATGGCCTTCACCGCGAACCCCGAGGACTACACCGCGCGCGGCAAGATCATCACGCCGCTCAAGGACCGGATCGGCTCCGAGATCCGGACGCACTATCCGGCCGGACGCACCGAGGCGATGGCGATCACCGCGCAGGAGGCGTGGCTGACGCGCAACGGCGCCGGGCCGCGCACCGAGGTGCCCAATTTCGTTGCCGAGGTCGTCGAGGAGATCGCGTTCCAGGCGCGGCAGGATCGGCGCATCGACAAGCGGTCCGGGGTCAGCCAGCGGCTGCCGATCTCGGCAATGGAGAACGTCGTGTCGAACGCGGAACGGCGCGCGCTGATGGCCGGTGAAGCCGCCGCCGTTCCACGGGTCACGGATATCTACGCCGCCATGCCATCGATCACCGGCAAGTTCGAGATGGAGTACGAAGGCGAGCTCAAGGGAGCCGAAGTCGTCGCGCGCGAACTGATCAAGGCCGCCGTCGCGACGGTTGCCGACGGCTATCTCTCGCACCTGGAACTGCGCCAGGTCGTGGATTGGTTCGATCTCGGCGGCAGCCTGCAACTGGGCGACACGCTCAGCGCCACGGACGTGATCGCACACGCCCGGCAGGTGCAGGGGTTGGTGGACCTGGCGCACGCGGCCGGCGTCGCGCCCGACGCGCCGCAGCCGCTCCTGGCCTCAGGCATCGACTTCGTGCTCGAGGGCCTGTACGCGATGAAGAAGATCAGCCGCAGCGAGGATCGGGGATACCACGGGGGCGAACCGGCGGTCCGCCGCCCGACGCGCGAGGCGAACTTCGACGAAGAGCCGCGGATGCCCGCCGGCGGCGGGAAGAAGAAGTACTACAACTGAAATTGACGGATTGACGAATTTACGAAGGGACGAAATGAGGGATCGCCTGCAGCGTCGTCAATCGCCCAATCAATTCGTCAATTCGTCAATCCGTCAATTCGTAAATTTATGAAGTTCCGCTACACCAAGTTCACCGGCGACCTGCTCGACGAGATCGACCTCGAAGATCTCGTCTCGAAGCTCTCGGATCTGCTGATGGCCAGCGGCTTCAACAACCCGTGGGGCGACCCCTCCGACGGTGAAGAGGACCGCACGATGCAGGCGCTGCACGATGCGATTCTCGAGGCATTGTTCAGCGACGGCGTCCTGTCCGACGAGGCGCTGCAGCAGTTGCTCGGCGAACCGGCGGATGGTGATCAGGAGGGGGCGCGCAACAAGCTCGAAGAACTCATCCAGCAGATCATGCAGAAGATGATGGACCAGGGCTTCATCACCCAGGCGCCGGATCTGGAGCGTGAGCGCGAACATCGCCAGGGAGCCGGCGGCGGTGTCGGCGAGGACGCCGGTCCCGTGAAGTTCGAGGTCACGGACAAGGCGCTCGACTTCCTCGGCTATCGTGCGCTGCGCGACCTGCTCGGCTCAATCGGGCGCAGCAGCGCGGGTCGGCACGACACGCGGCACCTCAGTACCGGCGTCGAAGCGATTGCGGCGCCGAAGCCGTACGAGTTCGGCGACACGCTGAACATCGATCCGAGCTCGACGATCCTGAACGCCGTCGTTCGCGCCAACCAGGCGGGCGCCGACCGCCGTCCGCCCGAGTTCGGCGGCATCGAAGTGGACTACAGCGACCTGATGGTGGCGCAGAGCGAGTACCAGAGTTCGTGCGCCACGGTCATCATGCTCGACTGCAGCCACAGCATGATTCTGTACGGCGAGGATCGCTTCACGCCGGCGAAGCGGGTCGCGATGGCGCTCTCGCACATGATCCGGACGCAGTATCCGGGAGACTCGCTGCACGCCGTCCTGTTCCACGATTCCGCCGAGGAAGTGCCGCTGAAACAGCTCGGCCGCGTGCGCGTCGGGCCGTATTACACGAACACCCGCGAGGGCCTCCGGCTGTCGCGGCGCATCCTCGAGCGGCAGAAGAAGGACATGCGGCAGATCGTCATGATCACGGACGGGAAGCCGTCGGCGCTCACCCGTCCCGACGGCCAGATCTACAAGAACGCGTTCGGGCTCGACCCGTTCATCGTCGCGGAGACCTTCGCCGAGGTGAACGCGTGCAACAAGGCGGGCATCATGATCAACACGTTCATGCTGGCCCGTGACCACGACCTCGTGGCGTTCGTCCGCCGCGTCGCGTCGATCTGCCGCGGCAAGGCCTACTTCACGACGCCGTACACGCTCGGGCAGTACGTGCTGATGGACTACATGGACCGGAAGACAAAGACCATTCACTGATCGATCGATGCTGCCCCCGACGATCCCGATCTTTCCGCTGCCCAACGTCGTCCTGTTTCCGAACGTCTTCCTGCCACTGCACATCTTCGAACCGCGGTATCGCGCGATGGTCGCGGATGCGTTGAAGGGCGACCGGATTATCGGGATGACGCTGCTGCGGCCGGGATTCGAGGCGAACTACGAGGGACGACCCGCGGTGTACGAGACCGGCTGCGCCGGCCTGATCACGCATTCGGAGCCACTGGCTGACGGGCGGTACGACATCGTGCTGCGCGGAATGGAGAAGTTTCGCATCCTCGAGGAGGACACCAGCCGGCTGTACCGGCTCGCCCGCGTCGAGGCGCTGCCGGAGATGACGGGCGACGACGAGCGCGCCGCGATTCGCGCGCGGCGGCAGCGGCTCGAGGCGGTGCTGGCGGCAACCATCGAGCGCAGCAGCGGAGAGCCCCGCTTTCCGCCGGCGGTGCCCGATGACGACCTGGTGAATGCGCTCGCGCAGTACCTGCCGCTCGAGCCGGTCGAACGGCAGGCGCTGCTCGAGCGCCGCGGCGTCGCCGAACGCTGCCGCGGCCTGATCGAACTCCTCGAGATGCACACGCTCACGCGCGGCAACCGGTCGTGGAAGGACCGGTCGGTGCACTAGTCCAGCGGTTCGATGGTTCTTGGGTGCTTGGGTGCTTGGGTTCTGGTTCTTGAGTTCAGGGTTCAGGGTTCAGGTTGGGTTCGGGGTTCGAGCGCGTTGCGCCCACCCGCTCACCAGACGTGTTGCGTCTGATGGAGACAACGTCGAACCGCAGCTCGCCTGATTGCTGGGCGTACAGCACGCGCACGACGCCGACGCCGGCGGCAAGCGCGGCGAGCTGCAAGCCGCGAGGCGCGGCCGCGGCAATCACAAGGCACACCACCAGCGACACGGCAGGCACAAGGCGAGGCATAGGGATCCTTCCGGTTCGTTGGTTCCTACGTTCACTCCCTTGGCAGCGCCAGGTAATAGGCAATCGGCGCGGCGACGATGCCGATGCCGGTCAACAGCAGCATCGGCTCCTGCAACGACGCAGCGGTAAACGGCAGGAAGTGGAACATCCCCTGGAGCCGCGGCCACATCATGCCCACGCCTGCCAGCGCGGCGCCCACCGCGCCGGCGCCGGCCACCGCCTGAAGCCAGACCATCGGTTGCGCCGCCTGGCGTGCCGCATCGGCGCGAGCGCGGATCGCGGAACGCCACCAGACCTGCCCCGCCGCCGGCACCTGCACATCCGACAGCCGCTGATCCTGGCGCAGCGCCGGAGCGATGGCGACGACGTCGCCGCACACCGCGCAGGCGGCCGCATGGTCGCGCAGTGCCAGATCGCACCCCTCGGGCCAGCGCCCTGACAGGACGACAGCCACCACTTCGTGTTCTCGCGGGCACTCGACGGCGTTCATGACCGGCGCTCCTTGGGCGACGTGGATCCGAGCGCCGTGATGAGCCGGCGCCGGGCGCGGAACAAGAGCGTCTTCAGGCTTGAACGCTTCAAGCCAAGCCGTTCGGCGATTTCTTCATGCGAGGCGCCCTGCGCGTACGCCAGCCAGAGCAGGCTGCGGTCGCGCGGCTTCAATTGCGACATCGCGCGGGTCACGTCGAGCCGGCGCGCCACCTGGTCGGCGTTCTCCGTCGCCGCCGGCAAGCTCCGCTCGGCGTCGTCAACCGGCACGGACTGCATCCGTGGCCGGCGGCGGTTGTCGTGCGCGAGGTTCGTGGCGATGCGGAACAGGTAGTTGCGCCGGTGATCGTCGCTCTCGAATGTCGTCGTCGTCCGCAGGAACCGGTAGTAAGCCTCCTGGAGCAGGTCGTCCGCGAGACGCCGATCCCCGGTGATGCGCGCGAGGTAGAGCCACACCGGCCTGGCGGTGAGCTCATAGAACGCGCGGAACGCGTCTTCCGTCATCTGGAAGGTACGATCCGCGTCGTGCAAGGCACTGAGGCGCTCCACGTCGCTCAGCGTCCATTCAGCCATCAGTCAACCTTCGACGCAGGTGCGTTGATGAGACCCATGCGCAGCGAGAGCGCCCAGGACAGCATCGCCGAGACGACAAAGCCAACACCGACGGACATCGCCAGCGATCCCATGATCTGGAAGACGCTCGCCAGGTCGACATCTCCGATGCTCGTCCGAGCGATCCAGAACCCAACGCCGGCGGCTACGACCACCACCCCGATCTGAACCGACCACAGGATACGCGTGACCGGCGCCATCGTCGACGAGTAGGTCGTGGCCGGCACCGCCATCGGCGCCCCCGATTCGAGGAACCGCCGTCCCGCCGGCGTTTCGATATACGCGAGCAGTTCCTGGTTGTTCGTCATCCGGTCCAGCAGCTTGGTGTGGACGTCCGTTTGGATCTGGATCTGCCGGCGCCACTTGCGGTACTCGAGCGCCTGGCGCAGGAGCGAATAGATCAGGGTGATGACGGTCAGGAACCCGGCCAGGAAGCCGATCCCGTCGATGGCGTTCTTGGCTACGTTGAGGACGCGTTCGCGGTCCGACTGCTCTCGCTCGTAGCGCGGTTCGCCGAAGAAATACGTGGGATTCCGGACCACCTCGGGATGCTGCTGCAGGAACCCGGCAAGCGCGGGGTACGCTGCCATGTAGTCCTCGCGCTGCGACAGCGACGGGTCGATCCGGAGCACCTCGCGGAGCGACGGTGGGTACGCCTCCAGGATCCGGCGGAGCTGCTCCTGGACCGAGCGAAAATTCGGGATTTCATCAGGGTTCTGGTAGACGACGACCGGCGCCTGCCCCTGGGACGGAACCGGGGCAACTCGTGGCCGCGGCGCAGCGGGCGTCTGCCCCTGCGCCAGGAGGGGGGACGCCGTCCCAATCGCGAGGGCTCCGGCAAGAACGACCTGGGACGTGCGGAATCGGTTCATGCCTGTTATTACGCGAGAACCGGGAAACGGTTGACGCGGCACAACGCCGGGCCTGCTGCGCGAGGCCACACCGCGGCGCGCGAGCGCCGAGACTGCTGGGCGAGGGCCGACCTACAGCTGCAGGCCCTGCTCGAGACGCTGCGCCAGCACGCCGATGATCCGCTCGCCGTGAAAGCGGCCGTTTTCGATGAAGATCGACCCGGTGTTCCGGCCGGCGCTGCAGCCGCCAGCCAGGAACAGGTTCGGAATATTCGTCTCGAATGTCTCCGCGTTCAGATGCGGCACCAGCGTCTGCGGATCGCAGATCACGCCAGCGGCGGTCATCAACGCCGCGTCCGGGTGATACCCGGTCAACAGGAACACGGCTTCAGCCGGTAATTCATCGCGCTCACCGTGCGACTCCACGACCACCGCCGTCGGCGTGATCTCGACGACGCTCGTTTCCATGCGGGCCGGGATCGATCCTTCCTTGATGCGGTTGTCGATGTCAGGACGGACCCAGTACTTGATCGACTCGCCCAGCGTCGCGTGCCGGTGCACGAGCGTCACCTGCGCGCCTGACCGGAACAGTTCCAGTGCCGCCTCGGCCGCCGAGTTCTTTCCGCCGACGACCACCACCCGCTTCTGAAAATACGGGTGCGCGTCGTCGTAGTAGTGGTGGACGTGCGGCAGATCCTCGCCGGGGACACCGATGTAGTTCGGATGGTCGTAGTAGCCGATGGCGAGCACGACGGCGCGAGCCTGCCGGACGCGCTGCACCCCGCGCCCACTCCTCGTCGTCACCGTGAATACCGGCTCCTCGTCACCGGCCACCGCCGATGGCGGCTCGATGACGGTGACCGTCTCCTCATAGGAAATCTGCAACTCGAAGGTTTCGACGACGCGCCGGTAGTAGCGCAGCGCCTCGAGGCGCGTGGGCTTGTCGAACGGCGTCGTCAGCGGCAGGCCGCCGATCTCGAGCAGCTCCGGCGTGGTGAAGAACACCATGTGCATCGGAAAATTGAAGATGCTGTTGACCAGCATTCCCTTCTCGACGACCACGTAGTCGAGGCCCCGCTTCTTCGCCGCAATCGCCGTCGCCAACCCGGACGGGCCGGCTCCGACAATGAGAACGTCACGAATCGCCATCTGATCTGATGATAACTGGCAGGCCGCACCGATGCCGATTTCGAGGCGGCATTCCCGCCGCCTGGGGGCCCTCTACCGCGCCGTGGCGGCTGCCTCGCGGTCCAACGCGAATGCCCGATGGAGCGCCCGCACGGCAGTGGTGGCGTCGTCTTCAGCGACCACCAGAGAAATGTTCCGCTCGGACGAGCCTTGCGAGATGGCGATCACGTTGATCCCCTCCGTTCCGAGCGCGCCAAAGACGGTCGCGGCGATGCCGGGTGTCCCGCGCATGCGGTCGCCCACGGCCGCGACAACCGCCACCGCCTGATCAGCAATCTCCTCGATGTGACCGCGCATCAGTTCGACCTCGAGGGCCGTCCTGAGGGCGCGCACGACGCGCGCAGCTTCCGACGAGCTGATCACGAAGCAGATGTTGTTCTCCGAGGAAGCCTGCGAAATCATCAGGACGTTCGCCTGCTGCTCGGCCACCACGTCGAACGCCTTGGCCACGATCCCGGGAATGCCCTGCATGCCGGTGCCGCTGATGGCGATCAGGCTGACCTTGCGAATCGATGTGACCGCCTTCACACCGAGCGTCGAGGTATCGCCCTCCACGCTCACGCGCGTGCCGGCCTGCGCGGGGTTGAAGCTGTTGAGGATGCGAACGGGGATCCGCTTGCGGAACGCCGGGATGATCGTCTTGTAATGCAGCACCTTGGCGCCGTAATACGCCAGCTCCGAGGCTTCGCTGTAGGAGATCTCGGCGAGCGACCGCGCCTCCGGCACCTCGCCGGGGTTCGCCGTCATCACACCGTTCACGTCGGTCCAGATCCAGACTTCATCCGCGTTCAGCGCCGCGCCAAGGATCGATGCCGAGTAGTCGGACCCGCCGCGGCCCAGCGTCGTCAGGACACCGTCGGCGGTGGCGCCGATGAAGCCGGTCACCACCGGGATCTCGCCGCGCTCAATCATCGGCCGCAGCCGGCCGGCCGCCTTCGCTTCGGTCGCCTCGGCGATCGGCTCGGCGCCGCCGAACTGCTCGGTCGTGACGATCAGTTCGGTGGCCGGCACGGGAGACGAGCGATGGCCCGCCGCGCGAATAGCCGCCGCCACGAGGGGCGCGGCCAGCAGCTCACCCGTCCCCGAGATCGCGTCGAGGAGCCGCGGCGTGAGCTCATGCACCATCGACAGGCCGAAGCAGAGTTTCTCGAAGCGATCGAGCTGCTGCTCGATCTGCGCGACCACCTGCTGCCGATCCGCCGTGTTGCCAGTGGTCAGCGCGTCGGCGGCTTCGCGATGCCGCTCGAACAGCAGCTGGCGAACCGCCGGATCCCACTTGCCTCGCGACGCGGTGTGCGCGGCGTCGACGAGCGAATCGGTCACCTTGCTCATCGCTGAGGTGACGACGACAACCTGGTGGCCTGCGGCGGCGGCGTCTCCCGCGAGACGGGCAGCCTGGGAGATCCGCTCGGCAGACCCGACAGAGGTGCCGCCGAATTTCATCACGATTAGCATATGGATCGAGTCGTTCGAAGCGTTCGAGTCGAACGACCTATTGGAGCGGCGCCGGCAGCTGTGACTCGCCCATCAGGAATTCGTCGATGGCGCGGGCGGCACTGCGGCCCTCGGCAATTGCCCAGACGATCAGCGACTGACCGCGCTGCATGTCGCCAGCGGTGAAGACGCCGGGAACGCTGGTCCGCCACTTTGCGTCACGAGCCACACTGCCGCGCTCGGTCAGCGTCACGCCGTCGAGGACTTTGCCGGCCGCTCCCGTGAAGCCCATGGCGAGGAGCACCAGGTCCGCCGGGATCTCGAATTCGCTGCCAGGCACCGGCTCGAAGGCGACCCGACCGCCTGCCTTCACCATTTCCACCTTCACGGCATGGAGCGTCTTGACGTTCCCCTTCGCGTCGCCGGTGAACTTCTGCGTGGACACCGAGTACAGCCGCTCGCCGCCCTCTTCGTGCGCAGTCGAGACGCGGAAGACCATCGGGTACTGCGGCCAGGGGTTATCCGCGGTGCGCGTGTCGGGAGGCGTCGGCAACAGCTCGAGTTGATGGATGTCGCGGGCACCCTGGCGATGCGCCGTGCCGAGGCAGTCGGCGCCGGTGTCGCCGCCGCCGATGATGATCACGTGCTTGTCCTTCGCCGTGATGAAGTCGCGGTCGGCGATCGTATCGCCCTCACAGCGGCGGTTCGACAGCGTCAGGTACTCCATCGCGAAGTGGATGCCCTTGAGTTCGCGGCCGGGGACCGGCAGGTCGCGCGGCTTTTCGGCTCCGCCGGCGAGGAGCACGGCATCGTACTCGGCGCGCAGACGCTCCATCGTGACGTCAACGCCGACGTTGACGTTGGGCCGGAAGATCACGCCTTCGGCCTCCATGACGTCGAGCCGCCGGTTCAAGTGCTTCTTCTCCATCTTGAACTCGGGAATGCCGTATCGCAGGAGTCCGCCGATGCGATCGGACTTCTCGAACACCGTCACTGAGTGACCGGCACGATTGAGTTGATCGGCGGCGGCAAGACCGGCCGGGCCCGAACCGACAATCGCCACCTTCTTCCACGTGCGGGTGGCGGGTGGACGCGGGACCACCCACCCCTCGTCCCACGCCCGGTCGATAATCGAGGCCTCGATCGCCTTGATCGTCACCGGGTCATCGTTGATGCCGAGCACGCATGCGCCTTCGCATGGCGCCGGGCACAGCTTGCCGGTGAACTCCGGGAAGTTATTGGTCGCGTGCAGCCGCTCGATCGCCGCATGCCACCGGTCCTTGTAGACGAAGTCGTTCCAGTCGGGAATCAGGTTGCCGAGCGGGCAGCCCTGGTGACAGAACGGGATGCCGCAGTCCATGCAGCGCGCGCCCTGCATCTCCAGTTCGCCCGTGGGCCACGGCAGGTAGACCTCGTTCCAGTCGCCGACGCGTTCGTCGACCGGGCGCGTCGGCTGCTTCTTGCGCTGAATTTCGATGAAACCGGTCGGCTTTCCCATGACGATCAGAAATTGACGAATGGACGAATCTACGAATTGACGGATTGGTTGACCAGTTATTGACGAATTGCGTTGGCGACGAATCTATTGGCGGACCGCGGCGCCCTCCGCCACTTCGTCAATTCGTAACTTCGTCACTACGTCAATACTGTGGTCGGGCGAAGCCCGCCGCGCCTTCGTCTGCTCGGCGAGCGCCCGCTTGTATTCCCGCGGCATCACCTTGACGAGCCGCCGATGGATCTGGCCCCAGTCGGTGAGGATGGCTTCCGCATAGCGGCTGCCCGTGTAGGTCACGTGCTTGACGATGGCGACCTGCACGAAGTCGAGCTCATCGCTCTCCACAATCGTTTCCAGGTCGACCATCTCGCGGTTGCACTTCTTCGCGAACTCGCCATCGCGATCGAGCACGTAGGCCACACCGCCGCTCATGCCGGCGGCGAAGTTGCGCCCGGTCCGGCCGAGCACGATGACGCGGCCGCCGGTCATGTACTCACAGCCATGATCGCCCACGCCTTCCACCACCACGGTCGCGCCGCTGTTGCGGACGCAGAAGCGCTCGCCGGCGATGCCGCGAACGTAGCCTTCGCCACTGGTCGCCCCGTAGAACCCCACGTTACCGATGATGATGTTGTCCTCGGAACGGAACGTCGACAGTGGCGGCGGAGCCACGATCAGCTTGCCGCCGGACAGGCCCTTGCCGAATCCGTCGGTCGCGTCGCCGATGAGCGCCAGCGGCATGCCGCG
>Ga0308174_10001461_pt1 | contig 11046 bp, 9 predicted proteins | sample PhyPR2_FD_203894 | JGI IMG/M metagenome (GOLD analysis project Ga0308174, IMG submission 203894) | Soil microbial communities from UC Gill Tract Community Farm, Albany, California, United States - DLSLS.P.R2 | ecosystem: Environmental > Terrestrial > Soil > Agricultural land | place: USA... | reverse complement strand
TGCCGCCGAATTTCGTCGGGCCAGCGCGAGGCGCGCATAAAGGCAAAAGTCGGCAGATCGAGGCCGGTGCCTGAAACGTCAAATGCCTGCTTCCATTTGCCGTAATCCGGATGGGATTTCAGAAGTTCAGTAACCCTTGCCTTCGTTGATGCGGGGAGTTCGTGCCAGGTCCCTGCGGCAATTACTTCATGTCCGGCACTCGACCAGGCCAAGAGCTGCTGTTGAAATGTCCCAAGAATAAGAACGACTGCGAAAACGCCACGATTAATCATTCCATTTCAATTATCCAAAATTGATGAATCGGAAAACTGCAATTTAGACAGATCTCATGCACAACAAAAAAGCCCCCAGAGATCAAATCTGGAGGCAGTGTGAGTTACGCGTAGAAATAGCCATTATGCCGAGCACGGCATAAGGGTTATTTTTTCTAGCTCGTGATTATGCCGAGTTGCCTGACGAATCTGTCGGGAACCCCAGAAAAGCACTCTTTCGCCCGGTTCTAAATCGGCATAATCCGGGAGGTTCGGCAAACCTGGAGGCGTTACCAACGCGGGTCTTTACAGTTGTTTGATTCGTTGAAAGAGGGCTCGACCCGTTCTTTTCCCCAAATCTTGTTCCCCGCTCGATGCGGATAGGTTTTGAAGTGTTGATTCCGCTCAGAAAAGTGACGGCTGATCGCAGTTTTTGCGGCTTCGACAGACGCGTAATTGCTGTTGTGGATAATGGCTCTGGCCATGCCACTGAACACCGACTCGATGACATTTAAGAATTGGGCGCATGCCGGCAGCGGGGCTAGTTCGACAGCCGGAGTTCCATGCTTCTCGCGATATTCAGGTTCATTGACGTCACCGACGTGGCGGTAAAATCGCTTCGACGCATGCCATGAGGCCGCATCCCAAGAAAAGAAGATGCGTTTTTCGTCGCGGTACTGCTTGATCAAGAGTTCGAGCATCCGGATCATTTCATCGGTGTTTTTCTTCTCGGAGAAAAAGTGGCTGATCTGGTTAGTGGAGAGTTCCAAAGCAGCCGTCGCGATCAGGCTTCCTTTGCTCTTTTGCCGAATCGGCACTGTTCGCTGCTCGCCTGGCTTCACTAACGCCCGCCCTCCTTGCAATTTCACGGCAAAGGGTCCGAACTCATCAATCGAGAAGAATTTTTCGTCTGGCTTCAGATTGGCCAAAACGGACGTGATTTTTTGAAGTTTTTGCCGGTAATCGGGATCGGTGCTAGTCAGCACCTTCTTTGCTTTACGGAACCTGTAGCCTGCTGTTTTGATTATTTTGCGGATTGCTGCTCTGGAAATCTTATGCCCTTGACTCAGGAGGGTCGCATGCAAATCGTCCATCCGCCAAGTAGTCCTATTGAATCCGAAGCTGCTGGGGGGACAGTGAAGCGTTTTGAAAACGGCGGCGGCATAGTTTGGATCTTCGGCCTTCTTCACTTCCTTGCGGGACAAATCCAAAGCATATCGGACTCCGACTTTCTTGAATTCGGAAATATAACGTCGCGTCGTCTGGCGTGTGACGCACAGAAAGGACGCGATGTGTCCAGGAGTGATTCCCTTACCGTGAGCGAGCAAAGCGAGCGCCCGGTTTCGAAGCTTCAACGGTTTCGTTCTGATGCATTTTAGGAGTAACGCAACATCAACCTCCGCCAAGGCGTTGCCCAAGTCCTCTTTTATCTGCGACTTGGTTTTGGCCCCCTGCAAAACCAGGTGCATCCACTCCCTCATTTGTTCAGCGGTTGTAACGATATTTGCCCTGTTGGCACGGAGAAATCTCTGCAACGAGCGCATCGAGCCTTCAAACCCTTGGGACCGCAGCTCCGGCAGAAGTTGTTTCGTGCAGATTCGTTGTTTGATCCTGGTTAACAAAAGCTCCTTAAAGGGTTCCAGCGGACTCCGCCTTCCCCGTCGCCTTAGCTTTACCGGTTCCGGATGGTCTCTGTTGTTCTCCGTGCCGGACAAAGGAGCATCCAGGGCCTTTCGAATAGTTCTCCGGTCACGACCTGTGATCTGTTTGATACGGCGTATCGAGTTGCCAGCACAGTGAAGGAGCTGAATCTCCCGGCGATCTTTGTCTTTGAGCATCCGATGAGTAAACAAAGCCCCGGCGAGGTTGGCAACCGGAGCAGGCTTCAACGAGAAACTTGAAATGGTTCACCTCGCCTTCGCTGTTTTCAAACAAATAATTTTGATGCGTAATAGCCAATCAAATCAAACGTGCTCCAAACGCGACTCCACGAAGGGGCCGCTGGAACCACATTTGGACGGTCTTGGGGCGCTTCTCCTTGAGCAAGGCTACAGAAACAAGACTGCTGAACGAAAACTTCAGTTGATTGCTGATTTGAGCCAGTGGCTGAGGCGAAAGCGCTTTGAGCTTATCCAACTCGACGAGGCGCAGGTTCGGCTCTTTTTGCGTGAACACTCTAAACGAATCGCGAAGCGCAGTGGAGATCAGGCCGCGATGTCTATGCTGCTCCGGTATTTGCGCCAATCAGGCGTCCTTCCCGCGCGGCAATTACCTTCCACCAGCGAGATTGATTTGGTCGTGCGGGACTACGAGTGCTTTTTGACCCAGCAACGCTGCTTGGCACAGACGAGCGTGGCGCAATATCTGCCGGTGGCGCGCCGTTTCCTGTCTCATCGTTTTGAAGGAGAGAAAGTCGAGCTACAGAAACTGCGCGTGAGCGACATCACTGATTTTGTATCGCATGATATGGGTTATCGCGGCCGCCGCTCCGCTCAACTCATGGCGTCGGTTCTGCGGAGCCTCTTGACGTTCCTGCTGCAAGAGGGGCGAGTCGGAACGAATTTAGCAGCAGCCGTTCCGACTATTGCGGGCTGGCGCTTGTCTGAACTGCCTCGCTTCCTGGAAGCCAGGCACGTCGAGAGAATCCTGCGGAGTTGCGACCGCCGGACAAAGACGGGCAAGCGCGATTATGCAATCTTGCTCCTCCTTGCAAGACTTGGCCTGCGCGCTGGCGAGGTAGCCTTTCTGAACTTGGAGGACATTGACTGGAATGCTGGTGAGTTGCGCATTCGAGGGAAGGGGTCTCGCGTGGATCGCTTGCCCCTTCCTCAGGATGTTGGACGAGCTATTGCTGATTATCTGAAGACGGCTCGCCCTCGATGTTCCGTGCGTCGCGTTTTCATCCAGCGCAAGGCGCCGTATGTGGGTTTTGCAAATCCGCCCAATGCCATTTGCTGCATCGTCCGAGCCGCCTTGGCGCGTGCTGGAGTTCAGAGTCGGCACAAGGGCGCTCATCTGCTCCGACATTCGCTGGCGACCAGAATGCTCGGTCGTGGAGCGTCCTTGGCGCAAATCGGCCAGGTGCTTCGTCATGAGCAGGCAGACACGACTGAAATTTACGCCAAAGTGAACCTGAACGCGCTACGCGAGTTGGCACAGCCTTGGCCAGGAGGTAAGCCATGAGCAAGCTGGCCGTTCATTTGAATAACTACCTTACACTGCGCCGGCAGCTCGGGTTCAAGCTGGTTATGCCGGCCAAGTTGCTGCCTAACTTTGTGCGCTTTGCCGAAAAGAAACGTGCTCGATTCATCACCACGGACGTTGCGCTTCGTTGGGCAACACAGCCGCCCAACATTATCCCGGCGCAGCGAGCAAATCGCCTTGGAATGGTGCGGCGCTTCGCGGAATACCTGAGCGCATTTGAGCCTCGCACCGAAATCCCATCAAAAAAGCTCTTACCATACCAGTTCCGACGCCAAACGCCTTACTTGTATCGCGATGACGAAGTCCTCCGGTTGATTGAGGCCGCGCGCCAAATAAATCCTGCCGACGAGATCAAAGGGGTCACCTACGCCACGTTGTTTGGCCTATTAGCGGCAACGGGTATGCGGGTTGGGGAAGCGGTCGCGCTGGATCGCGAAAACGTTGATCTCAACCACGATCTAATAACTGTCCGGCGTGCCAAAGGAAACAAGGCCCGCTTTGTTCCGCTTCACAAATCAACTACACGCGAACTCAGTCGTTACAGCGCCGTTCGCGACAGAACCTTCCCGGAACCCATCAGCAAAAGCTTCTTTGTTTCGGAACGAGGGACGCGGTTGCTTCACTGCACCGTCAACCGCTGGTTCTTATGGGCCGCATGTATGGTCGGTCTGCGCAAGCGCGGAGAACGTCGCGGTCCACGGCTGCACGATCTGCGACACCGGTTCGCCATAAGTATGCTCTTGACCTGGTATCGTTCCAAAACAGACGTCGAGGCTCGTTTGCCGGAGTTGGCGACGTATCTTGGCCACGTGCATGTGCGCCACACTTACTGGTACCTCTCCGCTGCACCGGAACTCCTGAGGTTAGCGACACTACGTTTGGAACGAGCACAAAAGCGTCGCCACGCATGAAAACTCAGGCCACATTTTCCGAGCTGCTACAGGCTTACTTTACGGACCGCCTGATGGGCCAATGCGGCGCGAGTCCGAATACTATTGCCACGTATCGGGATACCTTCCGTCTGCTGATCGCCTTTGCCCAAAGATGCTTGAAGAAAGCGCCTACGAACCTGGTAATCGGCGACTTGGATGCGCCCTTTATCCTTCGCTTTCTGGATCATCTGGAAAAAGAGCGTGGTGTTACTCCACGAAGCCGGAACAACCGTCTGGCGGCGATCCACTCGTTTTTCAACTACGTGGCACTCCAGGAACCGGCTTGTGGCGCCATCGCGCAACGAGTGCTGGCGATTAAGAGCAAGCGCCATGTGAAGAAGCCTGTGGACTTCCTGACGCAAACGGAAATGGAGGCTCTGCTGGCTGCACCGGATCAAAGCACATGGTCAGGCCGTCGGGACCGGACTTTGTTGCTGTTAGCCCTGCAAACGGGGCTGCGCGTCTCAGAGTTGGTCGGGTTGCGATGCCGGGATGTTGTTTTGGGAACCGGCGCGCACGTTCAATGCATGGGCAAGGGACGGAAGGCACGATGCATCCCGTTGCGCAAGGAGGTTGTCGCCGCCCTGCGCTTTTGGCTGAAAGAACGAAACGGTCAGCCCATAGGTGCGCTGTTCCCAAGCGCCCGCGGCCAGCCTCTCAGCCGAGATGGCGTCGAATACTTGATTAACAAGCATGTAAGAACGGCGGCAAAACGTTGCCCTTCACTCGGGGTCAAACGCGTCTCGCCTCATGTCCTCCGCCACAGCACGGCGATGAACCTGCTGCAAAACGGTGTTGATCGTTCCGTGATCGCGTTGTGGCTTGGACACGAATCAATGGATACCACGCAGGTCTATCTGCATGCTAATTTGGAACTCAAGGAACAGGCCCTCGCTAAGACCGAACCGCTCAATGGTTCTTCGCGACGCTACCGTCCACCAGACAAACTGCTCGCCTTTCTCCAAGCCCTCTAATTATCCTGACCCGCTAATGAATAAAACAGGCGATCCCTCCGATTTTCGAGGAAACGCCTGCTGTACTCGGCATAATCCGTTACACGGCAAAATAGCCATTATGCCGAGCACGGCATAAGGGTTATTTTTACAGTTAGCCGCCGCCTAACCCGGCCTTTGCAGCCGGGTTTCGGCGAGGTCGATGTCGCGCTGGATGCGACGGAGGACTTCGTCATTGATGGTGCCTTCATTGCGGAGTTGGATGATGATCTTGCGCTCGACTCGAAGGGTGTCGTGCGCGAAGCGTTCGTAATCGGAGGAGAAGAGATGGGCTTTGCCGTCACCGCCGGGTTCGCACGCCTCGAGCTGGCGGATGCGGTCTTCGTATTCGACGCGCAAGCGGTGGAGAATGTCGGGCGCTATATTCTCGCTCTCGGCCAACTCGTCGAGCCGGGCGAGGGCGGCATGGTTAGCCTTGAGGCGAGCTTCGCGTTCTTCAATCGCAGCGGAGTCGTCGGGCTCGATTTGGAGCCAGCGGATAATGGCGGGGAGGGTCAATCCCTGGAGGACGAGTGTGACGAGAATCACGACGAAGGTGAGGAACAGGATGAGGTCGCGTCCGGGAAATGGCGCGCCATTCCTGGCGGAGATGGGCAAAGCCAAAGCGGCTGCGAGCGAGACCACGCCGCGCATGCCGGTCCAGGCGACAATCGCGACGTTCCGCCAGTTGGGAGCGGGGTCGCGCTCGCGAATGCTTTTGAAGAGCCAACGAGGGAGCCAGGTGGCGGGGAACACCCAGGCGATGCGAATGAGGATCACCGCTCCGCTGATAAATGCGGCATACACAAGAAGGTCGCCCCTGGTGTGACCATGCAAATTTTTGAGGACTTCGGGAAGCTCGAGGCCGATGGAGAGGAAGATAAAACCGTTCAGCAGGAATTCGATCATCTGCCAGACCGGACCGGCCTGCAGCCGGCTTCGCGAGGTCATAATTTCCGGGATGCGCCATCCGTGGATCAAGCCGGTGGTTACCACCGCGAGCACGCCGGAGAGACCCAGTTGCTCGGCGGTGAGGTAGGCAGCGAAAGGTGTCAGGAGCGAGACGGTGATCTCGATGGGCGGATCGTCGATGCGCTTTTGAAGGGCCGCGGTAAACCAGCCGATGGCTATGCCGGCCACCACGCCACCGAGACCGACGAGGAGGAACTCGCCCGCCGCAGTCGCCCAGGAAAACGTCCCGGTGACGACGGCGGCGACCGCAAAGTGCAGGGCGACCAAAGCAGTGGCGTCGTTGACGAGGCTTTCGCCTTCGAGAATAGCGACGATGCGGCGCGGGACGCGCAACTTCTCGGCGATGGCGGTTGCGGCGAAATGATTGCGCCCAGGACAAAGCCGGCCGCCAGGGGGATGCCAGGGATGAAATAATGAACGAGAAAGCCAACCAGAACGGTGGTGAAGAGGACGAGGCCGATGGCCAGGAGCAGAATGGGACGGAGATTAGCCCGGAACTCGCGCCAGGGGGTGAAGACGGCCGCCGGGTAGAGCAGCGGCGGGAGGAAACAGAGGAAAACGAGTTCGGGCTTGAGGTGGATGTGAGGCAGGCCCGGAACGAGCGCGAGGAGCAATCCGGCGAGCACGAGCAGCACCGGATATGGAATGGTGACGCGGCGGGAGAGCCAGGCCAGGCCGGCAACCGCCGCGAGCAGACCCAGGACTACCTCGATCGTCTGCGCCATTGCGCCCGGAACTTACGGGCGAGGAAGGCAAAAGCAACCGCCAATAAAAAACTCCACCCCCGACAAGCAGGGGTGGAGTGATGAAAATAAGCGCGGGCTTACTTGGTCTCTTCTTTCTTAGCGTCTTTCTTCTTGCCACCGCCGACCTTGGCCCATTTTTCTTTGTCGTCAGCGGTCATTTTGGACTTCTCTTCCTTGTCGAGCTTGCCGTCTTTGTTCGTGTCGTACTTCTCAATCAAGGCTTTGCGTTCGGCCTTGGCGTCGTCTTTGCTTTTGTCGGCGTCAGCGGCTTTGACCGTGAGGCCCATAGCGAAAGTGAGACCCAGGAGTGTGACTAACAGTTTCTTCATATGATGTTTTTTATACTATCTATCTAACAATGCAGTGGTTTTGTCTGCGTCCGGATAGACGAGGGGCGGAGCGGGAAGGTTACAAAGGGTAAGGCAATGTAAGTTGCTTGCGCGCAAGCGGTTGAAACAGCGTTCTTCGAAGGGCGAGCGGGTACCGTCGGACCGCGAACGGTCCCCGTTCGCAGCGGCCACAAACACGGCGGGGCTGGGGGATTAAGTCTTAGCGTCTTTTCGCATTCGGACATGCTGCGAGCGGAGGACCGCTCGCGGTCCGACGGAATAGGACCGCGCTCGATCATATATGCGCGGCGAACGAAATCAGGCGGCGGTATTCGGCGAGGATGGTTCGCAGGGCGATAACGAAAGCTTCGACCTGAATCGGAATCGGCGCGCGATGCGGGGTTTCCAAAATGATCTCGAAAGGAACGGCATCCATTTGGGCCGGCGCGGCAAGAACTCCCTCGAAGTGGTCGTAAATGATTCCATCGCGCGCGGCAAAGCCGTCGATGGTCTTGTTCACGTTGCGCGGCAGGACATTTCCGGCGGCCAGCAGCGCCGGACGCAGCAGGTTCTCCGTGAGGGTATGGCCGCGGACATAGCCATAAATGCCCTCGCTGGTGTCGTCGGTGTGGAGCTGAATGATCCCGTGGAAATGGCGCGTGCGCAATTCGTGCTCGAGGATCTCGACTTCGGCTTCGGCCGAGCCGCGCCAGAACTCGCGATTCAAATCACGGCCGCGACGTGAATGGCGGGTATTATCCTCGAAGCCAGTGGGATTGCAGACGGGATACACATGCAGCAAAAAATTCTCTGCGACGTGCGGTTCGCGAACGATTATTTGCAAAAATTCGGCGGCGGCTTGTGCGCCGGCGAGTTCGTCGCCATGGATGGCTGCAAAGAGACCAATGCGGATCGGGTCGCTGCTGTTTGGCCCCGCAAACGTGAACCGCGGAAGCGAATAGTTTTCGGCACCGACCTCGAAAGAACCGAGTGCATGGTGTTCGACGCTGGAAAGCTGTTGCAGGAGAGCGAGGAATGCCGATAGCGAGCGCCGGTTGGTGGCGCCCACTGTTGCGGGCTGGGGGCTCGGTTCCACAGCGGAATCAGTCAGGTGGGAGTGCCGGCCGCCACGGGAGCGGGCGTAACGGGCCGCTGCTCCGGTTCAGGACGAATTTCTTTGAGCACGAAAGCCATCAACCGGCGAACTCGAATGCAGCCGACCAAAGCGCGGCTGTTTTTGCTTTCCACAACCGGGAGCGTTTTGAGCCGATATTCGCGAATAGCCGCGGAGGCAATTGCGCAATCATCATCGGCCGAAAGAGCAACGGGGTTCCTCGTCATGAACTCTGAAACGGGAGTGGTCGCGGTAGCACCGGAGCCTCGCCCGCGAAGAATGTCGGTGATAGTCACGACACCTTCGAGCGTTTTGTTATCAGAAGAGACGTAGAAGAACTCATTGGCGTGCTCGACAAACGCGCGGCTCACATCCGACAGCGTTGTGTCAGGCTTGAGCAGAGGTTGCGGGACCGGCTCCATGATTGTTTTCAGGGAAGTGCGCTTGAGCAAATCGTAAGCGTCGGATTGGTCTTTCCAGGGTTGCAGCGCCCGCCGGTTGAGCGCCTGCGCGAGCGCGTCCCGCAACGGAGCGAGTGTACCGGAGATTTGTGTAAAAATGTTCTTCCCCATCACGAGGACATCTACTTCGGTCCGGGCGCGGACGTCGGCCACGCGCGGCTCGTTGCTCATCAAGGCTTTTTCGCCGAAGAACGAGCCTGGGCCCAGGACAGCAACGACCTCGCCCTTCGGATCCTTCGCGGTGGCGCGAACAACTTCAACCTCGCCTTTTTTAATGACGTAAAAATTTGTGGCGGGATCGCCGTGCTCGATGATGAGGTCGCCCGGTTGGTAGTGCGCCTGCGAAACACGGTCGGTATGACGAGTGCGAATGTGCGCGAGATCGCGTGGGAATATGAGCAGCCAGGCCCAATCGAAGCCGACCTGCAAACGCCGTCCCCAGGTGGGAAGCTTGAAAAGGTAAACGCCGCGCCAGACAAACCAGGCCAGAAAACCGGAGAGGTGCAGACCGAACAAATCAGCTACGGCGGAATGGCCGCCGATCGAACACAGTTCGCCAAGCTGTTTGAAATAGAACGGTTTGGTTTCTTCGCCGTGCAGCGCGCGTAGAATGTTTTCCCCGCACTGTTTTCCTTCGCGTTCGGCGAATTGGCCGGTGGTGGGCGCCGGCTGTTTGTCGAAGGAATTCACGATGAGCGCGCAATCGCCAATGGCCCAAACGTTCTTGCAGCCGCGCAGCCGCATGTCAGGGTCGGTCAGCACGCGCCCTTTTTCCTTGGGCACTTTGAGCCGCTCGATTACCGCCGAACTGGAACTGCCGACAGTGCAGACAATGGTGCCGCCTTTAATCATTTTCCCGTCCTGCAACCCGACGCCTTCCGGAGTGGCGAAGGAAACGCGAGCATTCAGCACCATCTCCACTCCTGCTTTCTCCATTTTCTTGCGGGCGAAATCGCGCAGGTGGGAACTGATTTCGGGAAGAATCTGGTCGCGCGAATGAATGAGTATGACCTTCACATCGCTCTCCCGAAAATTCCGGAAGTAGCACGAAGTGCTGCGAACCAAATCGTTTATTTCACCTGCCGCTTCCGCTCCGCTGAAACCGCCCCCAACGACAATGAACGTCAGGTGCCAGCAACGCCGTTGCGGGTCGGTGCAAACCTCCGCCCGTTCCATCTCTTCCATGATGTGCGACCGCAGCGCGGCGGCATCGGCCACGGTCTTGAGAGGGAAAGCATGGTCAGCCATCCCGGGAACAGCGTTGAGGTTAGTAATGTTCCCGCAGCCGATAACGAGTTGGTCATAGGACATGCGTGTGATTTCCCCGATGTCGTTCAGAAACTCGACTTCATTTGTGTCGAGATGGATGTTTTGAATCTCCTCGGTTCGGCAGAAAACGTTCGGCAGCAACTGACGCAAGGGCACAACCACGTCCAACGGGCTGATTGAAGAACCGGCAACCTCGGCGAGCAATGGACTGAAAACCAGGTGGTTCTCGCTGTTGAACAGCACCACATCGAACTCCCCCTCCCCGGCGAGTTTGCGAGCGCATTGAACGCCTCCGAACCCCCCCCCCGCGATGATGATTCGCTTCTTTGCCATAATTGGAAGACTATTTAATGAGGCGCTGTTTCCTGAAGCAACCGCTGCTTGTCCCATTTCAACAGGTGGCCGATGCTTTCGATAGTGACATCCGCGGGCGGATATTCGCGGACGAGTTTTTTATCCAGCGCATAGTGGCCCTGGCGGACAAACACCGTCGTCACTCGTTTGCCCCAAACCTTTTTCACAGCGGTGAGTATCCGGATTTTGTCATCGACCAGCATATAATGTCGCGCCGGGAATCTACGTTGCACGTCTTTCAACTCCTTTTCTTTGTGTATGTATATTAGCACATTCCCCTTTACCGCTTCAAATAAGCCCGAGATATGGACCTTGTGCGGCTGAAAAACCACGTCCCCGTCGCTGAGTAATCCGATGCTTCCGAACTGCTGCATGTGTTTGAGAACCGCCAGCGATTTGGGATACAACCGGCGGTCGAACCG
>Ga0308174_10001460_pt1 | contig 11048 bp, 11 predicted proteins | sample PhyPR2_FD_203894 | JGI IMG/M metagenome (GOLD analysis project Ga0308174, IMG submission 203894) | Soil microbial communities from UC Gill Tract Community Farm, Albany, California, United States - DLSLS.P.R2 | ecosystem: Environmental > Terrestrial > Soil > Agricultural land | place: USA... | reverse complement strand
TCTCCTTGCTGGTCCGTGCGGGGTTACCGGTTAGCCCTTTTTCGGGCGTTTCTTCGTTTTGTGCTCTGGGGATTTCGCTTCGGCGTCTTCTTTGATGCGCAGCAGGTGGCTCGCCCAGAGCTCTTCAAAGCGGCCCACCCATCGCTCATAAATCTGCCGGATCGGCACCACGTTCAATGAGTTGATCCGCTGGCGGCGTTCTTCACGCGTGCGAATCAGGCCGGCCTCGCGGAGCACGTCAATGTGTTTCATGACCCCGAAGCGGCTGAGGTGCGGAAAAGCCTGGACGATCTCGGTGGTCGTGCGGGGGCCGTGCCGCAGCAGGTCGAGAATCGATCGCCTGGTGGCATCGGATAAAGCTTTCCACACGGCGTCGAGTTCGTCGCCGGGCATTTAGCCCCGTTTGCCGCCGGCGCGCGCGGAACAATCCTGGGCGACTCCCTCCAGGATGTATTTCCAGCCACTAGTCACGCCTTGCCGGTGAGCGGGGTCAATAAAGCCGAAGGCACGGTGCCGCAGGTCCACATGCGTTCCTCCGGACCGCTGTTCGAGCTTCAGTTCAAGGTGATTCAGCGCCGGGTAGGACATGAACATGGGGCCGCTCAGTTCCAGCAGCACCGGTGGCTTGATCACCTGCACGTACCCCCACAGATGGCCGATGCCGTTGCCGCGATCGCGGAACCACCGGCCGCCCGGCCATTGTTCGAGCAGCATCTGCATCGATTCGCCTTCCGGAGGCTTGGTGAAACCCTCACCGAACCGGTGCAGCACGCTGCGAAAAACGTCTCCAATGTCGGCCTTGATGTCAATGCCCTGGGTTGTGTCCAGCGTCAAATCGTCGATTGTCATGAGTACGTTGTCTCCTTTAACGTGACTCAATAGTAACGTGACTAGCTGGTAACGTCAAGAGAATTTTTCGAGAAATTGAAGACTACGCGCTTGTTATTCTGAAAGGGTCATACTCCTCTAAACATGCGGCGGATCTCTGTTTTTTTGGCCCTTGCCGCTGTGCTCCTGACCGCTGCCGTCGGCTACACCTACAAACTACGTCTGGATAAAGCCCGCGCGTGGCATGCGACGCCGGTACCGCAGATCAAGGCAGGCGATGAGGGGATTGCGCGGGACTGGCGTGAAGAGAAAACGGACGATAAAACTGGCAAGCCGATAATGCGAGCCGTTGCGGCTTCATTCGAGGGAACGCACGATCCAGCGACGTTTGAACTGGAGGGAGTTCGGATCAAGCTGTACGACAAGAGCGCGAGTTCCTACACTTACATCCAGAGCGACAAGGCTTTGTTCAACGAAGGCAGCGGCCTGCTGACTTCGCAAGGACTCGTCCACATCATCATCAACGTTCCGGCGGACAAAAACGCGGAAGATCCAGACGAAGCCAAGAAACACGTGCAAGTCACTACATCCGGGGTGAAGTACGAAACCAAGACGGGCAGGGCGACCACAGATCAGCCGGCATCATTCGTGTTTTCTCAGGGCGACGGGCAAGCGGTTGGGGCCGAGTATGACCCGAACACCAAGCTTCTGCATCTGAAATCGAAAGTTGCTCTCGACTGGATTGGAAACGGGCCGGTGGAAAACAAAATGCACGTCGAGGCCGGCGACCTGGTCTACAAAGAGGCCGAAGGCAAGGTTTACCTGTCGCCCTGGTCCAAGATGCAGCGGCGGACGACGACGATTCACGGGCTGAGTTCAGTGATCACTTTGCAGGACGGCATTCTGCATCAGATCGATGCTGACCAGGCGTCCGGAACGGATACGCGTGAGGATCGCCAGACCAGCTATTCGGCGGACAAGATGACCGCCATGTTTGATGACGATGGCAACCTGATCCAGATTCTGGGCGACAAGAACGCGCGAGTGGCATCTAGCCAGCCGGCGGCGCGCACTGTACTGACCGGCGACCGCGCCGATCTGCGCTTCACAATTGCAGCGACAGAGCGGAACGGAATGCCGGCGAGCGACAGTCAGCTTCACGAGGTTCTGGCGGACGGGCACGCAGTCGCGGAATCGATGCCGCTGCCTCAACCCGGCGTGCAGTTGCCCGAAACGCGCATTTTGCGGAGCGAGCATATTGAACTGGAGATGAAGCCCGGAGGGCAGGACGTGCAGGAGATTCGCGCGCCATCGCGGGCGCAACTCGAGTTCAAGCCGAACCGGGCAGACCAATCGCATCGAATTCTGAATGCATCGCGCCTGCGTGTGCTGTATGGAGCGGGGAGTTATGTGGACACGTTCTACGCCTGGAATGTCGCCACTCACACCGATAAGCCAGCGGAGGCGGCCAAAGCGGCCGGGAAGGACAGCAAACCCGCGCCGGCGCTGACCTGGAGCGACCAGATGGTAGCGAAGTTTACGCCGAATACGAACCAGATTGCGACGATTGACCAGACCGGCAATTTCCGCTACCAGGAAGGGGTGCGAAAAGCCTGGGCGAAGAAGGCATTTCTGGAGCAAACCATTAATCGCATTACGCTAACGGACGGCGCGCATGTAGAGGATGATACGGGGTCGGCCGTTGCGGACAAAATCATCATGAACCAGGCCAACGGCGACATGGACGCCAGCGGGCACGTGCTCTCTACGCATGCGCCGGACAGGAACGAGAAGCCCGGAACATCCATGTTGGACGATACGAAATCGATGCAGGCGCAGGCAGACCGGATGCAGACGCGCGAGGATAACACGAAGGTGCTGTATAGCGGGCATGCAGTGATGTGGCAGGGAGCGAACCGGATCTCAGCAAATGAGATTGATGTAGACCGCGACGCGCAATCACTGCATGCGGTTGGGAATGTCGTGAGCGAACTGGTGGACAACAGAGCGAGCGGGAGCGCGGCCGGGAATCAGCAGCAGTCCGCAGCCGATCCTCCGCCGATCTTCACTGTGGTGCACGCCCCGGAACTAACGTACTGCGATGATACGCGGATTGCGGTGTACACGGGGGGCGCAAAGCTGGTGCGCGATAAGATGACCGTTACCTCGAAAGAGATCAAGGCGTTTCTTACTCCGAAAACGAAGGACAACAGCAGCGATTCGTCGCTCGACCACGCGATTGCGAGCGGGAACGTGCAGATTTCGCAAATCGTTTCGCCGACCAGAACAAGAACCGGTACGGCCGAACACGGCGAATACTACACCAAAGATGACAAAGTGGTGTTAAACGGGGGCTCGCCGCAGATGCACGACAGCGTAAAAGGAACGACCAAGGGTCGGCAGCTTACTTACTTCAGCGATGACGATCATCTGATTGTGGAAGGACAGAAGGGCGAAGTGGCGGTGAGCCAGATGCGCAAGAAGTAAGAGGGGCAGTTGCAATGAACTGCGTTGTCGAGTGTCGGTTCATGGTACCGCTAGGACTCCTTTCAGTAATCAATTGCGTTTTTCTCCTGTACAATTGACATGCATTCTTACGCTTCGGCGAGGATCTTACAGGAGAAAAATGAAAATCTGTTATTTTGCATTGCTCGGATTGGCGGTTGCGGTTGCGCCAGCCGCTATGGCGGACGAATTTAGTTTCTCGTTCAACGGAAACGGGATCAACGCTACCGGCGTGCTCAGCGTTGGACAGCAGAGCACTAATGCTACTAATCCCCCCGGCTATGAGATCACCGGGATCAGCGGAACGTTTTCGGACACAAACGTCAATGTCTCCGGTGCGATTACCGGGCTCGTCACCCCGATATCGTATGTGAATAACCCTCTCGTCTCCGGTTTTGCATCTACCTCAGCTGGTTTATCGTACGACGACCTGTTTTACCCGGCAGGAAACTCTCCAACGGTCTGCTTTGCATTGATCAACGGCGTCCCTACCCTGACCTATCCATTTTCCGGAGGCGTGTTAGATATCTATGGCGTCGCGTTTAATATAGCCGGACCCGGAGGATACGTCGGTGAGTTTTGGAGCAACGGCGACGTGGGGCACGGGCCGATTATCTACGCAGCTGGGCTTGCGAATGCGACAAGTATCGTCGACCTTCCGAACGCCAGTCCAGGGCCGGGCGTGCCTCCGCCGGGACGGTACGGCTCGTTTACGACGAGTGCGGTGCCGGAGCCTGGTTCGCTGTTGTTGCTCGGCATCGGCCTGCTCGGCCTGCTTGCGATATGCGCCGGCAAGGGCAAACGGCTCTCGACCCGCACGGGCGCGTAGGCGTATCGGTCGGCAATATGGCTAGCGCCGCAAGTGGACCAGCCCCCAGTAGCTGGTCCACTTAGAAAGGTGAGAGCCAGGCTGCCGGGCTGTACTCTTCGCCTTGCAGGAAGATTCGGGAGATCTCCAGATTGGGGTTGAGAATCAGTAAATCAGCCCGTTTGCCGATCGCGATACTTCCGGCTTCAGCCGCCATGCCGGTGATTTCCGCCGGAGTCAGGCTGGCCATGCGAATGACATCGGGCAAGGCCGCGGAGGTCTGAGCGGCCATGGTGCGCACCATGGTATCCAGGCCCATGATCGAGCTGGCCAAGCCATCGCCTGGCACAAGTCCAACTTTACCGTTGCTTTCAATCCAGGGACCGTCTTCTTCGGCGCCGAAGCGATAAGGTCCAGGAGGCATATCCAAAGCTCGGCTGGAATCGGTTACCAGGCAGAGTCGCGCCGCACCCTTCATCCGAAATGCGAAATCGAGCAATTCGGGCGAGAGATGCTGGCCATCAGCAATCACTTCGGTGGTCATTTCGGGGTGAGCGAGAACGAACTGCTCCATGCTGGCCTGCATAGGCGTACCGAACCGGGCACGCAAGGAAGAAACAGAGCTCATGGCGCACCAAAAATGGTCCACATGGCGAACGCCAGCGCGGAAGGCAGCGGCCATTTCCGTCCAGCTGGCATCGGAGTGCCCGCAGGTAACCAGGCAGCCATGCTCCTTGGCCGCGTGGTAGAAGGCTTCCGCGCCGGGAAGTTCCGCCGCGCAGGTGGCAACCCGAATGATGCCGAGCGAGAAGAAGCGGCGATACTCTTCGGGAAGCGGATCGCGCCGTCCTTGCGGAGAATGGCACCCTACCTTGCCTTCGGCAAAATAAGGCCCGTAAAAATGGATGCCGCCGATACGTGGGCCGTCAGCGGCAGACCAGTGATCGCGCACATGGAGGCAGGCGCGGATCATGCGCTCCAACTGTTCGGGTGAGCCGGTCGTGGTGGTGGGAAAGATGGTGGTCGTGCCGTGGCGAAGATGGGCGCGATTGGCGGTTCTGACGGCGTGCGGTGTTCCGTCCATATAATCGGACCCGGCGCCACCATGAACGTGGATATCAACAAAGCCGGGCGAGATGTAGCCGGGCCTGGCCTCAATCACCGGCCCGGTCCAAGAGGACGGCTTCCGGCGATTGATCGCCGCGATCATCCCATTCCGGGCGACGATATATGCGTCGTCGAGAACAGCGTCCGGAAGTATCAAGTTTCCGTGAAGGCAAAGATCGTTCGACATGAACTTCCATTGTCCCGAAGCGGTGTGGGAGCGTAGCACGGTGCGGAAAAAAGCCAAAAACCGCTTGCTGACGCACGCGGTTCCGAAAGCTGCTACAGCACCGCGAATGCGGCGGAGGAAAGCAATCTTAGCCCGTACCGGCCTACTTTTCAGATGGCGCGAATGGCTGGTACAGTAAATTTGTCGTGTCACTTGCCGACCTAGCAACGACAAGAGAGCAGGAATTACGCGAGCGCGTCGCATGGCTGGAAGGCCGGGTCTCGGCTTACGAACGCGTTTTTCTGGAAAACCCTGTTCCTGCCATCGTTTACGCGGCAGACACGCTGCAGATTCTGGAAGCAAACGAGCGCGCGCTGGCGCTGTACGGTTATGAGCGGCAGCAGCTTCGATCGCTGAGCGTGATCGAACTCTTTGCGCCGGACACACACCGAAGCCGCAGCGCTCTGAAAGCGGAACTGCGCAAGCCGCTGAATTCCATCGGGCCACTGGTGCATCGGGGAGCGGCGAAACAGGAGCTGGTGGTCAGCCTGATCATTTTCGCGTTTGAAACGGAAGGTCGGGCAGCCAGGATCGTGATGGTGCAGGACGAGACCGCGCGGCACCTGGCGGAAGAGAAGCTGAAATCAAGCGAGGAGCGTTTTCGGGAACTCTTTGAGAACGCCAATGACGTGATTTTTCTGCATGACCTGAAAGGCACCATTCAGGCGGTAAACCGGGCCACCGAATATCTGACCGGCTATTCCAGGACGGAAATGTTGGGCAAGAACTTTGCGGACCTGGTTGCGCCCGAAGCCCGGCATCAGACCATGGACAGCGTGCGGGCGCACTTGGGCGGCAGCGCTACCCAGCACTATGAACTGCCGATCATTTCTAAATTCGGCGCATTGCGTTTTCTTGAGGTGAGCACGCGGATTCTGTACCGGCGGGGTCATCCGGTCGCGGTGCAGGGCATCGGACGGGATGTAACGGAGCGGAAACAGGCCCAGCAGCGGCTGCTGGAATCATCGCGCGAACTGCAGGAGAAGAACGAGGAACTGAGCACCGCGCTACGCCTGGCGCGGGAAGCTACGCAACTGAAAGAACAATTTCTGGCGAATACATCGCACGAGTTGCGCACGCCCATGAACGGAATCATGGGGATGGTCAACCTGCTGAAGAGCACCGAGCTGACCGCCGATCAACGCGAGTACGCTGAAGCAGTAAGCCAGTGCGCGAACGATCTTCTGACGATTATTAACGATCTGCTGGACCTATCGCAAATCGAAGCAGGCCGGCTATCGCTAACCGACGAACCTTTCGATTCGCACGAAAGCCTGAAGACCGTAGTAAAGCTGCTGCGGCTGCGCGCGGACAGCAAGGGCCTGCTGCTGACGCACGAAATTGACCCACGGCTGCCGGATCATATTTATGGCGACAGCGTCCGGTTCCGCCAGATTCTGACGAACCTGATTGCCAACGCGATTAAGTTTACGCCGTCCGGAGGGGTGCACGTAAAGCTGGATCTGCAAGAGGCGGACGGGATGCTCCATTGCGAGGTGGTTGATTCCGGAATCGGAGTGGCCGATTCGGTGCGGGAGCGAATTTTTGAAGCGTTCTGCCAAGCCGACGGGACAACCCGGCGGCGGTTCGGGGGGACGGGCCTGGGCCTGACGATCAGCAAGCAACTGGTGGAGAATATGGGGGGCCGGATTGGGTCACACGACAATCATCCCGCGCCCGGATCCACTTTCTGGTTCGATCTGCCGCTGCGTCCCGCCCAGACGCCCGGCTCCGACGCCAACCTTGCGAGCGATCCCGTGGAGGTAGCGTAACGGGTCCGAATACGGCATTTGTGCTGGCGATTATCGGAATCCTGGGGATTTATTGTGAAGGCATCTGGCCGGGGCGATTTTTGCCGGGTGTGCTGGGTGTGGGCGCATTGGTTTCCGGCAGCTACTTTCTATCGCGTGATTCACCAGGGAGCATTGGGATAGCGCTTCTGGCAGCGGCAGCCTTGCTGTTTATTGCCGAGTCGCTGTGGAACAGCTATTTCCTTTCAGGCGCGTTCGGGACTGTCTGCCTGGCGCTGGGCGCGCGCCTGCTAATCAGCAAACCACCTGGAATCGCGGCGGAAGTGGCCGTGCCGGCTTCTATCCTATTTGGCGGCGTCACCATCTTTCTAAGCTATGCGGCAAAGCAGGCGCGCATCAGGAAATGGTCAAACATAGAGGATTTTAGATAGTCCCAGGAACTTTTCGGGCGTCTAAACGTAGGTTGAAGTGAGGTTCTTATGCGCAGTTTTGTGTTAGTTGCCGCCCTGGCGACCGTTGGATCGGCATCCCTGTTTGCATCGGTGGACCGCGGACTGCTTGCGATGGTTCCGGCAGACGCCAAGATCGTGAGCAGCATCGATGTGACGCAAGCCCGAAGCTCGGATTTCGGCCAGTATCTTTTAAGCAAGACGCAAAACGATAATCACGACTTCGCGGATTTCGTCGAGCAAACCGGATTCGATCCCCGGCGCGACCTGCAGAGCCTTATTTTCGAAAGCGCCGGGCCGGCCGTGGACCGCAGCCAATCGCGGTTTGCAATTTTGGCGCGCGGGACATTCGATGAAGACCGCATCAGAACAACGGCTCAGGCAAAGGGCGGGACGGTGGAGACCTACGAAGGGATCAAACTACTGATTCCGCCGGGGAACGGACACAAGACCGCGGTGGCATTTCCCGAGGCGGGCGTAGCGATCATGGCCGACCTGGCAAGCATGCACGAGATTCTGGGAAGCCGGGCCAACCCCATCGTGCTTGATTCCACCTTAGGGCAGCAGATCGAGCGGGTAGCAGATAACAACGATGCGTGGTTTGTCTCGCTGCTGGGCGGCGGCAAATTCCTGCATGGCGGTTTCGACCAAGGAGCCAAGCAACCGGCCCAGGCAGCGCAGGCAGCACAAGCTCTGCAATCGGTTCTGCAGTCGAGCGGCGGAATTCGCTTTGGGAGCACGGTGGATCTGACGGTGAATGCGGTAGCCCGATCGCCACAAGATGCAACCTCACTGGCGGACGTGATCCGTTTCCTGGCAAGCACGGTGCAGATGCAGCGTGAGAAAGATCCGAAAGCCGCGATCCTGGCAAGCGCGCTGGACAATATGAATCTGACGAGCAGCGGCGACAGCGTGCACCTGGCAATCTCGATTCCGGAAAAGAGCATGGAGCAGCTTGCGGAATTGGGGCCAGGCGCGCACCGGCGAGGGCGTAGGTAGAGGGCTTCCGCTAGGCTAAGGAACTCCCGATCATTAGCTTCGCAGCGCGATCACCTGAAGATATTCCGCATCCACCCTGGTGGTTCCGTCCGTAGCCCGATTGTGGCTGGACCACAGATCGGTTAGCTCTTGGCGAAGCTGCTGCTGCGCCTCTCCTCCGATTGATGCAAACGCGCGCGTCATCGGCCCGTAGTTCGCCCGGAAGAACTCGACTACATCCTCCGGCGAAAACGGATAGCTGAGTTCGTAAAAATGGCGTGAGCATTCGAGACTCGCGATCCCGCTCCTCAGCCGTTCGCGAACAGTGGGCTCATCGCCCCATAACACGGGCGACGGCATACCCGAAGGTGCAATGTGTTTTGCGATGGCCTTAAACATCTGGCCGACGAACCCAGCACCCGTCCAGTTGGCCATCGCGATTATCCCTCCGGGCCGGCAGACGCGAGTAAGCTCGGCGGCAACCAGTTCCGGATGGGGCGCGAACATCGCGGCGATTAGGGTGACCACCACATCGAACGTGGCGTTCTCGTAAGGCAGCGCTTCCGCATCGCCTTCTTCAAACACAATGGTTAGCCCCTCCGCGGCCGCGCTTCGACGCGCTTGGGCCAGCCAGTTGGTTGCGATGTCACAGCCGGTCACATGCGCCCCCGCTCTCGCCGCAATCAGCGACAGTTGCCCCGCCCCGCATCCTACATCGAGCAACTGCGCGCCCGGTTTTATCGGCAGGCGCCTGTAGAACGCCTCGGCATCGCGCTCCATATAGCGGCTGAATCGGCCATAGTCGCCTGTCATCCAGGTATTCCGCAAGCGGGTCTTTAATTCGTCCAGTCCGGTCTGTTTCTCTAGAACGGTCACGGTTGTTTCCTCCTGGCTCTACTATGCGGCGGAACGGGATTCCAAAACTTGCTCGATCATTCCACATTCTTGCCGAAAACGTCCAAATCGAGCGAAGCTGGAGCCATGGACGCCCTCTCCGAGGTGCTGAAAATCATCAAGCTCAGAGGAGCCCTGTTTTTCAATGCCGAGTTTTCCGCTCCCTGGTGCCTGGCGTCGTCTCAGTCAAGCCAGGTCGCTCCGCTGCTCTGCCCCGGAGCGGGTCACGTGATCATCTACCACTACCTGGCCGATGGCCGCGCATATGCGCAGTTGCCCCACGGCAGCCGTCGCGATCTGGAGTCAGGCGACGTGGTGATCTTCCCTCACGGAGATGCACACATACTGGGAAACGGCGCAGGCAAGCCCGTCGATTCGCTAAAGACCTTCGCTAAAAATTTGAGCCATGGACTCAAAGTTGCCCGCTATGGCGGTGGAGGGGAACTTACGAAGTTTGTGTGCGGCTATTTGGCCTGCGATTCGAGATTGAGCGAAGTCGTACTTGCGGGGTTGCCCTCGATGTTCGTGGTCAATATCGCGAATGACTCCGCGGGACAATGGCTGGCGAATTCGATACAGTTCTCAGTGCGTGAAGCCGGAGGGCCAGGAACGGGCAGCGATGTGGTGCTTGCTAAGCTGTCTGAAGTTCTGTTCGTCGAGACGCTGCGGCGTTTCATCCAGGCCCTGCCGGATGAGCAGAAGGGATGGCTCGCCGGAGCACGCGATCCAGTGATCGGAGAAGCCCTCGCGCTGCTGCATAAGAACCCATCGCACCCGTGGACCGTTGCGAAACTCGCTCATCAGGTCGGAGTTTCGCGCACGCGATTTGCTGAGCGCTTTCGTCACTTTCTGGACGAGCCTCCCATGGCATATCTCGCACGGTGGCGACTTAAGCTGGCTGCGGAAATACTTATGTCTTCAGACGCGAACGTCGGCGAGATCGCGGCCGAGGTCGGCTATGCATCGGAAGCGGCGTTCAACCGCGTATTCAAGCGGGAACTTGGATGTCCGCCCGCCCAGTTCCGCCGCTCCCGCAGTCTGCGAAAGGAACCAAGTAGTCGGTGAAGATATTTCAAGGGGAGGCCACCACATCATGCACCGTGCCATCCGTAATGCGGATGAACGTGGGGATGTTCCCATGCAGGTCCAGCAGAGTGTGCATCTTGACGGCGGCCTTACGCTTGCGGAATTTGGCCCAGGGAAACAGCGACAGACACAAGTCGATGGTGGTCGAGTCCAGCGCGTATAAACTTTGATCCAGATCGACGCCAATCGGATCGGACGCATAAAGTGGTCGCGCGATACGGATTAACACCTGCGCGAAATCGGCATAGATTCGCCAATCATGCACATCATTGGCATCGGCCAGGGTGGAGCGCCACACGCCCGCGAAACCCCATGTGATAAAGCTTGCCGCCCAGCGAGCGCAGACACGCTTCGATGTCGCGAAGACTGTCTCGGTAAGTCAGTTGAGCGAAAGCCATCGCCAGATACTGATCCAA
>Ga0308174_10001459_pt1 | contig 11053 bp, 6 predicted proteins | sample PhyPR2_FD_203894 | JGI IMG/M metagenome (GOLD analysis project Ga0308174, IMG submission 203894) | Soil microbial communities from UC Gill Tract Community Farm, Albany, California, United States - DLSLS.P.R2 | ecosystem: Environmental > Terrestrial > Soil > Agricultural land | place: USA... | reverse complement strand
GCGCTGCGCCAGTCGCCTCGCGGCCCCTCCCCCTGCTCCACGATCTCGTCGATCGCCCGCTGCGCGGAGGCAAGGTCGGTGACGGCGACCAGTTCCGGCCAGCCGAACAGGTCTGGGGTCGCCTGCGCCCGCGGCGGCCCGACGAACAGCCAGTCCTCGCCGTGCTCGGCGGCCAGGTGCGCCAGCCCGGCCTCGATCGACCGGTAGAGGTGCCCGACGGTGGCGAAGTCCTGGCCCTGGGGCACGATGTCCCGCTCGTTCAGGTGCGGCACCGCTGGACCCGTCGCGGCCATGCCCTGCGCGTCCGCGAGGTCCATGCCCTCCGGCCGCTCCAGGAACACGAAGTGCCGCAGCGCCTGCTCCCCGAACGGGATCAACGCCAGCTGGACACCGGCCGGGTAGTGCCCGGCCGGGGCGGGCAGGTTGGGCCGGGACAGGTGGGGCGCTGCGCCGATCGCGGTCAGCAGGTTCTGCACCAGCGCCAGGTGCAGCATCTCCTGGGTGGCGACGTGGGACACCTGCCGGCGCCAGCGCTGCACGGCGGCGAGCTGCGGCTCGGTCAGCCCTTCGTCGAGCGACCGCTTCAGCGAGAACGCCGCGAACAGGTACTGGCACATGACGGCGTGCTCGAGCTCGGCGGCCTCGCAGAGCATGTAGATCAGCGCCTCGCGGTGCTCGATCACGAAGGGCGCCTCCGGCGCGGCGCGGCCGTCCCGGGTCGCGACCAACCGGGCCAGAGGGCCGGCACCGCCCTGCGACGGGGTGGCGGTCGTCGTCTGCTCGGTGCTCATGGCCTGCCTCTTGTGTGAGGTCCCTCGCCAGGCGGTCCGGCGAGTTCACACCCGTGAGCAGGTGAGCTGCGCCGGCGCGTAAGCGGCCCCGGGCGCCAGCCCGGGGAATACACCCCCTGCTCAACGGCTCGGAAGCATGGGTGACACAGGTGGCGTGGAGAGCGCGTGCCACCGGAACACGGGTCCCCCCGCTCGCAGCAGCAGTCGCGTGGCTCCGAGGAGCCTGCTCCCGACACCTCGACGGGCGGCTACCCGCACCAATGGATCGCCGACGTCACCGGACCGACGAACGGTCTCATCATCACGTGCAGCGATCAAGACCACGGTCCGTTGTCCGACTTCCGCGCGCCCGCCGGTCTTCTCCGGCGCATCGACGCCACCGGAGCCGCCGGGGTTCCCGCGGGTCCCCCGCGGTCGCCGGTCTTTCGCCGGCAGTCGCCGCGCCCCGGCCATGCGACGCTCGGCGATCCAGTCGACCACGACCTGGACCGGCGGGACGCGGCGCACAAGGAGGAAAGCCGGGCCAGCGCTGATCGCCGTAGCCCCGGCTTTTCGCCAACCAGGGTGCCGGCTTTCGCCAACACCCCCAGGGTGGGATGTTGGCGACATACGAACGCGCAGGTGAAGTGCCTCATCTGCGAGAGCCCTCTCGCGACTTTGCACACGAGTCGCCGCAAGTGTGCACACGGCACAGCGATGGAGCGGTCTGCGAGCCAACCAACTGCGAGGGCTGGTTACCGACGTCATTGCTGGGCGAACGTCAGCCAGCAGATCGGGATCAGCACGCCTTGACAGTCGGTGACGGGGCCAGGATGGTTCTGACGCCCGGGGCGATCGGTGCCCGAGGGGAGCGGCCATGGACCTTCCCGCCGAGCGCGCGACGCGAGGGGCCGCCCCGGTGCTTCCGGGAAGAGCGTGGCTCCGCCGCCGGCCGTCCGGAGAGCCCCCGGCGCTTCCGCATCACCTGCGGACCACCGGCATTCAATGGCTCGTCGCCGCTGTTGTGCTCGTGGTGCTCGTGGTGCTGGTCTTCGCCCCGGGGCTGCGCGGCATCGCTGTCGATGTGACGGTGGCCGACCAGGTGGTCGTCCGATGGCTGCAGCAGGCGGACAGTCCCGCAGCGGTCTCCGTCCTGCGCGCCCTGGCGTGGCCCAGCTCATGGACCGTGTTGAACCTCGTCGGGCCGGCTCTGCTCCTCGCCCTTCTCGCGCTGCGCCGCTTCCGCCACCTGATCATCGCGCTGTGCGTGGTGTCGCTGCTGCAGTTCTGCGTCGGGGTCTGGCTCGCCGAGGTGGCGCGCCGACCCCGGCCGTTCGGTGTGGCTTTCCGGACCGACTGGAGCGGTTCGGCCATGCCCTCCCTGCAGATGGCGCTGTTCACCGCCGGCGTGGTGACGATGCTGTATTCGTTGGTGCCCGACGGCCGGTGGCGCAATCTCGGCAAGTGGATCGCGACCGCCGTGGTGGCGCTGGTGGGGCTGAGCCGGGTGGCTCTCGGCGTGGAGGCACCCTCCGACGTCCTCGTCGGGACCGTGCTGGGAGTGACCGTCCCGCTGCTCGCCTTCCGGTGGTTCGCGCCCAATGCGGTGTTCCCGGTCAGCTACCGGCGCGGTCGTTCGGCCCATCTCGACGTCGGCGGTCCCCGCGGCGAGGCGATCCGCCGAGCGCTGCAGGACCAGATGGGCCTGATCGTCGACGACGTCCGCCCCTTCGGCCTTTCCGGTTCGGCCGGCTCCACGCCCCTGCGGATCGGCGTTCCGGGAGATCCGCCCCGGGTGCTGTTCGGCAAGCTGTACGCCAAGAGCCACCTGCAGGCCGACCGCTGGTACAAGCTCGGCCGGGAGCTGCTGTACGGGCAGCTGGAGGACGAGAAGCCCTTCAACACCGTGCGCCGCCTGGTCCAGCAGGAGGACTACGCCCTGTTTCTCATGGAGCGGGCAGGCCTGCCGAGCCCCACACCGTTCGGTTTCGTGGAGATCACCCCGGAGCGGGAGTACCTGCTGGTCACCGAGTTCTTCGACGGCGCGGTGGAGCTCGGTGAGGCCGAGGTCGACGACCAGATCATCGACGACGGGTTGCGGATCATCCGCCAGCTGTGGGACGGCGGCCTCGCCCACAGGGACATCAAGCCGGCCAACCTGCTGGTGCGGGACGGCCGCCTGCTGGTGATCGACGTGGCTTTCGCCGAAGCCCGGCCGAGCCCGTGGCGGCAGGCCGTCGACCTGGCGAACATGATGTTGTGCCTGGCGCTGCGTAGCGATGCTCAGCGGGTGTACCGGCGGGCGCTGCGGGAGTTCAGCGTCGAGGAGATCACCGAGGGGTTCGCGGCCGCGCGTGGACTGGCGCTCCCCTCCCAGCTGCGCCGGATGATGCGCGCCCAGGGACGCGACCTGCATGCCGATTTCGTGCAGCTGCTCCCTCGACCTCCTCGACCGATCTCGATCCAACGCTGGACCGCCCGTCGGCTGCTGCTGCTCGGGGCGACCGCCGTGGTGCTCGTGCTCGCCTACGAAGTGGTCATCGGTGGCCGGGCCGACCCGTTGCCCCGCCAGGGCGACATCTACGCTCGCTCCCTGTCCTGCACCGATGCACAGCCGCAATGGCTCCTCGCCCAGTCAGTGCCCAGCAGCTCCCGCGTGGTGTGCGTGCAGTCTCTGCCGGCCGGATGGACGCTCGGCCACGTGACCGTCGTCAACGGCGAATCCGTCCTGACGTTCGACCACGACAGGGCCGGTTCGCGTGCGCTGGTCGCCAGGCTGTCCGGACGGTGCGCTCCGAACGGAGCCGACGAAATTGCCTCGGACCAGCCGGGTGTCCGGAGCTTTCAGCGGGTCACCACCTCGGCCGGCCGGTCCACGACCGACCGCTTCGACGTCTTCGCGGGTGGCTGTCTCACGACACGACTCCTCGCGCCGCCCGACCAGCGGATCCGGCTCACCGCCGACCTCCCGCGTCTCCTGGGCTTCACGGAAAGAAGGACGCTCGACAAGGTGCTGGAACAGCGCTCCCAGGGGCGGCTCGGGCTGGATCCCCCGGAATGAGTGCACGAGGCCCCATGCGGTCGAGGGACTCCCGGATGGCGGGGCCCGTGGACGACGTAAGCCGACTGCCTTGCGCACGATCCGGCGCCAGTGTGCACATCGTTCAGACCGCGCGCCCTCCCCCGAGCAGCAGGTCCCGTCTCCACGAACCCGGCCGCCACCGGCTTGCCGTCACCCGGCCGGCTCAACGCCAGCGGTACTCCGTCTCCGGGCGTCCGGTGCCGCCGTACCGGGGCGCCCGGGCCGCCAGCCCCGACTCGGCGAGGTACTCCAGGTAGCGGCGTGCGGTGATCCGGGAGGTGCCGATCCGCTCGGCGACCTCGGCGGCGGACAGCCCCTCCGCGGTCCGGAGCGCGGCCACCACCGCGTCGAGGGTCTGGCGGTGCATGCCCTTCGGCAGCGGAGCCGGACGCTGTGGCCGGGCGCCCTCGAGCGCCCGATCGACGTCCTCCTGGCCGACCACGTCGCCGCCGGCACCGAGGCGGTCCCGGTAGTCCGCGTAGGCGAGCAGCCGGTCGCGCAGCGCCGCGTACGTGAACGGCTTGAGCAGGTACCCGACGACGCCGTGCGCGGCTGCGGCCCGGACGGTGGCCAGCTCTCGGGCCGACGTGACGGCCAAGACGTCGACGTCCACCCCCGCGGCCCGGATCCGCCGGCACAGCTCGATGCCGTGCGCGTCGGGCAGGTTCATGTCCAGCAGCACCAGGTGCACCTGCGTGCGCGTCAGCGCGTCCAGGGCGAGCGCCGCCGTTCTGGCCACGGCGGCGGTGGCGAAACCAGGCGTGCGGTCCACATAGGTGCGGTGCGCCTCGGCGGCCACCGGCTCGTCCTCGACGACCAGCACCTGGATCACGACGCGGTGTCCGCGAGCGCGCGCGTCGGCAGGGAGACGGAGAACTGCGCGCCCGGGCCGGGTCGAACGCTGATCGAGCCGCCGTTGCGGCGGACCGCCTGGGCGACGAGCGCCAGCCCCAGCCCACGCCCGAGGCCCTTCGGCGGCGCCTCGGAGGCGTCCTTGGTCGACCAGCCCCGCTCGAACAGATGGGGCACCGCCTCCTCGGGAACGCCGGGGCCGCTGTCCTCGACGCGAATCTTCAGCCGGTCGCCGTCCATCCAGGCGGCGAACTGCACCTCGCGGGGCGGCTCGCCGGAGAGTGCCGCGTCGATGGCGTTGTCCAGCAGGTTGCCGGCGATCGTCACCAAGTCACCGCTCGGGATACCGGTCGGGCCCACGGCGGTGCCCGGGTCCATCTCGAGCCGCACGCCGCGCTCGTGCGCGGTGGCCGTCTTGCCCAGAAGCAGCGCGGCGAGCACCGGCTCCTCCACGGCATCGACGACCCGGTCGGTCAGCTGCTGCGCCGAGGCCAGTTCGGCGGTGGCGAAGTCCACGGCGTCCTGGCCGCGGCCGAGCTCGATCAGCGAAACCGTCGTGTGCAGCCGGTTCGACGCCTCGTGCGCCTGCGCCCGCAGCGACTCGGCGAACGCCCGCACGCTGTCCAGCTCGCCGGTGAGCGCCTGCAGCTCGGTGTGGTCGCGCAAGGTGACCACCGAGCCGGCCGAGCGCGCCGACCGCGCGGGCGCCTGGTTGACCACCAGCACCCGGCCGCCGCTGACGTGCACCTCGTCCACGGTCGTCCGCTGCCCGGCCAGCGTCTCGGCCAGGTCCGGGGAGAGCCCGAGCTCGGTGATGTGCCGGCCGGCTGGATCCTCCCCGAGGGCGAGCAGCCGCCGCGCCTCATCGTTGATCAGCTGCACCCGGCAGTCGGCGTCGAGCAGCAGCAGTCCCTCCCGGACCGCGTGCAGGACGGCGCCGTAGTAGTCCAGCATCCGCGCCAGGGCGGGCGCGGCCAGGCCACGGGTCTGCCGTCGCAGCCTGCGGCTGATCAGCCAGCTGCCCGCCGCTCCGGCGACGAGCGTGGCGAGCCCGGTCCCCGCGATCCCGGGTACTGCGCGGGCCAGGTCCGCGCCGACCTCGTCCAGCGTGATCCCGGCGGAGATGAGTGCGACCACCTCGCCGTTGCGGCCGAAGATGGGCCCAGTGGCCCGGACCGACGGGCCGAGGGTCCCGGTGTAGGTCTCGGTGAACGTGCGCCCGGCCAGCGCCGGCGCGATCGTGCCGATGAACGGCCGGCCGATCTCCGCCGGGTTCGGATGCGTGTAGCGGGTCCGGTCCAGGGCGAACACCGTGATGAACGAAGTCCCGGTGTCCGCCCGCACCTGCTCGACGAAGGGCTGCAGGACCCGCGTGGGATCCGGACCTGTGACGGCGTCGATCACCAGCGGCGTGTCGGCGAGACTCCGCACGATCGCCGTCGCCCGCACCTCCGCGTCGTGTCGCACCGCCCGGCGCGCATCGAGGTAGGCGACGGTCGTCGTCGCGACCACGACGACGCCGACCAGCAGCGCCTGCAGCACGAGCAGTTGGCGAGCCAGGCTGGTGGATCCGGTGCGGATCCGTGAGACGAACGCGGGCAGCCGCACGGCGACGAGTGTGCCGCTTACCTCAGTGACCGGCGCCACGTACGAAATGAACGAATCAGTGACCGGCGCCACGAGACGGCTCAGTGTCAGGCCTCACAGATCCCGTCCCCACTGAATGTCCCAGGAGATGGCATGGCCTCGCACACCCTGTCCGCCCCGGCGCCGAGCCGGAAACGGCGCGACCGCACCCACTGGCTCTACCTCGCCGTCGTCGCCGCCGTCCTGCTCGGCATCGCCGTCGGGTTCGCCTTCCCCGAGTTCGCGACGAACCTGAAGTGGCTGGGGACGGCCTTCGTGGGCCTGATCAAGATGCTCATCGCGCCGATCATCTTCTGCACGATCGTGCTGGGGATCGGCTCGATCCGGCAGGCCTCGAAGGTCGGCCGGATCGGCGGGCTGGCGCTGGGCTACTTCCTCGTCATGTCGACCGTCGCGCTGACGATCGGCCTGGTCGTGGGCAACGTGCTGCACCCCGGCGAGGGGCTGCACCTCACCGAGGCGCTGCGAGGCCAGGGAACCGCGCTGGCGCAGACGGCCGGTGAGACGGGTGGGACGACCGACTTCCTGCTCGGCATCATCCCGGTCTCGCTGCTCTCGGCGCTGACCGCCGGCTCGGTGCTGCAGACCCTGCTGGTGGCCCTCCTCGTCGGTTTCGCGATCCAGGCCCTGGGCCGTTCCGGCGAACCGATCCTGCGCGCGGTCGGATATGCCCAGAAGCTGGTCTTCCGGGTCCTGGCCATGATCATGTGGGCGGCCCCCATCGGCGCGTTCGGCGCCATGGCCGCCGTCGTGGGAGCGACCGGCGTCGACGCGCTGAAGAGCCTCGCCGTGGTCATGCTCGGCTTCTACGTCACCTGCGCCCTGTTCGTCGTCGTGGTCCTCGGCACGCTGCTGCGCCTCGTGTCACGGGTCAATGTCTTCTCGTTGCTGAAGTACCTGGGCCGGGAGTTCCTGCTGATCTTCTCGACCTCGTCCTCGGAGACCGCGCTCCCGCGGTTGATCGCGAAGATGGAGCACGCCGGTGTCAGCAAGTCGGTGGCCGGCATCGTCGTCCCGACGGGCTACTCGTTCAACCTCGACGGCACCGCGATCTACCTGACGATGGCGTCGCTGTTCGTGGCCGACGCGCTCGGCACCCCGATGTCCCTCGGCCAGCAGATCGGCCTGCTGGTGTTCATGGTGGTCGCGTCGAAGGGCGCCGCCGGTGTGACCGGCGCCGGCCTGGCCACCCTCGCCGGTGGGCTCTCCGCCCACCGTCCCGACCTGCTCGACGGCGTCGGCCTGATCGTCGGGATCGACCGGTTCATGTCCGAGGCCCGGGCGCTGACCAATTTCGCCGGGAACGCGATCGCCACGGTGCTGGTGGCTACCTGGACCCGGGAGCTCGACCGGGAGCAACTGCGGGGAGCGCTGTCCGGCGCACGGCCGTTCGACGAGGCCAGCATGCTCGACGAGGACGACGCGGCGCCGGAGAACACCGTTCCCGACGAGGAACCCGCCACCCGGGCGCTGGCCGGCGTGCACTGATCGACGGACGTACGCGAGCCCCGGCAGGACGTCGTCCTACCGGGGCTCGCACCCGCTTTTCGCCAGCACCCCGGGGTGGGGTTGTCCCCGAAATACGCGGCCGCAGGTCAACGAGCTCCGGTTGATCTTCGACAAGCGGCCATCACATCGGGATCGCGATCTGTTCACACTCAGCGGCCCTGTTCTCGTGGCGGGATACCGTGCGTCGACGCTCACGGGCTCATGCGCTCGAGCGCCTCCCCGAGGACCCGCGCGCCTGCGGCGAAGGCGGAGGGATGGGGACCGGCGTAGTTGAGCCGGATGAAGGGCCCGGCGGGTTCGGCGGGAAACCACTCGACACCCGGGGCGATGAGCACTCCAGCGCGCTCGCAGTCCTGGGCCAGCCGGGTGACGTCGGTACCGTCGGGAAGACGCGCCCACAGGTTGAGCCCGCCGCTGGGGACGGCGTTGATGAAGGCTTGCGGGGCGTGCTCGTGCAGGCTGTTCACGAGCAGATCGCGGCGAGCGCGGAGCTGGTCACGGACGCTCCGCAGATGGGTCTTCCAGGCCGGTTGGGTGACGATGTCGAGGGTTGCCGCCTGCAGCAGGCCGCTGACGTACAGGGACTCCGCACCCCGGTCGGCGAGGATGCGTTCACGGACCGGCCCGCGGGCGATGACCGCGGCGATGCGCAGCGCCGGGGAGACGCTCTTGGTCAGCGACCGGAGGTAGACGACGTGGCCGGCGTCGTCGTGGGCGGCGAGCGGCCGGGGCGTGGTGCTGATGCCGAAGTCGTGGGCCCAGTCGTCCTCCACGAGGAAGGCCCTGTGGTGGCGGACCACCTCCAGGACCTGGTCGGCGCGCTTGGTCGACCACTGCACGCCGGTCGGGTTGGCATAGGTCGGTTGGGCGTAGAAGAGCCGCGCGCCGGTCTCGGCGAAGGCCCGGTCGAGTTCTGTGGGGTCCGGGCCGTCGGGACCGGTGGGGACAGGAACGAGCCGGACGCCGGCCTGGGCGGCCGCGGCGATGGCCCCCCAGTAGGTCGGGGACTCCATCAGCAGCGGCTGACCGTCGGCCACGAGGGCTCGAAAGATGGAACTCAGCCCGCTCTGACTGCCCGGCAGGACGACGACGTCGCTCGGCATGGGCGGGGAGATCCCGACGGGGCTGAAGCTGCCGAGCTCGTGAGCGAACCATGACTGCAGCTCGGGCAGCCCCGCCACCGGCGGCCGCGACAGGGCGGTGTCACCCCGGGCTGCCCGGATCAGGGCCGCGCGAACCAGCCGCTCGGGCAAGAGCTCTCGGTCGGGGTAGCCGGCGTGCAGCGCGATGACGTCGTTCGGAACGCTGCGCATGGCCGTGGAGACCGCTTGGATCCGCGACTGCGGAGAACGCAGGGCCGCGGTCTGCCACCCGTAATCCGAGGGGCGGGCCGTGCGCACGGCCCGCACGAAGGTCCCGACACCCGGCCGGCTTTCGATCAGCCCTTTCGCGGTGAGGTCGCGCAGGGCCTGCTGGACGGTGACCGGGCTGACGCGGTGCTGCGCGACCAGGGCCCGGGTCGACGGGAGGCGGGCGCCGGGTGGGGCCGCCGCGATCCAACCGCGCAGTACCGCCGCGATACGCGAACTGCTACCGTCACCCATGTCGGACCAGAGTAGCGCTACTCAGCCTCGGTGCGCGGTGGTATCGCGATCCACGACCACCGGACTCCTGTGGGGGCTGCTCGGAGTAGCGGCGTTCTCATTCACCGTCCCGTTCACCCGTGTGGCCGTCGGCGGCCTCTCGCCGTTGTTCATCGGGTCAGGTCGCGCCGTCGTGGCGGCAGCCCTCGCGGCCGGCGCGATCGCTGCCACCCGCCAACGCCTTCCGCACCGGCGGCTCTGGGTGCGGCTCGCAGTGGTGGGCGGTGGAGTGGTGGTCGGCTTCCCACTGCTCACCTCGTTCGCACTCACCACCGCCCCCGCCAGTCACGGCGCGGTGGTCATCGCCCTGCTACCGGCCGCGACGGCGACGATGGCAGTCGTGCGCGGGCACGAGCGTCCGCCTGTGACGTTCTGGGTCATCGCCGGGGTCGGCGCGGTGGCTGCGATCGGATTCGCCTCGGCTCAGTGGGGCGGCTTGGGGCAGCTGCGATGGTCGGACCTTCTGCTGTTCGGCGCCGTCCTCGCCGCGGCCATCGGCTACGCGGAGGGCGGCCTTCTCGCTCGCGAGCTCGGCGCCTGGCAGACGGTCTCGTGGGCGCTCGTGCTGTGCTCGCCTCTGATGGTGTGCCTGACCGTGCTGTCCGCGCGGACGGAGCCGCCGGCGGGCACTCCCGCGCAGTGGGCCGCGTTCGCCTACCTGGGCATCGTCAGCATGTTCCTCGGCTTTTTCGCCTGGTACCACGGCCTCGCGCTCGGACCGATGGCCCAGGTCAGCCAGGTGCAACTGCTCCAGCCCGTGCTCTCGATCTGCTGGGCCGGTCTGCTGCTCGGCGAGCAACTGACCTGGATCACCATCACCGGCGGCGTTGTCGTCATCCTCTGCGCCGGCACCGCTGTCCGAGTACGGCCGGGCACGGTGAGCGCTCGCACCACCTCGACGGTGTCGCCGTTTTCCCGGAGACGGGTCTGGTTGCGCCGGTGATCTCGATGGTCGTCCGCAACGCCGGTTGTCGGACCGCCTGGCTGCTCCTTGTCACAGCCGGGCCGACCTCGTCCAGCCGTTGGACGGCCCGACACACACGTAGGGCCCGGTCGTCTGACCGGGCCCTACGTGGTGGAACAGGCGTGGGTGGGATCTTGGCGAAATGCAAACCCGCAGGTAAACGGCCCCGTTTCCGAGCCTCTGCGCCGGGGCTGCACACGAACTGCGCCGGGTTTGCACACGCCGCCGCAAACCGCAACTGCCCGGGCCGGCAGTCACGCCTGCTGCGTCGCGTGGAGTGGCTCGCTGTCGGGGCTGGCTGCCAGGGCTCGGCCATGTCGACGACGGCGGGCGCCGACACCTCCCGCTGCTCGACCCCGAGCTGACTATGCGTTGTCAGGACGGGCGGCTGTTCGAGCGCGCACCAGCCGTACGCCGGTCGCAAGCAGCCACGCCATCCAGGCGAAGTAGCCGGGCACCCCCACGAACAACAGGAGCGTCGAGCCGTCCGCGATCGCGAGGTTGGCCGCACCGGCGGCGAGGAGCAGGCCTCCCCCGGCCACGCCTAGCAGCAGCTGCCACCGCGGCGTCAGCTTGCTCTTATGCG
>Ga0308174_10001458_pt1 | contig 11056 bp, 8 predicted proteins | sample PhyPR2_FD_203894 | JGI IMG/M metagenome (GOLD analysis project Ga0308174, IMG submission 203894) | Soil microbial communities from UC Gill Tract Community Farm, Albany, California, United States - DLSLS.P.R2 | ecosystem: Environmental > Terrestrial > Soil > Agricultural land | place: USA... | reverse complement strand
GCTCCGCTCGACGCTGGCGCGGACGCCCTTGGCCGAGATGTCCCGACGGACGCGCCCGCGGTCGTCGGCGAAGGTCCCCGCCTTGCTGGCGATCACCAGGCGCGAGACGTCGCGGCCCGCGAGCGCCCGGCCCAGCCTGGGCTCCGCCTGCCCCGCGCCGTAGCTGGCGGCGGTGTCGAACAGGGTGACGCCCAGATCGATCGCCGCGTGCACCAGCCGCACCGCCTGGCGCTCGTCGAAGGCCGGCTTCGCCCACCAGCTCGCGCAGCCGAAGCCGATCTCGGAGACCTCGAGCCCGGTGCGGCCGAGCGGGCGGCGGAGCATGGCGCCTACGGCGTCTCTTGCGCGTCGGCGGCCACGACTTCGGCCAGGTCCGGCTCGGCGGCTTCGCCGGCCAGGAGGCGCCCGAACGCCAGGCGCACGAAGAAGAACACCACGCCCGCGCCGGTCACCAGGACGGCGTGCAGCAGCCAGAACTGCACGGCCGGCATCTTGTCCAGCAAGCCCCCCAGCCAGCCCACCGCCAGGTTCCCGGCGAACAGGTGCAGGTAGTAGATGCCGACGATGGTGCCGGCCAGCGCCTGCGGCGCGGCCCGGGCGAACAGCGCGAGCCCCACCGGCAGCACGTTGGCGAAGCCGATGTCGTTCAGGATGTGGAAGGCGAGCAGCCACCCCATCGAGACCTTCTGGCCCGAGGCCGCGGCCACCGCCGCCCCGGCCGCCAGGCAGGCCACGCCCGCGCCCCCGAACAGGCAGCCGATGACGATCTTGCCGAGCTCGTCCGGCTCCTTGAACCGGGTCTTCCACCAGCGCCAGAAGACCACCATCCCGGCCAGCGTCGCCACCGAGACGAAGGAGTCGATCGAGACCAGGTACTCGGTGAGGAACGGCACGCCGAACAGGTGCCGGTCCACCGACTTGTCGGCCCACAGCAGGTAGGCGTTGAAGATCTGGTTGTTGCCGACGATCGAGGCGGCCAGCACCGGCAGCAGGCCCAGCAGCAGGATCACCTTGCGCCACTCGTGGGCGGTCATCGGCGGCCGGGCGGCCTTCGCCGCGTCGCGCCGGAGCGGCGGGTCGGGCGGCAGGTGGCGCCGGCCCCAGAGGTAGATCGCCAGCGAGACGAGCATGCCGACGCCCGCGGCGCCGAAGCCGTAGTGCCAGGCCACCTTCTCGGCCAGGGTGCCGGTCACGAACGGGGCGCTGATCACGCCGGCGTTGATCCCCAGGTAGAAGATCTGGAAGGCGTCGGCGCGGCGCAGGTCGTCCGGCGGGTAGAGCGAGCTCACCTGGGTGGCGATGTTGCCCTTGAAGCAGCCGGAGCCCAGCATCAGGCAGAGCAGCGCCGCCAGGAAGGACTGATCGAACGCCATCAGGAAATGGCCGAGCGCCATCAGGAGCGCGCCCAGCACGATCGTGCGGGTGCGGCCGAGCACCCGGTCGGCCAGCAGGCCCCCCAGCGCCGGGGTGGCGTAGACCATCGCCGTGTAGAGGCCGAAGATCGCCGAGGCGAGCGCCACGATGGTCATCGGATGGCCATGCTCGAGCACCGCCCGGAACTGCGCAAAGCCGGCGATGCGTCCGATATGGCCGGGCAGCAGCAGCTGCTTGGTCATGTAGAGCACCAGCAGCGTCTGCATGCCGTAGTAGGAGAACCGCTCCCAGGCCTCGGTGAACGCCAGGAAGGCGAGCCCCCTCGGATGGCCGAGGAAGGCGCGGTCCCGATGGATCGCGGCCTCGCGCTCAGAGATCGCCGTCATGATTCCTCCGCTCCCCGCGCGCACTTAAGCCTGAAAGCTCAACGCCCGCTACGGAAGGGTTCTCGAAGACCGGCGGATGCAAGGCTCTGGTCTGGTGCGAGACCCACCCGCCCGTGGCGTCGGAACGCTCGCCCAGGCACGGCCTCGGGCGCACGCCGGTGGTCTCCTTTCGGACCACGCGCGTCCGCCTGCGACCCGTTGCCGAAACTGCGAAGAGGGTGGATTTTGAGCCCATTGGCCAGCGGGTCTTCTTGCCAGCGCTAAGCCCTGGTTCGGAAAGGATCATCAATGCTCAAACGCTTTGCTTTGGTCTCGATCGCAGTCGGCATCGCGTGCGCCCCAGCCCATGCTGCGCCGGCGTCAGCGCCGATCGAAACCAAGATCCGGTCTGAGGTCGCAGCCGAAATCGCTGGCATCAATGCGCGAGACCCGGTGAAGGCGACGGCCTATGAGGCCGACGACATGATGTTCACGGAATGCGGCCTGCCTGCTGTATTTGGCAGAGAAAGCTACCGCGAAGGTCTGGCGATGACCTTCAAGAGGGAAGCGGCGTGGCATCTCAGCTTGGTTGACGAGGGCGTCGTGGTTGCTGCGGCCGGCAACGAGGCGATCTACCGTTCAGTCTACGATGAAGACAGCACGCGCAGCGGCGTGCCCTATACCCACAAGGGTCACTATGTGGCGGGGTTGAGGCGTGATCCGGATGGCGTTTGGCGCATCCATTGGTCGGTCGTTTGTTGGGAGACTCCGTCGCACAAAAAAGACGGCTGATTGGGCGCGCCGCAGCAGAACCGCCCCCAGCTGGCAACGGCGGCTCGCCACCCATCGCGGACGTTGAGCGTCTCCCTGAGGCTTACCCTCAGGCAGGCTTTTGCAGAACGCAGATCGCCTGCCCCAGATTACCACCCGGCACGACATCCTCGGCGGCTCCCCGGATTTCCACCAGTTCCATCCCAAGATGTTCGGCCCAGATAGGCAACGCATCGCGGTCGATGAATACATTCAGGGGGAAGGTGAAACGCTGTTTCGTCCCCTCCAGCGTGTCGGCAAATACCCGCCAATGGCCGGGCTCTGTAAATTCGAGGAACGAGAAGAGGATCCGCCCACCCGGACGCAGCACGCGCTTCGCCTCCTCCAGATACCAGTAGCCCTGCTCGTGCAGCAGGTGCGTCAGGACCGAGAAGAAGCACACCATGTCGGCGACACCTTCGCCCTCAGGTATCTCGATGTGGTCGATCACCTCGAAACGCCATTCAGGACGGTCAACGATCCGTTTGGCGTGCTCGACCAGCTCGGGGACGAGATCGAAGCCGAGATAGCGGCCCCTTAGATACCTGGCGAGCGGCTTCGCCAAGCGACCTGACCCGCACCCCACGTCCACCAGATAGCCACCCTGCGGCAGCCCGTAGTGTTGAACGAGGGCGGACATGATCGAGCCGACGTAGTTGAAGTCGCCACCCACCGCCTCTTCCAAGGCGTCATCGTGCTCCATAGTGCGTTGCAGGTTATGCACGTGCTGAACGTAAGGACCCTTGAGGTCCAACCCGGCACGAACCGGCGCGGGTGCAGACGTTTCGCTCGCGACCGGCTCATCGACTGGAGCAGAGGGTGCTGCTTCGCTTGGAGCCGCAGCCAGCGCGCGTGAAACCCGTTCGAGAGCTTTCCTGAGCATTGCGACCTCCACCGCCTATCGTAGTGGCAATAGGTAACGCGCCACAACGCTCGGCGCAGCCCAATGTCCGCTCCCCACCCTTCTCGGAAGTCCAAGACGTCCGCTTGCCGGCGCATCACCGCGTCGCGTCGGATTATGAGCACTGGACCTTGCCAGGTCGAAGCCCAGCGGGCGAAGACTGGTGGGCGGCGAGGGGTTCGAACCCCCGACCCCCTGGGTGTAAACCAGGTGCTCTGACCAGCTGAGCTAGCCGCCCGCGCCGCCGTCGCTTCTAGACGATGTGGAAGGCGGCCAGAAGCACCCAGACGCCGATCAGCCCGAACATCAGCGCCGCGGCGATCCGCACATAGCGCAGCGGCACGATGCGCGTGGCCGCCTCGCCGAGCAGCACCGCGGGCACGTCGGCGATCAGCATGCCGAGCGTCGTGCCGGCCGCGACCATGAGGATCTGGTGATAGCGCGCGGCCAGCAGCGAGGTCGCGATCTGCGTCTTGTCGCCGATCTCCACCAGGAAGAAGGAGACGAGCGTGGTCAGGAACACCCCGCCCCGGCTCTTCGCCAATCCGCCCTCGTCGGCCTTGTCCGGGATCAGCGCCCAGATGGCCATCGCGATGAAGCCCACGCCCACGGCGATGCGGAACGCCGCGCCGGAGAGCCAGTCGGCGACCAGGTAGCCCAGGGTCGCGGCGAGGGTATGGTTCAGGATCGTGGCGCCCAGGATGCCCGCGATGATGGGCAGCGGCTTGCGGAAGCGCGCGGCGAGCACGATCGCCAGCAGCTGGGTCTTGTCGCCGATCTCGCCCACGGCGACCACGGCGGTGGAGGTGAAGAAGGGTTCCAGGGGCATCGGAGGGCATCGCTCGGGCCGGGCGTTGAGACGACGACGCGGACGGCCTCCGCCGGCCATGTGCCGGAGGCCCGCATCGTCGGTCTCGCCAATCGGGCCCGATCCGGCCCGGCGTCCGCGCCATGTCCCGAGGGCTCGGGCCAAGTCTGTTGACGCGGACTTCGCTGGAGATGCGAACGGCTACTCCCCGAAGACGGCCCGGCTTCTAGCCCGGCGCGGGGCCTGCGCCAATGAAAAAGGCGGCCCGGAGGGCCGCCTCTCCTCGCCTGCGATGTCGCAGCTCAGCGATTGAGCGCGCTCTTCAGGCTGTCGCCCGCCCTGAACCGGCAGGTGGCCGAGGCCGCCCGGCGCACCTTTTCGCCGGTGCGGGGGTTGCGGGCCATCCCGGCCGGGCGCTTCACGGGCACGAAGCTGCCGAAGCCCACCAGGCGCACCTCCTTGCCCGCCCTCAGCGAGGAGGACACGGAGTTGATGAAGGCGTCCAGCGCCTGCTTCGCCTGCGCCTTGTTCAGGCCCGCCTTGTCCGCGATGGCGGTGACCAGTTCGGCCTTGGTCATGTGCGTGTTCTCCCAGCCCCTTATTGTTATTGCCGTGTGCGGGAGGACATGAGCGTGCGCCCCCCTGGCGCCCGGTCCCGAATTAACGCCTTTCCAAGCTCGGCCGTCAAACGAGAGCGGCGCGGGAATCCTCCCGCGCCGCGCCCCTGTCACAAGATGTGATCGGCCCTAGTGGGTGATCATGCCTTCGAGGTCCGTCCCCTCCGGCTCGTCGGCGGTGACGACCGGCGGGTGGTCGGCTTCGTTCCACTCGATGGGCACGGGCTGGCGCGTGAGCGCATGTCTCAGCACGTCGTCCATCGTGGACACCGGAACGATCTCCAGCGCCTGCTTCACGTTGTCGGGGATATCGGCCAGATCCTTCTCGTTCTCTTCCGGGATCAGCACCGTCTTGACGCCCGATCGCAGTGCGGAAAGCAGCTTCTCCTTCAGCCCGCCGATCGCCGTCACCCGGCCGCGCAGCGTGACCTCGCCGGTCATCGCCAGGTCGGCCCGGATCGGGATGCCGGTCAGCACCGAAACGATGGCGGTGGCCATGGCCGCCCCGGCGGAGGGGCCGTCCTTGGGCGTCGCGCCATCCGGCACGTGGATGTGGACGTCGGTCTTCTCGAACGCCGGCGGCTCGATGCCGAACCGGGTCGCCCGGCTGCGGACGTAGGAGTTCGCCGCCGAGATGGATTCCTTCATCACATCCTTCAGGTTGCCGGTGACCGTCATGCGGCCCTTGCCCGGCATCTTCACCGCCTCGATGGTCAGGATGTCGCCGCCGAACTCGGTGTAGGCCAGGCCGGTGATGATGCCGACCTGGTCTTCCTTGTCCGCCTCGCCGTAGCGGAACTTGCGCACGCCGGCGTACTTCTCGAGCCGGTCCGCGTCGACGGTGATCGAGAGCAGATTCTCGCGCGACAGGTCGCGGACGGTCTTGCGCGCCAGGTTGCCCAGCTCCCGCTCCAGGTTCCGCACGCCCGCCTCGCGGGTGTAGTAGCGGATCAGGTCGCGGATCGAGGAGTCGGGGACGACGAACTCCTCCGGCTTCAGCCCGTGGTCCTTGGTCAGCCGGGGCAGGATGTGCCGCTTGGCGATCTCGACCTTCTCATCCTCGGTGTAGCCGGGGATGCGGATGACCTCCATGCGGTCCAGCAGCGGCTGGGCCATGTTCAGGGTGTTGGCCGTGGTGACGAACATCACCGGCGACAGGTCGTAGTCCACCTCCAGGTAATGGTCGTTGAACGTGGAGTTCTGGGCCGGATCGAGCACCTCCAGCAGCGCCGAGGACGGGTCGCCCCGCCAGTCGGAGCCCATCTTGTCGATCTCGTCCAGGAGGAAGAAGGCGTTGGTGGTCTTCGCCTTCTTCATGGACTGCACGATCTTGCCGGGCATCGAGCCGATGTAGGTCCGCCGGTGGCCGCGGATCTCGGCCTCGTCGCGCACGCCGCCCAGCGACACGCGGACGAACTCGCGTCCGGTGGCCTTGGCGATCGAGCGGCCGAGCGAGGTCTTGCCGACGCCGGGCGGGCCGACCAGGCACAGGATCGGGCCTTTCAGCGTGCCCACGCGGCTCTGCACCGCCAGGTACTCCAGGATCCGCTCCTTCACCTTCTCGAGGCCGTAGTGGTCGTCCTCGAGGATCTGCTCGGCCTTGGCGAGGTCGATCGGCTTGGTCTTGCCCTTGCCCCACGGGATCGACAGCAGCCAGTCCAGGTAGTTCCGGACGACCGTCGATTCCGCCGACATCGGGCTCATGTTCCGCAGCTTCTTCAGCTCGGACTCGGCCTTCGCGCGGGCCTCCTTGGAGAGCTTGGTCTTCTTGATCCGCTTCTCGAGCTCGATCAGCTCGTCGCGGTGGTCGTCCTGCTCGCCCAGCTCGCGCTGGATCGCCTTCATCTGCTCGTTGAGGTAGTACTCGCGCTGCGTCTTCTCCATCTGGCGCTTCACGCGGTTGCGGATCTTCTTCTCCGTCTGCATGACGGAAATCTCGCCCTCCATCAGGGCGTAGACCTTCTCCAGGCGCTTCACGACATGGGCGACCTCGAGGAGCTGCTGCTTCTCGGCGATCTTGACGGAGAGGTGCGAGGCCACGCGGTCGGCCAGCTCGCCGGGGTTCTCGATCTGCGGGATCGCAGCCAGCGCCTCCGGCGGCACCTTCTTGTTGAGCTTCACATAGTTCTCGAACTGCTCGACGACCGCGCGCGACAGGGCCTCGGCCTCGGGGGCTCCGGCGCCTTCCTCGGCGACGGACTCGACCGAGGCCTCATAGAAATCGGGCTGGTTGGTGAAGCTCAGGATGCGGGCGCGCGCCTTGCCCTCGACCAGCACCTTGACGGTGCCGTCGGGCAGCTTGAGGAGCTGCAGGACGGTGGCCACGACGCCCATGTCATAGATGGCCGCGGGCGCGGGATCGTCGTCGTCCTTATCCTTCTGGGTGGCGAGCAGGATCTGCTTGCCATCGTTGCGCATGGCTTCCTCGAGCGCGCGGACCGACTTCTCGCGGCCGACGAACAAGGGGACCGGCTGGTGCGGAAAGACCACGATGTCCCGCAGCGGCAGGATCGGCAGGATCTTCGTCTCGGACATGATGCTTCAACTCCTGGCCTGCCCGGTTGGACCTCCGGGGCGAGACCGCCGGGTCGCGGTCACCCAGACGATGCGCCTGAGTCGGACGATCCGGCCGCCGGTTGCACGGCGAAACTTGCGGCTAATGTGGACGGTTTCGATCCCCGTTCAAGCGAACCCGGGATCGTGCGCGACACTGCGCCTCATCGCTGTCCACAGGTTCGTTTCGCCAGGGACGACGGCGGATCAGCGCAAGGTTCTGCCCTACCACGACCGGTTAGATAGGAATTGCCCCGGCTGGGCTCAAGCGCCCCGATGTCGCCGTCGCGGCTTGGGCCGACCCGATCGCCGGCCCGGGGTGCTCCACGCTCAGCGCCGGCCCGCGGTGGCGAAGCCGAGCGCCCCGGCTGCGGCCGCTCCGGCCGCCGCCGCCAGCATGGCGATCCGGTAGCCGCCGGCGATCGATTGCGGGTCCACCCCACCCAGCACGAACCCGGCCAGCGCCACCGCCAGCAGGCCGGCGACGCGCGCGACGGCGTTGTTGATCCCCGAGGCGGCGCCTTCGCGCTCCGGCGGGACTGCTCCCAGGATGGCGTCGGTCAGCGGCGCCACGGCCGTCCCCAAGCCCAGGGCCACGAACACCAGGCCCGGGAACGCGCCCGTCCAGTAGCTCGCCTCGCCTGCGCGCCAGGCCAGCAGAGCGAAGCCCGCGGCGACCAGCAGGCCTCCGGCGAGCAGCATGGTGCGTGCGCCGAGCCGGCTGGCGATCCGCCCGCTCACCGGCGAGAGCGCCGCCAGCCCCAGGGACAGCGGCAGCAGCGCCGCGCCGGCTGCGGCGGGCGCGAAGCCGTGCGCGCGGATCAGCTCGAACGGCAGCAGGAACAGCGCGCCCCCGAACGCCGCGTAGAGCAGCAGCGTCAGCCCGTTCAGCCCGGAAAACCGGACCGATCGGAAGAGGCCGAGCGGCATCATCGGGCTCTTCGCGCGGGCTTCGATCCCGAGAAACCCGATGAGCAGCAGAACGCCCGCCGCGCCGGCCGCCCACACCACGGCCTCGCCGCCGCGCTTCGGCGCCTCGGTCAGCGCCCAGGTGAGCGCGCCCAGCCCCGCGGTCGCGGCCAGGGCGCCTGGCCAGTCCAGCGGCCCGGCGCGCTCGCCGTGGCTCTCCCGGGCGTGGCCCGCGACCAGCCACAGCGCGATCGCCGCCAGCGGCAGGTTGATGGCGAACACCGCGCGCCAGGAGACCGCCTGGACCAGCCAGCCGCCGAGCACCGGGCCCATGGCGCTCATCAGGCCGCTGGCGCCGGCCCAGACGCCCACCGCCTGGCCGCGCGCCTTGTCCTCGAAGCTCGCGCCGAGCAGCGCAAGGCTCGCCGGCGTCAGGATGGCGGCGGCCACGCCCTGGGCGGCGCGCGCGGCGATCAGCGCCGGAAGATTGGGCGAAAGCCCGCAGGCGGCCGACGCCACGGCGAACAGCGCCACGCCCACCAGGAACACCCGCTTGCGGCCATAGCGGTCGGCCGCCGCGCCGCCGGCCAGCACCAGGGCGCCCAGCATCAGGGCGTAGGCGTTGACGATCCACTGGGCGGCGCTGAGGTCGCCGCCGATCCGCTGCTGGATCACCGGCACGGCCAGGTTGACGGCGGAGGAGTCGATGAAGGCCATGCTGGAGCCCAGCACGGCGCCGGCCAGCACCCGCCAGCCGCCGCCCGGACCTCGCCCCGAAACGGCTGCGCCCGCGGCCTGGATGGAGCCGCGGGCGCAGGGATCGTGCAGATGAACCACGCCGTTCAGCTAGGCATGGGGCGTGCGGTTCAGGCCGCCCCGCCCTTGTCGCGGCGCTCGGAATAGATCAGCAGCGGCTGGGAGCGGCCCTCGACCACCTCGGCGTTGACCACCACCTCTTCCACCCCGTCGTAGGTCGGCAGTTCGTACATGGTGTCCAGCAGGATGCCTTCCAGGATCGAGCGCAGGCCGCGGGCGCCGGTCTTGCGCGCGATCGCCTTGCGCGCCACCGCGTGCAGCGCGTCCTCGGTGAAGGTCAGCCCCACGTTCTCCATGTCGAACAGCCGGGCGTATTGCTTGACGAAGGCGTTCTTCGGCTCGGTGAGGATCTTCACCAGCGCCGGCTCGTCGAGGTCGTCCAGCGTGGCGATCACCGGCAGGCGGCCGATGAACTCCGGGATCAGGCCGAAGCGCAGCAGGTCGTCCGGCTCGACCTGGCGCAGCACCTCGCCGGTGCGCCGCTCGTCGGGATCGGCCACCTTGGCGCCGAAGCCGATCGAGGTGCCCTGGCCGCGTGCGGAGATGATCTTCTCCAGGCCCGCGAAGGCGCCGCCGCAGATGAACAGGATGTTGGTGGTGTCGACCTGCAGGAACTCCTGCTGCGGATGCTTGCGTCCGCCCTGCGGCGGCACGGAGGCGATGGTGCCTTCCATGATCTTCAGAAGCGCCTGCTGGACGCCCTCGCCCGACACGTCGCGGGTGATCGAGGGGTTGTCCGACTTGCGGCTGATCTTGTCGACCTCGTCGATGTAAACGATGCCGCGCTGCGCCCGCTCGACGTTGTAGTCGGCCGACTGCAGCAGCTTGAGGATGATGTTCTCGACGTCCTCGCCGACATAGCCGGCTTCGGTCAGCGTGGTGGCGTCGGCGACGGTGAACGGCACGTCGATGATTCGCGCCAGCGTCTGGGCCAAGAGCGTCTTGCCGGTGCCGGTCGGGCCGACCAGCAGGATGTTCGCCTTGCCGAGCTCGACGTCGTTGTTCTTCGTGGCGTGGTTCAGGCGCTTGTAGTGGTTGTGGACGGCGACCGAGAGGACCTTCTTGGCGTGATCCTGTCCGATCACGTAATCGTCGAGGACCTCGCGGATTTCCTTCGGCGTCGGCACCCCGTCCTTCGACTTGACGAAGGAGATCTTGTGCTCTTCGCGGATGATATCCATGCACAGTTCGACGCATTCATCGCAGATGAACACGGTGGGACCGGCGATGAGCTTGCGGACCTCATGCTGGCTCTTGCCGCAGAAAGAGCAATAGAGCGTGCTCTTTGAATCCCCGCTGGCGGCCTTCGTCATGGTCGTTTCTCACTCTCTAGGCGACCCGGGCCGGCGAACGCCCTGCATCGCCCTCAAGGGCGGCTTCGCCCTATCAATGCAGAATACGCGCCGCGGGTTGTCTAAGTCTTGACATTCCCCGATCCGCCTAAGGATCACAAGCCTTCGCTCGACGGAGCGACATTTGGCGGCGCAGCGCCGGATCGACGACACGTCGTGCGCCTAAATGGGAAACGGCCCGAAATGGCACAAGATCGCAGGCCCAAAGGCGCCGATCGGTCGCGGGCTCGGCCCAGGCTCCCGCTGGTCGCCTTCGACTTCGACGGGACGCTCACGGTCCGCGACAGCTTCACGGCGTTCCTGAAGTGGCGCGTCGGGCGAGCGCGCTATCTGCTCGGCGCGGCGCGGCTCCTGCCGGCCGGCCTGCGCTACCTCGCCGACCGCGACCGCGGCCGCATCAAGGCGCGGGCGGCGGGCGAGTTCCTGCACGGCCTGAGCCGGCCCCAGCTCGAGGCCGACGCCGAGATGTTCGCCGAGGAGTTCGCGCCCAGGCTCCTGCGCCCCGACGCGCTCGCCGCCTGGCGCCGCTGGCGGGCCGAGGGCGCGCGGCT
>Ga0308174_10001457_pt1 | contig 11057 bp, 12 predicted proteins | sample PhyPR2_FD_203894 | JGI IMG/M metagenome (GOLD analysis project Ga0308174, IMG submission 203894) | Soil microbial communities from UC Gill Tract Community Farm, Albany, California, United States - DLSLS.P.R2 | ecosystem: Environmental > Terrestrial > Soil > Agricultural land | place: USA... | reverse complement strand
ACCAGCACGTGCGCGAGCTGGTGCGCCGGGAGGGCGTGGACCCCCAGCGCGACGCCCCCGTCGTACGCCGCATCGCCGAGAGCGTGGTGCGCGAGCACGACGAGCGGAGCCTGACCGGGGCGGTCGCCCCGGTGCCGGACATCGACGCCGTCGTCGGCGAGCTGGTCGCGCGGGTCTCGGGCTTCGGCCCGCTGCAGCCGTTCCTCGACGACCCGGCCGTCGAGGAGGTGTGGATCAACGACCCCAGCCGGGTCTTCGTGGCACGCAACGGTCGCCACGAGCTGACCAACCTGATGCTGACCACTGCGCAGGTGCAGGAGCTGGTGGAGCGGATGCTGAAGTCCAGCGGTCGCCGCATCGACATCAGCCAGCCGTTCGTGGACGCGATGTTGCCGCAGGGGCACCGACTTCACGTGGTCCTCGAGGGCATCAGCCGCGGCTTCTCCGCGGTCAACATCCGCAAGTTCGTGCTCCGCGCGGCCCGGCTCCACGACCTCGTCGAGCTGGGCAGCCTGACGCCCCCGGCGGCCGCCTTCCTCGAGGCCTCCGTGCGGGCCGGGCTGAACGTCCTCGTCGCCGGCGGCACCCAGGCGGGGAAGACCACGATGCTCAACTGCCTGGCCGCGGCGATCCCGGGTGGCGAGCGCGTGATCTCCACCGAAGAGGTCTTCGAATTGCGCTTCCCGCACCCCGACTGGGTGCCGTTGCAGACCCGTCAGTCGGGTCTCGAGGGGACCGGCGAGATCCGGCTGCGCGACCTGGTCAAGGAGAGCCTGCGGATGCGACCGAGCCGCATCATCGTCGGCGAGGTGCGCTCCGAGGAGTGCCTCGACCTGCTGCTGGCCCTCAACGCCGGGCTGCCGGGGATGTGCACCATCCACGCCAACAGTGCGCGGGAGGCGCTGGTGAAGATGTGCACCCTGCCGCTGCTGGCAGGAGAGAACATTTCAGCCCGGTTCGTGGTGCCGACCGTGGCCTCCTCGGTCGACCTGGTGGTCCACCTCGGCATCGACCACCACGGCGTACGCCGCGTCAACGAGATCGTGGGCGTGCCGGGCCGGGCGGAGGCCGACGTGATCGAGACCGAGCCGATCTTCCGGCGCGTCGGCGGCGAGCTGCGGTGGGCCAACGGCATGCCGCCGCGCCCGGAGCTCTACGAGCGGGTCGGCATCGACGTGCACCGGATCCTCGAGGGATCCGGCTGATGGGCGCCCTCGTCGGGCTCGGGGTCGGCGTCGGGCTGATGCTGGTCTGGTCCGCGTTCTTCCTGCCCGCGCGGCCGCGACGTGAGACGCGTACGGCGGGCCGCGCGGCCGAGCTGCTGGCCCGGGCCGGCCTGGGCCAGGTGTCGGTGACCGGGTTCGTGGTGCTGTGTGCGTCCCTCGGCCTCGTGGTCACCGTGGTGATCCAGGTCGTGTCGCGCACGCCACCGGTCGCGGTCGTCTTCGGGACGATGGGGGCCTGGCTGCCGGTCGTCGTGGTGTCCTCGCGGGCCCGTCGGCGGCAGCGCGAGTTTGCCGAGGTCTGGCCCGAGGCGGTCGACAACCTCGCGTCCGCGGTGCGCGCCGGCATGTCCCTCCCGGACGCGCTCGCCGCCCTGGGCGTGCGCGGGCCGGAGCCGCTGCGGCGGGCCTTCGACGAGTTCGCGCTCGACTACCAGGTCACCGGCCGTTTCGGGGAGAGCCTGGACCGGCTCAAGGCCAGGCTGGCCGACCCGGTCGGGGACCGCGTCGTCGAGGGCCTGCGCATCGCCCGCGAGGTGGGCGGTGGCGAGCTCGGCCGGCTGCTGCGCAATCTGTCCGGCTACCTCAGGGACGAGGCGCGCACCCGCTCCGAGATGGAGTCGCGCCAGGCCTGGACCGTCAACGGTGCACGCCTGGCCGTGGCCTCCCCCTGGTTGGTGCTGCTCTTCATGTCGTTCCAGTCCGAGGTGATCCACCGCTACTCCTCGCCGGGTGGTGTCGCCGTCCTCGTCTTCGGCGCGGTCGCCTGCCTGGTCTCCTACCGGTTGATGATGCGCATCGGCCGGCTCCCGACGGAGCGGCGGATCCTGTCGTGACCCCGGTGGGCTGGGGCGCGGTGCTCGGGGCGGTCCTCGCCGCCGGACTGCTGCTGGTCGCGAGCCGGGTCCTGGCCCTGCGTCGTACCCAGATCGCCCTCCGAGTCCTGCCCTACGTGCGTGACCTTCCGCAGGTGGGCCGCACGCCCGGGCTCCGGGTGGTCTCTTCGTCGCCGACCTCCGCGGCGGCGGGGGTCTTCGGCCCGGTGCTCCGGGCGGCTGCCGACTCCGTCGAGAGGGTCCTGGGCGGCGCCACCTCCGTGCGCAGACGGCTCGAGCGCGCCGACCAGGAGAAGACCGTCCACGAGTTCCGCGTCGAGCAGGTGCTGTGGGGAGTGGTGGCGTTCGCGGTCGCGGCGGCGTTCGGCGTCCTCCGCGCGCTCGCCGACCCCGGCGCTGCGGCGTCCTCGCTCCTGGTCTGCCTGGTCGCGTTCGTCTTCGGCGTCCTGGCCCGCGACACGCACCTGTCCAACCAGGTCAAGCAGCGCGAACGCCGGATCCTGGCGGAGTTCCCCACCGTGGCCGAGCTGCTGGCGCTCGCCGTCGCCGCGGGCGAGAGCCCGGTGGCGGCGCTGGACCGGGTCGTGCACCGCAGCGGCGGGGCCCTGTCGTCCGACCTCGCGCGGGTGCTCGCGGCGGTGCGCACGGGCGAGCCGGTGGGTGCGGCGTTCGACAGGCTCGCGTCGGTCACCGGCCTCCCGCTGGTGGCCCGCTTCGCGCAGGGCATCGCGGTGGCCGTCGAGCGCGGCACCCCGCTGGCCGAGGTGCTCCATGCGCAGGCCGCCGACGTGCGCGAGGCGGGCCGCCGCGAGCTGATCGAGGTCGCGGCGCGCAAGGAGGTCTTCATGATGGTGCCCGTCGTTTTCCTGGTCCTCCCCGTGACCGTGCTCTTCGCCTTCTGGCCGGGCGTCATCGGCCTCCACCTCACCACTCCCTGACCCGGTATCTCGGAAAGGACCGACCCGATGGAACCCCTCTCGCTGGCCGCGACCCGGCTGCTCCTCACACTGACCCCGACCAGGTCCGGGCCCCGGGCCCGCGACGACCGCGACGACCGCGGCGACGTCCCGGGCTGGGTGCTGATCACGGTGATGACGGCCGGGTTGGTGATGGCCATCTGGGGCATCGCCAAGGCGGAGCTGGGCTCGATGCTCCGCGACGCGCTGGCCTCCGTGCACAACTGACCGCTCGCCGTGACCCGCGCTCGCCGGCCACGCAACCATCAGGGGTCCGCGGTCGTGGACTTCGTGCTGGTGCTGGTGGTGCTCGTCCCGCTCTTCCTGGGCATCCTCCAGGTGGGGCTGGTGCTCTTCGTCCGCAACACGCTCGCCGCGGCCGCCTCGGAGGGCGCCCGCTACGCCGCCACCCAGGACCGCGACCTCGCCGACGGCGGCGCGCGCACCCGCGAGCAGATCGGCGAGGCGGTGTCGGGGCGGTTCGCCCAGGACGTGGACGTACGCCGGGTCGTCGTCGACGGCGCGCCCGGCGTCGAGGTCGTCGTGCATGCGCGGGTGCCGGCGCTCGGGATCGGCGGACCCGCGGTCGAGCTCGAGGTGTCCGGCCACGCCGTCGAGGAGGACGCGCAGTGAGGATCCGCCGGCAGCGGGGCAGGGACGAGCGGGGCAGCGCCCTGGTCGAGCTCACCTGGCTGGGGATCCTGCTGATGATCCCGATGCTGTGGATCGTGCTGTCCGTCTTCGAGGTCCAGCGGGGCGCCTTCGCCGTCAGTGCCGCGGCCCGGGCCGCCGGCCGTGCCTACGCCCTGGCGCCCACCGACGCCCAGGGACGGGCCCGCGCCGAGGCGGCGGCCCGGCAGGCGCTGGCCGACCAGGGGCTCGAGGCCGCACCTCTCGCGGTCGACGTCACGTGCCGGCCCTACCCGCACGACTGCCACAACGGCACGTCGGTGATCACCGTGAGCATCCGCTCGCGGGTCGACCTGCCGCTGCTGCCGAGCGTGTTCGGCGGCGAGGCGCCGAGCTTCGCCCTCGACGCGAGCCACACGGTGCCGATCGGCCAGTTCCAGGAGGTCCGGTGAGGAGCCGGGCCGACGAGGGCCAGGCCACGGTGATGATTGTCGGCTTCGCCATCGTGCTGGCGATGCTGGTCGCGCTGGTCGTCGACGCCTCTGCGGCGTACCTCCAGCGTCAGGGCCTCGACACCCTTGCCGACGGCGCGGCGCTGCGGGGTGCCGACCTCGGTGCGACGGGGGAGGAGACCTACACCCACGGCGTGCCGCCCGAGGACCTCGCGCTCACGCCCGAGGCGGTGCGGGCCGCGGTGCACACCTACCTGAGCGACACCGGCGCCTACGCCAGCTATCCCGGGCTCAGCTTCGACGTCGCCGTCGACGGCACCCTGCACCGGGTCACCGTCACGGTCCGGGCGCCGCTCGACCTGCCGCTCACCGTGCCCGGCTCGCCGGGCCGGACCTCGGTCGGCTCGACCGGGTCGGCGGTCGTGCACGTCGACGCGCCCTGAGCGCAGGAGACGGCACACGGACGAGCGCGCTCGCTAGGATTGGGGGCCCCGGAACTCGGACCAGGGAGCACCCCCCATGCACCCACACGCGGCTCTGGCCGTCATCATCACCGCCCTGACGACCTTCGCGCTGGCACCCCCGCTGCCCGCGCAGGCGGCGACTCCCGCCGCCACGTACGCCCACGACGCCTTCGTCGCCACCAACCACCAGCGGGTCCGGCACGACCGGGTGCGGCTCACCCGCAGCGACTGCCTGCAGGGCTTCGCCCGGAGGCAGGCGCGGCGGATGGCCCGCAAGGAGGAGATGTACCACCAGGACCTCCAGAAAGTCCTCGACGCCTGCCACCTCCGGCGGGTGGGGGAGAACGTCGCCTACGGCTTCAGCTCGGGCAGGTCTGTCGTCGACGACGGCTGGATGAGGTCCAAGGACCACCGCGCCAACATCCTGGACCGGCGCTTCCGCCGGATGGCGATCGCGGCGCGCAAGGGCGCCGACGGACGGTGGTACGTCTCCCAGGTCCTCGGCCGCGCGGCCTGACCCCGTCGCGGCCGTTTCGGGCGGCCGCCCCCGTGAAGGTAGGCTCGCTCCTTGTGGCAGGCCCCGACTTCGACACCGAGATCAAGCAGCTCCAGGCGACCATGCGCACCATCGAGCAGGTGCTGGACGTCGACGCGATGCGCAAGGAGATCGCCGACCTCGGTGAGCAGGTCGCTGCTCCCGACCTGTGGGACGACCAGGACAACGCGACCCGGGTGACCGGCCGCCTCTCGGCCCTCCAGGGCGAGGTCGACCGCTTCACGGCGCTCAGCGGCCGGGTCGAGGACCTCGGCATCATGGTCGAGCTCGGCCAGGAGGAGGGCGACGCCGACGCGATCGCCGAGGCTGAGTCCGAGCTGGGCCGGATCAAGAAGGCCGTCGAGGCGCTCGAGGTCCGCACCCTGCTCTCCGGCGAGTACGACGCCCGCGAAGCGCTGGTGACCATCCGCTCGGGCGCCGGTGGCGTCGACGCCGCCGACTTCGCCGAGATGCTGATGCGGATGTACACGCGCTGGGCCGAGCAGCACAAGTACCCCGTCGAGGTCTTCGACACCTCCTACGCCGAGGAGGCGGGCCTGAAGTCGGCCACCTTCGCCGTGCACGCGCCGTACGCCTACGGCACCCTCTCGGTCGAGGCCGGCACCCACCGCCTGGTCCGGATCAGCCCGTTCGACAACCAGGGCCGTCGCCAGACCAGCTTCGCCGCGGTCGAGGTGGTGCCGGTGCTGGAGCAGACCGACGAGATCGACGTCCCCGACGAGGAGATCCGCGTCGACGTCTACCGATCCGGCGGCCCGGGCGGCCAGTCGGTCAACACCACCGACTCCGCCGTACGCCTGACCCACATCCCCACGGGAGTCGTCGTCAGCTGCCAGAACGAGAAGAGCCAGCTGCAGAACAAGGCCAGCGCCATGGTGGTGCTGAAGGCCAAGCTGCTCGCGCTGAAGAAGGCCCAGGAGAAGGCCCAGCTCGACGAGATGCGCGGAGACGTCGCGGCCTCCTGGGGCGACCAGATGCGCAACTACGTGCTGAACCCCTACCAGATCGTCAAGGACCTGCGGACCGGCTACGAGGTCGGCAACCCAGCGTCCGTGTTCGACGGCGACCTCGACGGCTTCCTCGAGGCCGGGATCCGCTGGCGTCGCGGCGCCGAGAAGGCCGCCGCGAACTGACGCGTTCGCGGGCTCAGCCCGAGCAGCCGCGTTGGCTGAGCCGGTAGGAGCCGACGCTCGCGTAGCCGTCGTACCCGCTCACCGCACCGCCGTGACCGACCCCGGTGACGGCGACGAAGTAGCTGCCCGGCGGGACCTGCGCGGCCACCGCCGCCGACATGCCCTTCACACGGTCGCGGTCGAGGTTGTTCGACGGCGGGTTGGCGCCGGCGACGAGCGTGCCGTCGGCCCGGAGCACCGAGACCCGGATGTCGAGGTCCGGTGACACCGACGCGGACCTGGCCGAGACGGTCACGCTCCCGTCGCACGACCCGAGGGCATAGACGTCGACGTCCGCGTTGTCAGTGATGTACGCCCGCCCCGCGGGCAGCGGTCCGGCGCCGTCCGGCGTGCTGCCCGCCTCGTCAGGCCGCAGCGGCGCGCCGTTGGCGGCGATCAGCGCGAGGTCGTCCTGCTGGTTGTCGGCCCCGGCGTACTCGCCGCGGCTCCACTGGGTGATCGGCCGGTCGAAGCCTGCCCCCATGATCGGCGCCCAGTTGCGGTGCCCGCCGTAGTAGCCGTCGGTCGCGGTGCCGTCGTGGAGCAGGCCGAAGTTGTGGCCGACCTCGTGGCTGATCGTCTCGCCGATGTCCTTGGGGTCGTTGAAGAGCATCTTCGGGAAGACCCAGGCCGGCTGGTAGAAGTCGTGGGCGCTCGTGAGGTCGAAGACGTCGAAGAAAGCGCTGCCCGAGCAGAGGTCGGGGCAGACCACGCGCATCGCCGGGTTGCTGGAGCTGACCAGCACCCGGGTGCCGTACGTCGCGTCGTCGGGCCCGCTGCGGGTCAGGGCGTCCTGGCCCGGGTCGGCGGTGGTGACGTCGACGTCGAAGGGGGCGTAGTCCTCGGCCACCCGCTGCCAGATGTTCTGGATGTCGGCGAGCTCGACGTCCGAGAGCGGGTTCAGGGGGTCCAGCACCCACCCCTTGTAGTCGCGCGGCTCGAGACCGATGTCGGGGGTGTTCCACGCCGTGTCGGCGACGGTGGCGCCGTCGAAGTCGAGGAAGATCGTGTGCTGCGAGCCCGGCAGGCTGTGCAGCGCGAACGTCCGGCTGAGCGCGTACGCCGCCGCGGGCGCCGTCGTCGTCCGGGCAGCGGTGGCCGGGCCGTCGGTGCCGGCCGGGTCCCGGAACAGGACGCGGCCCGGCGCCTCGGTGGTCGCTGCGCGGTCGGACGACGCACCGGCCGGCACCGCCCCGAGGGCGGACAGCGTCGTGCCCAGCAGGACGACGCCGAGGACTCCCGCCTCGGATCGGTGCCATCGGGCACGTCGTGCTCGTTGCATCGGCCTGCTCCCTCCCACGCACTCAGGGTCGGGAGCGAGGGGAGAGCCGGCCCCCGGATCAGGGCGCGGGTGCCCAGATCTGGGTAGGAACGCGCCGGCTCGACTGCGGGCTCAGCAGCGCAGGACGGTCTCCGCGGTGCACGCGTCGCGGCCACCGCCGCCGTCGGCGCGGTCGGTGCCGTCCCCGCCGTCCAGCGTGTCGTCGCCGCCGCGTCCGGCGATCCGGTCGTCCCCGGCGCCTCCGGTCAGCCGGTTGGCGCCGTCGGTCCCGCGCAGCACGTCGTCGTACGCCGTGCCGACGACGTCCTCGACGCCTCGCACCGTGAACTGCCCGGCCACCGGGCTGCTCGCCGCGCCGGTCGTCAGGTCGACGGTCATCGGCTCCGTGTCGAACCAGGCCCCGAACCGGTCCCGGCCCTGCTGGCCGTCGACCGCTGGAGTCGAGAGGTTGGCCTGGAGCACGTCCGCGTCGCGGCCACCGATGAGCTGGGGGGAGCCGAGCATCGACTCCAGGAAGTCCGCCCCCGACCCGCCGAGCGCCATCGCGCCGTCCTGGACGATGAGGTGGTCGGCGCCGGGGCCGCCGTAGACGCGCGAGTCGCCCATCGCCTGGGTCCAGTCCGCGCCCCTGCCGAGGTAGACCTGGTCGCTCCCGCCGTTGCCGTTGAAGGCGTCGGGTCCCGCCGTGCCGACGAACCGGTCGTCGTCGGGCGTCCCGTAGAAGACCTCCACGCCGGTGAAGGCGTCGCGACCGTTGCCCTGCTCGTGGCCGGTGCCCACGTCGAGCTGCAACCGGGACCCGTCGAAGGCCAGGCCGTCGTTCCCGGCGCCGCCGCTGAACCAGTCGTGCCCGGGACCGTCGTTGAGGTCGTCGTCGCCCGGGCCGGCGCAGACGACGTCGTCGCCGCCGGGGTCGGTCCAGGTGTCGTTGCCGCCGCCGAGCACGACCACGTCGTCACCCGTGGTGCCGGTGACCAGGTCGTCCCCGTTGCCGTAGACCATGGTCGCCGCCAGGCCGTGGCAGGTCGCCTGCGTCCCGGCCTGTGGTCCAGCCTGGGCCCCAGCCATCGCGGAGCCCTGCGGCACCAGTGCCGCCCCGGCCAGCAGCAGCGCCACCGCCGTCGTGATGATCCGCCTCACCCTGATCTCCCCCGTCGTGGTGCGCCGATCCTGCCCCAGATGACGGGGGGCTGTCAGTCAGCTCGCCGCAGCGGTGGCCACCGCTGCGCACCAGCGGTTGGCCCGCGCGGACAGGTCGGCGGGCTCCTTCCGCCCGGGCGCGCTCAGCGTGCAGCTCAGCCAGGCGTCCCCGAAGAGGCCGCGGTGGGCCCGCTCGACACCGTCGGGGGTGCGGCACCGGGTCGCGACCGACGGTGCCCCGTAGTCGGGTCCGGGCACCCTCACGCAGTGGGTCCCGAGCGGTGCGCGCACCAGGTCGCCGGCCCGGGCGCGGGTGATCGGAGGCGCGAAGACCCAGGCGCGGGCGATGGCCCCGTCGGCGGAGCGCCACAGGCAGCCATACTCGTGGGCCACGTCCTTGACGTCCGTGGCGAGCCGGGCCGGGTCGCCGTTGCCGTAGGAGGTCTCCTTCTTCGGCGTCCCGCCCAGGGCCGCGGTCACGGCATCGGGCGAGACCACCGGGCAGAAGGCCTCGCGGCGCACCACCAGGTCGGTCGTCGAGAGGGACTGGATCGGGGTCGGGGGAGCGGTCGTCGGCGTCGGCTTCGGGGTCGAGGAGCTGTTGTCGTCGCAAGCCCCGAGCAGGAGCAGCGACAGCGCCAGGGCAGCGGCGAGGAGCGGACGTCGTACGGCGTGCACAGCGAACAACATACGGGCCCGGCGTGAGCCGGGCCACGCCCGGTGACGGGGCGTGCCGTCCCTCTCAGGTTTCTCGACTACCCTCATTCCACGTGATTCGTTTCGAGAAGGTCACCAAGACCTACGCCGGCATGGGCCACCCTGCCCTCGACCAGGTGTCGGTCGACGTGGAGAAGGGCGAGTTCGTCTTCCTCGTGGGGGCCTCGGGGTCCGGCAAGTCCACGTTCCTGCGCCTGATCCTGCGCGAGTACCGCGCCACCTCCGGCCGCGTCTACGTGGCCGGCAAGGAGATCAACCGCCTCGCGGGCTGGAAGGTGCCGCGGCTGCGCCGGTCGATCGGCACGGTCTTCCAGGACTTCCGCCTGCTGCCGAACAAGACCGTCAGCGAGAACGTCGCGTTCGCGCTGCAGGTCATCGGCCGCTCGCGCTCGGAGATCGCCAGCCTGGTCCCCGAGACGCTCGAGCTGGTCGGCCTCGAGGGCAAGGGCGACCGGATGCCCGACGAGCTCTCCGGCGGTGAGCAGCAGCGGGTCGCGATCGCCCGTGCCTTCGTCAACCGGCCGATGATCCTCATCGCCGACGAGCCGACCGGAAACCTCGACCCGACCACCTCGGTCGGGATCATGAAGCTCCTCGACCGGATCAACCGCACGGGAACGACCGTCCTGATGGCCACGCACGACGCGGGCATCGTCGACCAGATGCGCAAGCGGGTCATCGAGCTCGACGACGGCCGGGTCATCCGTGACCAGGCGCAGGGCGTCTACGGCTTCCAGCACTGATCCCCCTCCCACCACCTGCCCCCGAAGAGAGCCTCTACTCCTCATGCAGCTGCGTTACGTCTTCTCCGAGCTCGGCCAAGGTCTGCGCCGCAACCTCACCATGCACGTGGCGGTGGTGCTGACCCTGTTCGTCTCCCTCACCCTGGTCGGCCTCGGGGTGCTCCTGAACCAGCAGGCGGACAAGGCCGCCAGCTACTGGGGCAGCCAGCTGCAGATCACCGTCTGGCTGTGCAAGGAGAAGGACGACAACCCGGCCTGCACCGGTGAGGTCACCAACGCGCAGAAGCAGGCGATCGAGAAGGTCACCAAGGACAACCCCGAGGTGGCGGACTACCACTTCGAGTCCAAGGAGCAGGCCTTCGCGAAGGTCAAGGAGCTGCTCGGCCCGGACAAGTTCCAGGGCCCCAACCCGGCGGCCACCGCGGCCGACATGCCGCAGTCGCTGTGGATCACGCTCAAGGACCCCAACCAGTACAAGGGCATCACCAGTGCCGTGGTCGGGCTCGACGGCGTCTCCGGCATCCGCGACGCCCGCCAGACCCTGAAACCCCTCTACGGCTCGATCAACGCGTTGCAGTGGGGTGCCCTCGGGACGGCGGCGTTCCTCGTCATCGCCGCCCTGCTGCTGGTCGCCAACACGATCCGACTCGCGGCCTTCGCCCGACGGCGGGAGATCGGGATCATGCGGCTCGTCGGAGCCTCGACGGTCTACATCGCGCTGCCGTTCCTGCTCGAGGCGCTGGTCACCGCGCTGATAGGCGTGACACTGGCTGCAGGGGGTCTCGGCGCCTTCATGTACTTCGGCGTGCACCAGCGCATCGAGGGCAAGCTGAACTTCATCCCATGGGTCGGTGGGTCGGAGTACGTCGTCGCCGTCATCGCCATC